>Ga0315277_10006727_pt1 | contig 14978 bp, 13 predicted proteins | sample YL17G05_15_MG_FD_203695 | JGI IMG/M metagenome (GOLD analysis project Ga0315277, IMG submission 203695) | Sediment microbial communities from Yellowstone Lake, YNP, Wyoming, USA - YL17G05_15 | ecosystem: Environmental > Aquatic > Freshwater > Lake > Sediment | place: USA: Wyoming | collected...
CGGCAACAACTTCCTGCTGCAGTTCCTGGCGGACATCCTGGATGTCGAGGTGGAGCGGCCGCAGATGCTCGAGGCCACGGCGCTGGGGGCGGCCTTTCTCGCCGGCATAGCCGACGGCTACTGGAAATACCCCGATGACATCACGCGCATCCGCCGCGTAGACCGCGCCTTTACCTCCTCCATGGATGCCGAGACGCGGGAGACGCTGCACGCGGGATGGAAAAAGGCGGTGGGCCGGGCTTCCCGATGGGCATGATCGAGGCGGCCTGGAAGGACAAAAGCTCCACACCACCCGCTCGGAGGTCGGACTCTATGATGCGCCAATACGGCGGCGATCGCGACCCGCTGCTTTCCGCGGCAGGAGACGGCGGATCGTAAACCGGCGATATCGATATTCACTTGACAGGCCAGAGGGGAGACCCTACCATTTTCTTATAATTAACGTTAACGTTAACGTTAACGTTAATATCAAGATGGGTGTTTCCGACTGCCGTGTTCAGGGGAAAAAGAGAAAAGGACCCGCTGGGCTTGTCAGCAGATCCTTTCGAGTCGTTGAAGATCTGGGCAACAGCGAACATACGGGCAGGATCGTTGCATCGGGTATGGCTTGCGGTCTTATAGAAGGAGGTGCGGAATGTCCCTTCCCGACAGAAACAATCCCTACAGCTTCAATCCCTATCTCGAGTGGAGAAAGAGCGTAGATTACTACGCGGACGACCCGTTCCTGCAGAGGATGGTACGCGCGTTCGCAGGGTCCGCTGCAGAGGAGGTAGACCGTGTGGCCAGGGAGTTCTCCAAGCAGGTGTCTTTCCGCTGGCGGGATCTCGCGGAGAGGATCGCCCTGCCGGAAAACCGTCCGTACATGATGCACTACGACGGCCACCGCAACCGTATCGACCGCATCGTCCGGCCTTACGAGGTCGAGGTCATGGAAAGAGAGGTCTTCGGCGAAGGCCTCTTCTCGGACAACACCTCCCCCTGGGCCCGGTTCGTCAAGATCTACCTTCTGACCCAGAACTCCGAGGCCGGCGTCGGCTGCCCCGTGGCCTGCACGTGGGGCCTGGTGGCGCTGCTGGAGAGATTCGCGGACACGCCCGAGACGAGCCACATCCTCGCCCACGTAAAGGAGGGGATCAACGGGGAATTCGCCATCGGAGCCCAGTTCGTCTCCGAGATACAGGGTGGCTCCGATGTTCCCGCCAATCTGGTCGAAGCGGTGGAAGAGAGTGGTAACTGGCGCCTCTACGGCAATAAGTTCTTCTGCTCCGCCGCCCACGCGGACTACGCGGTGGTAACGGCCAAACCCCGGGGGTCGGAAAGAGCCGGCCTCTTCGTCATTCCCATGTGGCTTCCCGGCAACAAGGAAAAGGAGATACGTAACGGCTATACCATCGACCGCCTGAAGTGGAAGATGGGCACGGTCGAACTCCCCACGGCTGAGATCACCTTCGACGGCGCGCTGGCCTATCCCGTGGGGCCCCTGGACCGGGGCGTGGCCAATGTGGTAGGCATCGTGCTGACGCTCTCCCGCCTGGTGGTGGGATTCGGCATGAGCGGCGGCATGGCCCGTGGTCTGCGCGAGGCCAGGAAATATGCGGAATACCGCACTGCCTTCGGGCTGGCGATCAAGGATTTCCCCATGGTGGCGGCGCAGCTTGCCACCATGGAGCATCGCGCCAAACGCGCCACGGCGGCGAGTTTCAAGGTATATAGGGATTTCATCGGCCTCCCCGGGGGTCTTTCGCCCGGCTTGACCACGGACGAGCCCCTGGAACTGAAGAGAAAGCGCTTTGAGGTCAGGCAGTTGATCATGCTCCAGAAGATCACGGTGGCCTCGGATGCCAACGACGATGCGCGCCTGGGCATCAGCGTTTTCGGTGGCCACGGCATAATGGAGGATTTCTCCAGTTTTCCGCGCATGCTCAGGGACGGCCTGGTGAACGAATTGTGGGAGGGACCGCGCAACGTGCTCTTGACCCAGATGCACCGGGATTTTCAACGCGTTGCGGCCTGGTATCCGCCGGCCGAATTCGTGACCGACCTGCTCGCGGGCACAGATCCGGCCGTGATCGAAGAGTTTTCCGGGGAGATCCAGGAACTCCTTGCGATCCCGCATCTTTTCGAGATGAACGAACGTACCCTGGAGATCTGCCGACGCTGGGATGATTTCTGTGCCCGGCTTTTCCATGCTTACCAGGATCGCGCCCTTGCCGAAGCGGGGTCGGCAGCGGCCGCGGGGAAACAGGGCGTGGAAGAACTCGTGAGAAGATGAAAGAGACGGCAGCAAAGAGCGACGACGCTGGTGGCGATCGACATATGGCAGCCGGAATAGAGGGGCTTCAGACAAAGACGACCATCTCCGAGCTGGCGGGGGAATTCGGGGTAACTCCCCGCGCGATCCGTTACTACGAAGAGGTAGGGCTGCTCTCGCCGCACCGCAACACCCCGACGAGCCAGAGACTTTATGACGATCGAGACCGGGCGCGCCTGAAGCTGATCCTGCGCGGCAAGCGCTTCGGTTATACCCTCGCCGAACTCGTCGATATACTCGAGCTCTATGAAGCAGACCCCACCCAGAAAAAACAGATCATACGCACCCTCGAATACGGATTCCAACATATCCGAGACATAGATGAAAGGATCGATGAACTACTGGAGATACGCGGCGAGATGCTGGAATTCGCCACGAGCTTCCTGGAGATCCTGGAGCTGGAAAGCGGCGATGGGGAGGATGTGGAGGGTTTTATCGCCCTGGCCAAGAAAGCGATCGAGGCATTCGAGGGGAAAGGGTCGCCTGCCGGGTACCGCACCGCGATAGCCCACACCGGGAACGGAAGACAGGAAGGACGAGTCGTAAAACCGGCGCGGGAGAAATCGCATGCCCGTACGACATCGCACGGGACGGAGGAGGGATAGGGATGTTCGATTTTATCATGAGCGAGGAGCAGAAGGGACTGCAGCAGGAGGTGTGCGACCTGGTGAGTTGGGTGCCCCGCCAGCTCATCCTGGACATGGACGCCATGATCGCTCCTTTTCCCAGCTTTTTCCTGGAGGAAGCGGGGAAGCGGAACCTGTTGGGGTTGCGTTTCCCGGTCGAGTACGGGGGTAGGGGGATGCAGTGGGCAGACGAGATCATCGCCATCTCCGAGATGTCCCTGGTGGGAGTCCCCCTGACTTGCCTCTACTCCCTGGTGAGTATCGTAGGCGAGTGTATAGTGCAGTTCGGCAACGAGGGCCACAGGCAGCGTTTCCTGGTCCCCACCCTCAAGGGCGAGAAGGTCTGTGCTGAAGCCCTCACCGAGCCGCGCGGCGGCTCCGATTTCTTCGGCGCCACCTGCACCGCACGCCGCGAGGGCGATCACTACGTATTGCATGGCCAGAAAAGGTTCATAGTCGGAGCCGAAGGGGCTGACTATTTCATGGTCTATGCGCGCACCGACCCCGACGCATCCCCCCGCGACGGGCTGAGCTGCTTCCTGGTGGAGCGGGATGACAGCGTGGAGGTGAAGACCGTTTATGGCCTGATGGGGGCGCGGGGCAGCGGCACCGGCAGGGTGCTTTTCCGGGACACCAAGGTGCCGGTGGAGAACCTGGTGGGAGAGGAGAACGGGGCCTCCCATATCTTCTACCGCATGATGATACCCGAGCGTATGACCTCCGCCTCCGGTTGCGTGGGGGCCGCGCGCGAAGCCATCGAGGTGGCGGCGCGCTATACCACACGGCGCAAGGCCTTCGGCATGCAGATAAAGAACTTCCAGGCGGTTTCATTCATGATCGCCGAGAGCCTGGTCAAACTGGACTCCATGGCCAGCCTGATATGGATGACCGCCAGGGCCATAGACGAAGGGGTGCCCCACGGGCGCATGCGGCGCATGGTCTCCGAGTCCAAGAAGTACGCCACCGAGGCGGTATGGGATATCGTGTACAACGCCATGCAGGCGATGGGCGGCATCGCTTACACCAACGTATATCCCATCGAGAGGATGCTGCGCGACTGCCGCCTCCTCTCCATCTGGACAGGCACCAACGAGGTCATGAGCCTCATCATCCAGCACGAGTTCTACAAGGAGCTGGCGGAGAAGGTTCAGGGCAAACGCGACGTGGAATTCGACGCCCCCGAAGCCTTCAACGAAGAAGAGAAGATCTACGAGTAGGATAAGCGTGGTTGCGCAGATGTATGCGTGCCAGGCCTACACATTCGGAAATGTGAAGGCGCTGGCACAGTTGTGCCGAAGACGGCACAATCGCTTAAGCAATGCAATCCACCATACATTGGGATTAAATTCGGGGGGCGAGGGAGGCGAGGAAGGGTTTCATCAACACCGACGCAGCCTCCTCCCCCCGCGGGATAAGCCAGTCCTCTTCGCATGCCTGCATGTAGATGAGGAAGAAGAAGATGAGTACGAGGATCCAGGAGACGAACGCAGGATCGAGATCCGGGTCAAGGGTCCCCTCCTCGATGCCGGTCTGCATCAAGCCCTCGATCTCCTCGGCCCGCTCGTCCAGAAGGGCCTCGATGTTCTCCTGGAATTCCTTGGTAGCAGCCTCGGATATGGTGTTCACCACGATGCGGGACATCTCGGGGTTCTCCAGCCCGAACTTGAGGTGGTTGCGCATCAAGGCGTCGGCCAGCTCGTTGAAGTCTTTCGCCGGCGGCATCTCGCTCCAGAGGTTGCTCACGATGGCGCCGTAGACCTCGTTGCGCACGGCGTAGAAGAGTTCCCGCTTGGTGGGGAAGTAGCGGTAGATGGCCCGCTTGGTGATGCCGGCCGCATTCGCGATATCCGTTACCGAGGCGCCGTCGTAGTTCTTGGCCCCGAAGGCCTTTATGGCCGCGTCGATGATCTGCTGCCTGCGGTTGCCGCGCGTCCCGTATTTCCCGGCCATCCCCTCAACCCTCTACCTTGTCCGGCACGGAAATAGTCTTGAGCATGCGGTCGATGAGGTCCATGTACATGTCCTTCTGCTTAAATGGCACGTGCAGGCCCAGGGCGTTAGCGATATAGACTATATCCACCAGTGCGATAAAGCTCCACGCGAAATCGGAAGCGTTCATCTCCTCTATCGCGGCTCCCTGGCGCTGCGCCTCCTCCAGCATAAAGGAAACGGCATCGTGCAGCCGGTGCATGCGTTCCACCGGCGACCTTCGCAGGCCACCTTTACCCAACTCGGGGATGGAGTAATAGTATGCGCGCATCTTGCTGCGGTGACGCACGGTGTAGTCGAAGATCGCCTCCGCCGCTTCGTGCAGACCCTCCAGGGGGGTCTTCCTCTTCACGACGCGCCTCGTGACGTAGTTGGAGATATCCTCGATCGCATTGTTGCGCAGCGAATCTACGAGGTCGCGCTTGCCCCGGAAATGTTGATAGAGCACCGGCTCGGTGATATCCGCCTCGGCGGCGATGTCCGCGGTGGTGCAATTGTAATAGCCCTTGCGGGCGAGGCAGCGCTCGGCTGCCTTGAGGATGCTCTGCTTTCTCTTCTCGGCCGACAATCTCTTCTTACCCATGCCCTATCCCTTTTTGAACCGAGCAGACCCCTTCATCAAGCCCGCGTTTCAGGGGATGGGACCCCGCGCAGGTTTAAAGACCAGTTACTAATATTTCTGGGATATGATAGCATACCGGGTCCTCGTGCGTCCCTGTGGTCCGGGTGGGGGGTCTCCTCCAAGGTTATGTCTCAATCTTCGCCGCAGGCGGGGTCCTCCTGTCCCGTACCCGCCCCGGGAGGCGCGCTTTCCGCGGCCGGATCCGGCGGGCCCTGCGTGCTTCTCTCCCTGGATTTTGCCTTGAGCCAGGCCCGGACAGCGGCCTTCTTGCCGTCGGGATCGCTGAGATCGAAGACCTCACCATCTATCTCGATACGCTTGTCTTCCATGAGCCCCGCCCAGGATATAAGCAGAAAGCAGGCTGACCATCTATTTCTCGGCCCGGCGATCGAGCGACTTGAATGCCCGCTCTGCCCTGCTCCCGCGACCCGTTAAAGGGTTGTAGCCCGCTAGCGAGTTCCCAGCCGCAGGCATGCCAGTGCGGAAGTAAGTGCGATATGATGTCGGCCAGAGAAGGCGTGCCCATCCGGCCATGTCAGTGTGGAGTGGGTCGGGATCAGGGAAACCCGAAGCGCTTCTGCATCCTGGCTAACAACTTGAGCATGCCGGGCCATTGGCGAGCCTTGAGCCCCAGAAAGCGACTCTGGATGAACTCGAGCATGACCCCCACGGAGTCCAGGGTATCCAGGTAGGCGTAGTCGATGGTCATGCCCAACTGCTTGAGGGTGCCCCGCTGCAGTACGGCGATGCCGGCCTCACGGCAGGCCTGCAGACGCTCCTCGAGGTTGTCCACTTCGAACCCCAGGTGGTGCAGGCCTTCCTCCCGTCCTCCCAGGGTGTCGAGGTAGAAGTTGCTGCCCGAAAGGATCTGGATCACCTCGAGCTGGATCTTACCGGTGTAACCCATGCCGATGCGCCCCCGCACGGTCACCTCCTGCCCACGGTCCAGGCAGTAGTCCGTGTCCCCCTCGAGCACCAGCCAAGGCCCGATGCCGAAGACCTTCTCGTATTGAGAGATGGAGGCCTCCAGATCCTTGACGTAAATCCCGATCTGCGAGAGGCGAGGCATATGCAGGTGTTCCCCGAGGGACATCTTCAACCCCCTTAGGTTGCGCCGCTCAACTAGGGTGTGGCGGCAGTCTGGACAGGATGCTCGCGGTCGCGCGTACCAGGTTATTCTCGTATATCTCGTGCGAGATATCCTTGTTGTTTGTCCAATGGATGACCGTCGACTCCACCATGCCCACCAACATGATCGCGATCACGTCGATATCGTCCGGGGGCACGGCCGTGGTGTCTGTGTACGACCGTACCAATTCGGCGACAACCTCGATGATACCGTTGCGTATCTGGGTGATGCGTTCGTCGGCCTTGCGGTCCACGTTGAGGTCCGTAGCGTAGATGAGGCGGAAAGCCTTCTCGGACCCCACGACGAAGTCGAAATAGGAATGCACGCTATGTTTTATCGACGTGATCCAGTCCATCTCATCGGGGTTCGGTTGCAGCAGCGCATTGCGCAGTTCCTCGCCGGCCCGGTCCAGGATGGCCAGGAGCAGGTCCAGTTTGCTGGGGAAGTGCCGGTAGAGGATTGGCTTGGTGACCTCGGCCCGCTCGGCGATGGTGTCCATGAGGGCGCCGTGGTAGCCGAATTCCACGAAAGTGCGCTGTGCGGCGTCCAGGATCACTTTCTTCCGCTCGGAAGCCGGAAGGCGCTTTTTCCTACGGGCCTCGTCGTTAGTCATAATCTCACCACGCAATATATTAGCATTAAAGCCCTCTTTGTGGCATGCACCGCAGATCCGGGGCGGTGGGATGACCACATAGGTCCGGCAACCAGGAACGAGAACGCAAGCCCATCTCCGTTAAGCGTAGCGTATCCGCGCGCGCCATGCCGTAGTTTTCTCCAGGCCCCCCTAGCCCATGGCCGCGGAGTACTATGGGCTATGTATCTGCGGGACGGTGAAGAAGAAGGTCGAGCCCGAGCCGGGGATGGACTCGACCCACACGCGGCCTCCCCAACTCTCCACGGCCCGCTTGACCATGGAGAGCCCGATGCCCAGGCCGGGGGTCGATAGGGAGAGGCGTTTGAAGGGCGCGAAGATGGCCTCCCGCTCCTCGAGGGGTATACCGGGGCCGTTGTCCCTCACGAAAACGGCGAACTCGCCGTCGAGGTCGCGCGAACCTGCCACCACCATAGGGGCAGGAGGACCGGCGTTGAACTTCAAGGCGTTGTCCAGCAGGTTGAACAGCACCTGTTTCAGGAGCACTGGGTCCGAGATCACCTCCGGGTGGGCAAAAGAGGTCTCTAACCTGGCGCCGGAGCCCTCGGCCACCGGCTCGAGCTCCTCCCATATCTCTCTTACCATGAGCTCGAGGTCTATACGCTCCAGGTCCTGCACCCCGCGCCCCGAGCGGGCGAACTCGAGCATGGACGCGATGAGCTGCTCCATGTTCTCGGAGGCCTTGATGATGCGTTCCAGGTACCCTGTCTCGTCCGGGGAGAGCCTGTCCCCGGCGGCATCCCACAACAGGTGGGCATAGCCGTCCAGGCTGCTCAGGGGAGCACGCAGGTCATGCGAGACGGTATGGGCAAACGCCTCCAGGTCCGCGTTGCGTGTCCGCAGCTCGGCTTCCAACTCCTTGCGGGAGGTGATGTCCAGGTCGATGCAGAAGACCTCGCTGCATTTCCCCTCCTCTATGATGGGGAACATGGTCGAGTAAACCCAGCGCTCGTTGCCCCAGCGGTCGTGGGTGCTCCATTCCTGGGCCGGGGAAGGCCTTCCCTCTTCGCATACGCGCCGCAGGTTCGCGTTAAACCTGCGGGCTTCCTCCTCTTCCAGGATCAGTTTGTCCAGGGTCTTTCCCAGCACCTCGAGCCGGTTGAAGCTATAGAGTTCTTCCGAGGCACGGTTCCAATAGGTGATCCTCCCCTCCAGGTCATAGCCCTGGACCGCTATGAGGGGCGCCTGCTCTATGGCCATCTTGAAGCGGGCGTCCGCCTCGGCAGCTATGCGTCTCTCCATCTCTTCGAAGGAGGACGGATAGGATATATCCGGAAGCTCCATGACCAAGGCCAGCATGAGCTGCTGGTCGCCCATCTGCACCAAGCTGCCGGTTACCGCGCACTCTTTCAGCGAGCCGTCCTTGCACTTTCCCGTCGCCGCAAAACCGTAGAAATCCCCCCGGCGGGCTTTCTCCAGCTCCGTCTCGGAGATATACCTCTCGGAGGGGACATGCAAGTCCTGTACGTGCATGGAACGCAGTTCTTCAAGGTCATAACCGGTGAGGCGGGTGGCGGCGGAGTTGACCTCGAGGATGCTGCCGTCCAGTTCGCAAAGGAAGATAGCCTCGTTGGCTTGCTCGAAGATGAGCTGGAACCTCTCCTCCGAGATACGGGCCCGCTCCACGGCCGCATCCTTTTCGCGGTATGCGGAGTACATCTCCCATTGATTACGGAGGATCAAGGCGAGGCGGTTGAACTGCAGGGACCCCGAACGCTTGATGATATAGTCGTTGGCTCCCATACGCAGAGCGTTGGCGGCCACCTCCTCGTTTCCCTGGCCGGTGAGCAGGATGAAAGGGAGGCGAGGGTCCCGTTCCCTTATTTCCCGCAGGAGGTCCAGGCCGTTCATACCGCCGCCAAGGGCGTAGTCGCTAAGCACGACGTCGACATGCTCCCCCTGCATGAGCTCGAGCGCCTCCTCGGCGCTGGCAGCGGTCACGACCTCGAGTCCTGGGTCCTGTTTCTCCAGGCTGCGCCGGATGAGCAGGGCGTGATCGGGGTTGTCTTCCACGTGCAGGACGCGTATCTTCTCTGCCAAACCCTGACCTCCCGTTAGAGGGTCCAGTGTAGCGGCCGGTCCGGGGAAGGCCGCCGACCGACACGGCCGCATCGCGAGGCTGAAGGATAGGGCCTGCCCGTGCAGCGCTCAAGCTATAGCCCCCCATACCCAAGCCTGCGTCTGCCAACCAGTATAGCCTCTCGGGTTCTGTTTGTGGTTTACCCGTGAGTATCCATACCCTGGGAAAGCGGGGGGACCTCGCGCGTCCAGGTGGTCAAAGCGCCGCATCCCACCGAATCCACCAAGATCCTGTAGATCGCAGAGGATAGGAGCGCCGCCTGCAACCTTATGCCCGCAGATGAGGGGCAGGACGGTGACCCCGGGCTACCTTTACGGGCTGCCGGGTAGTGGGCTGAGATCTCTCGTCTTTCATATTACGCGGCGAGCCTTATAATATGTGCATGATCGATTTCCAATACGTAGGCGACACGGCAGCCATGCGGGAGATGTTGTCCCATCTGCATGGTAGCCACTTTGTAAGCGTGGATCTGGAGTCCGACAGCTACCACAATTACGCGGAGAAGATCGCGCTCTTGCAGATAGGCGACGGCGAGAACATCTTCATCCTCGACCCCTTCAGCGTGGACCTTGCACAGGTGGCCTCGCTGTTCAAGGACAAGTCAAAAGAGAAGGTCTTTCACGATGTCGACTACGACGGCAGGATGCTCCTCACCTTCCTGGGCGTGAAGCCGACCCCTATCTTCGACACCATGGTGGCCGCCCGTATCCTGGGCAAGGAGAAGGTGGGGCTGGCCGATCTGTTGGGGGAGTACTTCGGGATCTCGCTTGACAAGGGACTGCAGAAGGCCGATTGGTCGCGACGTCCCCTCTCGCACAATATGCTCGAATATGCGGCACTCGATGTCGCGCACCTCATCCAGCTGCGCGACCGGCTGGCCGCCGAGATCGAGGGCTTGGGCAGGGCGGATTGGGCGCGGGAGGAGTTCGAGAGGTTAGTGGAAAACCTGGAGCCCATGCCCGACAAGAGCGCCGACTTCACCAGGGTCAAGGGAGCCCGGGACCTCTCCCCACGCCAGCTGGCCGTACTACAGAAGCTCCTGGAGTGGCGGGAAGCCAAAGCCGAGAGTATGGGCGTCCCTACTTTCAAGGTGATAGGCACCGAGAGGTTGCTCAATATAGCCGGGAAACACCCCCGCAGCCGCCGCGAGTTGGAGAGATCGGGGTTCCTCTCAGAGCGCCAGGAGGCACGATTCGGGAACGACATATTGAGGGCGGTGGAGAGGGGGATGAAGGTGGCGGATGCGAAGCTGCCTCGGTTCCCGGCACACGCTCACCAGAAGAGGGACTTCCTGGCCGAGAGGATGCTCAAGAAACTCAAGAACGCCAGGGACCGCCGGGCGGAGGAGCTGGGGCTGGACCCCGGCTTCCTGCTGCCAAACGCTGTTCTAAAGGCGGTAGCACGGCAGAACCCAGCCGACCAGCGGGAGCTGGAGGAGAGCGGCTTGCTCAAGGGCTGGCAGATGCAGGTCATTGGCGATACCCTCGCCGCTTGCCTGCGGGAAGGATAGGCGGGGTTCTTCTCCTGAAAGCGTGGGTAGCGAGAGACAGACGATTGCGGGCCTGACCACATCTCATACCATCTGTTCATGTACACTACTCGGGCAAGACCCATAGCCTGAAGCCTCAGGTCCGAAGACCTTGGGGGACGAGAGAAGGCGGGCGCGGTATCCCACGCCCGTCTCAGTCTTTCTTTACATCTTTACGTCTGGTATTACTCGTGAGTCGCGCCGCAATTGCGGCAGAAACGTTCGTCCGGCTTGCCCTTCGGGTGGCCGCATTTCTTACAGAACCTCGGCGCAGCTTCGGCAGTTGCGTCGCCGGCCGTGGCCTGCGCTGCTCCGGCCGCCTCTGGCGGTGCCTGGGGAGCAGCGGGAGCCGGCATAGCGGTGGTTACGGCTGCCACCGCCGCTGGGGCCTCTGTCTCGCGTGTGAAGACGTAGAGCAGGAGTATCAGCGAGAGGATGATCACCAGGGCGAAGATGATGGTGAAGAGCGTCTTGTTGTCGGCCAGCACACCTCCACTCCCCTCCTTGGCCACGTAGGCAAGCTCGTACTCGATGGCTCCCGTCGAAGTGTCGAAACTCGCGTTGGTGCTGCCGTCGGGGAGGTCGATGATCACCTGTTCCTCGAGGTTCATGTTCTCGAAGAGGGTGAACTCGTTGTTCACACCCTCCCATGCGGCCTCGAGCACGACCTCGTCGTCGCTCTCGTCGGCCACCTCGTAATTGCCGTAACCGTAGACGGACCAGTTGTCACCCATGTTGTAGGCTAGCCCCGGGGTGTCGAAGGTGATGGTGATGGTGCCGTCCCCCCGGTCGATATCTGCCTCGAAGTTCTCCACCTCGCCCACATCGCTATCCTCGCGATAGCGGCGGGAGAGGAGATTGGGGTTCTCCTCGAACAGGCTGCCGTATTCCTCGAACCAGGCCTCGTCGTAGGTGATGGTGTCGGTGATCTTACCGTCGCCGACATCGTTGATCTCGATGCGGTATTCCTCCTGCATGGTGTAGGTCGTGCTATCGCCTATACCCTGGGCCAGGACCACGGGGGAGACGAATAGAAAGATAGCGACCAGGCATAATACCGGAAGTATCTTCCTCGAAACATTTACCGTCTTTACCATATCGGCATCACCCCGTTCTTCCAGGCCTGCTCGATGTCGATCATGATGAAGCTGCCCTCCTGCATCGCCTGGTCCAGCTCGGCCGCGGCCATGTCCACGCATTCCGCAGCGGTGACCTCCGGGCTGGTCTCGCCCGGGAAGTGGGAGAGGGCGTAATCCTTGTCGATGAAGGTGGATTCTATGGCGTACCATTCTCCGCTGTTCGGCAGCTCGATCACCGGTATGGCGTGCCCGGGTATCAGGGCCACGTAGGACTTGATCCCCACCGCCTCCATGAGGGCGGCGTAGCAGATGGCCAGATCCAGGCAGGTGCCGGTAGTGCGGGACAGGGTCTCCGCGGGGTATTGTACGTACTGCGCCGCCCGGTCCGACCAGTAACTGGAGGGCTCCTGGATGTACTTCACTCCCAGTTGCCGCAGGCCGTCGAAGACGCGCAGGAAGGCGGTGCCTACATCCTGGTCGTTCATGCCCGTCTCCAGGCCCCCCGCGAGGGCGTTGGCCACGCTCTTCACCGTCTCCTCGTTGGGGGTCACGAAGGCGGCGACCATGGGGTAGTTGTCGAACTGGTCGGTGAAGGTGAGGACGTCCTCATCCGCCAGGGAGGTGAAGACGAAATCGTTCCTGCCCAGCAGGTAGATCTTATCCGTGTCCTCGACGGGCTGGCTCAGGCCGTCGTACTGGTATCTCACGGTCAACTCCACCGGGGTCTTGGTGGTGATCTCCTTCATCTGGGCGTCGTCGAGGTTGGGCCAGCAGTAGTCGCGTACCGTCTCTCCCGGCAGGATGGTGGGGTAATTCTCGGTCGAGGTCCAGTCGCAGTAGCCCTCGATCTTGTAGGAGATAGTGAAGCTCTCCACCGGCACATCCCCGACGTTCTTGATCAGGGTCTTGGCCGCCCATTGGTTCTGCTGGTCGTCCCCATAGACCTTGTAGGCCGCGGTGAGGATCTCCTCGCGGGGCAACAGCTGCACCTCCAGCTTGGGCTCGGCGGATGCGGCGCCGGCGGCGGTGAGGGTGAGGATGAGGCCGGCAACCGAACCGAGCAGCAGGACTATGGCGACGATGGACAAAACGGCTTTCATGTTCTTACTCATAGGCATCAACTCCAGACTAGTTCATCTACCGGGCATCTTTCCGACCCGGACTCGCATATATCTTCCTTATTACTGACGGCTTCTCCTCTGTTTCGGTTTCGTAATATCGGGGTACATGGCTTAACTATATGCGTAACGGCCTGCATTGCAAATGATGAAGAACATGCGGAAACCCCGCGGCTGAACCTTGCGACCTGCATGCTGCCGCATAGGGAAACCGTGAGCCCCGCCCCCGGAGTCTCTTTCGCTCCCGGCCAGCCCGACCGCATGCGGCATATGGCCAGCGAGCGGCTTCAGCCGCGTATCAGGGTGTGATAGAATCTTCTTCTATGGAGCTCAAAGGGTTGATACTATCCGGGGGAGAGGGTACGCGCCTGCGCCCCATAACCCACACCAGCGCCAAGCAACTGGTGCCGGTGGCCAATAAACCCATCCTTTTTTACGGCCTGGAGTCCCTGCGTGAGGCGGGCATCAGCGATATCGGCATCATCGTAGGGGACACCGCAGATGAGATCCGTGAGGCGGTGGGGGACGGCTCCTCGTGGGGGGTCAGGGTCACCTATATCAGGCAGGAGGCGCCCCTGGGATTAGCCCACGCCGTACTCACCGCGGCCGATTTCCTCGCGGATTCGCCCTTCGTCATGTACCTGGGAGATAACCTGATCAAGGAGGGGATAGCCGCCTTTGTGGAGGAGTTCCGGCGTAAGGACGTGGACGCCCTCATCTTACTGGCCCACGTGACGGAGCCGCAGCGCTTCGGGGTGGCTAAGCTGGATGGGAGCAGGATCGTGCAGCTGGTGGAGAAACCCAAGGACCCACCGAGCGACCTCGCCCTGGTAGGGGCCTATATGTTCCGGCCGTCGATCCTTGCGGCGTCCCGGGCCATTTCACCCTCCTGGCGCAACGAACTGGAGATAACCGACGCCATCCAGCACCTCATCGACCACGGCCATCATGTGGAGGCGCACATCATCGAGGGATGGTGGAAAGACACCGGCCACCTCGAGGACCTCCTGGAGGCTAACCGCATGGTGCTCGAGGACATCGAGACGCGCTGCGACGGCAGCATAGACGCGGCGTCCCGGGTGGACGGCAGGGTGGTCGTCGAGGAAGGGGCGGAGGTGGTCCGCAGCACCCTGCGCGGCCCGGCGATCATCGGCAGGGGCTCCAGCATCGTGGACTCCTACATCGGGCCCTTCACCTCTATCTACTACGGCGTCACCGTGGAAGGCAGCGAGCTGGAGCATTCCATAGTCATGGAGAACTGCTCCATCGTGAACATCCCCGGCCGTATCGAGGACAGCCTGATCGGGAAGAACGTCGAGATCTCCAGGTCGCCTGCGCCCCCCAAGACCTTCCGTTTCGTCTTGGGAGATAATTCCAGGATAGGGCTGATCTGAGGAGGGCACATTGATCGAGGGGGTTTCAGTACGCGAGCTCCGGTCGAGCCTTGATGCCTCCGGCCTCAGCGTCGAGATCTGGGACGGCGGGAACCATCCGGGAATCCTGCGCGCGGCATCCTGCCGCACGGTCTTCCCGGGAGTGGTAGAGGCCTGGGTCAGTCGAGAGAAGGCAGCGGAGAGGATCGCCTGCATCGAGGGCATGATCAAGCTCGTCCTCTGCGACCGGCGCGAGGATTCGCCTACGCGGGACGAGGTCATGGAGCTCTTCCTCGGGGAATACCGTTTCCGCGAGGTCGTGGTTCCCCCGGGAGTACTCAGGGGATGGAAGGCGGTGGGGGGCCGCAACGCGCTGGTCCTCCTGTTCCTGGAGGGCGAGGACGGGGACTCGCGTTTTCTCTCCCGGGAGGAAGCGGGAGTGCCCTACGATTGGGAGATCGTGATGCAGTA
>Ga0315277_10006728_pt1 | contig 14978 bp, 11 predicted proteins | sample YL17G05_15_MG_FD_203695 | JGI IMG/M metagenome (GOLD analysis project Ga0315277, IMG submission 203695) | Sediment microbial communities from Yellowstone Lake, YNP, Wyoming, USA - YL17G05_15 | ecosystem: Environmental > Aquatic > Freshwater > Lake > Sediment | place: USA: Wyoming | collected...
GCTCTCGCCGCGGGTCATCGGGTGGTTCGGCTCGTAGCATTCCCGCCAGGGAGAGGCGGTGGTCGTGTCGATGAACCGGCAGCGATAGGGGCGCGTCTTCAGGTCCTCCGGGATGCGCTTTTCGGCGTACGCGATCGCCTGCCTGTCGCAGACCACGCCGCAGGAGACCATGTTCCCGTCCTTGGTTCTCACGGCCCAGCCTTTGACCCAATCGCCCCTGGGGCCGATCATGATGTCCTTCGGCCAGGCCTCCGTGGGCCAGTCCCCGTGGATGCCGCGGAGGAGCTTGAAGTTCTCGGGGTTCATCACGTCCTGGTAGATGTCGTAGCGGCTGGTCAGGACGCCGGGCATCTCGTTCATCGCCTGGATGTTCTCCGGTCTCCCGGCGTTGCTCCAGAGGATGCGCTCGATCCCCGCGGCCCGCATTTCCTTGACGATGGGCACCGGGTCGCGGTCCCAGCACCAGACGTTGACGGCCCCGATGAGCAAGTCGATGTTGGGATTGGACTTGCGCTTCTGCTCGAACGTCTTGAGAAGCCCCGTCTTCCGGGCGTGGGCCCTGTACCTCTTGCACATGACCACGTGCCCGCCGCGGTCGAAGAAAACGTATCGCACCCGCCGCTCGTACCCGAACTTGCCCTTCTGCGAGTCCCATTCCGGGCCAATGCAGAGCTTCCCGTCAACGCGGCGGACCCCGATGGAGCAGTCATCCGCCGTCTCGATGATGGCCATGTGCCCCTTCTCCCCGTCCGTCGCGCCCCAGAAGGCCATGCAGATTCCGTGCCCGCCGTAGGCGATCAGCCGCATCGGGGAGATCGATTGGTCCTCCACCGGATACGAAATCCCCTCGTTCATCGGCACTACAAGATAGGTCCCCTTCTCGGTCGCGAAGGGATGCGGAAATGCAAGCGACTTGGGCAGCTCCCCATCCGCCGAAAGGGCGAACGTGAACTCCGGCGAGTTCCCGTCCAGCCGCAGGGCCGCCTTCACGTCTTGCCCGGTCGGAACGTATATGAAGCTCATCTCCAGCCCGTCGCCGACCTTTGCCCCCTTCATCACGAGCTCTGCGCTGACCGGCTTCTGCGTCCAGGTCTGCTTTGTCCGCCGGTCCAGCACCGACAGGGCCGCGTCGGCAGTGTGAAGCGTGACGGACAGGGCGTCGTTGCTGATTGTCAGGCTCTCGGGCAGGTCCTTGTCGCGCATGGCTTTGACGTTTCCCTTCTTCTCCAGCAGCAGCCCTTGCCCTTCCATCCACACCGTCGCCGCATCGGTCCCGGTCAGCCGCGGCAGGACGGCGACCACGTTCCGCGGCACGACAAAGCGGGAGCGAAGCTGGCCCCAATCGTGAGGCCCCCGGACGGACCGCGAGCCGAACATCCACTCGACGACCTTCCCGTCCTTGCCGTAAGTGACGACGCTGATGCTCGCGTCGCCCTGGCCCTGGACTTTCACCCAGGCAGCGAGTTCCAGCAGGTCGCCTTCCTGGACATCGACCCGAGCCTTGCTCTCCAGGCTCCAGTCCTGCTTGCCCCGGTGCTCGATCCGGACGGAAGGCTTCTGATCGTGACGGACCTGCTTATCCACGGCGGCCTGGATGCTGTTGGCGTCTCTCGCCCACACCCGCCGGCCGGCAAGCAGGTCCTCCTCTTCGGGTCCGCCGGTCGCCCCGGCAAGGCACAGGCTTGTCAGCACCGTCGCGGCCGCTATCGCACGAGCCACCATGTTCGCACCTCCGACCCCCTGATTCAGGAGCGACTCTCGCCCACCGCACGACCGATACGCACGGCGAGGAACGGATACCCGTCATCAGATCAGCGGCGTCTTGCCCGGGATGGCCACGGGTTCCACCGGCAGCGGACCCATGTTGAACTCCTTGGGGACCAGGTCGAGCTTGGAGGCGTTCATCGCCCAATCCCAACCCACTTCCCTGCCGGTGTAGGCGGACATCCGCCCCAGGATCGCCGTCATGGAACTCTCGGCAATCCTGAGCCCCTCGTTCAGGGGCTCGCCTTTCCGGATGCCTTCGATAAGGTCCGTGTGTTCCTGGACTTGCGGATTAACGGCCTTGCCCTCGAACTTCCACGTTTTCTCGCCCGTGATGCTCCCGGCGGGGTTGGCGGTCCCCTTGGTCCCGACGATGTTCTCACCGATCCGGGTAGTCGCCTTCTCCGTCTGCCGACACATGCTCGTCACGCGGACGCCGCCGGGGTATTCGTACTCGACGGCGAAATGATCGAAGATGTTGCCGTACTCCGGCCCGGTCCGCGCCTGCCGGCCGCCCATGGCGATTGCGTTGACCGGGTGAGCCTTCATGACCCAGTTCATCACGTCCAGGTTATGCACGTGCTGCTCGACGATGTGATCCCCCGACAGCCAGGTAAAGTACAGCCAGTTGCGGCACTGCCATTCCATGTCGGACATCTCTGGCTTGCGCTGCACCACCCACAGCCCGCCGGTGAAGTAGTAGCACTGTCCGGCGACGATGTCGCCGATGTCGCCATCGTGAATGCGCTTGACGGTCTCTATCCGCAGGGCGTGGTGGCGCGACTGGGTCCCGGCGACGATCGAGAGCTTCTTCCGGGCCGCCAGTTCGCTCGTGGCAATGACCGATCGCACGCCCGCCGGGTCCACCGCCACCGGCTTCTCGGCAAAGACGTGCTTGTTCGCCTCGATGGCCGCTTGCATGTGGATCGGCCGGAAACCCGGCGGGGTGGTCAGCAGCACGATGTCCACCCCGCTGTCGATGACCTTCTGGCAGTTGTCGAATCCCCAGTAGCAGCGGTCCTCGATCTTCACCTTGTCGATGAACCTGAACTTCTTTGCCGGCTGGGTGGGCTGCGTGCCGGTGATCTTGCTCAGTAACTTGCCGATGGGCTGGGTGCCCGCGGGCTTGTCCGGCAGGCCCAGGAAAAGCCTTCGCGCGGACTCGGCCTTGTCCTGGAACAGGTCGCCGACGGCCCAGAGCTCGACATTCGGGGCGGATTCAAGGCAGTTGTCCACCGCCCCCTTGCCGCGCCCGCCGCACCCGACCAGGCCGATGCGGAGCTTGTCGGACCCGCCCGCCGCGTAGGCGAAGTTCCTCGTCAGCCCCCCTGCCAGCACCGCACCCGAAGCGCCGGCGGCCGTCTTCAGGAAGTCCCTGCGCGAAAACTCGTTGGAGGCCCTGTTCGCCCCGCCTTCGCCGCTATGCATTGCCGCCACCTTTCTGTCGTGGGTTCACGACGCCGATGAGGTTCTGCCGGATCGTGTGGTATTGCCTCTTCTTCCCGTCACCCTGCGCGAGAACGCAATGGCTTGCACACTTGACGCCTGACCGCTGCCGACGCTCGCATCGCCGCTCCTTATACCAGATCGGACGTTTCGGTAAAGCCCCATAAGCCTTCCGCCTCGACCGGAGGTCCTGATCCAGGTCTCCCGTAAAGTCAAGGCAGGTATCTCTGAAGGATCCTGCCGTCAATCCGTTCGATCTTGAGGTCGTTGGCATGGATGACCTCGCCCGCGTCAGGCAGGACGGTCGCCTCCATCCCGAACCGGCACACGTATATCCCCAATTGCTTGCACTTCCAGGTGTAATACGGAGGCCAGAAGGGCTTGGGGTCCCTCAGCAACTGCCTGCCCAGGGCTTCGGTCCCCCAACCCGAGAAGCCGAATACGGCCAGCTCCACCCGCTCGGTTCCGGGGTCGTACACTTCGATGATAACCCCTGCGTCTTCCTTCCTCGATGTCCACGGGCAGTACACCCACTTCCCGTTCTTGTCGAGGTGGTGGATTCCCGGGTCCAACGTCCCCTTCTTCCCCGGCGGGGGCCGCAGCCCGCCGAAGCAGCTCGGCACCGCCCGGTCCCGGCTGTGGTACGTAAGGTAGAACGGGACCTTGATGCCCTTCCGTATGGGCTGGAACGGTTTGCAGCCGAAGAGGTCCGCCACGAAGAGTTCCACGAGGTAATTGACCCGCTGCGAGCCGATCAGAATGGAGCTTGCGCGCCTCTCCTTGCTCCGCATCTTGTCGAACACGTCCTTTGACCTGGCCAGGTCTTCTTCGAACTGCCTCTTCACGTAGGAACCCAGCGACACGAACCGGAACGGGACGTACTCCACCATCACCGTCGGCCGCACCTCTCCGACGGTGCTGGGCGTCGATAAGACCCGAACGATCCCGTCCTGGACCGTTGCGTCCCGCCGGGAGATCCAGAGCATCACCGGCGCCTCCCTCTGCATCTGCTGGTATTCTCCCAGGTAGATCCGCACCACCCCTCCCGCGGCAACCGCACGCCACAGCCCGCGCGGACGCGAACCCAGCAATTCCTTCGGCAGCTTTTCCGCGGGGACGCCTCGCGCCTCCAGCCAGTCGCACAGGTCCCCCAGGACCTTCAAGGACGGATTCGCCATCTGGTTGCGGTACAATCGCCCGATCGTATGCCGGTGGACCTCCAGATCGCGAGCGATCCGCTGCGTCACGCCGTGATGGTCCAACCCATGCTCACGCAGGATTTTTTTCAGCCGAATCTCAATCTCCATGACGTTCTTCTCCTTGTGACGCCCTTTGAACACCGAATGGGCCCGTGGCTCTTACATTCGGCGCAAATCATGTACGATCGCCCAGGAGTGTGCAATGTCTTTTGTATCTTTTTTGGGCCTAAGTCTTGCCGAAGTGGACCGGGGGCGGAATCCGCTTCGGCTCCCGCCCGCGGATTCCTCTTGATTCGCAACATCGTTTGAGCCATGTTCTGAACTCAGGCCTGGGCGTCAAAATGCTGAGGTCGTGCGGAATCCTCTTGACCCGGGTCGCTTTGAGAGTGATCGTGCGGTCCTGTTGATTGTCCCGATAACGGGACGACATATGCTGGGGCGTGAAGCATATACAGAGGGCGCATACTGCTCCCAGCGGTGAAACGCAAGAATTCCTGTTGAAAAAGGAGAGTTTTTCGGGCGCGGAGGCGGTCGCCGGGGCAGTTCCGACGCCAGGGGACTCGCGGGCGGCGCAGGTCAACCGGAAGTAGGGATTTCGCGCCAATCACCCCCCCTCCCCAGGCCATTCAGCGGGGCCCTGACAAGTCAAACCAGGGCGCTTCGGTCGCGCCCCTCGGCTGCCTGCAACGCGCAGCTTCAGTTCGCAGTCGCGGCAGACAAGGATGCATCCCCGGACGCAGCCGCGGAAGACGCCGACCAGGGATCGGGCGGCACCATCGGTCACGCCGGGCCGTCATGCCCCCGGCTTCCTGGCAGCGGCACGCATCAGGGTCCCGCTGCGCGGGCCGGGTGTGCAGTGCCGGTAGTGGAGCAGCTAACGATGGATCGGGGTCGTTACGTTCCTGCGGAGCGGGAATCGTCAGAACGGATTCCGCCAGGAAAGGCGTCCACAGGGGATGACCTGTTCGAACGGATCAACCGTGCCGCCTCGGAGATTCGCACCCAGGTCCTCGACCTCAGCGAGAAGGTTGACGACCTCTACTTCATCCTCGGCGAGGCGCGCCGCGAAGGCATTCGGCTTCCGCACCCGCGCTCCCGCCTGCCGGAGCCCCTCCGGTCCCCCGAGCCTTCCTCTCCGGAAGCAGACCCGGCCAAGGAGGTCTCCAGGCGGCTGGGGGCGATTGGGGTGACGGTCGTAAGAATCGAACGCAACGCCGACCACTCCGCCGAGATCACCTTCGAGGCCGTCACGCTGGAGAAGACTCTCGACGTTCATCTCTCCGCGGACCTGGCGGACCTGCTGGAGCTCCTGAACGACGACTGCGGCCACCGGACCGACGACAAGGTCGGGTGGAAGACGATCGTGCACCTCCTGAAGCAGATGAGGAGGAAGACCGGCAAACCCAAGATGAGGCGCGGCACGATCACCAACGACATCCTGAAGCTCCGAAAAACGCTGGAGGCTCGAAACGAGATCGCGTGGTACTGGGTTCAGACAAACCGCCGCAGCGGCGCCTATCGGGTCGCCAGGAACCTTGGCAAGCAGCCCCCGATGATCGGGGGTGATCTGACGTGATTCCAGCCCGGGTGACGGTCAGGAACCCCGCTGTTTTGAGGGACGGACGTTCGCGGACTGATGTGATCCAGGCGCAGGCTCAGAATCCCCTGGCGCCGCAGCGCACAATGGGGCTGGGCGGAGCGCAGAAGATGCCGCAGAGCGCCGGAGAAGATCGGAGCGGAGTGAAGGAGAATGCGATGGCTCACTTGTGGGTGCATCAGGACCAAGAGGACCACTGGGCCGTCCTGCCCCTGGACGGCAAGCACGCCGCGTACTGTCTGACGGGCGATCCCGACGTCCCAGTCCGGGCGGCGGACGGCGAGGACTCCGAGTGCACCGGGGCGTACATCATCCGCCACGGTGAAACCCACGCCGCCGAACGATGGCACCTCTACGCCGCCGAGGGCGCCCGGGTCCTCGTCAACGGCGAGCCGCTGGGGCTTGGGATGCGCGTTCTGCGCAACCACGACCAGATCCAGATCGGGCGCTCCGGACCGATGATCTTCGCGACGGAACGCGTCGCCAGCATCCAGCCCTTCCCCGGCGCCGACCGGCCCGTCTCATGCCCCCGGTGCGGGCTGACGATCGAGCCGGGCAGGGCGTCAGTGTCCTGCCCCCATTGCGGGGTCTGGCACCACCAGGTGGTCGCCCCTGACGACCTGGAGCGCGACAGGCAGTGCTGGACCTACGCGGACACCTGCGCCTCCTGCGCGCACCAGCGGCCCGCCGACGACGGGTTCGGCTGGAGCCCGGAGGGCCTGTAACGTGGGCAAGCCAAGACCCGGAAAACCCAGGTCGCACGACAAGGCCGTCACGGTGGTGGGCCTGGGGAACATCGGCGCGGCGCTGATCCCGCACCTGGCCCGAATGCGCCGCCTGACGCGCGTGACGCTCATTGATAATGACATATATGAAAAGAGGAACCTGGCGTTCCAGGACATCCTCCCCGGGGACGTGGGCAAGCCCAAGGCCGTCGTCCAGGCGCGGCGCCTGCACCGCATCAATCCCTCCCTGGAGGTCGAGGCCCTCTTCGAGCCGGTTCAGAACGTGCCGCTGGGCAGGCTCCGGTGCGACGTGATACTTGCGGATGTCGATTCGATGGAGGCCCGGCGCGTGATCAACGAGGCCGCCTGGGCGCTGGGGGCGCCGTGGATCGATTCGGGGGTCCGGGCAACGGACGGGCTCCTCGCGCGAGTGACGGTGTACGTTCCCGGCAGGAACGCTCCCTGCATCGAATGCGGGTGGCACGAAGCCCACTACAGGGCACTGGAGCAGGCCCATCCATGCCTCGGCGGAGGCATCCGGACCGCGCCGACCCAGGCGCCGCTGAGCATCGGCGCCCTGGCCGCGGCTCTCCAGGCAATTGAATGTCAGAAGCTCCTCCTCGGCGACGTGGCTCACGCAGCCAGCGGCAGACAGGTGCTGATCGACGCCATGCACCACTCCCACTTCGTGACCCGGTACAGACGGCTGCCGCAGTGCCGCTTCGACCACCGGGTTCTCGGGGATGTCAGGAGGCTTTCGTGGGGCGCGGGAAAGCTCACGTTCGGCCAGGTCCTCGACCTGGGCAGGCGGGCTCTAGGGGCGGACGGAAGGGTCCGCCTGCGGGTCGAGGGCCGGCCGTTCGTGAGGAAGCTCCAGTGCCTCCGCTGCCGGCGGACGCGGGGCGTTCTGCGGCTGAGGGGCCGGTTCGGGCCTCGCGGGCTCACATGCCGCAGGTGCGGCGGGAGAACGGTCCCCGTCGGGTTCGACATCGCCGAACGCATCGACATAACCGCACACGATCAGAAGCTGTTGGCGCGGACGCTCCGGAGCGCCGGCTTCCGCCCCGGGGAGATCTTCTCCATCGGGACCTCCCAAGGGCGAGAGGTGCACTATGAGATCCAGTGTGTTTGAGTGTGATCGACGGACCCTCTGTGGCCATAAAGCCCGGCGGCATAAGGGCCTAGGCCCAGGACGCGGTGTGATTTCACCCCCCCGGCCCGCTTGACTCAGGAAACGGTGTTACCGTCGGGAGATAAGAAGAAGAACCACGGCAGCGGTGGAGCAGCGGTCGGCTCGCCGGCCTCATAAGCCGGAAATCACCCGGTTCGACTCCGGGCGCTGCAATGGCTGAAAGTCACGGAGACAAGACCATGGCGGACAGGATATTCGGGTCGTGGCTGAAGAGGCAACACCAGGAGGCGATGGACCTTGCCTCCAACAGTGACATCCTCCGGCTCCGGCCGCTGGGCGGGTCGGCACCTCAGTTGTACATAGCCACATACCTGGCCAACGGGCTGGTCAAGGCCCCCAACGGCGCGATCCTGGTCGCCAACAGGTTCGATGTCGGAATCGCCCTGCATGACGGGTACCTGCGGCACGTGGAGCCGGCACAGGTGCTGTCGTACCTTGGCCCCCACCAGAACCCCTGGCATCCGAACATCCGTCCGCCGTTCATGTGCCTGACTCTGTACCCCGGCACGCCGCTGGTTGACATCCTGTTCGCGTGCTACGAGCTGCTAACCTTTAGGCTCTACTACACGGGGGATGAAGGGCTGAACCATGCAGCGTCTCAGTGGGCGAGGCATCAGGACCCGTCGCGGTTCCCGACCGACCCTCGGCCGCTGAAGTGGCGCGACCCCGGCAGAAGCCCCGGCCTGGTGGAAGCGGCAAAGGACGGAGGCCGACCATGATCGCCGAAATGCTCGCAGCGCAGGAGCAGGCCGTCGGCGAGGTGCTGAAGAAGCACGTCCCGGCCACGAAGCGCGCCGGGTTCGGCCGGTGGTGCCTGGCGCTGTCCAACGGCGAGACCTTCCGCGTGAGCGCCCGGATCGAGGACCCCTGGCTGGTGATGGAGGCGCCGTTGGGCGCGAAGAATCGCGCCCCTGCCGGACCGGAACGCAACTGGGACCTGGTCCGCTGGAACGCACGGCTTCCTGGCGGAGCAAAGTTCGTCCTGCCCCCCGGCAGCCGCACGCCGAGGGTCCGGGCGGAGGTCCTGGCGGACCAGAACCCGGACCTCGAGCCGCAGATTCACGGTGCGGTAGAGGGCATAAGGGCGGCCCACCGCAGGATCGCCTGCGATCAGATCGAGCAGCAGGACGCCGGACCCGGGCCCCGACCGGCGGACGAGCCGCGCCCCTGCGATCTGGAAGGCATCTGCCGCGACGCCGGATGGGAACTCGTCAGGAGGCCTTCCGGCAGGATGGCGGTGGCACTGGACGCCCCGGGCGCCGTTCACCAGGCGATCCTGGACCTGCGAAAGGACGGCCGGCTGGCCGTGTCTGTCGAGATCGCGGCCCTGCCGTCACCCGCAGCGGCGACGCGCCAGGCGGTTGGGCTGATGCTCCTGCGGGCCTCCGGGCTTGTCCGCATGGCCCGAGGCGCCGTCGAGGAAACGGACGGTCGAACCGAGGCGAGGTTCGAGGTGGTCTTCGACGTTCCCCCCGCCGCCGCGCAGACCGTCCACGACGCCCTTGCCGCCCTGTCGGTCGCGTGCAGGACCTGCGGGCGCCAGGAGGTCGAGGCGATGCAGGCCGAGGCATGTGCAAGGAAGTACCTGTCGCTGCGAGGGTGGTCCTCGTAGGCGTTTCAGGCATTCGGGTTCGTTTGAGTCAGTCCAGAAGGAAAGGAACACACCCATGTCGAAGTCGGAGAAGATCAAGCTGTACGTCCAGGACACCACCGGCCAGCGCGAGTGCGTAGCCGACGTGGACACGGACGCGACCTGGGGAGAGACCATGAACAGCATCCTGGTGTCCATGGCGCTGCCCCGGAACAACCCCAGCACCGGGACCATCTGGGCCGGCCGCCTGGAAAGGGAAGGAAGGCACCTCCACGCGAGCGAGGTGGTCGGGCAGTCCTTGCAGGACAACGATCGCATCGTCTTACAGCCCGAGCTAGTGGCCGCGTAACTCCGGGGCCGGCAGACGTCCGGCACAGGCGGAAAGGGCCGGAAGATGGTCAAGTGCGCCTTCCAGATCGTCCTGTCGCTGCTGCGGCAGGACTGGACTGTAATCGGGCGGACCCCGGTGGAGGTGGACTGGGAACCGGCAGGCGAGTGGTGCCGATTCCAGGGCATCCGCCACGGTGAACTGTCGCCGGTGGCGCCGGAGGTGTCGGTGGAGATCGAGCCGGTCCGGCACGAGAAGCTGGGCGAGCCCTGGGTCGGCGCCCTTCAGGTGACCGCGCGGGAGGAAGGCGGCGGTCGGACGACGTGCACCGTCCCCACCGGCTACTTCGCCTCGGTGGCGCAGGAGGCGTCGGCAACGTTCGTCAAGAACGGCGCCATGGAGGCCGGCGAGCTGTTCCGGTACCTCGTCGCCGCGTTCCCCACCGAGACCGCCTCGCCCGGCGCGGTGCAGCCTGCCTCTCGCATCGAGGTCCGGACCGTCATCCCGCCTCTGCCGCTGAAGGAGTCCAGCCTGGCCGCGTTCATGCAGCGGTCCGTCCGGTTCAGCCAGGAGGCCGAGGATGAAATCCCGGCCTTTGTCCCCCGGCGCGTCCTGGACGAGGCCGCGGTGCTGACCCGCCAGGCCGGCGCGATGGAGGCCATCGGGTTCCTCATCGGGCACCTTCACCGCGACCCGGCCACACCGGAACTGTTCCTGGAAGTCACGGCCCTGCTCCCGGCCAGGAGCGTCCGGTCGGAGCTGATGAAGGTCACGCTGACCCATGCCTCCTGGGCGGCCGCCGAGGGCGCCATCAAGCTCAGGCGGAGGCACGAGATCATGCTCGGATGGTTCCACAGTCACTCGTACATGAAGGAGACCTGCAAGGATTGCAGGAAGGTGAAGGACGGGTCGTGCAAGACGAACCCGGCGTTCATGTCCACCGAGGACTGCGCCCTGCACCGGACCTGCTTCCCCAGGGCATACAGCATCGCGCTGGTGGTGGGGGACAGCCCCTGCACGGGCCTGAGCTACGGCCTGTTCGGGTGGCACGTGGGGGTGCTCTGTCAGCGCAACTTCATGCTGCTGCACGATTTTGACTCACTTGACTCGAAAACTCCCGAACACGCTGCCGCCGCCACAGGAGGCCAAACCGATGCCGCGAGATGAGATTCCCTTTGCACGAGAGGTGCTGGCTGTCGGGCAAGGCGCACCGAGCCTGGACCGGAAGATGGAGATGCTCGCCACGCTGCGCACGCATTCACAGGAACTGGGGCGGAAGATGGACCGCCTCCTCCTGGAGCAATACGAGCGCCTGCACCAGGAAAAGGAGGACCTGCGCCTCGGATTGACCGAAGCGCAGGCCAAGCAGCAGAAGCTCAAGGCGATACTCGACGAGCTGTCCGCCCCGCCGTGGCATCCGGCGATCTTCCTCCGCCCGGAGACGACGCCGGAGGGTCCGCGGGCACGGGTGGCCTACGGGAACACCCGGTCCGTCGTCGCGGTCGCCAGTGAGGTGAGGTTGGGTGAACTCGAGCCTGGCGACGAGGTCTTCCTGGGCAACCAGTTGAACGTGGTCCTCGCCAAGTCGCCGCTGGGCGCCCCGGCGTTCGGGGAGACCGCGATCCTGGACCGCAGGCTTCCCGACGCGAGGCTGGTCCTCAAGAGCCGCGACGAGGAGGTCGTCATCGAGCCCGCCGGGACGCTGGCGGGAGCGGAGATCAAGCCCGGCGACCAGATTCGGTTCGATAAGGCCATCGGGCTGGGATACGAGGTCATCCCGCGTCCCAGCGAAGGCAGGCGGTACTTCCTGGAGGACGTCAAGGACGTCCCGGTCACCCAGGTAGGCGGGCAGGACCACAGCCTGCGAAGGCTCATCCAGGCGTTGACCGTGAAGCTGGTCGATCCCGACCTGGCGAAGGCGTATGGACTGGACGGACAGAGGACCGCGATGATGATCGGCCCGCCCGGGTGCGGCAAGACGCTCATGGCGCGTGTGGCGGTGTCCGAGACCGCTCGCATCGGCGGAAAGCGGGCGTCCTTCGCCGTGGTGAAACCCGCGGCCTTCGAGGACCCCTTTGTCGGGGTGACCGAGGCGAACATCAGGTCATTCTTCGCGGCCCTCCGCGAGGCCGCGAAGGATGGATATGCGGTAGCGTTCTTCGACGAGGTCGAGACGATCGGGCGGATTCGCGGGGGCGTGGCCAACCAGCACGCCGACCGGTTCCTGGGGGCGTTCCTGGCCGAAGTGAACGGGTTCGAGGACAGCCCGAACGTGGCCATCATAAGTGCCTCCAATAGAAAGGACCTCCTGGATCCGGCGGTGGCCGAGAGGCTCGGGGAGATCGAGATAACGGTCGGTCGGCCCGACATGAAAGGCGCGCGGGCGATCTTCAGCATCCATCTCTCGGCCGACTACCCGTTCAGCCCGAACGGGTCGGCCGCCGGTTCCACCCGGCAGGACGCCATCGAGACGGCGGTCTCCATGCTCTACAGCCCCAACGCGGACAACGAGCTGTGCGTGCTGCGATTCCGCGACAGCAAGACACGGACCGTCACGGCGCGGGAGCTGGTCAGCGGGAGGCTCATCCAGCAGATCTGCAAGGAGGCCCGGCAGAGCGCGTTCTTCCGGCATCGTCAGACGGGCGAGCCGGGGATCACGGCCCGCGACGTGCGGGACGCCGTCGCCAGCGCCATGTCCAGGCTGGCCACGACGCTCAGCCCCAGAAACGTGCACACGTACCTGCCTGACCTGTCCACGGACACCGACGTCGTGGACGTCCGGCCGATCGACCGAAAGGTCGCCCGGCCCCATCGTTATCTCAGCGTGGCCTGACCACGGCAAGGAGCTGACAGCGGATGTCACAAGCAACGCCAGGCAATCAAACGGATGCACCGGCCAGGGTCTGCGACGACCGCGTGGCCAAGCTGTGCGGCGGGGACGTCGAGCTCGGCGCGTTCATCCAGGGCATGAACCGGCCCGGCGGCACGAGCCGCGAGGCAGCTCAAGCCATTCTGGCGGAGATACGGGGCGCCGCCAGCCCCGATTCGTGCCGCGCTGCCGCCAACCCCTCCTACGCCCACTGGTACGCCAAGGCGATGGGACCGACCCTCTGGTCCGGCGGCAGCGACGGATACTACTACGGCGCTCCCGACTTCGACGACAACAGCGGCTTCCGCGCCTGCGGGTACAACCCCCAGGACTGGTCGAGGAAGTACCTGGGCTCTAACGGCGGGTGCGTCTATATCGACCTGAACCACCCGGAGATCTGCCTGCCCGAGGTGCTGTCGGCCGCGGACCACGCAGCCGCGTCCCGGGCCCTGTTGCTCATCGTCCGCGAGGCCCTGGTCGCCGCGAACGCCAGACTCCCACTGGACCAGAGAATCCAGGTACTCGTGAACAACAGCGACGGAAAGGGCAACTCGTACGGAAGCCACTTCGACATCCTCGTCACACGGCGGTGCTTCGAGAACATCTTCCATCGCAAGCTCCACCACCTCCTGTACCTGGCCTCGTACCTGACCAGCAGCATCGTCTTCACGGGGGCAGGGAAGGTCGCTTCGGAGAACCAAAGGCCTCAGGTGGACTACCAGATCGGTCAGCGATGCGATTTCTACCAGACCCTCACGGGGGTCCAGACCACTTTCAACCGGCCGATCGTCAATAGCAGGGACGAGAGCCTCTGCGGTTCCGGCGCCCGCTGCGCCGACCAGCAGACCCTCGACCACAGGATGGCCAGGCTGCACGTCATCTTCTTCGACAACACCTTGTGCCACGTCAGCAGCTTCCTGAAGGCTGGCGTGACGCAGTTGGTGCTGGCCATGATCGAGCAGGAATGGGTGGTGCCCGGGCTGATCCTGGACAACCCGCTGAAGGCGCTGCTCCGGTGGTCGCACGACCCCGATCTCCGCGCCAAGGCCCGGCTGGTCTCCGGCAGGGACTACACGGCGGTGGAGGTGCAGTCGGCCATTCACGAGCAGGCCCGCAGGTTCGTGGCCGCCGGAAGGGCCGAGGGCATCGTTCCCGCGGCTGAGGAAATCCTCGCGGCATGGGGCCAGACGCTGGAGGAGTTGAGGAAATGGGACCTGGGGGCCCTGGTCGGCAAGCTCGACTGGGTGTTGAAGCGGAGCATCCTGGAACAGGCGATCCGGACCAGGGACCTGAGGTGGGACTCACCGGAAATCAAGTACCTGGACCACCTCTACAGCAGCCTGGACCCCGCCGAGGGCCTGTACTGGGCGATGGAACGGGCCAACGTCGTGCGGAAGGTCGTCTCGGACGGCCGGATTGAGCATTTCGTCCACGAGCCGCCCGAGGACACGCGGGCGTGGCTGCGGGCGCAGATCCTCCGCCGCGTGGGCGCCGAGTCGATCGAGGACGTGGACTGGGACACCATCAGGTTCAAGTTCGCCCGCAGGAGCGACGGCCGGTGGACCTCCTACTCCTATTTCGAGCTGCCGATGCACGACCCGCTGGGCTTCACCAAGGCCCGGTGCCAGCGGGTGCTGGATGAGTCCGGCTCTTTCGAGGGCGCCTTGCGGAGCCTGGGCATGCGCGAAACGACCTGGTCGGGCCAGCCCATCGACGACGGCCGGAAGGCCGAAACGAGCATCGTCCACGTCCGGCAGCGCCAGCGGGAGACGACCGGCGACGACCAGGTCGTGGCAATCCGCGACGTGAGCACCACCGGGCTGCGCGACGACGCAGGAGACGACAATCATGGAACCAGATCCTCGAACCAGTTTCACGACTAGCCCCCGACGCCTGCTTGCCACCGGCCAGGTAGGCAGGGAAGTCGGGGGTCGGGACCCCCGAGTTCCTGGGAGTTGCCCACCCCCGATTCCCATCGGGGGCTAGTAGAAGCGGACCCCCGATTCCCATCGGGGGCTAGTAGAAGCGGACTAGCCCCCGACGGAAGTCGGGGGTCGGGACTAGTAGAACCAGACTAGCACCCGACGCCTGCCTGCCACCGGCCAGGTAGGCAGGGAAGTCGGGGGTCGGGACCCCGGAGTTCCTGGGAGTTGCCCACCCCCGATTGCCATCGGGGGCTAGTAGAACCAGTTGCTCACCCCCGATTACCATCGGGGGCTGGTAGAACCAGACTAGCCCCCGACGGAAGTCGGGGGTCGGGAGCCCGG
>Ga0315277_10006729_pt1 | contig 14975 bp, 15 predicted proteins | sample YL17G05_15_MG_FD_203695 | JGI IMG/M metagenome (GOLD analysis project Ga0315277, IMG submission 203695) | Sediment microbial communities from Yellowstone Lake, YNP, Wyoming, USA - YL17G05_15 | ecosystem: Environmental > Aquatic > Freshwater > Lake > Sediment | place: USA: Wyoming | collected...
TTCTGACAACCTCCCGGCCGCCGAAGCTCTTGATCAAGTTTTCCGAACGCAGGACCGGCATTGATGAACAAAACCTCGTCGGCTAGAATACTAAGGACTATCCGCAGGCCTGTCAAGGAACGACTAGGGAATGATGAATCAGGTCATCAGCGCGTCCCGGAGGACCGACCTCGTCGCTTTTTTTCCGGGCTGGCTGGCCGAGGTCATTCAGGCGGAGAAGGCCGAGGTCCTGGGGCCGTCAGGCCGTGTCTATAGCGTCGACCTCCGTCCGGAAAGTGTCCATACTTTCGTCCTCTGGTCAAAAAACTTCGCTAACCTCATCGCCGACGCGGGCGGCCTCCGCGACGGGCTCAGGAAGTACGGCCAGCTCTACTTCCATTTCACGATCACCGGGCTGGGCGGGACGCCGGTGGAAAGGGGAGTTCCCCCGCCGAGGGCGGCTCTTCGGCAACTGGAGCCGCTTGTCGAGATTGCCGGACGTCCCGAACGCCTCTCCCTGAGGTTTGACCCTGTGATCTATTGGAAGGAGAGCGGTGAAATCAGGACCAACCTCAAGTTCTTTGACGAACTGGCCGCCTGCGCCGCCGGATTGGGGGTCCGGAATATCCGGACGAGCTTCGCTCAATGGTATGGCAAGTCCAGGCGCCGGGCAGAGAAGCAGGGGTTTCCCTATGTGGACCCCAGCTTAGAGGATAAACGGAGCGACGTCTTCTATCTATCCGAAATCGCCGAGTCAGGCGGGCTGAATTTATATGTCTGCAGCCAGGATTTCTTGGCCGATGTCCCGGGCATCCGGCCCTCCGCCTGTATCGATGGCCGTTTCCTTCGGGAATGCCACCCGGAGGGCGCCCCGGTCTCGGTCAAGAAGGACAGGTCCCAGAGGCGCGAATGCCGCTGCACGGAGTCGGTGGACATCGGGAGCTATGCGCAGACCTGCCCGCACAGCTGTATCTATTGCTACGCCAACCCGCAATAGCGGGATGTCCTCCATAATTCACTTAATCCAAGGAAATTAAAACAGGAGAAATATCGGGATACGAAATATCGCCGATATCAGATGCCCAGAGACAGTCTCTCAGCCAGGGCGGGGGGTAGTCTTTCGGCCAGAATTTTCCGCTGGGCTTCCTCGATGTTGTAATCGAGGCGGTGGAACTTGATGATCCGCGTCTCCGAGTCATAGATGGCAAAGGAAGCGCGCGGATTCCTGTCCCGCGGCTGGCCGACCGAGCCGGGGTTGATGAGGTAGCGGACGCCCTTCTCGAGTTTCACTTCATTCGTCTCGCCCTCGATGAAGGTTCCCTCGACGATGCTGTCTTTCTCGACGTAGACGAAGGGGAAATGGGTGTGGCCGAACAGGCAGAGCGGGGTTTTGATATGGTCGAAGGCCTCGGCGGCGTCGAACTCTCCGAAAATGTAGTAGTCCTCATCGAACGGAGCGCCGTGGCAGATGGTGATCGTGTCATGGAGGAATTGCGGACCCTGCTTCTGGCGCAGGAGAAAATTCAAGTTCTTCTTGAGTATCTTTTCTTTGGTCCAGAAGATGGCCGAGGCGGCGATAGGGTTGAAGGTTTCGATGGAGTCCAGCCCGCAGACGGCCTTGTCGTGGTTTCCCCGGATCAGCGAGAGGGGCTTCAGGGCCTGGATTTTCTGGATGATCTCGTTGGGTGAAGCTCCGTAGCCGACCATGTCGCCGAGGAATATGTAGTGGTCGATTTTTTTCTTCTGGATGAACTTGAGCACGGACTGAAAGGCTTCCAGGTTTCCGTGGATGTCGGCGAATATCAAGTAACGCATGGAATCTAGGCGCCTCCAGGCGTCGAGGAGACGAACAATTGGTGAGCCCGGTAGGAGCTTCGGACAAGCGGGCCGGCGGCGACTTCCCTGAAACCGAGGGTCAGGGCCAGCGCCCGGATGGCTTCGAATTCTTCGGGGCTGTAGTAGCGCTCGACCGGCGGGTTTTGTCGCGACGGCTGCAGGTACTGTCCGATCGTCAGGAGATCGCAGCCGACACCCCTCAGGTCGGAAAGCGTCTGCTCGATCTCGGCCCCGGTTTCTCCAAGCCCGACCATGAGCCCTGACTTGGTCAGCGCACCCAGCCTCTTCGCCGTTTCAAGGACGCCGAGCGAACGCCGGTAATTCCCAGGCGGCCGGTTGATGCGGGGATAGCCGGGTTCGGTCGTTTCCAGGTTGTGGTTGAGCACATCCGGTCCCGAGGCGATGACGGCGGCCAGCGCTTCCTCGCTTCCCTGGAAATCGGGGACTAGAACCTCAACCTTGGCCTGCGGTTGCCGCTCTTTGATCGCCCGGATAGTCCGGGCGAAAGCGGAAGCGCCCCCATCGGGGAGGTCGTCCCGGGTGACCGAGGTGACGACCGCATAGCGGAGCTCGAGGCCGGCGACGGCCTCCGCCACCTGCTCGTGTTCTTTCCCGGATGGAGCCAGCGGGATTCCTTTCTTTACGGCGCAGAACCCGCAATCCCGGGTGCAAATATCGCCGAGGATGAGAAACGTCGCCGTCCTGGCCGTCCAGCACTCGGCGATGTTGGGACACTTGGCGCCCTGGCAGATAGTGTGGAGGTGATTTTTCTTGAGGATTGCGGAGACCTCAAAAAAGCTCGCCTGAGCCGGAAGCCTGACCTTCAGCCAGGCGGGTTTTGCGGGACGGATGGGCTCACTCCCGAGGGCAGAGTCCGGGGTCTGATTATTGGATGCCTGGATGTTTGACAAGTTCCCTGTCTATTTGACCGGGGAAAATCGAGATCGTTTAATATTCGATTTCGCGTTCCCGCTTCATCCGCCGCCGCATGCGTTTGCGGGCTTGAGCTTCCTTCATCCGCTTTCTCTCTCCGGGCTTGAAGTACACGGAGTGCTTCTTGATCTCCTTGATAATGGCTTCCTGCTGCACCCTTCTCTTGAACCGCCGGAGAGCGCTCTCTATGGATTCTCCTTCATCAATAACGATAAAAGCCAATAAATTTCACCTCCTTTATTGGCAGGTCGAATAGGGGATTTATACCCGAACGAGCCCCTAAAGTCAAGAAAACAACTTGCGCTATTGCCCCGCAATAACCGCGGTGGCGGAGGCGACGGCACCCTTGCCTGTCTCCAGGTTCCGGATGATCAGGCGGCACTTGTAGGTCCCCGGCCCAACAGAGAATGAGCCTCCCAGAGTGATCCGCTCCCCGGAAAGGCCGGAGACTTTTCTCTGGCTTTTCTTCAGGACGACGATCTCTTCCTTTTCATTGAATATGACAGTGACCATCTCGACCTGGCCCGTTATGATCTCCCGGATCTCTTGGAGAGGAGCTTGAGCGGCCAGACAGAGGTTCGACTTGCCGTCGGATGGGCAAGGAACGACCTGCAGGGGAAAGCGATACGGCGCCTGGAAAAGGGGATCCTCGCTCAGGGCCAGATCGACGAGATGGAGCATCTTCTCGAGGCCGGTGTATTCCTTGAAGGGCTTGGGGTTGAAATAGCCTCTCTGGGCCAGGACGCGGCAATCCGGCCGGCTAACCTCGACCTTGATCTTCCGGTAAGCGCCGTCCCACTTGTCATCCACGTAATAGCCCAAAACGTAGTAACAGCCCGTGAGTTCCTGGATCTTCTCGACATGCTGTTCGTAGTTGTTGATGTTGCCGAAGTACTTTCCCCCCGTAGCGCCGGATAATTTTTGGAGGGAGGAGGCGCCTTCCAACCTCCCGTCGCTGTCGACGGTGGCGGACAGCTCCTGCGTGTCGAGGGCGTAGATGGTGCAGTTGGCTGCGCTCAGTTCCTTCAGCATGTCCTCGAATTTCTGCTGCAGCCAAAACTCTCCGAGTTCTTCGACACCGATCTTGCCGAAGGGGGATTGGACTCCATAGATGAGAGAGTAAGGAACGCCGGAGGAAAGCAGGATGATCTGTTTATGGCCGGGGATATATCTCAAGGCTTTGGCCAACTCGACCATCTTGATGGCGAAGTTGTGGGCCTGCATCTTGCTCTCTTGCCGGCTTTGTTCCCAGCCCCATTCCCGTTCATCTTCGTAGATGTCTTTAGGGTCCCAAACGGTTCCTGAGCGGGTGGCATCGTGTGGGTTCGCAAACGACTTGGCCTGCCAGTATTGCGTCTCAAAGTCCTCTGCCCTTCCGGAGATCGACTCCATTCCGATCCGCCTCACGACATCGCGGACGGCCTTGTGGTCGGTCGTCAGATACTCGTGCATCTTCAGGCTTTTGGTGGCCGAGTAGGAGAGGAGACTGACCTCGTCGGTCGGCTGGAGTTCCTCATCGATGAAATGGATGGCCGCCTTCCTGGATTTCTCGAGGCCGATCCCGTTGTTGAAGGCGAAGTCGAAGAGAAGGAAAAATTTCCGCGGCATCAGCTCCTGGGCCGGCGGACTTGGAATCTCCGGGGCTTCCGGCTGAGCCTCTTCTTTTGCCAGGAGGACGTGTTTCTCGAATTCCGTGATTTTCTGGGGCTTGCCCTCATCGGAGACCAGGAAATCATCCCTGGTCAAGTCAAGGATCGGATTTCCTTTTTTATCAGTTACATAAACTTGGATCAGCTTGAGCGTGACCTGGACCTCGTACTGGAGTTTCGCCTCTTGTTTCTTGCCCTGGGCGATGGAATGGTCCCTGGTCAGACCTAGAAACGCTGAGAGAACAAGGATGATCGGAACGGCCCCAAACGGTTTCTGCACGGCGGACAAATCCACCAGTTCATTCTAGGCCTCGCTCGCCGCCGGGTCAAGGACTCGAATCATATGATAGGTATCTCTTTTTGTGTGATGAACATAATAGACAACTTGGGAATGTCGGCGCTCCCGCTCAGGTTCTTAACGCCGTTCCCGAAACGTTTCTCTCGGCGGTGCGGAACTCCGTATAGGCTCGGGTATGGGATTCGTCAGCCCGCTCGCTTCCCCAGCGAGGAAACTCGCTTCGCATCCTCCTTCGCTCTTCTCTCCTTTCAGTCGAGAAACCGTGCCCGCTCAGTCGTCCACGGACTTCCTCACCCACACCCTTCGCCTCTATCATCAAAAGAGCGGCTGCCCTCGGGCCTTAGCCCGAAACGCCGGCCTTATATAGGCCCCTCCTGATTGCTCGGGAGGGGTAGGGGTGGTTAATGACTTCAGGATAGAGTTTTGGAGGTGTTTCGGATGTGCTGAACCTTCGAGGTCACTTCTCCATCCCCAAGTTGTCTATCACATAAACAGGGATGCTTCCAATCATCTGAAACTTACTGAAGGAGGATATATCTTGTCATTTAAAAATCTTGCCATGGCTGCATGGAAACGGGGGGACGGCTCAGCGGACCGGGGTAACTGCGGTGGCGGAGGCGACGGCGCCCTTTCCGGTCTCGAGGTTCCGGATGACCAGGCGGCACTTGTAGAGTCCTGGAGACAAGGAAAAAGACGCGACATACGAGAAATTCTCTTCTGGGAACTCGGTTTTCCGCCGCTGTTCCCTTTTGAGTGTGACGATGTTCTCTTTCTCATCGAAAACGATACTGATGATCTCGACCTTGCCCGCCAGAATCTCCTGGATTTTGTTTAGAGGGACCTCGGCGGCCAGGCAGAGGTTCCCTTTTCCATCGGGAGAGTACGGGAGGATGGCGAGAGGGAAGCGGACCGGAGTCTGGAACAGAGGCTCGTTGCTCAGGGCCAGGTCCACGAGGTGGAGCATCCTTTCGAGGCCGTTATATTCCTTGAACGGCTTGGGATTAAAGTACCCCTTCTGGGCATGGACCTTGCAGCCGGGCTTTGTGACTTCGACCTTGATCTTATGGTAAGCACCGTCCCACTTGTCATCGACATAATAGCCCAGGACGTAGTAGCAGCCGGTGAGGTCCTGGATTTTTTCGATGTGCTGTTCATAGATGTTGATGTTGCTGAAGTATTTCCCTCCCGTAGCGCTCGTCATCTTCTGAAGAGAGAAAATCCCCAGCATCCGGGTGTCAGTCTTTATTCCCGATCCGAGCTCCATAGTGTCAAGGGCATAGACGGCGCAATTGGCGGAGCTCATCTCCTTGAGCATCTCCTCAAACCTCTCTCGCAGCAGGCTCTCCCCCCAGCTACCGTACCGGCTCGCCCTGCCACCGATTATGGCGTCTGATTCGGCAGCGGTATTGCCGAAGGGTACCTGGATTCCGTAGAGGAGCGAAAAGGGAACGCCGGACGAAAATAGGATGAGATGCTTGTGGCCCGGTATATATCTCAGGGCTTTGGCCAGGTCGCTCAACTTCTGGCCAAAATTTAAGACCTGAATCCGGCTATCCTCAGCCATTTGCATCTTTGCGGCAAATTCATTTTTTGCGGGCGCGCTCTGTCTCGACCATTCGCTGGCATCGAGAGTTTTTTCCCCCGTGACTGATCGCCAGTATTTTTCTTCAAAATTCTCGGCTCTTCCAACGACCTGCTCTATTCCGAAGCCTTTCACGGCTTCGCGAACTTTCTTGTGGTCCGTCGTTAGATATTCATGTAATTTCAGGCTTTTCATAGCCGAGAAGGAGAGCACGCCGACTTCATCCTGAGGCTGAAGTTGAGTGTCGATGAAATGGAGGGCGGCTTCTCTTGCTTTTAGAATGCCCTTGGCATTGTTATAGGCAAAATCAAAAAACAGGAAGAACTTCCGGCTTATTAGTTCGCGGGCGGGCGGGGCCTGAGTCTCTATGACTTCAGGCTGCGCTTCCTTGGCCTCCGAAGGAAGTGAAAGAACATGCTTTTCAAACTCAGTAATCGGCTGCTTATGGCCTTCATCAAAGACGAGGAAATCGTCCTTAGTTAGGTTGAGTACCGGATACCCTTTTTTATCGGTCACATAAACCTGGACAAGCTTCAGGGTGACCTTGACTTCGTGGTGGAGCTGGGGTTGCTCCTGCTGAGCTGGAGATGTGGAGCTGCGGGCTCTAAAATACGATCCAGTCAGACCAAACGAAGCAAGCACGATGACGATGAGTGGCTTTTTCATCCCCCGAATAACCTCTAGCCAATTCTAAACCTGCCTATCGCCAAATTCAAGGTTTGGGTGGCTCTATGATGTTTAGTGTGGTAATAACGGGAGGCCGGTACATGGCCTCTCTATTTCCCCCTTCTTCCACCATACCATTCGTCCTAGAGTCGGTTGGGGTGCGTGATGGTCGCGCCTTTTTTGAGCCTGTAGCCGGCTTTGACGATCGAGGCTTGGGCGGCGGCCCGCATAGGTTCAATGAGCGGCACCGGGATATCCTCATCCTGGAGCACGAGCGGGATCTCGGTGCAGCCCGCGATGATCGCTTCAGCTCCTCTCTTGATAAGCCGGCGGGCGGAATTTAGCACGAGCTTTCTCGGGCGGCCTTCGGTGAACCCGGCCTTGACGCCGCCTTTCCCGAAGACCGCTTCCATAACCTTGGTCTGCTCTTTTTCTGCCGGCGCGATGATTTCGATGCCTGCCTTGGCGAATGTCTTGGCGAACAATCCTGACCGAACAGTCCCCGTGGACGCCAACAGACCCGCCCGCTTCAGCCCCGGGGCCATTTTTTTAGCCCAAACGAGGGCCTCTTCTACCAGATTAATGATAGGTACAGGCGAAGTCCTCTCCACCTCCGGCAGAAAAGCATGGGCGCTGATGCAAGGGATGACGATGAAATCCGCTCCCGCCCGGGCCAGCGTCCGGACTCCCTTCCGGAGCAGGGGAACAGGGCTCGGCCCTTTTCCCAATATGGCCGGCGTGCGTTCGGGTATCTGCGGAAGGCTATAGATAAGGAGCGGGACGTGGTCCTGGTCTTTGGCGGCGGCGGTGTGCCTGATAACGAGGCTGAGAAAGTGAGCCGTCGCCTCCGGTCCCATCCCTCCGAGTATTCCGATCGTTTTTCTCATCTTTTCTTCTCGGAGACAAGGCTGCTGAGCTTTTCGATGGGCAGGGCTTCGGCGACATGGCCGCCCCTGCCTTCCATCCGCTCGGCCTTGAAGAGGGAGTTGAGGATGGCTTCCTCGGTGGCCTCGACCGCGGCCAAGAAGAGAGGTGACATTTTCTCGTCTCTGAGAAGCGTCACCATCTGCGTTGGGCCTTCGGCTCGATGGGAAATCCGGACCTCCCTGGCCGTGGAAAAAGCGATAGCGTAGTCACCGCTGCCGTGGGAATAATACCCTCCGGTCCGGGCGATGCCGAGGAGGGCGCGTTTGGCCAGCCGCTTCAGATTACGGGCATCAAGAGGCGCATCGGTGGCGACGACCACCAGGCAGGAACCCCCGGATTCCGTCCCGTCGCTCGGCTCCGGTTCGCTTTTGCCGATGAGTTCGTTGAAAAGCACACCCTTGATCTGGAAAGTGCCCCCGAAGTTGGTCTGGACGAGGACCCCGACGGTGTAGCCGCCGCGGGATTCTGGAAGCCGTCGCGACGAGGTCCCGATCCCGCCTTTAAAGTCGAAACAGGTGGTTCCTGTTCCAGCGCCGACGTTCCCTTCTTCCACGGGCCCTCCCACGGCCCTGATGACGGCTTCGAGAACGTGCTCCTTCTTGACGTGGCGGCCGCGGATGTCGTTGAGCCAGCCGTCGTTGGTCTCGCCGACAACGGGGTTGACCGACTGCACGCTTTCATTCCCGGGGAGAGCGAGGATGTAATCGATCAGGGCGTCGGCGGCCGTGGGGACGCTGAGCGTGTTCGTAAGGACGATCGGTGTTTCAAGAGATCCGAGTTCCTCGATCTGAGTCGAGCCGGTGAGCTTGCCGAAGGCGTTCGCAACATAAACGGCAGCGGGGACCTTCTCCTGGTAGATATTTCCTTCATGAGGCAGGATGGCGGTGACGCCCGTCCGGATGTCGCGGCCTTCGATCAAGGTGATGTGGCCGACCTTCACGCCGAAGACGTCGGTAATGGCATTGAGCGTCCCGGGCTGGAGCGTCCCGGTCTTGATCCCGAACTCCCGGAGGCGCGGCCGCTCAGCCGAAGAGGCGAGGGCAATACCGGCCATGGCCACAAGGAAAATCTGGAAAAGTAGGCTTTTCATCTCATTAGTTCCTTGATCCAGAATATATCGGCCGGCCTACGTAATGTCAATTCTGGCAGGTGGCGCGTCTCAAGATTAGCTTGATTTTGGGACGACCATAGGAAGACGCGCCATCGCGGGGGAGTTTGAGGGGGACGGCGTCGTTCCCCTCAGGGGGTCAGCGGAGCGAAGCGAACGTCGGAAGGGGTCTTCCCCTCCGAGTTGACTCCCCCCTGGAAGTGTCCCGTCTCTGAGGAAGACATCAAAAAAGGAGTTGTGAGACGGGACACTGGGTTGAGGTCAATAGAAAATCAGCCGCGGTCTTTTCCGATTGTCCAGACGGATCAGGCCTGCGGCGCGGGCCAGGCCGATGGCCTCCTCGAATTCCTCGCCGGTTATGCGGCGGCCGAGCGGCGAGCGCGGCCGGATGTCCCCGCAGGGATAGTACTGGTCCATGATGTTGACATAGGTATTGGAGGAGATCTCGCCGGCCAGGAAGCGCACGACCTCGTCTGTTCCCGCCAGGCCTTCGGGAAGCACCAGGTGGCGGACGAGAAGGCCGCGCCGGGCGATGCCCCTTTCGTCCAGGTCCAGGTCTCCTACCTGGCGGTGCATCTCTTTGATAGCCGACCGCGCCACATCGGGATAATCGGGAGCCTGGCCGTATTCCTTGGCCGGAGCTGAGCGCGCAAACTTATAATCCGGCATGTAGATATCGAAGATACCGTCGAGAAGCTCCAAGGCCGCCACCGAGTCATAGCCGCTCGAGTTATAGACGAGGGGCACCCGGAGTCCGAGGCTGATCGCCACCGACAGGGCTTTGAGGATCTGCGGGACATAATGAGTGGGGGTCACGAAATTGATGTTGTGGCAGCCCAAGTCCTGAAGTTCCAGCATCATCCGGGCCAGCCGCTCAAAGGAGACCTCCCGGCCTTCACCAAGATGGCTGATGGAGAAGTTCTGGCAAAAAGAACAACGGAGGTTGCAGTGGGTCAGGAAGATCGTCCCCGAGCCGTGGATCCCCACGAGCGGCTTCTCCTCCCCGAAATGAGGGGAATAGGAGGAGATCTCAGGCCGGTGGCCGGCCCGGCAGGTCCCCCGTTCTCCCTTAAGCCGGTTGACCCGGCAGGTCCGCGGGCACAGCATGCAGCTTTCGAGCAGGGCGAAAGCTCTCTCGATCCTTCCAGGGAAGAGGCCATCGTCGAACGCCCTCAGGTAGGAAGGGGAAAGGTCTTTGGTTTTCATCCGGCTTGGGTCCATTATACCAGTTTGAAACGTGGACTTCATGAACACTAGACCCCGGAGAAACCTTCCAAAAGTCGATCCGGCATCAAAGGAGGCTGAGGTATTTTCCAGGCCGGCCTTTTTGGATAGAATACAGGCGCTCTTCCTTTTATGGTTTGCGTGGATGAAAGGTTTGCCTCAAAGGAAAAAGGAAATGGATATGATGTCCCCAATTACCATACCGCAGCTCGAGCGGATCCCCTTTATCCGGCACGGGTTCGGTGATTCTTCATGGGGGGAGAGAGACCTCCGTCGGTTCGCCGCCTGCCAGGGCTTGAAACCCCTCTTCCTTGACCAGGTGCACTCCGACATCGTCCACTTCATCGACGAGGTGCCACGGCGGAGATTGCGGGGTGATGCGGCGGTCACAAGTCGGCCCGGCCTTCTGCTGGCCGTCAGGACGGCCGACTGCGTGCCGGTCCTTCTTGTCGAAGGAAAAAAGCGTGTTGTAGCCGCGGTCCATTGCGGTTGGAAAGGGACCGCCGGGGGTGTCCTGGAGAAGGTCGTCCTGGGGATGAAAGAACGTTATGGCGCCGATCCGTCCGCCCTCCTGGCCGCCTTCGGACCCTGCATCAGCGGCGCGTGTTACGAAGTCGGGGAGGACGTCCGCAGCGCTTTCAAAAAGTCCGGCTTTCCCGGAACTCCGTTCAGTCCGATAGTCGGACGTACCGGCCGATATTTTTTCGACCTGCGCTCCGCCAACCGCTTCCAGCTCCTGAAGCTCGGCGTCAAAGCGAGCCATGTTTTCTCCATCGACATCTGCACTCACTGCGATGCCCGATATCCCTCCTACCGCCGCGACAGAGACGCCTGCGGCCGCATGCTGTCCTTCATCGGCCTCACCCTGCCCTGACCACCCGATTAAGTAATCGCCTCGACAAAGATTGTTTTTTCTTGATCAACTGTGCTGAGGGGAAGACTTGGGTGTGGATGAGGAGGTCCGTGGACGACTGAGCGGGCACGGTTTCTCGACTGAAAGGAGAGAAGAGCGAAGGAGGATGCGAAGCGAGTTTCCTCGCTGGGGAAACGAGCGGGCCGACGAATCCATACCCGAGGCTTCCCGAGGCATTGCAATTTAAAGGCGATTTCTTTATCCTTTACCTACCATGGACAAACTCGTTTCCGAAATCCGTATCTCCGAGTTTCCCCTTTTCAAGAAAGGAAAGGTCCGGGATGTCTACGATCTGGGCGATAAGCTCCTGATCGTGGCCACCGACCGGATCTCGGCCTTCGATTTCGTCCTTCCCTCCCTCATCCCCAACAAAGGGAAGGTTCTCACCCAGCTCTCCCTTTTCTGGTTCGATTTCACTTCTTATATCTGTCCCAACCACGTCTTGACAGTTGACTTCAGCCAATTCCCCCAGCCGCTCCAGAAGTACGGGGACATTCTGGAGAAACGGTCGATGCTGGCAAAAAAAACGAAAGTGGTGCCGGTGGAATGTGTGGTCCGGGGATACCTGGCCGGCTCGGGGTGGAAAGAATACCAGGAGACGGGAAGGACGAGCGGCGTGAAGCTTCCGGCCGGGCTCAAGGAGTCCGACCGCCTGCCGAATCCCATCTTTGCGCCCTCCACAAAGGCCGAAGAAGGGCACGACCTGAACATCTCCTTCAAGGAGATGAAAAAGATCATCGGAAACGACGAGTTGGCCCAGAAGATAAAGAAAACTAGTCTCAAGCTCTACCAGAAGGCCTCTCTCTATGCTTTGTCCAAGGGCATCATCATCGCCGACACCAAGTTCGAGTTCGGTTTGGACAAGGACGAGCTCATCCTGGTTGACGAAATCTTCACTCCCGACTCCTCGCGCTTCTGGCCGCTCCAGAAGTACGAACCCGGGAAGTCCCAGCCCAGCCTTGACAAACAGTTCGTCCGGGACTACCTGCTGCGAAGCTCCTGGGACCGCGAGTCGGTGCCCCCGGCCCTGCCGCCCGACATCGTCGAGCAGACCGCCAAGAGGTATTTCGAGATCTACTCGCTTCTCTCGGGAAGGTCCGAGCTATGAGGGACGGCCGGGTCGACCTTCACATCCACTCCTCGATTTCGAGCGATGGGGATTTTCCGCCTTCCGAGCTCCTCCGGATGGCCAAGGAGAAAGGGCTGCGGGCGATCTCCATCTCCGATCATGACACCGTGGGGGCCTACCCGGAAGCGCTCGAGTGGAGCTCCAGGCTCGGGGTCGAGCTCATCCCCAGCGTCGAGCTGACCACTCTCTTCGAGGGCCGGGAATTCCACCTTCTCCTGCCCTTCGTTGACTGGGGGAGCCGGAACCTTTTGAGAATCCTCGACACGGTCACGGAAGCCCGGATGGAGGAGGCCAAGGAACGGGTGGCCAAGCTCCAGGCCTTGGGGTTCGACATCAGCTGGGACGAGGTGATCCTTCAGACAAGGGGAGGGCCGCCTCTCGGCGTGAGCATCGCCCAGATCCTGATCGAGAAGGGACGGAAAACGAAAACTCCGTCGCTCCAGAAATACCATGAAGGGGCGAACCAACATTTTGCTCCTTATCTTTTCTATAGAGACTATTTCCTCGAGGAAGGTCCCGCTTATGTGCCCAAGCGGACGATCAGCCTGATCGAAGTCCTGGGCGCCATTTCCGGAGAGGGCGCCGTCCCTGTCCTGGCCCATCCGGGCGCCTATTTCGAGCGCGCCTCAAGAGAGGATCTGGTTGCGCTCGAGGAGCGCGGCCTCGTCGGCCTCGAGGTTTATTCCAGCTATCATGAACCCGGCCAGGTCCAATCCTATCGAGCCCTGGCCGATGAGCTGGGCCTGGTGGCCACGGCCGGGTCGGACTTTCATGGCCGTATCAAACCCCAGGTCGTCTTCGGCCAACTCAAAGAAGGGACCTACGAAATGGTCGAAGCCTTGAAAAAAAGAAGGAAGCGCTGAATGAATAACTGGCTCGACGTCGTTATCCTGGCCGTCATCGTGATCAGCTTCATACTTGGTCTGGTCAAAGGCTTCCTGAGGATGATCATCGGTATCGCGGCCGCCATCGCCGGGCTGATCATCGCGGCGATCTACTACCGCCCTTTTTCCCGTGTTTTCGGCCGGATGTTCGCTTCCCAGGTCTGGACCTATCTCGTCGCCTTCGCGGTCATCTTCATCGGCGTCCTGATCGTCGGAGGCTTGATCTCCTTCGTCTTGTCGAAGGTGATCAAAGGGCCGCTGCGCTTCATCGATCGCGTTCTCGGCGGAGTGCTCGGGCTTATCGAAGGCATCCTCATCTGTGGAGTGCTTGTCATTGCCCAGCTCGTATTCCCCGTCGACAAACAGGCCCTAATGCGTTCCTCTCTCGCGCCCTACTGCTATTGGCTGACCAAGGGCATGGTGCAGGTGATTCCGCGGGAACTCAAGGAAAAATTCAAGGCGACCTATGAAGAAATCGTTGGCGCTCCGAGGGAACACGATGAAAAAATCTAGCTCGCTCACGATCCACCAGAAGCTCGAAACGCTCATCAAGGAGATGGTCGAGAAAGAAATCCAGTACAAAGATGCCCTGGGCGAGTTTGAAAAGGTATTCATCGAGACGGCCTCGAAGACGTATAACGGGAACAAGTCGAAGGTCGCCAAGGCCATCGGGATCCACCGCAACACCCTCCACAGCAGGGCCAAGGCCCTAAAGATCAAAAAGATGATTTAGCGCTCTCCTTGAGAGATTGCTAGAATTGACCGACCTCCCCTCTTGACAGGAATCAATCTCTTCGCTATAATTAGCACTCTCAAATCAAAATTGCTAAAAAGGAGGCTTTTATGAAGGTTACACCGCTCTATGACAGAGTTCTCCTCAAGAGACTGGAGGAGAAAGAGGTGAAAAAGGGAGGCATTATCATCCCTGACACCGCTAAAGAGAAGCCCCAGGAAGCCGAGGTCATCGCCGTCGGCAAGGGGCGGGTAAATGAGGACGGAAAAGTGGTTGCGCTTGAGGTCAAGAAAGGCGACCGCGTCCTGATCGGCAAGTACAGCGGCACCGAAGTCACGATCGACGGTGTCGAGCACATCATCTTGCGTGAAGAAGAGATCTTGGCGAAGCTCGACTGAGCGAAGAGAAAGGAGACAACATGGCAAAACAAATAACAACCGGAGAAAATGCAAGGCAGTCCCTGCTTAGAGGCGTTAATATCCTGAGCAATCTCGTGAAGGCGACGCTGGGACCGCGAGGGAAGAACGTCATCCTGGAGAAAAAATTCGGTTCGCCGACCAGCACCAAGGACGGCGTTACCGTGGCCAAAGAGGTCGAGCTCAAGGATCCGTGGGAGAACATGGGCGCCCAGCTGGTGAAGGAAGTGGCCTCCAAGACCTCGGACGTCGCCGGCGACGGCACCACGACGGCGACCGTGCTGGCCCAGGCGGTCTACGCCGAGGGCATGAAGTACGTCACCTCCGGCGCCAACCCGATGCTCCTCAAGAAGGGCATCGACAAGGGTGTCGAGACCGTGGTCGGTGAGCTCAAGAAGTTCAGCCGCGACGTCAGCGGCGAGATGATCGCCCAGGTCGGCGCCATCTCCGCCAACAACGACGAGAGTATCGGCAAGATCATAGCCGAGGCCATGGACAAGGTCGGCAAAGACGGCGTCATCACCGTCGAGGAAGCCAAAGGGCTCGAGACGACCATGGAGATCGTCGAAGGCATGCAATTCGACCGCGGCTATCTCTCACCCTATTTCATCACCGACCCCGAGCGGATGGAGGTCGTCCTGGAGAACCCGGTCATCCTTCTTCACGAGAAGAAAATCTCGAACCTCAAGGACTTCCTG
>Ga0315277_10006730_pt1 | contig 14975 bp, 11 predicted proteins | sample YL17G05_15_MG_FD_203695 | JGI IMG/M metagenome (GOLD analysis project Ga0315277, IMG submission 203695) | Sediment microbial communities from Yellowstone Lake, YNP, Wyoming, USA - YL17G05_15 | ecosystem: Environmental > Aquatic > Freshwater > Lake > Sediment | place: USA: Wyoming | collected...
CGCCATGACAGTAGCACTTGTTCACGCCGCGGTCGAGCAGGAGCGGGACGTAGAAACCAGTGCCGGTCTCCCTGGGGTCCAGCCCCCACATGCAGCTAACGTACAGCAATAAGGCCCTTATCCGGTCGTTCTCGAAGTTGGCGTTGATGATGTCCAGCGGGCTTTGCTCGACAAGCTCCAGCATCTTGCGGCCAACCTCGGTGCGCTGCATAGCTATGCTCAGGTCCACGGGAGCCATGGCAGGTATGTAGGTGGCCGGGGCCAGTATGTCGCTCACTATGCGGCGCCAGTCCCTCATCAGCTTGCCGAAGGCGACAGCGTCCTTATGGGAGAACTTGTGGAACGAATCCATCGTGTCTTCGATCATGCGCGTCAGCAGCAGCGAGCCGCCGTCCTCGAAGACCATGGCAGTCTGGAGATTGGGCTTGATCCAGACCAGACCGTGGCGGTCCATGTCGAAGTCCTTGATAACGGGCATGTAGTCGACCATCAGGTGGTAGACGGCGTGTATGTTGGAGTAGAACCCTGGATAGAGGATCTCCTCGGTGGCCAATCCTCCGCCGACCTCATAGCGGCGCTCGACCAAAGCAACCTTAAGGCCGGCCCGGGCGAGATAGGCTGCCGTCATGAGGCCATTGGGTCCAGCTCCGATGATAACAGCATCCCAGTCGCTCTCAGCGGGGAACTCGGAGAAGAAGCACTGGGGGTGTGGCTGACCGACTAGTTCTCTCTTCTTCATAGTTTTCCTCCTTAACGAGCTGCTACCGATGATGGCCGACTAGGTATTGCCGATTTCCTCCCCTTTTCTGGAATGTACCAGGGCGAAGCATACCACCAGTCCCCGGGCTCGGCGATGCCATCCTCTATCAGGATGTGCATCAGATTGTAGCCGACAGCCATCAGGCACAAGCCGCCGGGGTGGGCCGACGACTGATGCGAGAGGTACAGACCATCGATAGGTGTGCGATAGCGGGCAAGCTCCGGCAGCGGGCGCTCGTTCCACCACTCATCCCTGTCACACCGGATTCCATACCAGGAGCCGCCGAGCATTCCCGTGTTGCGGAACTCCTGGTCCAGGGGCGATTCCCCGAACATCTCTACCAGGTTGTCGGAGTCGAGATTATCTACCACCGCGCTGAGCGCACGGCGCATATACTCGTTCCACTTTGCCTTGTCCTGCAAGGATTCCATGCCTTCGACGCAGTATTCCGGCGTGGGAACCATCATGAACAAAGGCCCGTTGATATAGAGGCCGGGGCGTGTACACTGGGGGTGACACTCTGCGTAAGTCTCGCCGGAAACCATGCCGTACAGAGCCTTTTCTGGAGGCATGGTCATGTTGCGCTGATGGCCGAGGACATCCGCCACATGGTCGAAGTATAGCTTTCGCGAGTCCATGGGGAAGAAGGGAGGAAGGAAAGACCCATAGTCTTCATACTTGTAGTCCGGCTTCCGGAATTGGGGACGGTAGCGAAGCTGTTTGCGGGTCAGGAAATGGGTCATGTAAAGGCTGCCTCCCTTGAGGCTGAGGTCCTTGATTCTCTGCAAGAAACCACTGTCAAGATGTCGCGGCCCGACCAATTGGAGGAAGGTGGGCTTGATGTGAACGGCGCTGATTACCGCCTTGTTAGCATAGATCTTCTTGGCACCCCAGGTGGCATCATCCCGCAGCCGCACCCCGACTGCCCGCCCGTGCTCGATAATGATCTCTTCTACGGGGCAGCATGTCCTCACGATTGCGCCGTGGGCGATGGCACACCGGAGAAGGGCGTGATAGTAGCCATGCATGTTGCCGCGCGCGGCCACAGGGTTGGCGACGGCAGGCGGCAGCACGGTGGCCACGCTGCACAGGGCTGGGATGGCTCCCCCCTCCATATGCCCGTGAGCTCCTGACGCCAGGGCTATGAAAGCCTGGTTCACCTTGAAGGGCTCGGTCTCAAGGTACTCGTCCATGAGGTCGAACATCGTCATCTCAAGCAGTTCCCTGGTCCACATGTCCGGCTGGTGCTGCTTGTACACCTGCATGAAGGGGATGGTATGCTCACTAAGCTCAACACCAGGAGGGTGTGGCGGGCACCAGAAGGTAGCGCGCAGCAGGTCTTTGAAGAACATGGGCTCGGTCAGCATGCCGCATATCTTGCCCCAACCCATCTTGTCTTTGTCGGTCACCTTCGACAGACCATCGCTAACATACATGTATCTATTCAAGTCCAGCGGCACGTACGCACCCGCTTTCCAGTCCATGCGGAAGCCGTACTTCCACATCTCCAACTGCTCCCAGCCCGGGGCTGAACCTCCATAGTTGGCGATGGCGTGGGGCTGGATGCGCACGCCGGCTATTGGCTCGCATGTTTCCTGCGCTCCGCCACACTCGGGCCTCTCCTCGAGCATGCAGACGCTTAGCCCGCACTTGGCCAAGTACGCTGCGGTCGTTGTGCCGTTGTGGCCCGCACCGATGATTACGATGTCGTACCTTTCTTCCTTGCTCATGTCTCCCCCCTCATTGCTTGCCTGTACGGCAGCATAGTTACTCCAAATATGTCTTGACGTACCGCTCCATCTCAGGGGTAGGTTTCCACCACTTCTTGACGCCCAGGTCCTCGGCCACCTTGTTCGCGCCTAAGTAGCCGGAGCCGCCGAGCACCAGACCTCCCGGGTACGTGGAGACGCCACACACGTAGAGCCCCTCGATGGGCGTCTTGGTGCTGGAGCACTCCTGGTTGGGGCGGAAAGAAGCCATTTGTATGGGTGTGTAGTCGCCATGCTTGATTCCACCGCGGCGCATGTTGGGGAAGCGGGTCTCGATGTCCACTGGCGTCTCGTGGCTGGTCATGATGATGTTGTCCCGCTTCATGTTCGGGGCCACCCTCTGCCATTTGGCGAGCGCCAACTGCTCCAGCTCTTTGCCTTGTTTCTCCCAGCCGCCTTCGACCTGGTAGGGGGCGTGCATCTGGAAGAAGGAGATGTGCTTGCCGGGCTTGTCGCTGAGGTGCGGGTCGAAGAAGCTCTCACAGGTGGCGTGGCCGCCGAAGTGAGCGCCAATCTTGCCCGCTACCACCTTGTCCCAGTGCGCCAGAAGCTGCTCCGTGCTTTCGATGCCGAAGACGACCATGAAGGCCTCACTGATCCAGGGGTCGTCGCACTTGTAGCGCGGTGGCTCGTCAGAGGCGACGTGCAAGGTGTAGAAGCTCCACTTGTCGTACTTCCATCCCTCGACCAGCGACTTCAGATCTCCCGGCAGGTTCTTCCCCCCGACAAGGTCCAGGAAAGTAGTGTGTGGGTCGAGCGTGGACATGACGACCTTGCTGCGCAGGGTGCGGCCCTCCGCCAGCTCGACCCCGCCCACCCTGCCGTTGTGCATCAGTATCCTGCTCACCTCGGCGTGTTCCAGAATCAGCCCACCGGCCTTGACGATTTCCCTGCCCAGAGCGCTCGCGAACTTGTGCGAACCGCCGTAGCAGTAGCACTTGTTCATGCCACGGACGAGAAGAAGGGGAACGAAGAAGCCTATGCCGGTCTCCCTCGGGTCCAGTCCCCACATGCAACTGGCATAGAGCATGAGGGCGCGGACGCGGTCGTTCTCGAACGTGTTCTTGATTATCTCCAGAGGGCTCTGCTCGACGAGTTCCAGCATCTCATGGCCGACCGGGGTCTTCTGGAGGGCCATGGTCATGTCTATTGGAGCCATCGGGGGTATGTAGGTGGCTGGAGCCACAATCTCATCAACGATATGCCGCCAGCTTCTCATCACCTTGCCGAAGTTGACCGCGTCCTTGAAAGAGAACTTGCTGATGGAGTCCTTGGTGTCCTCGATCATGCGGGTGAGAAGAAGGGACTTGCCGTCCTCGAAGACCATGCCCGTCTGGGCGTTGGGTTTGATCCATACAAGGGAGGGGCCGTCCAGATTGAAGTCCCTGATTACAGGCATCCAGTCAACCATCATGTGGTAGACGACGTGCGGATTGGAGGCGTAGCAGGGATACAGGAGCTCCTCGGTGGCCAGTCCGCCACCGATCTCATAGCGGCGCTCCACCAGGGCCACCTTCAACCCGGCCCTGGCAAGGTAGGCTGCTGCCATCAGGCCGTTCGGCCCGGCCCCTATGATGACCACGTCCCATTCGCTGCTGTCTGGGAACTCGGCAAACATGTGCCCCAGAATATCTTCCGTCGCCAGAACGCCCTCCTCTTCAAACACCCACTGCCTGACGGGGTGCGGCAGATATCTTGCCTTCCTGCGGGATGTAGTATGGCGAAGGGTACCACCACTTGCCTGGTTCAGCGATTCCGTCCTCTATCAGGATGTGCATGAGGTTGTACGGTATGGCCATGAGACACAGGGCGCCGGGATGCCCCGTCGTCTGATGGCAGGTATAGAGCCCCTCTATGGGCGTGCCATAGCGTGCCAGTTCGGGTATGGGACGCTGTGTCCAGGACTGGTCGCGGCAATGGCGCGAGCCGCACCATGTGCCTCCGATGAGGCCGGTGTTGCGGAACTCGACCTCACGTCCGGTTGCCGACCAGTGGTGGATGACATTCTCATCCTCGAGGCCGTCGAGAGCTTCGCTGAATGCCTTGCGCATGTAGGCATCAAGCTTCGCCTTCTCCCGGTCCTGAGCGTCGATTCCTTCGACCTGATACTCGGGAACAGGGACGTTTACCTCGAAGGCAGCCGATATGTACCCGTTGGGGTAGTGACCCTGGCAATCTGTGGGATTGAACGCCTGTGACGGGGTCAGGAACCACATCATTTTGTCCGGAGGCAGGGTTGGGTTGCTCTTGCGCGCGTCACAATCGGCCACGTTATCGTAGTACACCTCTCTTGAGTCGGTGGGGTAGACGCCTCCAAAGGGGATCTTGTTGGGGCCGGACACGCCGACATCATTCTCGGCCATAGCCTTGAACCTGGAATTCCACTGGATGGGCTTGCGGGTATGGAAGGTGGAAACGTAGAGAGTCCCGTTCTTGAGGTTGATGTCTTTGACCTTCTGGATGAATGAGGCATCCAGGTGTTCCCTGCCTGTCATTTTGAGGAAAGTCTGTACGTAGTCCACGGCGGCTATGACGGCCTTGTTGGCCCAGACCTTCCTGCCGCCTACCGCGGCCGTCTCCCTCAAACGCACTCCCATCGCGCGCCCGTCCTGAATGATGATTTCGTCTACGGGACAACAGGTGCGCACCACCGCGCCGTGGGCCACAGCGCAGCGATGGATGGCGTGGAAGTAGCCGTGCAGGCCGCCGCGGGGAACGCTCAGCTTGCCGGTGTTGGGCAGAATGAGAAGCTGGTCGCAGAGCAGGGCGGGGATGGCCACACCTTCCCAGTGGCCGGCAGCGCCGGACGCCCAGGCTGCGAACGCCATGGTCACCTTGAACGGCTCGCTCTCGAAGTACTCGTCCATCAGGTCGAACATGGTCCATTCGCGCAGTTCGTGAGTCCAGACATCAGGCTGGTACTTCTTGTAGACCTGCATGTACGGCGTGTTCTCGTCCGTTACCTCGACTTCGGGGGGATGTGGGGGGCACCAGAAGGTCGCGCGCATAAGCTCCCTGGTAAACGGAGGCTGGCCGAGCAGGCCGCCCAGCCTGGCGAAGCCCATCATGTCCTTCTCGGTGATCGGCACCACTCCCTGCGTGGTCGTACTGCCGGCGGCCAGCGACTTCATGATGTCCACCGTGTTCCACGTCATGCGGAAGCCGTACTTGTGCAACTCCAACTGCTCGAAGCCCGGGGCCGGTGCGGCATACATGAGCATGGCGTGAGGATAGATACGGACGCCGGGGATGGGCTCCACTGTTTCACAGGCCCCGCCGCACTCGACCCGCTCCTCCAGCACGCAGACGCTTAGGCCGCACTTGGCGAGATATGCTGCGGCCGTCATCCCGTTGGGGCCTCCGCCTATGATGACTATGTCGTATCTCTCGTCTCTGCTCATGGCTTTCTCGCTAGCGCATGCGTCTCCAGAACGGCCTCGACGAGGGCCTTGTTGCACGGCCCTGCAATACCGATGCGCGGTGGCCTGCGAAGGTGGTGTCGCCCGCCTTCGCCGGGCGGCGCTGCCTGGGACGGCTAGAACACCCGAACGAAGTAACAGCCAGGGGAATGAGTGGGTAAGTGGGGCAACGCGCTTGCAGGCGAAGCAGTCCTGAGTTAGGTCAGGCGCTGGCTATCGCTTGACGGTGACCGCCGCCGCCACACACGCCTCCTGTCAATTGGAAAACGAAGCAGAACAAGCCTGTGAGCCACGGATTTCCCGCCATGGGGAATCCGTGGTGGGCTAACTTATATCACGGCTCGGAGGACGTGTCAATGGTGTGCACACTATCAGGTGACTGCTCTGTCGCCGGCATGAAGGAAAGCCTGGCCGGCTCCCGTCTGTCGCGGTTGCCAAAGTGGGCGTTGGCACCTTCCGCCCTGAGCCTGCTGTGATCCAGACGAAAGAAGCCCGTTCCTGGTGAGCCCTTCGACAGGCTCAGGGCAGGCCTTTCGAACCACGAACGGTATTGTAGAGACTGGTGCTGCCGGAAGAGCACCTTCACCGTTCGCGCCCCGGAAGCCAGTTCGCATCGCTGACTGTTGCCGCAATCCCGTCCTTCTCTCTTCCGCTGGATTTGACGACACCGCCGCCAGTCACTATCTCGATATCGATAGTACGGTCCGGGCGCTTCATCGCGCCTTGCTCCGCGGCGATCCCGGCAATGACTTCGTTGCCGCGTTTCTCGGCTTTGTAGGTCGTCAGAAGGTATTGGCCGCTCTCGTGGCCATATCCATCGCCTTCATCTTCGTACAGCACACCTTCGGCTTCGCCGTTTTCATCAAGACACACGAGCAGAGTGAGAGGGGCGAGCGACTCCTCCACAGTACTCTGAACGACTCTGCCGAGCGGGATGATTGAGCCGCCGCGCACCAGGAGATTCGGCTGGTACCTGTCACGGGCGCTGTCCTCGCCGGCCAGCGAAACGCTGCGCCAGATGCCCTTCGGCAGCCTCGGGTTCGCAGCCCATTTGGGTACAACAAGCAGGTCTGCGCCGAGCATGAAGGCCTGGTCTTCCGCCCGCAGAGCCGTATCCCTGGGATCGGCGAAGAATACCGGGCGCATTACGGGCATACCACCGGTCGCGGCTTCGTGGAACAGGGTGTATGTGTACGGCAGAAGACGATAGCGTCTTTCCAGGGCGGTCCGGGAGACATCCTCGACCTCTTTGCCCAAAGCCCAGGGCTCTTTGTTATGGCACCACACGGAGGCGTGAGCGCGCGAGAAAGGGTAGAACACCCCTGTGGCGATCCAGTGCGCGAACAGGTCCTGGTCGGCGTCTCCCAGGAAGCCCCCGATATCGGCCCCACAGAAAGGCTGGCCCGACAGGCCCAGGTTCAAGCACATGGGGACCGACGTCTTCAGGTGTTCCCATGTCGCCTGGTTGTCGCCCGTCCAGGTGGCGGCGTAGCGATGTCCGCCGAGGAAATTGGAGCGCGTGAGCACGAAAGGACGTTTCCCAGGACGGGACTTGATGATCCCTTCGCGGGTTGCCCTGGCCATGAGCATGCCATAGACATTGTGGTATTGGGAATGGGGGCCCCGTGGAAGTCCACCGCCCCCGCGGTGAACATTGTCCAGAGGCATTGTCTGGCCCGGTCCGTCCAAGACGTCCGGTTCGTTCATGTCAATCCACACGCCGTCAACACCGCATCCCATGAATTCACCGTAGAGCCCTGCCCACCACTTCCTTGTCTCCGGGCGGGTGAAGTCGGGGAAGGCACACGTTCCAGGCCAGACCGCACCGTTGAACTCCTTGCCCTGCGCGGTCTTGACCCAGACATCGCGCCTGCTTCCCGAATCATAGACCCGGTAGCCCTCGTCAACCTTGACGCCGGGATCGATGATCCAGACCGACTTGAAGCCCCTTTCGTGCAGGTAGTCGTTCAGGGCTCTGGGGTCAGGGAACTTCTCAGGGCTGAAGGTGAATACCCGGTACCCGTCCATGTAGTCAATGTCCATCCAGACGGTATCGCACGGTATCCTTCTCTCGCGGAATCCGTCGGCAATCTCCCTCACGCGGGAATCCGGAGAGTATGACCAGCGACTCTGGTGGAAGCCGAGGGCCCATCTCGGCGGCATGGGCATGGTACCTGTCAACCGCGCCAGACTCCTCATGACCCCTTGCGGTGATTCCCGGTCGAGTATGAGGATTCGGAAAGGCGGTCCGTCTGACGTGAAACGGATTTCGTTCTCCAGGCGAATCTCGAGGCGCCAGGTTGTGTCGGCGATGGCGCCGAAAGCGGTGCCGTCGTTGCGCACGGCCAGAACCCATGGGTGTGATTGATACAACCCGGTTCCTTCGTTCTGCTCACGGAGGACGGTGTCCGCGTTCCATAGAGTCACTGTCCGGCCAGTTCTGAGGAGCGGTCCAGTCACCTCCCCGGTTCCATAGAGACTGGTTCCTTCTTCTGTTCCGATGACTGCGCAGTTCCTGGTGCCGCGGTTGTAGAAGTCCGGCCTTACGGTCCAGGAGGATGGCAGACGGCCGATTTCGCGGGCTTCCCGGCTCAGCAGTAGCGAAGGGCCCGTTTGGCGCTTATTGAGTCCGGGAGGATAGAAGACTGCAATCTCACCGGCGATCAGAAAGGCACGCCCGGTCCTGGCATCACCGTCGAACTGGCTATTTGAGGCGCGTCTCACAATACTCACCGTCGCTGCTGACTGGGGATTCCGACAATCACTGGCGACAACCTATGATAGCACCCGAGGTCAACGGGGCAGAAGCCTGGCACGAGCACCTTCCCCTGGCTGGAAACCCTGTGAGGAGACAAGTACCGAGGTGGAGTGTCAGCAAGGGTTCGATGGGAATCGAGTCATACAATCAGGAGACTACTGCCTCGTTCACGCAGGCTCGTTTTCGTTTCGCGCCGCTTGTTGCGCGGACAGCTTTCCACTAACGGCGCCATATTACACCAGACATCGGGCTGGTAAGCGGTGGTGGGCCCGGGTTCGGGGAGCCAAGCCTTGTTTGTTCACACATGGCTTGATATAGTAGAGGGCCAACCTATCCGGTGTGGCATAGCGGCCGAACGAAGGGATGGCACCCCATATGACTACTGAACATCCAGCGCGCGCTGCCTCGAAGCGTTCCATGGACGCTGTGGAGAGAAAGGCCAAGGACGAGTGGCTTGAACTGTTTGCTGACGATGCAGTAATCGAGGACCCGGTCGGCGTCTCCATGCTTGATCCCGAAGGCGCAGGGCATGTGGGGAAAGATGAAATCAGCGCTTTCTGGGATCGGAACATAGGGCCAAATAGGGTGAGATTCGATGTGCACCACTCGTATGCGGCAGGAAACGAGGTGGCGAATACAGGCGCGATCACAACGACAATGCAGAACGGCATGACGGCAACAGTCGAAGGCACATTCGTTTACAGGGTTAACGAAGCGGGCAAACTGGTTTCGCTAAGGGCATTCTGGGAAGTTGACAAAGTGAGGCTGAGTGCGCCGTGAGGGACGCGACGGTTGGCCGCCCCTGATCGTTGTGCCGCCGCGGGAGTCAGGCCGGCTGCCAGCGAACCAGCCGCATTCTCCCCGACGTTGAGCACCTGACGTCGCTCCCGATTTCACTCTGAGGTCTCCTGCGCACCGTCCTTCCGGCCAGACGGGAGAGAAGCGCCCGCAGGGAAGGTCCCGCTAGTGTCTGCGAGCCGAAACGCCAGGGTCAGAATCGAGCTGGGAAGCGTGCAGGAGACTTTGGCGATTGCGCATTGGTGTCGTGCCGTGGAGAATGAAAGGAGGTACCCTTATCTCAGGGACCTGAAGGAGCGCGGCACGGCAGTCGTGCCATTGTCATGCTTGCATGGAGGTGAACAAATGGAAAGGTCGATCGCAGCATTCTCACTCGCGGTGTCAGTCTTCGCCTTCTCAGTAGGGGCCTTGTGTATCTTCATAGCTCTCATAACAGCTTTCACGCACACGCCGCTACTGGCGCTTACGTCTACCTACATCCAACTGGGGATAGCAGCCTTCCTTGCTGGAGTCTGGTTTGCGCTCTTGGCCCTTATCTATGACGCGAGAAGCAGAGGAACAGGCAAGACCTAGTGTGCAGTCTCATAAGTAGGCTTCACTAACTCGGGCCGGCAGCGTACAAGAAAAACGGCCCGGCGAGGTTCTTCGAAGCTCCCTCCAAAGTCAGCCCTTGCGCAAATAGCGCGAAACCCCCAGCTTTGGGTGGCAAATGGCCAGGCCAACTGGCGCGATGAAATGAGAGAGGCGGGGCAGCGCCCGCCTCTCTCGAAGCCGTTCATCTCGTGTTCTGGCTATCTCACGCTATTCCTGGCAAGCAGCCGCCTCCTCACCGTCCAGGCCAACCACCGCCGTGTGCGCTGTTACACAAACGACGTGGACTCTTGAATGTGGCCCGACGCGTGCGTATGCCAATGGCGGCCACGAAATGAGAGGGGATGGGCATGCTGCCATGCTGACTGATACGGAAGCGACCCGGATGGGATTCGAGCCTCGATGAGACTTGAAGCTGTGGGCCTACTCCCACTCAACGCACCGGCGCAGTCCTGTGCGGCATGGACAGGCAAGATACAGCCCTCGGCATGGCCTACCGTCGTTCAACAAAGGAGAGCGGAAGAGCCCAGGGGCACTGGCCGCAGAATACGACGTATCGCAGGAGGCGGTGAGGAGGACGCTGAGGCAAACTGCTGCTCGCGTGTGACCGGGGCACGAGGCAAGTCGCCGTGTGCACTGCCAAAGTGGTTGATGCTATCGGTCAGGTCTTTGACCAGTACCATGGGGCGTGTCTTACTTGCCGGGTTTGTTGTTCTTCTGCCTGAAAGGATACGCCCCTCTCTTCTTCATTACCGGGTCCACGAGAGCCCGGCAACCGAGTATGACCTGCACCAAGGGACTGAAGTTGGTGTTCAGCTCAGGCGATTTCTGAAGCCGCCGAAGCAGGTGCCTCGGCCCTTTTGCCGGTCTCATCCCAGACGCGGTCAGGACGTGGGTCGCATCGCGTACGTCGAAGGAACGATGCCTCCCGCCCAGCAACTCGCGGTTGTGCATCGTCTCTAGCCCGCTCCGCATCGTTTCCTCTCCCTGTGGAAGATGGGAGTAATCATGATTCTGATGCACCGCTGTGATTGTCTTCGTTGCATCGATTACGGGTATCCCCGAGGTGCGAGCCTGAAAGACCACCCAGTTGTCCCACGCAACTCTCCCGACTGCAAATGGGGGCATATTCGCGTACAGACCGCGGGGGAACACGAAATAGTCGAGTGCGGAGGGCACGAAGAGTTCGCCCTGGGACCGGACACGTGCAAGCAGCTCCTGCTCCCAGAAGGGGTCGCTGAAGTCCAGAGCGGCATCCAGGTCAATGTTCCGTCTGCGTCCCACCAGAAGGAAGGGCTTCGCTCGCACCTGGGCTACTGAAGTGAGGAAATCACTTAGCAGAATGACGTCGGCATTGACATAGCAGAGCAGTCCGTGGCTTGCCAACTTCTGAGCGAGGCCAAACGCAGAGCTGACGAGGGGTGTACCGTACTCGTTGCACTCTACGTCAGGAATGTGTCTGGTCCCCAGTTGCGCAGCGGCCTCTGCCACACCCTCTTCATCTCCGAAAAGAAGGACTTCACAGGGCGGGCGCAGCCGCTGCCAGCTTCCAATAGCATTGGCCTGAATGGTAGCCATACGCCCTGTGAATGCCTTGGGAATCGCGAAGATGGTTAACATTCCGACAGGTCAAGACCAGAGCTTCTTGGGTTCTACTCCGCTGTGGCTGGTGGTGACCGGCCCCCAATCATTGTACCACCTCAAGAGTCAGACCAGCCGGTATGTGCAATGGCAGCGTAGCGCTCACCGAGGATAAGAAGCGCGAGCTGGCTTCGGTCTATGCCGCTCTTAACCCAGTTACCCTCTCAAAGCAGACCAGGGAAGCGGTGGAACACCTTTGGACTCTGGCTGAACCTACGCCATCAACTTCAAGAAGGTACTCCAGTAGACCACCCTCGGTAACAGGAATTATGACGCAATGATACGAGCTTCGGTAACACTTTGTTTTGACGCAATACGGCGAATTGACACTCCAAGTGAGCGGTGATACACTCATGCCACCCTGATAGGAGGTCTTCTGGCATCATGGATATAAGTATTCTTCAAGAAATCTGGGCGCTGATTCTGAATTTCTGGGCGCAGCTCCAGGACCTGATTTCGAAGCTGTTCAGCTAGAGCCGTTTGTAGACAACTGTAGCGGCTTGGTGCTCGCTCGGCCTCTACCCCCGTAGCCGGTCTTCTCGGGGTCTTTCTGTGGGGAAGGGTATCTACAGCGGGAGGCATAGCGGGGTTTGCAGTCAGAAGACTGAGGGAAGGGACGACGGGTTCAAGCCTTCAGGAACGAACTGAGGGAATATGGAGGGCGGCGGAGACTCGGAGTCTGCCGCCTTCTCTTGTTGCCCACTGACATGAGTCTATGGAGTGAGCGAAGTCGCCTCATTTGCCCTCTGTCGTATAGGGTAGGGCCTGCTGGGTGGGCGTGAGTGACGCAATCACACACCAGAGGTACCTCACAGCCCTATGTTTGCAGCGACTTTTTCCAGGTGCCAGTCGGTATCTCCCAGGACAGACTCTGCCCCCAGTACGCGGCGGTAATACAGTCCAATGTCATGATCCATGGTGAAACCTATGGCTCCATGTATCTTGACCCCGCTCAAGGCAACGCTCCTGTATACCTCATTGGCCCTTGCTTTGGCCATGGCGATCTGTAACTCACAAGGAGCATCCGTGCTGACCAGCCATGCTGCCTGGTAGACCAGATACTGCAATCCCTCAACATCGATGAGCATGTCAACAAGCTTGTGCTGTATGACCTGGAAAGCCCCGATGGGCTTCCCAAACTGCATCCTCTCCTTGGCATAGGCGTTCGACATGTCCAAGACCGCCTGGCACGCGCCGGATACTTCCGCGCATTTCAGTACTGTGGCCTTCCTCATGATATGCGCAACTATGTCCGAACCCTGGCCCACCTTACCCAGGATATCTGCTTCAGGAATCTTCATGTTCTCAAAACTGACTTTGGTCTGCCTCTCGCCAGTCAGTGTGGGTATTTCTTCAATACACGTGCCCGGCTTCCCGGCGTCAACGATGAAGCAGGTCAGCCCCTTCTCCGGAACCTCGCCCTTAGCCGTCCGGGCTATGACCAGCAGGTGGTCGGCTACACTGGCGTAGGGGACAAACATCTTCTCCCCGGTGACTACGTATTGTCCGCCTTCCAACTTCGCCTCGGCTCTCATCGCTGAAGCGCCATAGCCTCCTGACGACTCAGTCATCGCCAGAGTCCAAATCTTTCCCCCCTTACAAATGGGAGCAAGATATTTCGCCTTCTGAGCGTCATTCCCAAACTCAAGTATTGGGAGAGCGCAGAGCGCTACGGTAGAGAAGAAAGGCCCGGGCAGAATGTTCCGGCCAATCTCTTCCATCAGGACCATCAAGTCCATGAAGTCAGCATTCAGGCCTCCATATTCCTCAGGGAAGACAAGTCCCATCCACCCCATCTCTGCCATGCCGCGCCAGACCTGAGGATCGTAGCCCTTCGCGTCCTTCTCAAGCTCTTTGACCTTAGTCTTTGGGCATTCTTTGGCCAGGAAACGCCTTGCTTCGTTGCGGAGCATGTTCTGCTGTTCAGAAAAGTTGAAATCCATCGCGATCCTCTCAATCCCTTCAATATGATTTGGGCAGCCCCAGCTTGAATTGGCCGATGATGTTCTTCTCGATTTCATCTGTGCCGGCCGCTATGGTAATGCCCGGGAATAGCAGATACAGGTGCTGTATGGCGCCTTTGAGCCTGGCGAATTTGGAATTCTGGTCTATCTGGGAGTAGGCTCCCAGTATCTCAGTACCCGTATTGGCCATCCGTTCCTGTACACTGTCACTGTACGCCTTATTTCTGGAGGCCTCGTAGATAGGGACTACCCCCTGGCCCATCTTCCACGCTATTTCGTACGACAGCATCTTCAGGGTTTCCAGTTCAACTGCTCGTTCTGCCAGCTTATGCCGAATTACGGGGTTCCGCGATAGAGATATCCCATCCTGTTTGGTTTCGGCTACATACTCTACTAGACTCTCCAGCATTCGTTTCCCGGCCCCGTAGGTCTGAGCGCCAACGCTGTGTCTTTCGTAAGCTAGAGACTGCATCAACTGATACCACCCTCGGTTTTCCTGGCCGACAAGGTTGGCTGCCGGAGTTCGGACATTGTCGAAAAAGACTTCGTTGAAAATATGAACGCCCGAGTAGTTTAGTATTGGCCTGACGGTTATCCCGGGGCTTTTCATATCCACGATGAGCAGGCTAATGCCGTGCTGTTTCTTGGGAGCACCAGGATCTGTCACGACTGCGAGCCAGCACCATCTGGCTCGGTGGGCACAACTTGTCCAAACCTTCTGGCCATTGACTACATATTCATCGCCCTCTCGCGCTGCCCGAGTCTGAATACTGGCAAAATCCGAGCCGGCGTTGGGTTCGCTGTAGCCGGTACACCACACGCCGTCGGGGTCTCCTGAGGCGATAGGCGGCAGATATTTCTGCCTCTGCTCCTCGTTGCCGTAGAGCATCAGAGACGGACCCACCCAGGCGGTTCCGCTGATACCCATCCCAAGGCCCGGGATTCCCCAATAGGTAGCTTCCATAGCAAGAACCATTTGCTCAAGGTGTGAAGCCTCCAGTCCCCCGTATTCCTTTGGCCAGGCCATGACAAGCCAGCCCTTCTGAGCAAGCTTCTTCGAGATGGACATAGTAAAGGCCCAGTCTTCATCGCGGCTTTCTTCATCAAGAAAGTTGGAGATGAAACCCGGGGGGATTTCCGCCTTGGCAAATCTGCGAATCTCTTCTCGTAGTGCCTCTTCCTTCTGGCTCAACCCGAAATGCATATCTCTCCTCCGTTACTAGTTAGTGCTCCCTGAAAGACTGAGTCCTGAGCGGCGAGTGATGGGTTGGCCAG
>Ga0315277_10006731_pt1 | contig 14974 bp, 12 predicted proteins | sample YL17G05_15_MG_FD_203695 | JGI IMG/M metagenome (GOLD analysis project Ga0315277, IMG submission 203695) | Sediment microbial communities from Yellowstone Lake, YNP, Wyoming, USA - YL17G05_15 | ecosystem: Environmental > Aquatic > Freshwater > Lake > Sediment | place: USA: Wyoming | collected...
TCTTCTATCGCCTGCTCCAGCAGGCAGTGCACGCTGACCCTATGCCCTACCGCCGAGTGGTCGGCGGCACACGGAAAGGCCGCCACAATATGTAGTGGCTAGGAGAGCGAAGTGGATATGCCTTTCGTCGAATTCAAACTTTATTTCGAGCTCCTTGTTGTCTTCGAGCTTGATTGCGGTGGGCATCTGGGGATCCCCCGGCTTATAAAGCGCAACCGGCGTTCCCGTGGGAGGAGCTCCCGCCGAAATATCGTAGGTTCCCTGTGAAGGAAATCAAAATCCCTATAGCGACTGGAGTGCAAAGTGAAAAAGAAAAAGGTCCTGATAATTGGCGGCGGCATCGCCGGCCTCTGCACCGGAGTCTACCTGCAAAAAAACGGTTTCGAGACTGAAATCCTGGAAATGCACTCAATCGCGGGCGGTCTGGCCACAGCATGGAAGAGAGACGGGTACACGTTCGAAAACTGCATTCATTGGCTGCTTGGTTCTAAAGAAGATGAGGAGTTGAATGCGACCTGGAAGGAGGTCTTTGATATCGGCCAACTGGAATTTTACAATGGCGAGATATACCAGGTGATCGAAAAGGACGACAAAAAGCTGGTCATTTACCGGAACGTCGACCGCATGGAACGGGAGTTTTTGACCCAGGCGCCCGAAGACGGCGCCGCCATCCACGAATTTGCCAGACTGGTGAGGAAGCTGTCCTCCTTCAGGTTTCCCGGAGGAGACTCTCTGTTTCCCCGCCTGGTTTCCCTTGCCAAGGCCCTTCCGCATCTATGGCGGATCGGCAAATACAGGAAGTTCACGATGGCCGGGTATGCCGAGAGATTTAAAAATCCTCTTTTGAAGAGCTTCTTTGCGTCCGGTTTGAGCGGGCTGTCCTTCCTGGCCATCGCTTTTTCGCTGGCCTGGATGTCGAGAGGCAACGCGGGTTACCCGGTCGGCGGTTCGCTTAAGATGATCGGTCTCATCGAGGATCATTTTAGGACGCTCGGCGGCAACATCCGCTTTGGCGCCAGGGTCAAGAGAATCATTGAGAAAAACGGCAAGGCTGCGGGAGTTGCCCTCGAAGGCGGCGAGGAAGTCAAGGCCGACATCGTTGTATCTGCCGCAGACGGCCACGCGACTATTTTCCAGTTCCTCGAGGGCAAGTTCTTGAGCGACGAAATCGAAAAAGTCTACAAGAACTACAAGCTGTTTCCTTCCTATGTGCAGGTGTCCTTTGGCGTCAGCGCTGATTTAAGAGGCGAGCCGGGATTATTGGGTATGCTTTTGGACAGGGAAATTGTGATCGATCCGGAAACTCGCGTAGCTTTGCTGTCCTTCCGCGTCTTTAATTTCGATCCAACGTTCGCTCCGGCCGGTAAGACCGCCGTTGTATGCTTCATTGCCACTTACAACCATGAATACTGGGTTTCTTTGCGCGAGGGGGACAAGGCGAAATACGATACGGAGAAAGAGAGAGTCGCGCACGATGTCATCAGGATCTTCGAGGAGAGATTCCCGGCCGCGAAAGGCAAAATCGAGGTGGTGGACGTTGCCACTCCGGCGTCCGTCATTCGCTATACGGGTAACTGGAAAGGCAGCATGGAGGGCTGGCTGATGACGCCAGCCATCGGGATTCGGCAGTTGCCGCTAATCCTTCCGGGCCTGAAGGATTTTTACATGGTCGGTCAATGGGTGAGTCCAGGCGGGGGATTACCTTCGGGTTTGTTAACGGCCAGGAACGTTTCGCGGAGGGTCTGCCGGGACAACCGAATGAAATGGAAGGCCGCCTGAGTGACGCGGTCTCCTAATAGACGCAGCGGATCATCATTAACGGGAAGGCGCCGCAATAGCTGGAAGAGCGGCGAACCTTTGAGGTTTAGACCGATAGGGGGAATCAGGAGGTTATCTGGGCGACGGTGGAATAATGAGAGTCGACATACTCGTTCAGGATGGCGATGAACTCAGGGATGATGCCCTCGCCGCGCAACGTCGTCATCAGTCGCCCGTCCACATAGACCGGCGCTTTCGGCTCTTCGCCCGTACCGGGCAGCGAAATCCCGATGTTGGCATGCTTCGACTCCCCAGGGCCGTTCACCACACAGCCCATGACGGCGACTTTCATCTCCTCCACACCGCGATACTGGTTCTTCCACACCGGCATCTGATTGCGGAGGTAGCTCTGAATCTGATCCGCCATCTCCTGGAAGAAGGTTGAGGTCGTCCGGCCACAGCCCGGGCATGCGGAAACCTGAGGGAGGAAGCTGCGGAGTTCCAGCGACTGCAGGATCTGCTGCGCCACGCGCACCTCCTCGGTGCGATCGCCGTTGGGAGCCGGCGTCAGGGAGACGCGGATCGTGTCACCGATTCCTTCCTGCAGCAAAACGGCCAGCCCTGCGGTGGACGCGACGATTCCTTTGGCACCCATGCCGGCCTCGGTCAGCCCGAGATGCAAAGCGTAGTCGCACTGGGCCGCGAGCGCACGGTAGACGTCGATCAGGTCCTGAACTCCCGAGACCTTCGCGCTGAGGATGATGCGGTCCCGCCCCAGGCCGTACTCTTCTGCCATGCGCGCCGATTCAAGCGCGCTGAGGTTCATTGCCTCGATCAGAACGCCACGTCCATCCTTCGGCTCAGGCCGACGGACATTCTCGTCCATGAGTCGGCTTAGGAGCGCTTGATCCAGGGAACCCCAGTTCACCCCGATGCGCACCGGCTTGTTGTTCTCGATAGCCACGTCGATCATCTGGCGGAAGTTTTCGTCGTGCCGCTTGCCCACGCCCACGTTGCCCGGGTTGATGCGGTATTTCGCAAGCGCACGGGCGCACTCCGGATATTTCGTTAGCAGAATGTGCCCGTTGTAATGGAAATCACCGATGATGGGGACGTTCACGCCTTGATCTTCGAGGCGCTTCACGATTTCCGGCACCGCCTTGGCGGCTTCGTGCGTGTTGACGGTGATGCGCACCAGCTCGGAACCGGCCGCGGCCAGGGCTGCAACCTGTCGGGCTGTTCCTTGGGCATCTTCGGTATTCGTGTTCGTCATGGACTGCACGACGATGGGCGCATCTCCTCCCACCATCGTGCCGCCGACCAGAACACCCACGGATTTCCTTCTAACCCGAATCCCCATAAGGCTGAAATCGTAGCAAAATCCGCCACGAATTACACGAATTGCACGAAAACCTCCTACTAACGCAAAAACCCTTTGCTGGCGGGCAAGGACTTTTAGCGGCATAGAAATTGAAATGTGCGACAAGCAGGCAGCATGCAGTAGGCAGCCGGCAGTAAGAACTTCCATTGGATGCATGCGCATTAAGGGAAGTCTGCCTGCTGCCTGCTTTTGGCGTTAAAGTTAGATCTGCGACTAGATCGCAACATCTGCCTTTGATTGCGGCTATGCCGCCCCAGGTAATTCGTGGCAGATTTCAGATCGTTTCTGTGGTAAAGATTCTGCTCTTCAGAGGAGGAGCCCGTGGGAGTCAACTGGTACAGCGATCTCAATGAAACCGTCGGTGAAGTTCTCCTTGATTCGAAAACCATCCAAAAACGGGTTCGGGAACTCGGCGCTCAGATAACTCGCGACTATCAGGGCAAGACCCCCCACCTGATAGGCATTCTCAAGGGGGCCAGCATCTTCCACGCGGACCTGGTCCGCTCGATCGACCTGGGGGTTTCGTTCGATTTCATCGCCGTGGGAAGCTATGGTGCCTCTACCAAGAGCAGCGGCGAGGTGCGCATTTTGAAGGATCTGGACGAAAGTCTGGAAGGAAGAGACGTTCTCCTGGTTGAGGACATCCTCGACACCGGGCTCACGCTACACTATCTGCTGCAAAATCTGGAATCTCGCGGACCAAAGTCGCTCAAGGTAGTATCCCTGCTCAACAAGCCCTCACGGCGCGAAATTGAAGTGCCCGTGGACTACATAGGGTTCGACATACCCGACCAATTCGTGATCGGCTACGGCCTCGACTTCAACCAGCGCTATCGAAATCTACCCGACATCTGCATCCTGAAGCTGAACGGCAACAGCGCCTAAACCCGCCCCATTTCCGCGATCATTTGGTCGATATCTCCGGTCGGGTAAGCGTGCCGGGCGCCCGCTCTAACCGCCTGCAGTTTCTTGCCCGTCTCTCCGAGAGGCTCTCGACGCGGGGCTGTGCGCAGCGCCTGCGTCTTCCTCCGCATTTTCGACTGCTTAGCCAAAGCGGCTCGAGCGCTGTTGGGACCCAATGCAATCACTATCAAAGGAAGATGCGCAACTCCCATGTCGACGACATACTTCAAAACCTCTTCCAGATTTGGGGCCCTGCCGGTGAGAAAGGCGCTCAGTTGGTTGTCAGGGACGATGATAATGCCCACATCTATGGTTCCCTGGAAAATGCTCTTCCGAAGATGCATCAACCCGACAACTGCCAAATCCGCTCTCGCCGAGAACAGAATTTCCACGCCCATGCAGACGTTGCACTCGTTTAATACTACGCGTTTTATCCAGCCAGCACCTCCCGCTTGGCCCCTGCCCCATCCTCGGGCTGCCTCGAACTGACCGTCTATCATTTTGCGAATGGTGCTGGCGATGTTAGCGTTTCTCTCTCCCTTGATAGGCAGAGTGAAGCTGGTCAACAGCGAACGGACATCATCCAAGAGCGGAGCGAGTCTGAGCCGATTGACTCGCTCGGACGCTCCATCATATGCAATCTCGCTTGTTATTCTTGGCATCCTGGTAATGATATCACAAAGGCTGAACCCTCTTCAGAGACCCGTCTCTCCAATCTCCTCCCGATCACCCTATGACGTGACCGACAGCGATCCTGGACCTCACCGCGCAAGAACTTGTAGTGTCACCAATTCCAAGCCGTCTCGTCATCACAAGGACTTCGCGGAAGTGTGTCAAGCCCTACGCCCTCAGCGTCGATTCGGTGTAGAATGCGGACACATGTACGCTAAAGCTATTCATCCGGGCGAAAATCGACAGATCCAACTCCGAGCGTCTGTGATTGTCAATCCTCTCTAAAGCAGGGCGGATCATGGCGAGCGATGTAAAGGCGACCTTCCTTACCCAGCTGGCTCAGCGTTATGGCAGGTTGAAGAAGTTGGAAGGAAGTCAGTCGCTGTACGAGATCGGTGATGGAGCCGCTCGTGTATACATTCGGTATTCGAGGATCCATGGGCGTAACCGGACTTTTTACGGATTGAGAGAAGACGATCTCCATGCGCTGGAGGGACACCCATCAGTTCTGTGCTTTCTCTGGGATGGTCAAGCCGAGCCTCTGCTCGTGCCGTTCGCGCAATATGAGGAGGTGTTCCAATCCACAACCCCGGCCGCGGATGGGCAATACAAAGCTCAGCTCTACCTGCAAGACGACGGCGTCGAGCTGTATATAGCGAAGGCCGGCCGGTTCAATGTCGAGGCACACTTTGGATGGGTTGAACTGGATTCGCTTGTCGATGCCACGAGCCTCAGAAGCGTTCCAGCCCTGTCGCATTGTCAGATGCAGACGCTTCTCGGGGCGATTGGCATCGCCAAGGGCTACGACGTTTGGGTCCCTCTGGGCGATCGTGTCAAGCTGGACTGGTCAATTGCGCGCGAGTTCGGATGCCGAGAGATCGTGCCATACGGGTTCGAGCCAGTGAAAACCATCCTCCAGGAAGTCGATGTGATCTGGATTCAAAAGGGTGCGAGCGAATTGCGAGCGTTGTTCGAAGTAGAGCACTCGACCCCAATTTATTCGGGGTTGCTGCGGTTCAACGACATTCATCTGGTTGCTCCCAGTCTCCGACCAAGGTTTACCATCGTTGCAAACGACGACAGGCGCGCACTGTTTGTCCGGCAGCTGAATCGTCCGACTTTCCGGGTGAGTGGCCTAAGCGAAACATGTACATTCCTCGAATACATTAACGTCTTCGGGTGGTTCAGTCGGATCTCCTCAAAGTGAACCGAAACTGATCCCGGTCGATAACGACGCCCATAGGTGGGCCTTCTTAGCTGCAGCCAGAGGCTGCGTTGCTCCTCTGAGGTTTGGTCAGCGGAGGTCGTGGAGGAAGGACGTGCCGTTGGGGAGCTGAAGGCCGAAGTTCTCCGCGATCGTCTGGCCTATGTCCGCCATGGTGCGGCGAGTGCCCAGATTGACGCCTCCCTCGAGCCTCTTGCTGTAAACGAGCAGGGGGACATACTCCCGCGTGTGGTCGCTTCCGTATGCAGTCGGGTCGCAGCCGTGATCGGCGCTGATCAGGAGGCAGTCGTCCACCCGTAGGGCTGCCTGGATATCCGGCAGACGCCGGTCAAAAGCCTCCAGACCGCGCGCGTAGCCCTGGCTGTCCCGACGGTGACCCCAGAGCATGTCGAAGTCGACGAGGTTAGTGAAAATGAGGCCGTCCGGGGCCGATCCGAGGGCGCGGATGGTTTGATCCGCCGACTCGGTGTTGTTGTGAGCTTCCAGGTTTTCGCTCAGTCCGCGGAAGTCGAAGATCGAGGGGATCTTACCGACCCCCACGACCGCCAGGCCCCTGTCGATGAGACGGTCCAAAAGCGTGGTCTCCGGAGGCGCGACCGCGAAATCTTTGCGGTTGCCGGTGCGCCAGAGGTTAACTGGCGTACCGAGGAAAGGCCGCGCGATGACCCGGGCGACGCGGTCCGGCCCGACCAACAGGTCACGCGCTGTTTGGCAGATCCGATAAAGCTCCTCCAAGGGAATGACTTCCTCGTGCGCGGCAATTTGAAAGACGGAATCTGCAGAGGTGTAAACGATGGGGCTTCCAGTCCGGATGTGTTCCTCGCCGAGCTCTTTGATGATTTCCGTACCTGAGGCCGTCTTGTTGCCAAGGACATTGCGGCCAATGGCTTTCTTGAACGGTTCGAGGATCCTGTCTGGAAATCCATGAGGATACGTCGGGAAAGGGACCGGGGTGATCAGGCCGGCTATCTCCCAGTGACCGACCGTGGTGTCCTTGCCATTGGAGAAGATGGCGGCTTTTCCGTAAGCCCCTACCGGCTTTGGAACCGGGGGAAGATTCTCCAAGGGACGAATGTTTCCAAGACCGAGTTTCTGAAGGTTGGGAAGTTCCGGCTTCTCCTTTGCCATCACATGCCCGATGGTATCGGTGCCGGCGTCTCCCCAGCGAGCGGCATCAGGCAATTCGCCGATGCCCGCACCGTCCAATACTACGAGCACCATCCGTTTGAATCGCTGCATTTCCCCCCCCCACGAATCAATTGCGGATTGAGCCGCTTGCTTAGGCTTTTTCAATCCGCAATTCGCAATCCGCAATTATTTCTTAAGGCTCTGAACGACGCGCGCCTGCAATTCCCGAGCTTTTTGTTTAATTCTCGCGTCATCAAGGGTCAAGACCCGCCCGTCTAGCATGACGACTTTGCCATTGATAACGCTTGTCCGCACATCCGCACCTTTCAAATCATACACGAGCTGGGAATAGACGTTGAAGAGCGGCAGCGCGTGAGCGCGCTGGGAATCGACCAGTATGAAATCCGCCTTTTTGCCGGGCTCCAGAGAGCCGATTTCCTTGTCCATGCGCAGGGCTCGAGCTCCTCCAATCGTGGCCATCTCCAGCACTTGCTTTGCGGGCAGGGCCGTCGGATCCATTGAGATCAGCTTGTGGAGCTTGGCTGCAAAGTCCATTGCCTCGAACATGTCGAGGTTGTTGTTGCTGGCCGCACCGTCGGTTCCCAGGCCTACGGGGATTCCCAACGCCAGCATCCGCACGATCGGCGCAGTCCCCGAGGCAAGCTTCATGTTGCTTTCGGGATTGTGCGAAACCGTAACGCCCCGCTTCTTGATGACAGCCATGTCGTCCTCAGTTACCCAGACCGCGTGGTTGAAGAGGACGTTGGGCCCGAGAACCCCGAGTCGCTCCAGCCACTGCGTGGATGTCGTGCCGTATTTCTCCTGGATCTGCTTCACTTCGTCGCGCGTCTCAGAGACGTGAATGATCACGGGCACGCCGTACTTGTCAGCCAGGGCTTTGCAGGCTTTGAGGGTATCCGCTGAGTTTGTGTATGGGGCGTGCGGTGCCACAGCCGGAATAATCAGCGGGTGGTCTTTCCAGCGCTGGATGAACTTCTCGGTGTAAGCTAGCGTATCCTCGGGTGTTTTGTTGTCGGGTGCCGCAAATTGAAGGATCGTCTCTCCGAGTACGCCTCGCATGCCCGCCCGCGCCGTGGCCTCGGCGATCTGATCTTCGAAGTAGTACATGTCCGCGTAGGTGGTCGTTCCGGAACGGATCATTTCGAGGCATGCAAGCAGAGTGCCCCACTCCACGAATTCTCTGGTGACGTTCCTCGCCTCTGCAGGGAAGATGTATTTCTGCAGCCATTCCATCAGCCTCAGATCGTCGGCGATGCCACGGAACAGGACCATCGGGGCATGGTTGTGGGTGTTGATGAGGCCCGGCAGAACGATTTTCCCCTGGGCCGAAATCAATCGCGCCGCCTTGTATTTCTCGCTGACTTGTGCGGACGGCCCAACCTCCACGATGTGCTCGCCGCGCACCGCAATGGCCCCATCGATCAGAAGCCGCTTCGCGGAATCCATCGCAACCACGGTCCCGCCATGAACCAGGAGATCGACCTTCTCTTTTGCCAGCGACGGCTGTGCCGTGAGTGAAACGGCCAGACAGAAGAGAAGGAGGACAATTGACGATTGACGATTGACGATTGACGATTTGAACTGCCCGGAAATCGTCAATCGGAAGTCGGAAGTCGTCAATTTGATCCTCATCGCGATCACCCCTATGTGCTGTGGCATGGCCTCTGGATGGAATGCTACTTGCTCAGGAATCGGTCGTCGAAGGGCAGAGGGAACAATTCGCTCATTCGATAGGTCGCTCGTTTTCCCTTGAGGTTCGACAGAATGACCTCGATATCCCCGCAATACTCCCAGATGATCTGCCTGCAGGCGCCGCAAGGCGGCGTCAGGCTCTCACTGTCGGCGACGAGGACCATGCGCCGGAATTCCGACTCCCCTTCCGACAGGGCCTTCCAGATTGCCACGCGCTCGGCGCAGACGGTAAGCCCGAATGTGGAGTTCTCGACGTTGCAGCCGCCGAAAACCTTCCCCTGCCGCGTTTCCAGAGCGGCTCCGACTTTGAATCCCGAGTGAGCTGCGCGCGCGTGGAGCCGCATGCGCTCGGCTTCGCAAACCAGATTCGAGATCTTCATGGCGCTGTCGTCCTTCTGGCATCGGCCAGCGCGGGAAGAGCAGGAACTATCCCGCGCAAGAGGGAAATGAACTTCTCTTTGACCATCTCGGTCGTATCCATGACTTCCTGATGCGTCAGCTTGCGGGGAAGGATTCCCGCCGCCATGTTCGTGATGCACGAAAGGCCCAGAACCCGGATACCCATGTGATTGGCCACGATGACCTCAGGGACAGTGGACATCCCCACCGCATCCGCGCCCAGAGAGCGTAACATGCGGATCTCCGCGGGCGTTTCGTAGCTCGGCCCCGCAAGCCCGAGATAGACTCCCTGAAATACGGGAATTCCGACGTCGCCTGCAATGTGAAGGGCAGTTGCGCGCATTCCGGAGTCATAGGCTTCACTCATGTCTGGGAAGCGAGGCCCGAGCTCGTCCATGTTCTTCCCGATCAGAGGATTGGTGCCCATCAGGTTGATGTGATCTGCAATCAGCATCAAGTCGCCGGGGTGGAAGTTGATGTTAATGCCTCCGGCCGCGTTCGTCACGATGAGCTGCCGAATCCCAAGGCAGCCGAGCACCCGAGTGGGATAGGTCACTTCTGCCATCGTGTAGCCTTCGTAGAAGTGGACACGTCCCTGCAGAGCGACGGCCGGCACACCCTCTGCCTCCCCCAAAACCAGGTTGCCCGAGTGGCCGGGCACCGTGGAACGAGGGAAATGGGGGAGTTCGTGAAAAGGAATTACCGTCTTCTTCCTGAATGATTCTGCGTACGGCCCAAGGCCCGATCCAAGAATCAAGCCGAGAACGGGGTGCTGCGCGTGGCGATCCAGTACTGCCGCGACGGTCTCTCTGATTTTCGTATGCATGCTGGCCTTTATGATCTCTTCGTGTTCTTCGTGTCATCGTGTTGTTATTTAAAGCACAACGCGATGACACGAAGAACACGAAGGCCTATTGAATGATTTTTTTGACCAGGGCCGGTGGCTCCGGCCGAGTCGTAGAAAAGCTGAAAGACTCCAGCAGAAGTCTGCGCGCTTCCCGGAGACGACCCTCGTCATTGTAAAACAGCGTGCACAAAGGTTCACCCTTCTCGACAGGGTCGCCGATTCTCTTGTGCATGCGCATTCCGACAGCCGGATCGATCACCGAATCCACTCTTTCCCGCCCGGCGCCTAGGACGCACATGGCTATGCCGATCTTTTGGGTTTCCATTGACTGGATGAAACCGGAGGCCGGCGAGGGCAGGGATTCCTGGTACCGCGCTTGCGGCAGCTTTCTGTAATCTTCCACTACCGACGGATCGCCCCCATGGGCCTGGATTACCTCGCGGAATTTCGCCAAAGCCTCTCCCGATGCAATCGTCTTCCGATAGAGTTGCCTTGCGCCCTCCAAGCTGGAGGCGCCTTCGCCCAGGAGCAGACAGTATGCCGAGAGCTCCTCGCAGAGCGCCACCAGGTCTCCAGGACCCCGCCCTTTGAGTACCTCGAGGCACTCGATGACCTCGAGCGAGTTACCAACGTACTCCCCAAGGGGCTGATTCATATCGGTTATCAGAGCGACAACCCTTTTCCCACAGGATTTCCCTATGCCGACCATCGCCTGCGCAAGACGTTCGGCATCCTCCTGCAGCCGCATGAATGCGCCGCTGCCGGTCTTCACGTCGAGCACCAGTCCATCGATTCCCTCGGCCAACTTCTTGCTCATGATGCTCGCGGCGATCAATGTATAGCTTTCCACGGTCGCGGTGACGTCTCTCAAGGCATACAGCTTGCGATCGGCGGGAACGAGATCCGCAGTCTGCCCTATCAGCGAGACACCGATGGCGGCCAGCATTTCCTTGAATCGTTGCGGACTGAGCCGCACATTGAAGCCCGGAATTGATTCCAGTTTGTCGAGAGTGCCTCCGGTGTGGGCAAGCCCACGGCCGGAGATCATTGGAACGGTGACGCCTGCTGCAGCGACGGCGGGAGCCAGAACAAGAGACGTCTTGTCCCCGACTCCGCCTGTGGAATGCTTGTCTACTTTGCGCCCGGGAATCGAACTCAGGTCGATCACAACCCCGGAACGGCGCATCTCCTCAGTCATGACAGCCATTTCGTGATCCGTCATGCCGCGGAAGAAGACAGCCATCAGGAACGCAGAGATCTGGTAGTCGGGGATTTTGTCTGAGGTGTAGCTTTGGATCAGGAAGGCAAGCTCTTCGCTTGTCAGTTCTCCGCCATCGCGCTTCTTGCGGATGAGGTCCACAGCGCGCATTGGTACTCCAAAAAAGCAAAAGCTATCAGTCCGCCCGAGGACCCTGTGCAACGGAGCAAGATCCTCAGGGACCGATAGCTTCAGTTTACCCAAAGATAGGGCGCAGCGATCGTTTCCCTCGCTGCAGGGTCATTTCTTTAGCCTCGCAGGTTGCGCATCTTCTTGCGCAGTCGCTTGCGTGCCAGAGCCTGCTTTATGCGTTTCTTCTCGCCGGGTTTCAAATAGAACGAGTGCTTCTTGGCATCCTTGATGATGTCTTCCTGCTGTACTTTGCGCTTGAACCGCCTCAGCGCACTTTCCAGCGACTCGCCATCGTTTAGTGTCACTTCCGCCAAGCTCTTACCACCTCCTTCAGGGACGAGGGCATAAGTTACTCCCCACCCGCAACACTGTCAAGGTCCAACTTTTCAAATATTTAGCCGCGTTGTCCTTTTCCGGCCAGGCGTTTCCGTAGCGTGAACGGAGCGAAATAAGCCAAGAGTTCGCAGTTCGCAGAAAACCGAGGTGAACCGTCGGGCTGGAGACTACTGCGAACTCGCAACCAGACCGCGAGGCTGCACCATCCTCATCAACGTCACGTCTCGGAAATTACACAACTAATTGAGAAAAAACGGGCTTTCGTTACGATTTTTCAATTTGTTCCAGGGGCCAAGGGACAAAGGAGCAAAGGGATGGAGGGTTCCAGATGGTGTTCTGTTCCCTTTACCCCTCGGCCCCTTTGCCCCTAAAGTTTGCGAGCGAAGCGAGCTAAGTTCTTGGTTGAGGCTTGGCCGCTGGATTACCTGTGGCCGCGGGTCCCAACCCAGGGGTCGGTGTGCGACCCAAGCCACCGCTTCTTACTCTTGAGCCGGGCCACTTCCTTTTCTGCGAGCTGTTTGTCGGATCGGTCCAGCTTGCCGAACGTGTCGACGGCCTTGTCGAAGTTAAAGAGCGCCTCGTACGTGTCCGCGAGGTTCAGGATCGCGCGTCGACGGCATTCAGGGCAGGGAGACTCCGACACCCGCTGGAAATAAGAAACCGCATCCTGATACTGCCCCCTGATCTGGTCGATGTTTCCCAGCTTGAGGCAGACCTGATCCGCCAGATGGCCTGTCACGCCTGCGTCCTCGATGCGGCGCAACTCCCGCCAGGCTCGGTCGTAGCTTCGCTGTTTGAAGTATGCGTTGGCTCTCCGGAACTCTATCTCGGTGCGATTGTCGAGGTCTTTCGCTTCGAGAATCTTGTCGTATTCGAAGATGGCCTGGGTGAGATCACCGACCTCGTTCTCATAAATGGCCGCCAACTGTTGCCGCGCTATGTATTCCTCACGCCGGCCGGGTAGCTCGCTGACGAGTCTGTTGTAAGTCTCCGTGGCGTTCTTTACTTGGCGCAGATTCAAATAGTAGATATCGCCCATTTTCAGGAGCGCCTGAGCCGCGTACTTACCCTGAGGGTCGCGCTGGTAGAGCAGCGTGTTCAGCCGGATGGCGTCTTCGTAGTTTCCTTCCCGCCAGCGGGCCTCCGCACGTTCGAGAAGCTGCTGCGAGTCCGAGTTACATGCTGCAAGAAACGCTGCAACGGCGGCCAGGCACCAGATCCGGCGAAAACTCATGTTCGGATCCTTTCTATCCTGCCGGCTGCTCTTCCGGCTCTTCTGCGGCAACCACGGTTACGCTCGCCACATAGTCGCCTTCTTCCAGATCGATGCATTTCACGCCCACGGCGGCCCGGCTCTGCGTGTTGCGGATGTCTTCGGCATAGAGCTGAATGAGTTTTCCCTGAGCCGTAATGAGCATCACGGAGGAGTCTCCCTGAACGTGACATGTATTCACCACCGCGCCGTTTTTATCGCCGACCCTGACATTGATCACGCCTGATCCGCCGCGTCCCTGACAGGGATACTCCTCCACGGCCGTCCGCTTGCCAAAGCCCTTCTCCGTGACGGTGAGGAACTGCCCGGGTTCTTTGAAGGCCGACATGGCTACGACCCTGTCCCCTTCGGCAAGCCGGATGCCGATGACGCCCCGCGCGTTCCGTCCCATTTCGCGCACGTCCGCCTCGGAGAACCGTATGGCCTTCCCCTGCCGCGTCGCAAGGAGCACATCGTAAGAGCCATCGGTGAGCTGGCATCCGATCAACTCGTCATCCTCCGGTATGTGAATCGCAATGATGCCGCTGCTGCGCGGGTTGGAGAACTCTTCAAGTGCGGTCTTCTTGACGATGCCATTGTGGGTGGCCATGACAACATAGGCACCCGTGTCGAATTTCTTGACTGCGGTTATGTCGGCGATCTTTTCGTCCTTCGACATGTTCACGAGATTGACGATTGCCTTGCCCTTCCCGGCCGTGCCCACGTCGGGAATCTCATAAACCTTGAGCCAATACACCTGGCCTTTGTTGGTGAACACCAGCATGTAACTGTGTGTAGATGCAATGAACACGTGATCGATGAAGTCCTCGTCGCGCGTGGTCATCCCGATGCGGCCTTTCCCGCCGCGGCCTTGCGGACGGTAGAGCGATGCGGCGGTGCGCTTGATGTAGCCTGAGTGCGTGACGGTGATGACGACGTCTTCATCGGCGATGAGGTCCTCGAGCGTGATCTCTACTTCCTCGTCCACGATCTCCGCGCGACGCTCGTCGCCGTAAGTTTTCTGCAGCTCCCTGAGTTCCTCGACGATCACACCCTTGAGTACTTTCTCGCTCGCCAGGATCTCCTTGAGGCGGGCAATCAGTTTCAGGGTCTCCTCGTACTCGCTGACAATCTTCTCACGCTCCAGGCCGGTCAGGCGCTGCAGGCGCATGTCCAGAATCGCCTGCGCCTGAACATCGCTGAAGCCCAACTGCGTTATGAGGCCGCTTTTGGCTGTGGCGGGTTCTTTCGAGGCGCGGATCAGCGCAATAATCTCATCCAGTATATCGAGCGCTCGCTTGAGTCCCTCGAGGATGTGTGCCCGCGCTTCGGCCTTCCTCAGCTCGAAGATGGTCCTGCGCCGGACTACGTCCTTGCGGTGCTCGATGAAGCAGTCGAGAGCCTCGCGGAGATTGAGGATCCGGGGCCGATTGTCGACGATGGTAAGAAGAATGATGCCGAAGCTCGACTGCATCGGCGTCAGCTTGTAAAGATTGTTGAGCACGACCTGCGCCGGCTCGTCTTTTTTCAGCTCGATGACGATGCGCATCCCCTCGCGGTCCGACTCGTCCCGCAGATCGCTGATCCCTTCGAGCTTCTTGTCCCGGACCAGCTCCGCGATGCGCTCGATCAGCTTGGCCTTGTTGACCTGAAACGGTATCTCGGTGACTATGATCGCGTCGCGCTCCCGCGTCAGTCTTTCGATCGCGGCGCGCGCCCGCAGGATGATCACGCCCCGTCCCGTGCTGTAGGCGGCCCGGATGCCGCTTCGGCCGTAAATGAATCCTGCCGTGGGAAAGTCCGGTCCGGGTACGACAGCCATCAGCTCATCCAATGTTGCGTCGGGATTTTCGATGAGTAGAATCGTGGCATTGATGATTTCCGTCAGGTTGTGCGGTGGGATGTTGGTTGCCATTCCAACCGCGATTCCGGAGGATCCGTTCACGAGCAGATTCGGGAACTTCGCGGGA
>Ga0315277_10006733_pt1 | contig 14966 bp, 10 predicted proteins | sample YL17G05_15_MG_FD_203695 | JGI IMG/M metagenome (GOLD analysis project Ga0315277, IMG submission 203695) | Sediment microbial communities from Yellowstone Lake, YNP, Wyoming, USA - YL17G05_15 | ecosystem: Environmental > Aquatic > Freshwater > Lake > Sediment | place: USA: Wyoming | collected...
GGGATGTATGTTGAAGTCTGTGGCTCAGAGAATGCCAAGTCCTATGATTACAGGGAGCAGGTCTATAAGAAGAACGAGGTCTATGTCATCTTTGTTCATCTCTACAAAGAAGAGAAGAAGTGGAAGAACTATCTGGTCAAGAGAATACTAGAGATTGAAGAAGTGAGGCATTCAGGAATAGTGAAGATGCCTCAGACACTTCAGTTCTGATTAGGACACGATTTCTCAGGAATACCTAAGCACTCTATATTGAGCCACATCAGGACTGAGATAGTTTCAGTTCTTTTGACTTGTGCCATTTCTCTTTCTTTGAATAGACAACATTCTTGTGTGAAAAATCATAAGCATAGATTAAGAGACTAGCCTTTGTGGGAGCATCGTTGGATAGAGAATACGATTACATGTCGGAACTTAGGAGAGTGGCTAGGGATCTGTCTGTAATTCTGAGGGGAAATTTTGTGGGCTTCTATATTATGGGCTCTTTTGTGATGGGAGATTGGGATCCAAAAAGAAGTGACATAGATTTCATAGCAGTCACTAGAAAGCCTCTGAACAGAACAGAGTCGCTTGAAATTGGCATGATGCACAAGGCTTTGTCCAAATCAGATTTAGGGAAGAAGCTAGATGGTGCCTATACTTATCTTGAGCAGTTGCAGCAAAAGAGGTTTGAAGAGAGGACAGGAAGTTTTGAAGATCATGAATTCAAAGCTGATTGCCCATGCCACTTGTCTGCTGACAATGTTCTCTGCTTGCTCGAGTATGGGAAATGCATTCAGGGAGTGCCTATAGAAGAGTTAGGACTGAGCGTGTCTGATGAGGAGCTGTCTCAGGCAGCATACGACATGTTGCTTGAAGACATGGATGAAATCGACAAGAAAGAGGATTTCCAGACGCTCTACTACATCCTGATTGACATGCTGCGATGCATTTACACACTAGAAACAGGAGAACTCCCAACGAAGTCAAAAGCAACAGAGTATTGCAGGAACCTCGTTGGAAATGATCTGTATGAGAATATTAAGGCTCTGCGTGAAGGAAAGATTGATGAATTCCCAATAGAGAAGAGCGATTTGAATAGGATTGCATCTTATGGGATATCCAAGAGAAGGAAATGACGAAGTGTTGAAATGAGGATGTTGTTTGAAGACATAGCAAGGGCTCATTTGAGTAAGGAAAGGATTCGCAGGTATGAGGCATGGCTTGAGAATGCAAGCAGAGCGAGAAAGTCAAGATCATTAGGATCCAGAGACAATCAGTATGACAAAGCTGAAGAGCTGATCACTTTCTACACTTTTGCACCACTTGATCTAAGGGAAGACAAGAAACAGGTAGTTCAGGAAATTCTAGGCTCTTGTGGCATAGGCGAGCCTATTGAAGAACCATTGACTCTTGCTTTTGAGAGACAGCTCAGTCCTCCGAAAGGTTACCTAGAGTGGCTTACCAGAGAGGTGGATAAGCATCCGATAAGATATGTCAGAGAGCAGGGAAGAGAACATACTGAAGCAGGAAAGCCTCTAGAAACGAATACTCATGTTGATGTTGTCCTTGAAGCTAAGAATCTTTTGATATTGATAGAAGTGAAGTTTACCTCTGACATTTCTTCTCAGACGACTTTCAATGTTCATAGGAATCAGTTGGCAAGGACCATCGATGCAGGGATGTCAAGGCTCAAGAAGGATCAAAGGCTTGTCGTATTGTTATGCTCTCCTTCAGAGTTCTGCAGAAAGAAGAGCAGACTCTACTACTACAAACTCCAAGAATACACTGATTTCAGCAAGATCAAGGATGACATTGGTTGGAGGGAACTTGAAGAGATCCAGAAGCATTTGTTGTCGGTGACTTGGGTTCCCTTGGAGAAAGTAATAGAAGTGATCTACAGGAACTTGGGCTTTACTCAGTTGGATGAAGCTAGGGCTTTCTTCAGAGAGAGAGGATTAGCTTGAAGTGGGCAGGACGAGACTTCAAGGTTGTCCTCAGGTTCTAGGCTGAGCTGTTGACAATATCTGCAGCAAGAGGTCAGCAAGTGCGAGTATTTCGATTTCCTCATCGTCCACTTGAATGAAGGTTTGGTTAAGCTATTTATGTTTTGGAGTTGTTCTCGTATTATGGTTGGTGCTGGCTGTGTGTGGGATATTTGGTTTTGTATTGAGGAAGCCTGTGGATACTGCCAAGGTTTTCAGTGTGCTTGGTAAATTAGAGGTTAGTCAGTTTCCAGGCGAGGAAACTCCCGTCGGCGGGTTTGGAGCTGGCGTAGCTGTTCTTGACGCCGATGGGAGTATTGTCTGGGAGAAGGTCGGCAAGGAGGGTGATGTTTCTCCTGTGAGGCGTTTGGCCGAGGTTTTTGATGTTGGTGAGGCGTCTGTCTTAGTTGGGCATGTGCGAAGGCCAAGTCCAGAGTTTATAGCTACCGCAGGGTTTAGGGAGACTGCTCAGCCATATGTGGTTGAGCGTGATCCGAAGTTAACGGTCGTGTCGGTTCATAATGGAAGAGTCGAGAATTACGAGGATTTGAAGAGTACGTTTGGCGGTGGTCATGTCTTTGAGTCTAAGAAGATTGGGCTGATTGATTCGGAGGTTATTCCGCACGTTTTTGAAGAGTTGCTGAGTGAGAAGCAGGATGCTGGTCAGGCTTTGCAGGAGCTTTTCTTCAGGCTACAAGGTTATAGCGCAATTGCTCTTCTACAGGTTGGTGAGGAGGAGGCTTTCATGCATTTTGTGCATAAGGGCGACAAGACTAGAGGGTTGCATATTTGGACGAATCGGAAGGGTGAGCTTGTTTTTTGTTCAAGGGAGAAGCCTTTGATGAGAGAATTCGGCAGTCTGCTCAGTAAAGGTGGGTTTGTGAGGAAGGTCCAGATTGGATGGCGTGAGAATGTGGGCTTGATATTGTCGCATCCCATATCCCCAAGATGAAAAGCGTTCGCTCAGATGCGCTCAGAGAAATTCCGATCTTCCTGCAAATAGGTTCAATATGCTTTCTAAACACGTCTTCGGACTTGTTTAACGTGATTTTAGCAAAGGATAAGAGCGGTGTTCTTGCTTGTAGTTTCTCGGCGGCTCCGATAGATGGTTGAACGGTCTTCGAGTTCAGGTGTTTTCGAGCTTCTTGCCAAGCCTATTCGTGAAGGGTTGGCGGAGCTTGGCTTTTCTGAGCCTACATTGCCGCAGACCTTGGCTTTTCCGCCGATTCTTGCCGGGGAAAATGTGTTGTTGATTGCGCCCACTGGAAGCGGCAAGACTGAGGCCGTTCTGTTGCCCATTTTCTCCAATCTCATACAGCAGAGACAGGACAGGGGAATATCGATTATTTATGTTACGCCTCTTCGGGCTTTGAACCGTGACATGCTGAAACGTTTGAGTTTCTGGGCTGAACGGTTGGATATTTCGATCGAAGTCAGGCATGGCGACACGGAGATGAAGCTTAGGCGCAGACAGGCTATTTCTCCACCAAACATGCTTGTGACCACGCCTGAAACGATGCAAGCGGTTCTGTCTGGCTCGCGAATGCGACAGCATTTGAGCAGTGTCCGTTTTGTGGTTGTGGATGAGGTTCATGAGTTGGCGGAGAGCAAGAGGGGCGTTCAGCTCACGGCTGCTTTGGAGCGACTTTTTGAGGTCACTGGAAGAGAGTTTCAGCATGTCGGCTTGTCCGCCACGGTTGGGAATCCTGATGAAGTGGCGAAGTTTGTGGCTGGATCAAACAGAAACATTAGAGTTGTGCAGGCTTCTTTGCCCAAGGGTTACAGGTATCGCGTGGAGAATCCGGCGCCTGCCGATGCGGATTATGACTTGGCCGGAAGGCTTAACACGGCTCCTGAAGCAGCTGCGCGGATTAGGCGGATTCTGGAGCTTGTTGACAGCCACAGATCCACGTTGATTTTTGTGAATAGCCGCCAGAACGCAGAGATGTTGGGTTACAAGTTCACTCAGCTTCAGCGTGCTGACATTGCTGTGCATCATGGTTCGCTTTCGAAGGAGGAGCGTGCGGGGATTGAGGACGAGTTTAAGGCTGGGCGGCTGAAGGCGCTTGTTTGCACGAGCACGCTGGAGTTGGGCATTGACATTGGCAACATTGACTTAGTGATTCAGTATCTTTCGCCTAGGCAAGTGACAAGTCTTGTTCAGCGGGTTGGCAGGAGTGGTCATAGTCTGGATAGGCTTAGTGAAGGCGTTATTGTGACGGCTTTTCCTGATGACACGCTTGAGAGCGTCGCTTCGGTGCGCAGTGCCATTGAGGGAAAGATTGAACCCGTCATGATTCACGAAGGTGCCCTGGATGTTCTGGCGCATCAGGTTGTCGGCTTGGTCATGGACAAGGGCGAGGTGAAGCTTGATGAGGCTTTGGCTTTGTTCAGGAGAGCCTATCCGTACAGGGATCTGAGCGAGCTGCAGCTTTTGGATGTAATAGGCTTCTTAGATAGTCTTCATGAGGTCAGATTCGACGAGGTTGACAAAGTTCTGAAAAAAGCAAGGCGGACGCGCACGTATTACTATGAGAATTTGAGCATGATTCCAGACGAACGACGCTATCCAGTTGTTAACGTGATTACGGACAGGCGGATTGGCACGTTGGGCGACGAGTTCATGGCTTTGGATGCACGTGTCGGACTGAACATGATCGTGAAGGGCAAGGTCTGGCGGATCGTGCAGATCGAAGAAGAGACGGGCGTGGTTCACGTGGTGCCCAGCGAGGACCCGCTTGCGGCGATTCCTGGCTGGGATGGAGAGATGATTCCTGTGCCGTTTGACTTGGCCCAGCAGACCGGCAGAATGCGTGATAAACTGGGAGAAGCGCTTAAGGAATCTGCCAATGTTGAAGCTGCAGCTGAGAAGGTTGGAAGCGAGTTTGCAGTCGGCACGGATGATTTGCTTGAAGCAGCAAGGGAGGTTGAAGAGCATATTAAGCAGGGTTTGCCTTTGCCGACTGATAGGCATATTGTGGTTGAGGGTTTTGACAAGTATCTGATTCTGCATGCGTGTTTTGGGGAGATTGTGAATCGGACTTTAGGCGGGGTTTTCGACACTGTTTTGTCTGATCGTGAGATTATTGTAGGTTGGTGGACTGATGGTTATAGGATTCTGATTGAAACGAGGCACAAACAGAGTCCTAGGGAGCTTGAGAGCCTCAGCAAGGCTTTGTTCAGTCTAAGTGATGAGGATGTTGAGAAGGCGTTTGATGATTATTTGGAGGCCAAGTTTCCGTTCAGTTACAAGATGAAGTTTGTGGCCGAAAGGTTTGGTGCTTTGCCGCGTGGTAAGACTATGGGTCCTGAGCGGATGGAGAGTTTGCCGAAGATTTTTGGGAATACGCCGATCTGGGATGAAACTGTTCGTGAAGCGATGATTGAGAAGGTGGATATGGACAAGGCTAAAGAAATAATGTGTAGCGTCAGAGAAGACAAGATAAAGGTTAGCACCGTTTTTCGTGCTGAGAAACCCAGTCCTTTGGCGTTTCACATTTTGGAGCAGTATAGTGATGTTTCGGAGTTGATGGCCCCTGAACGAGTCTTGATGGGCAACATTGAGAAGATGAAGATGGCGATAGGTGCGAGAACGGCTAGGCTGTTGTGCATGAAGTGTGGCGAATGGACAGGGGAAGAAAAAGTGAGAAGCCTGCCAGAGGAGCCTGAGTGTGGTAAATGCGGTTCCAGGCTTTTGGCACTCATGTATTTTAGTCAGGATGCAAAGCGGTTGGCAGAGGTCTTGAAGAAGAGACGAGAAGGAAAGGAATTAGCGGAAGAGGAGCTTAAGGAGCTGACTAGTGCTAGACGGAAGGCGGATTTAATTTTGAGTTATGGGAAGAAGGCGATAACGGCTTTGGAGGTTAAGGGTGTGGGTCCAGAAACAGCGTCTAGAATATTGGGAAAAATGCACAACAAGGAAGACGAGTTTTACATGGACCTGCTTAAGGCGAAGATACAATACCTGAAAACAAGACAATACTGGGAAAACAAAGAAAAGACCTTTGCAAACTAGCTTATTCTTGACGATCGCATATCGCAACCATGCTTATCCTAAGGCTTTAAAGCTGTTGGTAGGCGCTAGTTGCTTAGACAAAGGAAGGCCTAACTTTGACTGGCAGCTCAGCGACAGTAAGTCTTGACACGCTGACAAGATTCTATCTGCAAAATCATTTTTTGGTAGACTGCGCAAAAGAAACTGGCATCGTTACGGTGGTTGGCAAGATCTGCGGTCTGCACTCTCAATTGCCGATGACGCCTTACTGCTCGCTTTGGAACAGAGTCAAAGGTTTTGAGGCCAAAATGCTTGATCACCTATTGTACGAGGACAAGCGTCTGGCAAAGACATGGTTTATGCGAGGCACACTCCACATGATCCCAACACAGGACTTCCCCGTGTATCACAATGCCCTGAAGAGAATGTGGTTCGAGCATCACGGAAGATACATGAAAAAGCCTGGCTGGCCCTCACGCAAGGAAAAGGAAGACAATCTGTACCCGAAAATCATGAAAGCTCTAGCTGAGAAGCCGCTGCGTAGGAAGGAACTGAGTGACAAAGTCCGCCTATTGCTCACAAATGAGGCTCAGCCATACGAGAGACTGTTCTCGGCGTGGGGTGGCATTCTGAAGGAGACGAGCTATCTTGGATTGACCGTCTACGCTGAGCCTTGTGGAAGAGAATCATGCTTCGCAAGACTGGATGAATGGTTGCCCAACGTAAACCTCAACACAATTAGCGAGGAAAGAGCGAGACAGCAGCTGCTGAAGAAATACTTGAGTTGCTACGGCCCTGCGTCTCCACAGGATTTTGCCTGCTGGAGCGGCATACTAACCAGTGAAGCAAGACAAATCATAGAAGAAACCGAAAGCCTAAGACAGGTTCAACTCGAAGGTTCTCGCGAAGAACTCTGGATGCTGAAAGAAGATTTCAGAACACTTGAGAAAACCGACTTGGAAGCTGAGGTCCCTCCTAGACTGCTGCCAAAGTACGACTCTTATCTGATGGGTCACAAGAACCGCTCACGAATAATCCGAGACGAAATGCTACAGAAGGTCTATCGTCCCGTCGTTGGGGAAGTCGCCGCAACGGTCCTGATCAATGGGCGTATCGTCGGAACGTGGACAAGTAGCAGGACAAAGAAAGCTTTGCGAATATCCGTGAAACCCCTTGAGAAATTCACCGAAAGGAAGCTCAGCAGTCTTAGACCTGTCGCCAACGAGTTCGCTCAGTTCCTTGGAGTCGAAGAGGCGCAAATAGCGCTTAGCTAGTCTCGCCAGTTCACTCAACACTAACCAGCCGATGTTTCTCCAATCTCTTGAGAGACCCTTTTTGTCGCACGCCAAGGCACGAATCTACACTTTCTTAGCCTCAGGGAAATCGCCAATCTCTCTTCTCTTATCCTACTGCGCTTTTCTTCTCAGGTGATTTTTCGAGAGTGATCGCAAGGCTCCTTCTTCCTCCGGGGGTCTTCACTCGCGATATACGCCAATTTTGATCAATTTCGGAACAACCATGCGCGCTAGAGTGAGTTCCTCAAGGGTAGTGTTGCCCGAAATGAGCACTGAGAAGTGCGAAGTCCGCGGGTCCGACTTTCCCGTCAGAATTGACATCGCAGTTGGGATTCCACCTGGGTTTGCCAGCTGCCGAGCCGTAAGCAACTGCAAGCAGGGCAAAATCATACGGGCCGACCTTGAAGTCTCCGCTAAAGTCGCCTGGAATAGTTATGGATATAACGCAAGTGAAATTGTTGTCGTAGACTTCTATTTCTCCAAAGACGATAGAAACGCATGCATCCATCGTATAGCTGCCCATGGCGACACCAGTAGTGTTAAACGTGATGTTGAAGTTCAAGCAGCATTCGCTAGCAATAACTACTACGTGCACGAATGTTGGAAACGTGAGAGTTATGTTTGCGCTTTCAGAGTAGTCGCCTTCGTTTTGGACAGAAAAGACAACTGACATGAGGAAACCTTGTGCTACCGCAGTCTTCGAAGGATAGGAATTGGCTATTGTCAAGTCGTGCTGGAGAATTCGCGGATTCATCAGCGGATATCTATCTTGGTAACCTGTAGTTCCAATGTCATATCGAGTGTCGCCTATTCCATCGCTGCCGGTCTCATTCTGGTAGGGGCCACTGCATACGTCCAGACCTGTATAATTACTCCAATAGTTTCCGCCTGAAGGATAGCCATTATCCCACACACCTGTTGATCCGTACAAATGTACTTGTTCAGTGTTGTTGATGAAGCTGTTGTGATAAACCGTATAATTGTTAGACAACAATGATTCGACGCCCACACTGTTATGCGTAATGTTGTTTCGACGGATAATATTGTCGTTGGATTCTATAAGAACAATACCGTACGAGTTGGCTGACAAGATATTTCTGCTGATGGTGATACGGGAAGAGGAGGCTAAGTGAATACCCTCCGTACTGTCGCTTATCCTGTTTCCTCCTATCTCGCAATCGTAAGAATGATTCAGCCAAATGCCATACCTACTGTCGTCAATATCATTCTCCAAAATGTCAGTGTTATTCGTGTAGAAAAGAAGCATGCTTGGATCTGTTGGCCCGCTTTCCCGTACTGTAAAACCTCTGACAACGACATTGCTTGCAGTTACGTTCACAACGGTTCCTATTCCATCCCCATTGACAAACGTCTTTCCGATTATTCCAATCAATGTCAGAGACTTGGCTACCGTCAAGCGTTCATTGTAAATCCCTTCGCGTGCGATGATCACGTGTCCATCCGAGGTTTGAGGAGCGTCTATTGCGTCTTGGATCTTCGTATAGCCTTCGTGGGTATTGGTGTTATAGACCGGATATTGTTGAGGGCTCATTAGAGGATAGTTGTCAATGTTGTTTGCGTTGATTTTGTACCCGTGATCCCATATTCCGTCTCCATCTGTTTCGTTTCTATATGGTCCGCTGAAGTAATCTACGTCAGTATATTCGCTCCAGTAGTTTCCGCCTGAAGGATAATCATCATTCCAAGCGTTGAAAGATTCTGTCGCATTTGCCACCGCATTGTTGCTGATGAAGTTGTTATGGTAGATGAGATTATTGTTGCTGGAATTGAGGCAGATTCCTAGAGTGTTGTTTGAAATCATGTTGCCAGTTATCGCGTTGTTTTCACATCCGTCAACGAAGATTCCGCAGTTATTGCCGGTGGCAGTGTTGTCATATAGTAGGGTATTGTTGGAATTGACGAGACGGATTCCGTAGGTGCTGTTTTTCACAAGGTTGCAGCTTATGTTGATCCAGTCAGAACCTTGTACAAGGATGTCACACGAATCGATCCCACTATTCTGCACGGCGAATCCACTGATGTTTACGTTGTTAGCCGTTATTTTGATGACAGTTCCAGTATTGTATCCGTCAATCGTAGTGTTGGTTTCTCCAACCAGTGCTAACGTTTTGTTCGCGACGACATGCTCGTAATATGTTCCCGATGCGGCCCTTATAGTATGCCCATCTGAGGTCTCCTGAGCATCAATCGCATCTTGAATAGTAGTGTAATTCAGGCCTGTGTCAATATTCTCGACTCTGCGCGGAGGCGCGTTGGCTTCTGAATAGAGTGTGTGCAAAACGTCTGTGAGATAATTGACTGCAAGGTTTAGAGATTCACCGGCTCTATTCTTGAAGATGGGATCGTTCCAGTCGTAATTCTGATCCATCCAAAGGCAGGTCAGGTCTCCATTTGTGTCAAACGTGGTGTCATATGCAAGCTCTTTGGTGGCGTTGTACGCAGAGATCACGCGCAAGTTTCCGTCAAATGACAGGTAAGTATTGAATTCCGCCGTGTAGGTTGACGTTCGCAGCTGTACGTAATCCTCATAGTCGCTGTGATGCGTCTCAGATCCCCAATCAGTTTCTCCTCCCATCACATGTCCGAAAACTGCCACGTCAGCAATGTAGTGACTCATTATTCCCGCCGTTTCTGAAGCATTCGCATAGTCTCCAGATTGCAGAAAGCCCAGCGCCTCACCATACTCCTCTGATGCACGGACTGCTGAGGCATCATCCTGCAGGCTTCCATTGGACCAGTAGTAAAGGTGATGGTTCACCACGTCCCCGATACCGCTGCCAGAATTGTCAGGAAGTTCGGATCCATAGAGATAGGCTGCAAGATAATCCAGAATATACTGCTTTTCTTGGGATGGGAGCCAGTCAAGTGCATGCTGAGCAATCCAATCATGCGTTCCGTATTCAGGGTTGTTAGGATCACTACTGTAACCACCGTTTCCCCATCCTTTCACCGAAACTATATCAAGCATAGTACAGAGCATGCATACAACAATCAATATCGCAACTATCTCCGATTCCAATCTCCTCACAAGTCGCCCCCTCCCTAACCCCGCTGACGCAATACTATTTGGGGAAACTGCTAATTATGAGTTTCGGACAAAATAGGACTGCCAATGTTCGCGTAGCGCGCGCTTCGGTTTGGTTTGGTTTTTTCCGCATTTTGGACATATGACCATTCAAATTCCTCTTTGTATATTTTGTATGTGTTCGAGGAAAACTCGTCCTTGCGGCTCTCTAACACAATCTGGCGACGGGCTATCGTAATAGAAGGTCCTTCCACAAATCATAAAAATCGAGACAAAGGAACAAAATTAATGACCCAAAATGAGCAGAAATCTCGTATTTGTGTTTGTCGCAATCCTTTTCCTATTTTTTGTCGTGACAAGGTCAAAAGCACATGACCTCAACTATGAAATTATTGCAGTATATGGGTCAACTCCAACCATCGATGGCACAATTGACACTTTTGAGTGGAGTGATGCTGCTTCAGTATTCTTCAACAAGACGGAAGTTCTTGTCAAACAAGACGGAGTGAGCCTTTACGTGGGGTTCAATATATCTTACACACCAGCTGATCTCAAATACGATGCAGTCTATGTTTTTCTTGACTTGGACGATAATGGAGGTCTTACACTGCAGCCAGATGACATAGCGCTTGTGGTTTACAACAATGGAACGCTTGTGCAAGCATGTGGCAGGTTGAGTTCAACATCACGTATTCAAAAATCAAGGTAGTAGCCGGATTGGAGAAGAGCATTGGAGCGTTTTTTATGTCTTCATATTGGGGCACCACTCATTATTATTGGCCTCCAGCAATAGGCTATGGAAACTACGGAGTTCCTTCAGAATGGGGTGCCATAACTTCCACTGGATACGACTGGATTCCAGAATTTCCATCATTCCTCGTCATATTGCTGTTCTTGCCACTTTTCGCGATAGCCATTGCCTTCGCAAAGCGCGCGCTCTTTCCGACAAATTGTCGGGTTGTCTCCCGAAGTAGCCCTATCTAAGGAGTGACTTCCAATAGTACTATACTGTCTGCAGTTTAATAAGTCAGCATAGAACTGTCTTCTACTTGATGTCAGTGCGTTTCCTTTTGTAGACTATGACTGTAAATAGTATTGCTGTCATGAATAGTGGCAGGATCATGGCTGATGGGAATTCTGGCACAACCCATATGCCTTTTATTTGTATTTGTTGAGCGCTGTGAGTGTAGGGTATGCAGATGTAGGTGTAGTCTGCATCTCGGTTTTTGTGGCAGTTGCCGCTTATGTCTGTGCCATTTGCGAATATTACCCACTCGTCCAAGTTTGTGCAATCCACCAGGGTTCTTGGAATTGTTATGTTGCAGAATCCCGCTGTGCCCGACAGCCCAGTGACATTAAAGCTTATCTTTTTTTCTCCTTGGCTGAAGTTAAAAGTCTGAGTGGGTATTGTTGAGTTGGTTACAACGGTAATGTTAAAGGTTTGGCTATCGGCAACTACTTGAAAAACATAAGTGCTTGGTCCAAGATAGACGTTCGTGTCAATGAGACTAAGTGTTTCTATATAGGCTTCATTGCCATCAACGGCCCAACCTTCGGTGACTACTCCTAGAGGAATCCCAACATCTTCATCAGAGGACCAGTTCTCTGTATAGTTCCATGTGCCGTCAATTGATGGGGTTATGGGTATATGCAGTATCCAAGAAGCTTGCGGGTTGCCGAGAGTGTTGACTATCTTTTCACCTGTAACCGTGTAAGTGCCATTATCAACCATCGATGGCATGTCATATGTCCAGCTGATGCTAACAACAGCTCCCAAATAGAGATTTTTCGGTAACCAATACCAAGTTTCCTCTCCGATGTCACCAGCAAGCAGAGAAGTCCGATCCTCTACACTATACGTCAGAGACGTCATGTTTATGCGACAGATTGAGCCAGCTGCGTTAAGGATTTCTCTTGTATTTGTGTCTATGATGTAATTGTAGTACTGAATCCTCGCAGCCTCAAGCTCCTCAAGACCCTCTGCTGCGGAGACTGTTTCAAACCAAAAGATTCTGTGAACGAAAGCTTCGTCTCCTGCCAGGTTAGCCACCCATATTGTACAGAGCCCTTCAACGTAGTATGTGATGTTTGTTTCTCCGCTCATGTGCCAGCCGTTCTCAACGATATATGATGTGTAGAATTTGTCAGCCTCTGGGAAGCCTGGAGTTGTGGGAACGGTTAGGGTGTAGGTTGGCGATGGTGGCTGGGCTGATTCTGGTCCTAAGTCAATGTTTGTATGGACAAGCACGTCCTCCTCATCCCATCCGCTGGAGCCATCAAGCGCCCACTCTTTACCGTGAAGCTTCAGCGGAATTCCAGTGCCCTTGTCAACCCAATAGGTCTCCGTGCGTGCTCTAAGTCCGTCTAGTGTGACCGATGGGGGCATCCGCAGCATCCAACAGTCTTGCTTCTCGCCTATGACTTGAATGACCTGGTCGTCCACAACCTCATACAGCATGTCGTCAAGAAAATTCTTGTCATTAAGCCAGCCAACAAGCACGTAGGCTCCAACATACAGGTCCGTGGGGAACCAAGCCCAAGTGTGCTCGCCAACATCCGCATCGAGCCACCCTTCACCTGACCACACAAATCCAGCGGTGGTGAAAACCATATCGTTGAAATGCGTTGATAATATAGTTCGATTCGCGGCAATCTGGTAATCAAAATCGTACGTCTCTGTGTAGTTCGCGCCTGTTTCAGGCTCAATTCTTGAATCCACTAATGTTCTGTTGACTAGAACCACGTCTCCAACCACGTCTTGCACACTCCACTTGTGGAGTTCTTCATTATTACCCATCGTCACGTTCTTTTCACCAACAGATGCCCAATTGACGGCCCGACCTGCCAGCGTGTAGAATTTGGCTGCCTGCGGGAACACGTCAATTGAATCGCTACTATCTGTCTTTTCGAAGGGGGCTCCAGCGACGAAGCTGTTTCCTAGTGTTGCAGATAATAAGAAAATTGAGACAAAAGCCAACAAAACGAATTTCCTATTCACGTCCATTTTATTCAATAAGAACCCTCTAATATGCAATTGTATATGTCACTAGTTCAGCCTTTATGGTTTGTGGAAGAATCTTCGACTGGATTAATTAACCATGAGATCTCTTATGGTAGTGTGGGGGAGGAGAGAGACAAGGCTCAAGGAATCGCAAGCCTTCTTCAGAGCCTTCGGGAGCGTCTACTCGGTTCCTGTCGCGCGCTATATGCTGTGGTGCCTTAGCGCCCATTGCCTGTCTTTTCCCAAGCCTGCAGCTTGCAGCAGAGGGATTTAACACCCTAAAGGGCGGGAGGTAGTTTTATCCAACCAGCGGTGACCGGCCAGTCCTGGTTTAGCCCGCGCTTCTTTCAACTCCCTGAACTTCGTTTGTTGTGTTCTACCATTTTCCCTTGGCGCCTCCGCCTCCTGAGCGCCCACCGCTTCCTTTGCCTCCTCCTGATGGTCTGCCACCGACACTTCTGCCTCCCGTGGATCGCACACTTTTCATTTTTATCTTGCCTTTCCTAACGAGATATGCCAGGACAGCGAAGATTACGAGTACTACGCCCAATATTGTGCCTACCAAGATGAATACCCAGAATGGAGTTTCGCCTGATACTGGGTTTTCGTAGAAGTATCTTTCGCGAATCGGCAGTTTTTCTGATTGAGAGACGAAAGGTATTTTCTCGGCCAGTCCAACGACTGTTTCGTACAATCCTTCGCCGTATTTCTCCTCTTCCAGCCTTGGAACAAGAAATTGTTGAGCTATCACGTTGGTCTCTATGTCAGTCAGATAGCCCTCTAGTCCGTACCCGACCTCAATGCGCCATTCTCGTTCCTCCACCGCAATGAGAATCAAGACTCCGTTGTCTTTTCCTTTCTTTCCTATTCCGACCACTGTGCCATTTGGCACCTCTAGAGGTAGCTCGTTGAAGATGAACACGCCCAGGCTTACTATTTCATTTATCTCGCTTCCATCTTTCCTGATACCATGACTCATGAGTGATTGAACAATGCACACAACTATTTCCGCTGTCGTGTTCGTATCAACATCTCGAAGGTAATTCTCTATTTTGTTCCTCCAGTCAAGCGAAACGAATTCCGACTTCACAGGCAGAATTTGAGCCAAAATAGAAGCTGCCAGTAATGCCAACGCTATCTTTCTCTTGTCCAATTTGAGCATCTAGATGCCTCTTTTCTGAAGCTCGCCCTTTTTTCAGTCTATTGGGACCGATGGAGGTTCTTCTGCTCCCAATCTTGCCTTGAAATACTCTCTGCTTTCAAACCCCCATCCGGCTGACCACATATTTGCCGGGAAAGACCTGCATCCCCGATTGTAGTCTCTCACTGCTTCATTGTATCTCATGCGCTCCGTTGAAATCCTGTTCTCCGTGCCCTCTAGTGTTACCATCAAGTCTTGCACGACTTGCGATGCTTTCAAGTCCGGATAAGCTTCGAAAACCGCTATCAACCTCGACAGCCCAGACTCAAGGTTCTCCGTGGCGTTGCTTATCTCTTCAGCTTCTCCATTCTGCATCGCAGATGCCCACTGACTCCTGAGCGTAGTTATCTCCTCAAGTATAGATCCTTCATACTGGATGTACATTTTTGAGGCATTCACGACTCTCGGTATCAAGTCATATCTTCTCTGCAGTTCCTGCTCAACCTGACCCCATTTTTCGTCAACAGA
>Ga0315277_10006734_pt1 | contig 14966 bp, 14 predicted proteins | sample YL17G05_15_MG_FD_203695 | JGI IMG/M metagenome (GOLD analysis project Ga0315277, IMG submission 203695) | Sediment microbial communities from Yellowstone Lake, YNP, Wyoming, USA - YL17G05_15 | ecosystem: Environmental > Aquatic > Freshwater > Lake > Sediment | place: USA: Wyoming | collected...
ATCCAAGAATTCCTTGTTCAGGTTGGTCACGTGTTGACTTTGAACAAAGACGAAACGCACCATGTGATAGATGCGTTTTCCGGCCCTGTCTTTTGGATCGAAGCGGGGCTGATAGAAAGCATCTACCAGCTCAAAACCCGAGTCCTGAAGATCATCCCGCAGAAAATCCACGATAGAGACGTTCTCAACCGGAGGATCGATAAACGCTACTCCTGTGTGTCGTTCCTTTCTTTCTTTCTGCTCAAACGGAGTCTCAATATCCCGCTCTCTCTTCAGGAGAGAGGGTGGGACAATGTTCCCGTTCGAGAAGCTGAACTGAACCAGAGCCATTCGCACGTTCCCCAGCTCGGCCATTTCAGGCCTCCTTTCAAAAAAAGAAACTGATGTTTCGCGCAGTTTTGCTCGGATAGATTCTAAGCAAAACTGCGCGAAACAAAAATACTAAAAGAACTAAACTGATACCAAACTATACCAATTTATTTTAGTTTTGTCAATATACGCAAAAAAAAGGCCGTAATCTGCAGTTACGACCTTGTGAGGATATCCTTTTCTCAAGAACTTTCTAGGGTAGGCGTTTCCTAGCCTTTTCCTTTTTATCGGCCCAGAATAACAAAATCAATCCTGAAAAAACAAACAACAATTCTACAATGATAAAAATAAGCCCTGCTTCCGGAATAAACATAGTCATCCAGATCGCAGCCGATCCCAGTAACATAATTGCAAAAGCGATTATTTTCATGGTTTGACTTCCTCTCATCGAATCATTTTATATTCCATTTCTTGTTCGTCAACGCCGCTTTCCTTGTTTTTTTTGATGATCGGCTGCGTTCGATCCCGCTGGCTTCTCACATAGAAATCCCCGGTAACTACTTTATTATATATTTCTTCAGAAACGTATAGATCTTGCTTTGTTTCTTCAGAATCTACCTCGCCTTTGATTGTGATAATCCAAGATTCATACCGATAATATTCAATCTCATCTGATTCTCGAGGAAAAGGCATCAACTCTTTCTCGATCCACTTTTCAGACGGCACATAGCGCTTACCGACAACAGTTCCCTGATTAAGCTCCAGATGACTGCATCCGGACCCGATTATTATCAGACCGACAGAGAAAAGTAAAAAAAACGCTTTGAGGACGATAACCAATCTTTTCATTCAGAATCTCCTTTTATCGGTTGCTTAATTCTGATTACCCCCTTAATCCGAAGAATCATTGCAACGGCGATGATAAGCCAACAAATAGCCAAGAAAAGGGTAAATTTATCAAAATCGTTGGTGAATTTAATTCCATAAACAACGGCGATTACAAAAGCAAATCCGGCCAAGAACCCAACCGCAGGTTTCTTTTCTCTTAGGCCTGTAACCCACCAAACAATCAGAAACGAAATGCCCAGTAAGTGTAGAGCATCTGCCGCTCTTCCAAAATTAATTGCTTCCATCGCCTACCTCCTCCTTAATCCGTTCTCGGATGTTAAAGAACTTTTTGATTTTAAATCATGACAAATATAAATAGATGTGTCAAACAAAAAAAGCCATAGTTTAAGGCCTAAGACTTTCTATTTATTTTGCAGATTAAAATATCAGTTAAAAAGTGGACTTCGTGTGTGTTGCTTGGAACTAAATTATAGTTACGTTAAGAGAAGGCCTTTTTCATTCCTAGCGCAACGTCTAACGTTGCATTGTTTTATCCCAATATAATATATTGTCGCGCCTGACGCGACTACCTTGCAAACGCAATTCCTTACAGAACCGCGTTTGACGCGGTGGGCCGGGTGGGAGTCGAACCCACATGGTCTTTCGACCGCAACATTTTAAGTGTTGTGCGTATTCCATTCCGCCACTGGCCCTTTATTCCCATATAGAATGAACTGAGGCCACGGTCGGATTTGCACCGACGTATAACAGTTTTGCCCGACACCAGAACTAAGTTCGGTGCCGGACTGGTCCCGTATAAAATTTTGGCTTAGAGGCGTCGGTGGGAATTGCACCCACGTATAACGGTTTTGCAGACCGTCGCCTTAGCTGCTTGGCTACGACGCCAAGATTTTTGTACGGGGCAGACTGTCGCCTTAGCTACTTGGCTACGTGGCCAAAATTTCCCATGCTGGCGCCTTAACTACTTTTACCTACCCTGTCATTTGACGAAATTACAGTTCAAAGGTTGCCAAGCCGGGCTCTTTTATTATATTAGCTGATATTGCGATATATTCAACGTTCTTCTTTTTTTATTTTCTCAAGTAATTCTTCAATCCTTCCCGCCTCAACGGCTTCTTTGTCCTCGACAAAATTAATTCGGGGAACCGGTCTCATGTTTAACCTTTTATTGATTATCTGCTGAATTTCAAAAACCCGCCCATTAAGTATTTTCAAAACGTCTTTTATTCTATTATCCGGAATGGCTGAAACAAATACTTTTGCCTGCTGTAAATTAGGAGTGCTTTCAATATTCGTTATGGTAACCAAAATATCTTTGGGAAATTCTAATTCCTTAAGAATAATCTTATCTATTTCCTCCTTTAAAAGCTGATTGACCCGTTCGATTCTTTTTGCCATGCTATTAAGGCGACCATTTTATTCGAGCTCGCCTCTTTTCCTTTCCTCCGTGTAAAAACCGAGATAATCCCCCTCTTGAAGGGATAAAGTGCTATCAAACAACAATCCGCATTCATCTCCCCTTATTACCTTATCAATATCTTTCTTGTTCCTCTGAAGATTAACAAGTCTGCCGGTTCCGATTTTTTCCTCGTTCCTGATGATTTCAGCCTGTGCCCCTTTTTTTATTTCGCCTTCAACAACTTTTCCGCCAATAGTTTGACGCGTCCTTTCGGTCTTGAAAACCGCAATAACCCTCAATCTTCCGAGATTCTGTTTTGTTATTTCAGGCTCCAGCATTTTTTCCATCAAACCTCGAATACTTTGGACCAATTCGTAAATAATATCAAAAATTACAATTCTTATTCCGTCTCTCTCGGCTAAGTTTTTTACAGATTGGCTTGTCTTTACTCTGAATCCGACAATCTTAGCGTTGGCACCCTTGGCTGTTTTGACATCCGCTTCACTGACGTCGCCAACTTCAGATCTTATGATTCGAATACTGATTTTTTCATGAGGAATAGCCTTAAGCATATGCTCAACAGCGTCAATCGATCCCACAAAATCAGCTTTAATGATTAAATTAAGGATCTTCCTCTCTTGTTCCTCGGAAGGGTGAATGTCCGGTATTGTTTTTTCTCTTTTTTTCACGTTCAGCTTGGCACTATCCAGATCCGGAAAAATCTTAATCTCTTCGCCTACGGAAGGAACTTCTTCAAATCCAAGAACCACTGCCGGCAGGCCGGGCAAGGCTTCTTCTACTTTCTCGCCGTTATAATTCTCCAGCTTTTTTATTTTTCCAAAACCGGAATCGGTTCCTATGATATCTCCTGCCTTCAATGCTCCGTTTCGTAAAATTAAAGTTACAATAGGCCCCTTGAAACTATTCAAATTTGCTTCAATTATTACCCCTTCGGCAGGTTTTGAGACATCCGCTTTCAGGTTTTCCATGTCTGCCACCAAAAGAATAAGTTCCAGTAATTCGGGAACTCCCTGGCCAGTTTTAGCGGATACTTGAAGGCAGGGGACTTTTCCTCCTATCTGCTCAGCCAGAATATCCTCTTGGGAAAGCTCCCTTATTACTTTTTGAGCATTAGCTTCTGGCTTATCGATTTTATTCAATGCCACAATAATCGGAATATTTTCTTTCTTAATGTGAGAGATCGCTTCTTTTGTCTGGACTTTTACACCCTCATCTGCCGCCACTACCAATACCGCAACATCTGCAACTTTGGCACCCCTTGATCTCGTCGCTGAAAAAGCTTCGTGGCCCGGAGTATCGATGAAAGTTATTTTTTTTCCTTGATGCAGGATTTCATAAGCGCCGATGTGCTGGGTAATGCCACCGGTTTCTTTATCTGCTACTTTTGTTTTCCTGATAATATCCAAAAGCGAGGTTTTTCCGTGATCAACGTGACCCAACACTACTACAACCGGCGGACGGATTATTATTTTTTGGCTGGATTCATCAACCATATTAATTAGTTTTTCCCGTTTACGTTGTTAAGACTTTGGGGATTATTTGCTTTTTCTATCGCCTGCTTTTCTTCCTCCGACAGTAGGTACTTTGACTGCCCGTTAACAATAGGCTTTCCATAAACTCTGTTATCCGTCCTGCTGAAAAGGCTGGAAATTACAATACCGCTGTTGTCGGCATCAAGCAGGGCTATTGAAAAACTTTGGTCTCCGCCAACTTCTTTATATGGACTGAAACGCACCATTCCCACTTTTTGAACCGAAAACTTGCTTGCTTCTTTCAAGTTTTCTAACTCCCTTGAAAGCTCTGACATGTTACTCTCAACCTTTTTTAAATAATCTATAACCTCTTTTAGGTCTTTTGGATCTTCTTTCGCTTTTTTTGAAAAATTAAACATACTGATTTTTTTCGTTTAAACAATTACTAAAAGACTGTTTATTTTTTATACGGTTTTACCGTCTTTGCAGTTGATTACGGATTTTATCGCACTCGCTTCCGCGTAGCTTTAGCGTAACGGAGCCAAAGCCGAGCTTCAGCGAGGCGAAGGCGAAACGTACGAATTGCTTCGCAATTCTACGTTCCAGCAGCGTTTAAATTTTCGAAGAAAATTTATTACGCTGCGGAGGGGTGTCCTTCACCAAAGTTACGGAACACCCATTTACCCCTCACGAATTACGAAATACATATTCGGTACAGCCATTCCGAAGCCTTGGCGAAGGATGGCGGAGGGGGTGAGATTCGAACTCACGGTAGCCTTAAAAGCCACAATGGTTTTCGAAACCATCCCTTTAAACCACTCAGGCACCCCTCCTCTTAAGATAGATTAATTCGCCATTACAGAATATCACCTTTGTGATCCAAAATCAACGCAGAAGCTTTTCATTTTAAAACTAGAAAGCTTAAGCTTTCTAGTTAATTCAAGGCTTTAAATCCGAGATTACTTACTGGGGCACCTAAAGCTCCACGTCGTACAAGTTGTTGAAGGATTAATAACTGTTTCAACGCTCTCGCCTTTATCCGTTACGCAAAAATATCTTTTATATTCACCTTCTCCGATTACCAGCATCGCATATGCACAATATCCCTGGGAACCAGACTGCGATTTCCTGATTACCAGTGGAACTCCATTTATCTTTATTATTCGGTCGCAAATTGACTTCAAGTCAACGTTACTTCCGACATAAGAACAATCCAGCTTATCAAAATTATTCTCCTTATCGTATATTAGTTCGGCTTCAAAACGAAAGTCGGTCATCTTTGATATAATCTCAGAATTCTTCGCGTTATTGATTAATCCCCCAAAAAGGTCTTCGAATAATTCGTTTAGTGATTGTGTCGAGCCCGGAACTTCAAGCTTTACTGGTCTGTTATAGTTTCTAAAGAAAAAAGTAAACTTATAATCGGCGGTAACTTTATTTTCTTCTGTTTCCTTTGAAGAAAAACTAATCAAGGCCTTATGGGGCAAATTATCCTTTTTGCCGATCCAAATTTCTATATCTTTAAGTTCCATCGCCTTAAGAGTCTCGTCAAAACTTTTTTTCTTTTCCTCGCTTACTTCTTCGTCTGTTACGATTTCGGTTATTTTAATAATTAGGTTTTTTAACTCCTCTTTGTCCAGTTGAACGCTATAATGCCAAGAATTTACTCCTTCGATCTTCTCATCAGGCATTTTTATCACTTTTTTTGCAAGTTTCGAAATAAAATTGTCTATTTCTATATTTATTTTTTGTATTTGCTCCTCTGACAATTTTTGTTCTTTTTGATTTCCTTTCCCTCCCGCCACTTGCTGAAATTGAAATATACTAAGCTTTTCCTCCATCGCTTCCTGATCAATCTCTAGCCATTGATTCTCCACGGAACTGACATCAAACAAACCAAAACTGGGAAAGTCAGTCATCTGAAAATATAAAACCTTGTCCATGATTCTCATTTCTAATCCAAAAATAAAATTAGTGGTTATCTTGTCTACCGTATTTCCCGATGTCAGTGAATCGAATAAAACTAAAGAAAATTGAGGATTGCCTGATTCAGAAACGTCAAGCAATCCGTTAAAATTACCCAGATTGTCGAATTTCAAACTGCCCTGATTCGAATCTCGCGTCGCCACGCCGGTCAAACCGATATAAGAAGAAATTATATTGAATCCGACTTCTCCTGAATATTCAAGACTTTTTATCTGGTTTAAGTTGCCAACCATTTTTCGCAGAACTACGTCTGGCTGCCGCAAGTAGTAATAATAACCGGCCAGGCCAACAATAATCATGATAGCTAACGCCACTGCAATTGCCTTGCCGAATCCTTTTCCCTCACTCGGTTGTTGACCGGCGTTCTGGGGGGGCATGGGCTCGTTTCTTCCTTCCGGAAGAGGTAATTCCTCCAGCTGTAGTTCCTGCTCAAGTTCTTGGTCGGTGAATTTACGCCCAAAAGGCAGCTGATCAAAAGGCCGCCGAAAAGTAGGCTGCTGGACAAGCGGCCTGTTTTCATAGGGTTGCTCTTCGAACCGATTCACCTTTTTTTCAACAGGAATCTGATTAGAACGTATAATCAGTCTGAAGGCTTCGTCAACATCGGCAGCACCCCAACCGTTGGCAATGAGAGAATTTTTTACGATTCCCCCGCTTATTCCTTTCCGGAGTTGGTTTTTTATATAATTTAGCAACTCGTCGGTAATCATATTCTCATACAATAGGGCAATAGGAAATGAATAACGATAATTTTTTCATTATAGCACAATAGTCTATTTTTGAATAAGATTAGCTAGAAATTTTAATTTAATTTCAAAAACGCTTTTAAAACGATCTTCATAAAACCTCGGTTTAAAAGGAGACTCTTATAAATAGGGTAAGAGGTTAAAAGAAAATCAGCCTTTCTTGAAAGCCATAGTTTCTTGAATTTTTCGATATCAACGAAAAGCTCTGGTTCTCCCGATAGCACATTGAATCCTTGTTTTTTCAAATCTACAAAAATCTTTTTTGTCTTTCCTGTTCTCTGAAACTCTTTCATGAATCTTCCCTGCCAAAGGTTGTCATAGTTTAATCCTTCAATTATTGACTTTGCGGCAAAATAACCTGAGAGTATTGCATACCTCATCCCAAACCTAAAAAGCTCGTCCTGAAAACCGGCTGCTTCTCCTATTATCAGAGAATTATTGATGATTGCGGATTTTGGGATATCAAAACTCCTCAAAGATCCAAACTCATACAAGAAGTTCTTTTCTTTTATCTCGTCTTTAAGGAATTTTTCCTTGAACTTTTCAAAATTTTCCCGTATATTCACACCTTCCTCGCCTATAAGCCTGCTGATTTTAACAGTAACTACATTTTGGCTGTGGGGAAAAAGATAGCAATAACCGACTGTCGGAGTTAGGCTGGGGTCAAAAAATACTTTGGCTTTTTCGGGGTTGAATTCACCCTTATAAACCCGGCCATACCCTACGGTAATCGGTTTTCCCAAGCCCGTGGCGATAATATCAAAATTTTCTTTCCTTACATTAACCGGTGAATCTGTTATTATCATTGCTCCCGCCTCTACGGCTTGTCTTGCAAGGTCTTTTTCAAAAGAATTTTCTCCTCCTCTTAAAACGGTATAGCCAACGGGTGTTTTTTCGCCGTAGAATACGATTTCTTGGCGAGGCAGGTAAACCCTGACCTCGTTTATTCTATTCAACCATTTTATTTTGACATTGCACCTTTCAAGCTCCTCTATTACATCTTCTTTGTAAAACCAGTTCGGCAGCATTTGGGGATTCTCTTTGTAATGATCTCCGATTTTGGAGCATTTTTCATGCACCTCAACCTCAAAACCCGCCTTGGCTAAGTTTATTGCCGCGGTCAGTCCGGCCAGTCCTGCCCCTGCAATTTTAATCTTTCCTTTTTCCATTTCCTTAAAAATATTAATTTCTTTCAGGAACATTGGCCCTTCCCTGTTCTTCTCGAGCTTCATCTGTCCACCCCATTTCCTTAAAAAGACCGGCTAACTGTTGATGCACGGTAATGTCTTTCGGATTAAGATAAGAGGCGGCGTACAATTCATTCATTATCATAAAATATTTTTCTTGATTACGGATAGTCTTATCCTGTCTGATTTCGCCGGCTTTCCGGACATAACTACTGATAATACGCGGCGATGGAAGCACGGGGTTGCTTCCGCTTAATTTCTCCTTTTGCACAAAAGAAAGAGCCTGTTTGGTAATAATATAATCAGGATCTAGTCTTTGAGCTTCCTCGAGTTCCTTTTTTGCCAAATCATAATATCCTTGATTAAGATAGGTTACTCCTGTTGCATGGCGAGCTATTGCATATAAATCAATAATATTTTTTTGAAAATAATCTGGCAAATCCTCGGATTTGATATTTTTGATTCCATCAATATTTAGACTATCCCAAGGGTCTTTGTCGGGCAAGTTGAACTCTTTGCTGATTTTAAAAACTAATCCTTTTGGAATCAGATAATAGGGCGTTCCTAAAAGGCCGAGTTCCAATATTTGCTGATATGTCGGAAGGGCTGAAATATAAATTGGCTTCTTGTCTATGTTTGAATTGATAACGTCGCGGAGAACTATCGGATATTTTTTACTATTAGTTGAGAAAAGCGAGGGCTCCCTTTGCTTGAAGGCAACTATTTCCCGATCGTTCATTTTAGCCCTGATTAAGGTGATATCCTGCCTTTTATGTTCAGCAAAAAGATAATAATAGCTTCCAAAAATATTCATGTCGCTCTCTACTATGAAAATAGAATTCGGTTCAATCGCTTTAAACATATTCTCAATGTAATCTGAAGCCAAGGTATAATTATGCCTGTCAACGGTTTTAAAATGACCGGCGAAAAGACTAATCGGTATCAATAAGCTGACCATAATTCCCATAATCACTAAAGGATATTTATATTTATTCAAAAAGTGCAAAAAATAATATACAGCCGCCCCTATTCCAAGGGCCAGGAAAAGAGCAGAAAAAATATAAATTCTTTCCTGCATGCCAATTGTAATATTTACGAAGACAAGACGCTTCCAATCAAGATAACCGTACATAGCCAAAAAAGGGCCTCCTGAAAGGAAGAGCAGAATCACAAAAATGCCTATTTTTTTATTCTTTTTCAAAAGAAGAATTGCGCCAGCCAAAGCTATTAACGTAATAAAAATTCCAAACTGAACGTTTAAGCTACTAAAATAATGCGGTAATTGTTCGAATCTCGTGGCCAGACTGACCTTTAGTACGGCTTCGGTGTTGAGGTTTCCGCCGTAATAATATCTGATCAAATGTCTATACAGGCCCAAAAGATCGTTTGGATAACCGTATTGCACAATTGGGTTTCTTGAAGCCGCCAGCAATAAATAAAGATTGGGGATCATGCTAAGAAGAAAAAATCCGACAACTTTCATCCATGCCTCAACAGAATAAAAAATTTTCTTATCTATGCTCCACGCAAATATTAAGAAGGCAGGAACCAAAAATAAAACAGTTTGATGCGCCAGTAAAGTGAGGCCAAAAACAAAAGTAATTATATAGGGGTACTTGCTTTCTTTAACTTTTTGATTGGATTCTTTTTCTTCTTTTTTCTTTTCGTCATGCCAGCATATCATCAGATAAACCATAGCCGAAAGGAAAAACCAGAATATGGAATATTTTTCAGGTACAATTGAGTAGAGCCAGATTAGATAGGAAAAACCTAAAGATAGGGCGGCGACAAAAGAAGGAATTATGCCCAGCAGCTGCGAGTTGATATTTTTTTTCTTGAAATCTTCAGAATCGGATTCCATTAAATCAGCTATTATTCTCTTGCTGGTAAGATAGATAAAAACAGTTGTTAGGGCTCCAAACAATGAATTGAAAATACTCACCCGAAAAGCGATGCTTCCGAGCGGCAAAAAAGTAAATGGCTTTCCAAATAAATTTAAAAGAGGATAACCCGGTGGATGCAGAATCCCGTTCGTGTATATGGCTGTGATTATCTCGTCGCTATCTGCATAACCTGGAGCATGTCTTGGGGCCGTGATAAGATAGGCGCCAAAAACAAGAAAAAAAACTAAAATCGGCGGGATAAAATTTAATACTATCTTTTCCTTTTTCATGGATATCATTTCTTTTATTATAACCCATAAAACAAAATTCTTCTCTTTGAAAAAATCCGCCTCTTTAAAAGGTGGACTAATCAGTGCCTGCACTGCGAAGCCCCGAGCGAAGAGAGGGGGCCGAAGAAATGCCCTGCTTCGCGTAAAGCTACGCGGGACACTGCTTCGTGCGTACATGAAATGCTTTTGAATTATAAATATATTTAAATTATGGTGCCTGCACTGCGAAGCCCCGAGCGAGGAGAGAGGGGGCCGAAGAAATGCCCTGCTTCGCGTAAAGCTACGCAGGACACTGCTTCGTGCGTACATGAAATGCTTTTGAATTATAAATATATTTAAATTATGGTGCCTGCACTGCGAAGCCTTGGCGAAGCAGTGGACCCGCGGGGACTCGAACCCCGGATTCGTCTATGCCATAGACGTGTGTTGCCACTATACCACGGGCCCTTTATTACTTTTTTAATTTTTTATTTTTGATTTTTTATATTTTTGTGCCCCTACGAGGAATCGAACCTCGATTTAGAGCTTAGGAGTCTCTCGTTCTGTCCATTGAACTACAGGGGCTGACGATTCAAAACAATATTAGCAGAATTTTTTATTGCTGGCAATGAAACATTATGGTAAAATTAACATATAATTAATTCAAAATGATAAATGCATGTCGGAAAAATCATCAATAGTTAAAGTCGCAAGGAAGGTCTGTCCGGCGGTAATTACAATTGTTATCTCAAAAGACCTGCCAAAGATAGAGGGTTTTTATTTTTTTCCTTACGGAGGAAAAAATTTCCTGATTCCGCAGGTTGAAGGAAACGGAAAAAAGGAAAAAACCAAGATTGGCGGCGGTTCAGGATTTGTTATTTCTTCTGACGGTTACATCTTAACCTCAAGCCATGTGGTTGAAGACCCTGAAGCAGATTATACGGTAATACTGGAACCTGAAAAAAAATATCAGGGAAAGATAATTTCCAGGGATCCGATAAGCGATGTTGCCGTTCTGAAGGTTGAGGAAAAAAATCTGCCGTATATAGAATTGGGCGACTCGGAAAAAATTGAAATAGGAGAAACGGTTATTGCAGTAGGAAACGCACTCGGAGAGTTTCATGACACGGTAAGCGCCGGAATAGTTTCAGGATTAAGCAGATTTATCACCGCTTTCGGAGGTCCAAACCAGCAATCTGCCAATCTAAGAGGGCTAATCCAAACCGATGCTGCCATTAATCCAGGCAATTCAGGAGGGCCCTTGGTTAATTTAGAAGGAAAGGCAATCGGAATCAATACTGCAATGGTCATGGGCGCCCAAAACATCGGGTTTGCCATACCGATAAATTACGTAAAAAAGGACCTTGAGGAGATAAAAAAGTACGGGAAAATCAAAAGACCGTTCCTTGGAGTAAAATATTTATTGCTGAATAAAGAAATATCAGAAAAAAACAACTTAAAGGTCAGTTATGGAGCATTGATTGTCAGAGAAACTTTCGGAGAAGGACCGGTTATTAAAGGAAGCGCCGCAGACAAGGCCGGACTGAAGGAATATGATATTATCCTTGAGTGCGGAGGCGATAAGATTGATGAAAAAAATCCGCTGGCGGATGCTCTCCAGAAGCATAAAATTAATGAGGAACTCAGCATGAAAGTGCTGAGAGATAATCAGGAAATAGAAATAAAAATAAAACTTGAGGAAAAAAATAACTAACAAAAAGCAGCCCGAAAGGGCTGCTTTTTTATTTGGTAAATTATTTTCCCCTACTCATTACTTTTCGCGCTGCATCTTCCATTAATCTTGCCCAATTGCTGTCCAAGCAAATCGATCCCCAATCAAAATCACCCTCTCGAAGCTTGTTCTTGACATCCTTGTCGAAACCAAAATGCATCGCAGCAAACCAACCGCTTCCTTCTCTTTCCATGGATTCCCAAACATCGTTAAAGACGCTCTCGGGATAAGACTTAATTGTATAATCTATCGCCTGATTCCATTCTTCTGTTGATAGTAAGCTTCCGTCGTCTTTATAAACACTGAGGGGACCCTGCAATTTCTTTGCGAGAAGAGGGTTAGGATTAATAAGATTCTCTATCGTTCTTCTGACAAACGACTTTATAGAATTGAGCGGATTGGATTCTTCGTCGTTTATTTTGTTGACTACTTTTTCTTTAAGACTCTGAATTTCTTCCAATCTACCGCTATCGGACAGTTTTTGGCGGAATTTATCAACTTTTTCTGAAAAATCGTTGAGTGTTTCTTTTTTTGAAAAAACATCAAATAAATATAGGGCAACGCCAAAAAAAACGAATAATATTATGATAAAAATAATAATCATAGTTCAATTTAATTATAAGCTTCTTTTTAAGAAAACAAAAGCCTCACAATCGTGAGGCCTGACGCCTGCCTTTATTTCCCTAAATAATCCCGTCCCCTTTATGAAACCGGCGAATCCATCTTCCAATCTCTTTTCTTTGCATGAAAACGGGGTACCTGCGCTCCCATTCGGGAAGAGCACTTTGATCTATTGGATTTTTCCCAAAAAGAACAACGGAACCCTTACGTTTTGTAGCACGTTGAAGATGTCCGAATTCGTCACTCGTAAAATTACCGATAAAGACTTCCCCTTGCTGACACTCAGGATGCGCAAACGGATTCAGACCGCTCATCTTTTTCCTCCTCTGCTAAAGCCTTTCCCGTCGCTTCTTTGGTTTCTAACCTGACCGAATGTCCCGGATTTTCTGCTTCGTGAGTTGCTTTTGCATTTTCAGCTGCGATCTTCAAACCGTCAACCGTACAAACATGACTCCAACCTTCCTGAGGATAAGCCAGTGCGGCACAAGTCTGCCCGCATACATTGCAAATTAATGAATAATAAGTATTTTTGCTGAGCGTTGCTTTGTTATTCATCATTCTCCTTTCTCAATCGTCTTGTTATGGAAAAGAACAATTACTAATAATTTTAAATTACGTTTTTTAACCGGTTTTGTCAATGCAAAAAGACCGTGCGAGAACGCAAGATTTTCTTGCTCAAAAAATTGTTGCAAGTGTCAAAAACAACGTTCATTCCGAGGCGCTGGCGCACTTATTGAATTCCTGGGCTTGAGAATTATATCTATCAATCAATGCTTCGGTTTGCGAATTAAGGTTGTTGTATCGTGAAACCAAGCCGTTATATTCTTCGATTCTTTGAACGTATAATTCATGCTGTTTTGGCCTGATGGACTGTATTTCGGTTTGCAGATAATTTAAATTGCTTTGAAGGTTTTGAATTTCGCTTTTATTTAAGTCAATTTCTGCTTTAAGACTCGGGTCAGGAGTCGGACAGGCAGAAACAGGAAATCCAAAATGCTGGACAGCTAGCCAAGTGCTTTCCCCTTCAAAAATTCCTTTTACCACAGCTACACCAATTTCTGTATATGTTTCATTGAGAATGTTTGCCCGATGTCCGGGACTGTCCATCCATGCTTGAACGAGGGCTTCGTCGTCTTCAAAATTCCCGAGCGCTAAATTTTCGCCAATTGTGATAAAGTCGTATCCGGCAAGGATTGCTAAATCCTTTACTCCTCTGCCAGAAGGGGAGGTGTGATCAAAATATTGATTATCAAACATGTCCTGAACTTTCGCCTCAGAGCTTAAATCCAGTCTTGTGCTTTCCTTAAGCGAAGGCAATCCATTTATTTCTCTTTGAACGTTCGTCCGCTTAATTACTCCCTCGCGGGTTAAGAAAGATTGCGGATTTTCCGTCGAAATCCTAAGAGGAGGAGGCGTATAGATCTTCTCCTCTATTTCCTGCATTGTCAGGTTACTGATTTCTTTTTCAATTTTCAGCAATCTTATTGATGCTTTTTGATAAAAACCGGAGATATCATCCCAGAAAAACAAAAAAGCTCCGGCAGCAACGATTATTAAAATAGCAAATATCTTCCAGTTTCTTTTCATTTTTTTATTCTACTGCGTCCTTCCGACTGCGTCCATCCGAAAGTTTACTGAAGGAGGAAGCTTGTAAAGCGTAGGAGGAACAAAAAAGAGAGCGATGTGCTCTCTTTTGCTAAAGGACTACTGAACCTGATAAAAGGTTCGTCGGTGGAAGGATTCCGTCCCACGCGGCGAGGACATGCAAACCAGCTCTCAAGCCGAAGCATATTCAGTTGTCGAAGAAAGACTGAATCCTTCCACCGTATTTCTTTATTACCATATTCGATAAAAACATGTCAACCCTTTCAAAACCCCGATGGCAAGGGTTTCGACTGAGCTCAACCGAAGTCCATAGGGGATTACTATCTCAGGGTTGACACCTCCGAAGCATTCTTAATTCTAAAGCATCTTAGGTCTGTTTCGCAGACCTTCGCTATTCTTCCTTGATGATAAACATCGGGGCTTGAGGCGAAGGGGTGTCAATAAAAAAACTGGGGCAAGGAGGGTAATACTATAAAGGTCGAATGCTCCGCCCCAGCTAAGATTATTACGAATTATTTGTTTTTTTCTTTTACCGAAAGGAATTAAAACAGCTTAATATGTTCTTTTTATTTCAAAGGTGTAATCTTTTTTTTCAAGATTTATCAATCTATACGTTAACCTATGGCTGCACATGCACTTAGCGCATGTTTGGCATTGTGGAGATTTATACTTAAGGATTATTTTATTCCCCGAAACCTCATAACCTCCATTTCCAATATTTTCAGCGCAGTTTAAGCTTATATGAGCAATAACTTGCAAAGCTTTATCATCAACCCAAGAAACGTCTTTTACTCCCATACTGGCTTGGTCATAGGGATCAATACTTGTATCGCAAGGCCCGGACTCAAACTCTAATTTAATTGCATTAGGCTGGCAGGCAATATTAT
>Ga0315277_10006735_pt1 | contig 14965 bp, 16 predicted proteins | sample YL17G05_15_MG_FD_203695 | JGI IMG/M metagenome (GOLD analysis project Ga0315277, IMG submission 203695) | Sediment microbial communities from Yellowstone Lake, YNP, Wyoming, USA - YL17G05_15 | ecosystem: Environmental > Aquatic > Freshwater > Lake > Sediment | place: USA: Wyoming | collected...
CACTCGATACCCCTTTGACTCAGATACCTAAGTCCATGCCGCCTACTCCTTGGGCTTCTCTTCCTTGAAAGGGAAAAGCTTATTTAAAAGGCGGATAACCAGAATGAGTAGAAACAGTGTAATGAGAGTGATTCCCATTCCCAGAACTGTCATCGTCCAGCCAAAGGTAAAATTGTCCAATTGTCACCCCCTTCGGGCGTTAAGCGTTTTTTGGCTGTTCAATCCCAAAACCATCATATTTTACCGAATCTGCTTGCAAACATCAATAGCAGCTAGTTTGAACTTTCCAAGTAGTATTATCACAGCGATGAAGCCAAAGATGGCCAGACACCGTCATCTAAGGAAATTGTCATGGCTTTGAATGATTAATAATCTGTGCTAAAATAGACAATGCCGAGCGGTATAATCATATACTGCATATCAGCGATAATTAGGTGACCGCAGATAAATTATGAAGGATATTAACGTAATTTTGAATGGCAAGCCGGTAAAGGGTCGGGAGGGGATGACCATTCTGGAACTGGCTCAAGAAAATGGGATAGATATACCTACCTTGTGTTATATACCGGGATTGACCCCTACTGGCGCTTGTCGCGTGTGCGTTGTCGAAGTGGAAGGCTCGAGGACCCTGGTGGGCTCATGTCATACCCCGATTACTGAAGGCATGGTAGTCCAGACCCATTCTCCTAAGGTTATAGCCGCCCGTCGAATCATAGTGGAACTATTGCTCTCCAGCCACTGTGGCACCTGCTATATGTGCGACAAGGCTAATATATGTGAATTGAGAAAGGTTGCTGCCGAATTAGAGGTTGGCTTGCCCAGGTTCACTGAGAGGAAACGGTATTATCCTATCGAGGACGTGAGCGAGTTTATAACCCGGGACCTGAGTAAATGCATATTATGTCGCAGATGCGTCAGGGCATGCAGCGAGATTAAAAAGGCTGGAGTGCTGGGAGTCGGCTACCGGGGATTTAATTCCAAAATAGTGGTCGATTGCGACCAGCCGCTGGACAAAGAAGTCTGCCGGGACTGCGACGTGTGCATTTCTGTCTGTCCCACGGGTGCGTTGAGCAGGGCAGGACAAAAGAAGGCGGAGAAGAAAGGGGAACCGCTGGTTATAAAGGGTGAGTGAATGGGAAGAGTCACGGAAAATGAAGTCAGGCTTGAAGAGCGGGGAGAATTGCTGGCAAAACTGAAGGAGGCGCAAAGCAAATTCGGCTATGTGCCGCGGGAAGTCATGAGCGAGCTAGCCGAATTTTATCACCTGCCTTTAAGCGATGTTTATGGGGTAGCTACTTTCTACTCCTTTCTCTCCATCAGGCCGCAGGGTAAATATGTGATTAAGGTCTGCAAGAGTATCCCATGCTTTCTCAGGGAGTACCAGGTTATACTGGAGGCTATAGAAAGGGAGATTGGGATAAAAGCGAATGAGACTACCGTCGATGGCAGGTTTTCTATTCAGTTGACTAACTGCATCGGTGCCTGCGATAAAGCGCCGTCTATAATGATTAATGATGACTTTCACACTGATGTGACGCCAGAGAAAATACCACAGATTTTGCAGGAATACCAATAAGAGGGGATTTTGAGTCAGGAGTAGGAGTTGCCAGAAAAACGCATAGTATTAAGAAATTGCGGGATTATTAATCCTCATCAAATAACCACCTACATTGAGCGAGACGGCTTTAAGGCAATAAAGAAAGCCCAAGGGGCTATGTCTCCGCAACAGGTAGTATCCGAAATCAAGGCGTCAGGTTTGCGCGGACGCGGCGGGGCTGGCTTCCCCTGCGGACTGAAGTGGGAGTTGGCCAGCCAGACGGAGAGTGCCGAAAAGTATGTCATCTGCAACGCCGATGAGGGAGAAATAGGTACCTTTAAGGATAGGTATATTCTTGAGAATGACCCGTTTACCCTTATCGAGGGGATAGGCATAGCCGGTTACGCTATTGGGGCCAGGAAAGGCTATGTATACCTGAGAGGTGAATACCATTACCTTCTCAATTCGCTGGAAAACGCCATTAGGCAGGCCAAGGAGTCCGGGTACTTGCCGCACATTGACATTGAGGTCTGTGAAGGCGCCGGGGCTTACGTCTGCGGCGAAGAATCAGCCCTTATGGACTCCATAGAGGGCAAGCGGGGCGAAGTCCGCTACCGGCCGCCTTTCCCACCCACCAGGGGTTTATGGGGAAAACCGACTGTTATTAATAATGTGGAAACGCTGATGAATGTACCACAGATAATACTTAATGGTGCCCAATGGTTCAGCCAAATAGGGACCGAACGGAGCAAGGGCACCAAGGTCTTTTCAGTAAGCGGCGATGTGAAAAAGCCCGGTGTCTACGAGCTGGTCATGGGTACCCTGCTCAGGGAGCTGGTCGAGCAACTGGCGCAGGCCCAAGATGTCAAGATGGTTCAGGTGGGCGGCGCCACCGGTAAGATTCTACCTTATGAAATGATAAATACTCCGCTTGCTTTTGAGACTGTGCTGGGGGCGGGGGCGGTTATTGTCTTTAATACAAAACGTGACATAGTGGATATTGTCTACCGTACCATGGAGTTCCTGGCTGAAGAGAGCTGCGGCAAATGCAGCCCTTGTCGGGAAGGCACTGTTGCTATGGCTGCCATTCTGGAGCGCTTTTCACGCGGGCAAGCGCGGGAGGGTGACATCCAGCTATTGGAGGAGGTCTCGTCCCCGCTGGCGCTGGCCTCTATTTGCGGCTTGGGGCAAGCGGCACCCACGCCGATACTGGATACCCTGCAATATTTTAGGGGTGATTACGAAAAGCGCATCAAGAAATCTCGAGTTGACAAGAGTTGAAATAGGAGAGTGGGCTGGATGATAACCGTCACTGAGCAAAAACCCCAGGAGAAGATACTGCAAAGCCTGGAGAAATGTAATAAGGTATATATCATAGGTTGTGGCAGCTGTGCTACTACCCTGCACACCGGTGGCAAAACAGAGGTCCTGGAAATGAAAGCCAAACTGGAGGCGGCTGGTAAACAGGTAACTGGCTGGATGGTGATTCCTACTGCTTGCGATGACCTCACCAAGGATGCCCTGGAGACAAGTGCTAAGGAGTGCCAGTCTGCAGATTGCTTTCTGGTGATGGCATGCGCCTTCGGCGTCCAGACCGTTAGCCAGTATGCTGATAAGTCGGTATATCCCGCCTTGAATACCTTGTTCATAGGTAAGGAAGAGGCACCGGGTGAGATAAGCGAACTGTGTATGCAGTGTGGCAGTTGCCTGCTGGACAAAACCGGAGGTATTTGCCCCGTAGTTAAATGTGCTAAAGGCCTGCTGAACGGACCATGCGGCGGTTCAGTTGGCGGCATATGCGAGGTATCACCGGACACGCCGTGTGGTTGGCAACTGATAATTGACCGCATGACCAAACTAGGTCGGCTAGATGAGCTAAAGGAAATACAGCCGGTGAAGGATTGGAGTACCAGCCATAGCGGGGGTCCGCGCAAACTGGTGCGGAAGCATTAGAATGGCGCCAATGGAAACAGAACCTCGCTACAAAGCCCTCTATTCCATAGCTAAAGATGTAATTTCCAGCGTGACGCCGGATGAGGTATTAAACTCAATTGTAAAAAGCGTTGCCATCGCTTTAGATGCCAAAGGCTGCTCGCTGATGCTCCTTTCCCCTGATGGAAAACAATTAATACATACCGTTAGCTATGGGCTAAGTGAGCGGTATCTTCGCAAGGGACCGGTAAAGTCAGATACTATTATTAACCAGGTCTTAAAGGGTAAATCAGTAGCCGTCCTTGACGCTACCAAAGACCCAAGAGTCCAGTATAAGGAGCAGGCGGCTAAAGAGGGTATCACCTCTATGCTATCAGTCCCTCTCTTACCTGATAGCGAGGTCACTGGCATAATGAGGATTTATACATCAGAGCCGCGCCAGTTTTCGCCAGATGATGTGGACTTCCTGGGTGATTTGGCCAACCTCGGCGCCTTGGCTTTGGGAAAAGCCAAGTCCTATGAGGCTTTAGGCAAAGACCTGGAACAATGCTCTCTGGATCTGGCTAAACTAGAAGAAGAAAAGAACAACTTTCTCCGCTTTTTGGGCATAGCCGCTCATGATTTAAAAGCGCCGCTTACGGCAATTCAAGGCTTCTTATGGGTGATGTTACGTGGGCTGGCCGGTGAACTCAATGACAAGCAGAAGAACATGCTGGAGAGAAGCAGCCGGCGAATTGATGAGCTGTTGCAGCTAATAAGCGACCTTCTGGATATTCCGCGCATAGAAACTGGGCAGCTTGTCCAGGAAATGAAAGTAATTTCCTTAGGTCCGGTGATTAAGCACTGCCTGGCTAACCTGCGTGAACAGGCTAAACAAAAAGGTATAAAACTTAAGCTGGAGATGCCATCCGCTCTACACAAAGTGTGCGGTTCGGGTGACCGGCTCGGGCAGGTGCTGAACAATCTGGTAAGTAACGCCATCAATTACACTAACGAGGGAGAAGTGACGGTTAGAGTGATAGAAACAGAAAATGAGGTGCAGGTAGCTATCATCGATACCGGGATAGGTATCCCAACAGAGGAGCAGCCCCATTTGTTCAAAGATTTCTTCCGAGCCAGCAATGTGACCATCAAAGGGACAGGTTTAGGCTTATCAATATCTCGGAGGATTATTGAGGCCCACGGAGGCAGAATATGGGCTGAAAGTCCCAATCCGGAAACTAAAGTTGGTAGCAAATTTACTTTCACACTACCCAAGTGTCAAGCTAGACGGAGGCAACGAGCATGAAAGCAGGTACAAACCTGGAAAAGGTCTTAGTAAGCGGCAGATTTGCGGTTACTGCTGAGGCTGGGCCGCCTAAAGGGACCAGTGCTGCCGTTGTACAAAAAAAGGGTGAGTTGCTTCATAACTGCTGTGACGCCATCAATATTACCGATAATCAGACGGCCATTGTTCGCTTATCCAGTCTCGCCGGCTGTGTAATCTTAAAGCAGCAAGGCGTTGAGCCGGTAATGCAAATCGTCTGCCGCGACCGAAACCGAATTGCTATTCAAAGCGACGTGTTAGGCGCTGTTGCTCTGGGAATCGGTAACATTCTTTGTATTACTGGTGACCATCAAAAGTTTGGTAACCATCCCACGGCAAAGGGCGTCTTTGATATTGACTCAATTCAGCTTATTCAGACCCTGAAGAATATGAGGGATGAGAAAAAGTTTCTTAATGGCGAGGATATTTCCGGAGAGGTGCCCCTGTTTATCGGCGCTGCTGCCAATCCCTTTGCCGACCCCTTTGAATTCAGGGTGATTAGGTTGGCTAAGAAAATAGATGCCGGGGCCGATTTTATTCAGACTCAAGCCGTCTACGACGTTGATAAGTTTGCCCGGTGGATGGAAATGGTGGCTGACCGGGGTCTGGACAAGCGGGCACACATCCTGGCTGGAGTAATTCCAATAAGGTCGGCTGGTATGGCGCGCTACATGAGGGACTATGTATCTGGTGTGTACGTCCCTGATGAAATAGTCACCAGAATGGAACAAGCTCAAAAAGCCAAAGAAGAGGGAGTGAAAATAACCCTTGAGATTATCGAACGCCTTAAGGAAATATCTGGTGTCCATGGAATACATATAATGGCGGTAGGCTGGGAGGAGATTGTTCCCGAGTTAACGAAAATGGCTGGCTTACTGCCCCGGCCAATATTATAATTGCCGCAGGAGGTAGATATGGTGAAGATACTGCTGGTTGATGACGACCCCGACATTTTGGAAGCAACAACTATAATCCTCGAGTCTGCGGGCTACGAGGTGACTACCGCCCAGAATGGGATAGAAGCCATGGCCAGCCTGAAGGCGGAAAAGCCAGACTTAATGGTTCTTGACTTACTGATGCCCAAGATGGACGGATTTGCCGTTTGCAAAGAACTCCAGGACCCGCGGTGGTCAAAATATCAGAATATACCAATACTGATTCTGAGCTCGGTAAGGGAGGAAGCCAGCCGGCGTCGTTATGAACTGGAGACCGGGCTGGAATTTGGTGTTGATGATTATGTGGAGAAGCCCATCTCCCCCGACATTTTGCTGCAGAGGGTATCACAGCTGGTTAAAAGACAGCTTAAGACGTAGACCCTCTTTCAGCTTCCAGCATTCATGGGACCCCTGTGGCAGTCTCTAATCCAGAGCGCCATGGTATTTTCAAGACCAGATAAGGCTTTCACTTCGTGATGCTGTTGTGTTTGAGTATCTCGGACAGGTCGCTCTTTGCCTGTGTTATATCTGACCAGATGTCGCCGGTTTTCTTTAGACGCTCGGGAATGGTAAAGATGGTGAAGTCCGTGGGATAAATCCGGTTCAGTTCCTCCCAGCGTAGCGGCGTTGAAACGGTTGCTTCGGGACTGGAGCGGGGTGAATACAGCGAAATCAGGGTCTTGCCTTTCATATTCTGGTTATAGTCTATGAACACCTTGCCCCGGCGCTGCCCTACTGCCCAGTCCAAAGTGACCTCCCCGGGGTGTTGCTGGTAGAGAAAACGAGCGATTGCTTTCGCCGCCGAGCGAACGGCCTTGTAGTCCAGTTTCCGCAGAATCGGAACATAGACATGGATACCGGTAGCCCCGGACGTCTTCACGTACGAGGGAAGCGAGAGCTGGTCTAAGGTCGCCTTCAGCCACCGGGTAACCTCACATACCTTGCTGAAAGCATCCTGGTTAAGCTCGGGTTCAGCGCCCCTGGGTTCGGTTCCTGAATAGATGAAAGGGTCGATATCGAAAATGATATAATCGGGGAACCGGACAAGATAGTCCACCCCCTTATCATCAGAAATGTCCGACCCTCCTTTCACCCGTGAGAACCAGGCATGAATCTCGAGGTCAGCTATTTGTCCTAGCCAGAGCAGGGTAGGCAGGTTGTTGCACAGGATATATTGTTTGCGTGACTTTCCGCTTTCAGTTGCCAGATTGACGGTCTCTACGAAAGGTGGCAATGGATTACTCCAGTGTTTCTGGAAGAAATGTTCGCCGTAGATACCCTCTGGATATCGGCTGAATGTCAGCGGTCGGTCTCGTAGATATGGCAGGAGATAAGATGATATCCGGGCCAGGTAGGTAATAAAGTCACGTTTGGAAATTGCCGGATGCTCAGCAGTGGCCGGCCATAATTGCTTGTCCAGATTATTAAAGCTGATGCTTTCTCCCAGCACTTTGAGGGTTAAGTCCGGCTCAGAGTGTTGTATTTGCTTAAGTAGCCTCTCAACTTCATCCGGGGCGGAGAGAATATCTGATAGCGGCTCTTGCTCCGGCTCGAATAAGACCACCTCTGGCTTGCGAACCTCGGAGGCTGATTTATCGTCCCGCAAGCGCAGGAAAACCGGCATCCGCAGATAGCCATCTTTGGTAATCTTACTATACTTCACTTCAGCTACCAGTTCCGGGCGGACCCATGCGGCGGGCGCGTTCACTGGCGGCATTACAAAAAACGGGGAGTTCTGTATCGTCAGTCTATCGAGTGAAGCGCGGATTTCCCTCAAGGTCTGCTCATTAAAACCGGTGCCGACGTGGCCGGCATACACCAGACTGGAATCATTATAATAGCCCAGAAGCAGGGCACCAAAAGTATGTTCCCGCCCGCCAGAGCCCAGGGTGTAGCCGCCAATAATAAAATCGTCAGTGCGAGTAGCTTTGACCTTCAACCAGCTTCTGGAACGTCTACCAGGTTCATAGATGCTCTCTTTATGCTTGGCAACAATTCCCTCCAACCCGTTACGGATAGCGGCCTGGTAAACAACCCGGCCGTTCGCTTCGAAGTAGTCCACCAGGCGTATATGCTGCGAGGTCTGCAAAACGGAGCCAAGCAAGTCCTTTCTATTCTTCAGGGGTACTCTGAGCAGGTCATACCCGTCGAGGTAGAGTATGTCAAAGGTGTAATAGATAATGGGTAGGGATGGCTTAGCCCGATTGGTCTCAGGCCTTTCCAGTGATTCAAGATAGTTTTGAAGGCACTGGAAGCATAACCGTCCTCTTGCATCCAGGGCAATAATCTCGCCGTCCAGGACAGCTTCTGATACTGGTTGCCGGCTGAGCTCTGGTTCCAGTAAAGCGTATTTCGAGGTAATGTCCAGCCCGCGGCGGGAAAGCAGCCTGGCTTTACCATTCCGGATTAGAGTAATGACCCGGTACCCATCAAGCTTGGGCTCAAAAACCCAATCGGCGCTACTAAATGGTTCCGCAATTGGTGTGGCCAGCATTGGCGACAACGTGGTGGGAAAAGGTGAACGGCGAGCGCCTGGCAGGTCGGCAGGGTTCGCCACCAGGGCATCGGCGGGCAGCCGTTTGGCCATCTTTGCCAGGGCCCAGGAGCCCTTCAGCTTCCGGCCCCGCAAGAATATTGACAGCTTACCCTTGTCCAGCCCGTCACGCATTATCCTTTCTGCTCCCGCACGGTCACCAAAGAACAAGGCGCCGTTTTCATCCGGGGAATACGTGCCGTAGTCCCAGATAATCACCTCACCGGCGCCATATTCACCTTCCGGAATTTTGCCTTCAAAGAAGCGATAGTCAAGCGGGTGGTCTTCAACCATAACCGCCAGGCGTTTCTGGTCGGGGTCGTAAGAAGGGCCCCTGGGTACTGCCCAGGACTTGAGGACGCCTTCCAGCTCGAGGCGAAAGTCATAATGAAGCTGGCGGGCGGCGTGCTTATGAACAACGAAAACCAGCGGTCCTTCCCCTTTATCTTCGGGAGAAGGCGGCGGTTCGGCGCTCCGGGTGAAATCACGTTTGTGCTGGTATTCTTCGAGCATGTCTACTTTCATTATACTTACCAGATGCTATAATGGCTATTATGGGGCGGATTCTGGTGGGGATATCGGCCTGGGCAGACCAGCAGTTGGTGAAAAGCCGGCTCTTCTACCCGTCCGACGCCGGCACGCCGGCAAAAAGGCTGCGGTACTACGCGGAACGGTTCGACCTGGCCGAAATCGACGCCAGCTATCACTACTTACCCACCCGGAACAATCTGAAGCTGTGGCTGGAAAATACTCCGCCTGGCTTCACCTTCAATATCAAAGCCCTCAGTCTGTTTACTCAGCATCCGACTCCGTTTGGGGCGTTACCCCGGACTATTCGAGAGAAGCTTAACATAACTCAGCGGGGTAATATCTATTTACATCACCTACCTTCGGAGGTGGTTGCCGAACTATATCAGGCCTTTAAACAGGTAATCAGCCCGCTCTCTTCGGCAGGCCGTCTGGGAGCAGTCTTATTTCAGTTTCCACCATGGTTTGTTCCGCAGGAGAAAAATTTCGAGCATATCACCAAATGCAAGGAAGAAGTCTCGCCGTATGTTATGGCCGTCGAGTTCCGGGTCGGCAGCTGGTTTGATGATGAAAACAGAGAACGCACGCTTGATTTTCTTCGCCAGCAGCAGATATCGCTGGTCTGTGTTGACGAACCTCTGGGACTCCGCTCAAGCGTGCCGGCAATATCTGAGATTACGGCTCCTCTGGGTATAGTCCGCTTTCACGGCAGAAATAAGGCGAACTGGGAAAAGAAGGGGGTGACTCCTTCAGAGAAATCCAACTACCTGTACCGTGAGGAAGAACTTAAAGAATGGTTACCCAGAATACGATACATGGCTGAACAGTCCCATGAATTACACATTGTTTTCAAGAACAAATTTCAGGACTTTCCGGTAAGGAATGCTCTGCAAATGAAGGTGTTGCTGGAATAGCCAGTCTAAGGTTGCCTTATCGCGTCAACGCCGCTGCTTTTTGCGCCTCCTCAATGCTTGCCCTTAACGCCGACATCAGGTCCTCGAATTTCACCTCAGGTACTTCTGGCGGTGCTTCAATTTCCTGTCCTTCAACCTTGGCCTTAATTAGTTTTTGCAGCACCAGAGCATACTCATCCTGATAATCGTCTGGCTTGAACTTTTTGCTCATTGCATTTACCAGGGCGGTTGCCATTTCCACCTCTTCGCTTTTTAGCTCTGTTTTGGAAGGAGCCAGTTCATCCCGGGGAAGAATTTCGTCATGGTAATGCATGGTATGCAGTACCATGATTTCATCCAGCGGCCTTAATGTGCAGAGATGTTCTCTTCGCTGGAAGGCCACCTTGGCTATTCCTAGCCGGCCGGTTTTAGCCAGGGTTGTTCTCAGCAAGCAAAAAGGCTTGATTCCGAGTTCTTCTGGCTCCAGGTAATGGCTGTCATAGTAATAGATGGGGTCGATGTCCTTAGATTCGACAAAGCCCAGGAGGGCAATAGTGTGCAATGTTTTTGTCGGCACACTCTCAAAATCGCTTTCGCTGAATACAATGTATTGTCCTTTGGCGTATTCGTAGCCTCTAACCGTATCTTTGACGCTAAAGTATTCGTTATCCTTCTTGCAATACAGGACTTGCTTGGGTCTGGTCAAGCATTTCTTATGCAGCAAATTGAAGCTCGGCGTCTTGGTTTCTGTAGCTAAGGACATCCGTACCGGTATGGATACCATCCCGAAGCTAATAGCACCTCTCCAGAAAGCCTTTGCCATCTCCACACCTCCTTGCACTCTTGAAAGCAATGGTAAGATTATTTCTTCTCCTAAAATCATTATATCACCCTGCGCTCCAGCGTATACGGCAAGTGCTTAATGAAAAATTATCCTTTTGAGGGATACCCCAATTTACAAGGTGCTTATAAGCTGATAAGATGAAAGTATGGGTGTCCCTTGCCAATGGCGGGCCGGGTTGTCTCTGGCTTAAAGGAGGCTCGGTTGTGGCGGATTCCAAGATGATAGTGGTCAAGGGCTTGGCCAAGCAGTACCCTAACGGCGTGCGTGCCGTGGCCGGTATTGACTTTGCGGTCTCATCGGGGGAGTTTTTCGGGTTCTTGGGCCCGAACGGCGCCGGCAAGAGTACCACCATAAAGATACTTTCAACCCTGATCCGCAAAACGGCGGGACAGGTAACTGTTGCCGGTTTTGATATTGACCGGGATGCGCTCGAAATACGCCGGCGCATCGGCTTCGCCATGCAGGAAGTAGGGCTGGACGACCTGTCCAATGCGCTGGACTTCCTTGTGCTGCAGGGGCTTCTTTACGGACTCAGCGGCGACGATTCTCGCAAGAAGGCCAAAGAGCTGCTTTCGCTGGTGGGGCTGAGCTCTGTAGCCGCAAGAAGTGTGGGCACTTTTTCCGGTGGCATGAGGCGGCGTCTCGACCTCGTCGCGGCCCTTATGCACAGCCCGACTCTTCTTTTTCTTGACGAGCCGACCACTGGCCTTGACCCGCAAAGCCGGCTCGCAATCTGGGATTACCTGCGCCAGCTGAATTCGAAGGGTATGACTGTCTTCCTCACCACGCAGCTTATGGAAGAGGCGGACCGCCTTTGCAGTCGCCTGGCCATAATCGATAACGGGTTACTGGTTGCCGAAGGGACCCCGCCGCAGCTTAAAGCGCAGGTTAGTGGCGATATTGTTAGAGTGCTGTTCTCATCGGCCGGAGAACAGGCTGACATGTCAAATATCATCGACTACGTGAGGCAGCGCGAATACGTCTTAGAGGTGAGGACAATCGAAGGTGGCCTCAACGTAAACGTGCGCAATGGTGGTGATGCGGTCCCAGGCCTGCTGCGGCTCTTGCACGACCGCGGCATTTCTGTAGCCAATCTTTCTGTCCTGAGCCCTAGCCTGGACGACGTGTATCTCAAACATACCGGGAAGCAGATCCGTGAGAGCGCCCCTACCACGGGGCCCACTAAATCAATCCAGCCCAGGATTCGCTTTAGAAGGCGTTAGGTGTGGAGTGACATGACTAAAGAGGCCTTACACCTTGCAGCCCGCAATATCAGGATAAGAGTGATGCGTCCATCCACCCTGGTGCCTTCGATTGCCATCTCGTCTTTCCTCTTTCTCGCCTTCGGTTACGCATTTGGCAAGATTGCAAGCGTGCCTGGATTTCCGGCACAGAACTACCTGGCTTTCCTCACTCCATTCATAGTTTTACAGGCGATGGTTTTCAGCAGTGGCGACGCCGGGTTCGGTATGCTGACCGACATTTTGTCCGGCTACTTTGATAAACTGCTTCTGGCACCAATAAACCGCTTTTCCATTCTCTTCGCAACGCTGTTCACCGCCAGTCTGAGAGCAATAATCCAGGTGGTCATAATCGTGGCCATAGCCCTGGGAATGGGCGTCTCTTTCAAGACAGGCGCTCTGGGCGTGCTTGTTGTGATATGGTTTGCGGTGACTTTCAGCGTCGGCTGGACCTGCCTGGGCATCATCATAGCGCTGAGAACGCGAAGCCCCGAAGTCACCCAGTCCTATTTTGTGGTCTTTTTCCCCGCTGTATTCTTGACCACGGCCTTCGTGCCAGCCGAATTCCTGCCCGGGTGGTTTCGTGTTCTTACCCGGATTAACCCGGTTACCTATATACTGGAGAGCACCAGGGTGCTGGTAATCGGCGGCTGGGATTGGGGCGGCCTCTGGCAGGGGTTGGTGGTTGTGGTGATCTTCGCCGGAATGCTGATGGCGCTGACGACATGGTTTTTCCGTCGTGCAACTGCATGACCGAAAGCGTTTTCTTACTAAAAATAAAGGGAGGGTCAAACAATGAAACTGCGGGACTATTTTCAGAACAACCCGGGACGCGGGATACTGGCCACGGCGGATGCCTCCGGCAATGTGGACATGGCCATCTACTCCGGACCTTATTTTACTGGAGACGATGACACACCGGCATTTATTATGGCGGAACGCCTGACTCACCAGAATCTCAAATCGAACCCGCACGCATGTTTCCTCTTCATGGAGGCCGGCGGCTGGTTTTCCGGGAAACGGATCTATATGACCAAAATCAGGGAAACAGAGGATGCCAAATTGGTCGATGAGATTTGCGAGCAATGTAACCAGTGGCTCGCTCGATCTCAGCTGACCGCTCACGTGGTGTTTTTCCAGGTCGATAAGGTACTGCCTCTGGTCGGGGGAAGCTAGGACAGGGGGCCCGCCCGGTCAGGCGGCAGCGCCCCGTGGGTAGGGAGAATGACAGACCAAAGAACCTTCTTCAGTAATATGTCGGCACCGATGCCCTTCCGTAGGAAGCTGTATTTACTGGCACGGAACACTTCCATCAAGCTGTGGAAAAGGCAGAGCTGTTGCGGGCATCCCGGCGAGCCAGGCTGCTGACAACCGGCTAAACAGACTCCTAGTTGAGGAGCAACAGTCAGGGCCCATAATGTATCTGTCGCGCCCGAGTGTAATCGGACACAGGTGGCTTGAGCTTAGTTTCGTCAAAACTCGGCCAGTTTATCTCTGTGCCCCGACCCTTTGGAGTAATCGCTGAAGTATATCCTTTCCGGAGTTATCTTGATAAGGACCTGGTCAGTGGCGAGCCCCTGCGGGGTCAAGTACTTTTTTACCATAGGGAATCTCTTCACGTAGATTTCCGCGGCCTTTTGCTGTTCTTGGCTATTTTTTAAGATTTCGGCTTTGCCAATGTATTGAAGCGTTTTCATTTGCGCCCAGCCTTCGCGTGCCTGGTCATCAATTACGAGCGCCACGTTTGGATTGGCTTCTATGGTTCTCACCTTGGCCGTGCCGGCTATAGTGTGGACAATGATGTTGAAGCCATCGGTGGCATACAGGACGCTGGCTGCCCGGGGGCTGTCCTGCTTACTCGTGGCTAAAACTGCCGTGGTATGGCTATTGAGGTAATCCAGGGTTTCTTTTTTCAACTCGTCTGACACTTATACTCTTCCTCCTTTGTTACTCGCTCACCGCCGGTGCGCCTCTGGTAGCGGCATTCCAGACAGAACGGTTTTGAATTGGCGGCAACAAAAATATTAGAGCCTGAGACTGATTTTGTCAAATTGGCCCGTAATTTGACAACTGCGTGAGTTAGGATTAGACTAGTGTCCAAATCCAGAAAGCGAGAGAGGAGAAGACTATGGGTTATGTGATGAAACCACTAACTGATGCCGAAAAGGATGCATTCTTGAAAGCCAACTATTGGGGCATTCTGTCTTTCGCCGGTAATGAACCCTATGCTATCCCGGTGGGCTACCAGTACGTAAAGGGGGATATATTGCTTGGGTTTCAGCCCGTGGGCAGAAAACAGACGTATATTGGTAAGAGCAAGAGCGTTTGTTTGGTCATTTGCCGGCCGTCAAAGCTGGCGGCTGAGTCCAAGGATGCCTATCCCTACAACACGGTCATAATTGAAGGCGAATTAGAGACTATAGATAGGGCTAAATACGGATTACCACCGGTCCCAGCCGGTTACAAGGGACAGTCCTTTAGAGTAAAGCAGAAAAGAGTAGGGACCCAACTGCTGGCCTGGACATAGGCGCTTCTAGCTAAAGAAGCATCCAGGGGATGCACAGCACGAAGACTTTCCAGCAAGGATGCAAAATACCACCCAAGCATGCCTGTGCAAGGTTATTGGGTTGCAGTCGTGAATGCGGTGCGAGGTAACGCTTTAATCTTCAAATTGAAGTGTGACGTTGCACCGTTTTCCTTTGGAAGTGGACGCTACATACCCCTGGGGGGGTTTCGGACCTTTTAAACCCTGTATCATCATTCAAGGCTCTACAAGGTGAGTTTATATGTTCTATGGATGGTACATAGTAGGTAGCATTGCCTTTATCAATGCTATTATCGGCGGTGCCACGACACTCGGCTTTACCGCCATGGTTGACCCTATCGCCGCCACAATGAGCTTCAGCTACGCTCAAATTTCCTTGGCGACAACTCTCAGGGGAATCGAGAGCGGGGTTATGAACCCGTTCGTTGGAGCACTGTCTGACCGCTGGCCTGCCAGAAGGCTGGTTTTCATTGGTATTGCCCTGCTCGGACTCGGATTGATTTGCCTGAGTCAGACCAGAAACCTGGCAATGTTCTATGTGAGTTTTGTCATCATGGGTATAGGCGGGTCTCTTGGCACGCAGATGGTGCCGATGGCAGTAGTCGCCAGATGGTTCAGGAGGAATACGGGCAAAGCCTATGGCGTAATGGCGGCGGGCATTGGTGCCGGAG
>Ga0315277_10006736_pt1 | contig 14962 bp, 15 predicted proteins | sample YL17G05_15_MG_FD_203695 | JGI IMG/M metagenome (GOLD analysis project Ga0315277, IMG submission 203695) | Sediment microbial communities from Yellowstone Lake, YNP, Wyoming, USA - YL17G05_15 | ecosystem: Environmental > Aquatic > Freshwater > Lake > Sediment | place: USA: Wyoming | collected...
GCTGATTTCCTTTCGCGGATTCTTTATCGCTGCGTCTTTGTAGGCCATTCTAGCGGAGACTCTGAGCGAGCCAAAGTTGCATAGATCCGGATAGGGCGACATCGGTTTCGGGATGGTTTTGGGCCAGATTTTCTCGTCTTCTGGATACAAGCCTTTCCATGCGGGGTTGTCTGGTCTGTCTCCTGCTCTCATCGTGTCTGTTCCAAAGCCGACTCCACTGATCCAGACCGGGTTATCGGTGAATTTCTTGGTTAGTTCTTCATTTGCCAAGAGCAGAGCAGATGCACCTTCACTTGTCATTGCACACTCGTACTGTCTGTACGGCCATGAGATCAGGCGAGACTTGTAAACGTCTTCAACCGTGATTTTGCTGAAGCCATGTTGGGCTGGCCACTGCGCGTAGGGGTTGTCAAGGGAATTGTTGTGGTTGAGCACCGCCACCTCGGCAAGGTCTTCTTCAGTGTCTCCGTAAACGTGCATTCGTCTAGCTTCCATAGTTGCATAGAACGCGTTGTAAGTGAAGCCTGAAACGAAGTCCCAGTCTGTGTCACCTGCGATTGCTATGGCCTCGTTGACTTTCTGGATGGGAAGTTCGTTCATCTTCTCCCATCCGACGACGAGAACCATTGGAAACATGCCTGATCGAATCCAGAGCGCCGCATTCACTACTGCGTCGATTGGTGTGGCCCCGCCTGACTCGACGCGGTAGGCTGGCACTGCACTTAAGCCTAGGTAATCATGGATGATCCAATGCATGCACTGTTGCTGTTCGAGGATGTCGCTGAAGTACGAGTAGCAACAGGCATAGTTTTTTCTTATGAAGTCGCCGAGCTCTAGTTCGGGGACATCGTTCAAAATCATTTTAACGGCTTCTGCGCACATTTCTTCCTGCAGCGTGTGTCTTGGGTTATCGAATCTTGAGATGCTGCCTGCGATTATTCCTACTTTCTTTCCCAATTTTCCACCTCAAATTAAGTGGATTAACTTGATTCCAACGACTATATCTTACTTGCGATAAGGCATCGGCTAAACGATTGCCGCAGAGGTATGTTTGAGGAATCTTTTTATAATTTCCGAATTACCCTTAAGCCATGCGAATCTTGAAGCTTTCAACTGCCCTGCCCAAGAACGAGTTTTCGACTGAGAAATTGATTAGATCTTTTCCATGTGAGCTTCCTGAAGGCGTTAAAGAGAACGTCTGGAATCTTGGGGTTTCGAAACGATGTTTCATTGATCACAACTACTCATCATCGCTGCCGGAGACAGTCATGAGTGAGGCAGGCATCGTTGATTTATGCGCTGAGGCGTGCAATGACGTCGTTCGAGGGGCGGGTTTGTCGATGGGGGATGTTGGTTATCTTGTCGCGGCTTATGACGCTTGTCCTTTCTTAAGTCCTGGACTCAGTCAGTTCTTGGTTCCGAAGCTTGGCCTAAATCCTTACATTAAGCATGTCAATGCTCAAGGTGTGGCCAGCACGGCTTTCATGAAGACTCTGGATCTTGCCGAGCATTATCTGGCTCTGCATCCTGACGACCACGTTCTGGTGTGCATATCAGGCGTGACCTCTTACTGGTTCCATAATCAAATTCGCGGCTTGAAGGACCTGATGGAAGTCGCCAATATTAGCTCGATCGCTGATCCAGCTAAGAGGAATTTGGAGCTTAGAAAATGGGTTGCAACGATACAGTATTTCCTGTTCGGCGATGGTGCGGCTGCGGCGGTCGTTGCAAGTGGAGGTGAAGGCTTGTCGTTGAAGGGCACGGTGGAGGTTACGAATGTTGGTAAAGAGGATTATATGGCGGGGTATTCGAGGCTTGCGGTGACTAACGATCTGTTCAGGTTTGGTTTTCACTCACACTTGGATAGGAAGATTCCGGAGCTGGGTGCGAAGTATACAAGTTTGGCTCTTGAGAAGCTGCTAGGAAGGGATGCTGAACGTGTAATGAAGACCGCGAAGAAGTGGGTAGTCCACACGGGCAGCGAGAAGATACTCACCAAGTTATCCGAGCGCAATGGAATAAAACCTGAAAAACTCAGGGAGTCGCATGAGATACTGAAGGAGTATGGCAACTTGGCAGGGGCAAGTCTGCCCTTTATCTTGGACAAGGTGTTGAAGAACAGCAGATTCAACGTAGGCGACTTGATTCTTATGGTTGGCTATGGATGGGGCTTCTCTGCTGCTGCCAGTCTTCTTGAATATTTGGAGTAATGTCTTTAATCTGTCATCATTCGAGTTTTCTGTTCGGAACCGATAAAAAAATATCCTAATACGTTCAACGTTTATAACCGACAGATTTCAATCCTATCATCAGATGTTTCCACTTTACGGAGAGAAAATGTCGTGTTTGACGAGAAGAAGCTCAAGGAATTGAAGCATGAGCGCCAACGTTGGGAACAGACGACGCTTCCGAAGTGGTTGAAGCAGTCCTGTGAGAGAAAGAGCGATTTCCATAACCATTCTGGAATGCCTATTAATAGACTTTACACGCCTGAGGACATTTCGGATATGGATTATGTGCGGGATATGGGTTTCTCGGGCGAGTATCCGTTCCTGCGTGGTGTCCATGCTACGATGTATCGCGGTCGCTTGTGGACGATGCGCATGTTTTCTGGTTTTGGAACGGCGGCGGACACGAACAAGCGGTTCAAGTATTTGCTGAAAGAAGGCGAGACTGGCCTGAGCACGGCTTTTGATTATCCGACGATTATGGGTTATGATTCGGACCATCCGATGGCAAAAGGCGAAGTTGGAATCTGCGGCGTGGCCATTGCATCGCTCAGGGACATGGAAATGCTTTTTGACGGCATCCCATTGGATAAGGTTACGACTTCGATGACAATTAACGGGCCGGCGCCAATGCTACTTGCTATGTATGCCGCAGTTGGTGATAAACAGGGTCTAAAGCGGGAAGTGCTGGGCGGAACCACGCAGAACGACAATTTGAAAGAGTTCTTCGCTCAGAAACTGTGCATTTTTCCACCGAAGGCTTCAGTAAAGCTTACGACGGACGTGATTGAATATTGCGCTCGAGAGCTGCCGAGATGGAACCCCGTGAGCATAAGCGGTTACCACATTCGCGAGGCTGGTGCGACTGCGTTGCAGGAGCTTGCATTTACGATTTATGATGGCATCAGTTATGTTGAGTCTACTCTTGAGCGCGGTTTGAAGGTGGATGATTTTGCGCATCGCCTTTCGTTCTTCTTTGCTTCGCATAACGATTTCTTTGAGGAAATTGCCAAGTTCCGCGCGGCACGAAGGCTTTGGGCGAAGTTGATGAAGGAGCGTTTTCACGCGAAGAACCCTCGGTCTATGTGGATGCGCATGCACATTCAGACTTCAGGCTGCACGCTTACTCCGCAGCAGCCGCTTAACAACATTATTCGCACGACGATGCAAGCGCTTTCGGCCGTTTTGAGTGGTACGCAGTCTTTGCATACAAATTCGTTCGATGAGGCCTTGTGCTTGCCGACTGAGGAGGCGGTGAGGGTAGCGATTAGGACGCAACAGGTGATCGCTCATGAAAGCGGGGTTACAAACACTGTTGACCCGCTCGGCGGCGCGTACTATGTTGAAGCCTTGACGAACCAGATGGAGCAGGGTGCTTGGGATTATATCCGTAAGATTGATGACATGGGCGGTGCGATTTCGGCGATTGAAAATGGGTTCTTCCAGAAGGAAATCGCAGACAGCGCTTACCTGTACCAGCGGGAGATTGATGAGAAGAAGCGCACTATCGTCGGCGTGAACGACTATACGCTCGAAAAAGATGAGTGCCCAATCGAGATTCTGAGAATCGAGCCCAAGGTGGAGGAAGAACAAGTTGCAAACTTGCAGAAGCTCAGGCGTGAACGAGATAACAGGAAGGCGCAACAGGCTCTAGACAAGTTGCATGATGCGACGGAGAAGGATCAGAATCTTATGCCGGCTATTATTGAGGCTGTGAAGGCTTATGCGACTTTGGGCGAGATCACAGAAGTGTTGAAAGGCGTTTATGGCGAGTATAAAGAGTTAATAGTAATCTAGTAGGAGAAGAAAGACTATGCAGAACAGTAAGAAAATCCGAGTGTTAATCGCTAAACCCGGACTCGACAGCCATGACCGAGGAGCAAAAGTGGTTGCCAGAGCATTGAGGGACGCGGGAATGGAGGTCATCTACACTGGCCTTCGGCAGACGCCGGAGCAGATCGCCGAAACTGCTTTGCAGGAAGACGTGGATGTGGTAGGTTTGAGCATTCTTTCAGGTGCGCATAAGACAATTTTTCCAAGAATTATACAGTTGCTGAAGCAAAAGGGCTTGACGGATGTGGTGGTTTTCGCCGGTGGAATCATTCCTGAGGATGACGTGCCGGATATGAAGAAGCTTGGGATCAGGGAGATTTTCGGGCCAGGGACGTCGACTGAGGCTATTGTGAAGTATGTTTCTGATAACGTGCCTGTTAGAGGTTAAAATGCGAACGATGGGCTTGAGCGTTGAAGAAGGTTGAGGAACTTGCTGAGGGCGTGCTTGCTGGGAATATTCGTAGCATAGCCAGAGCCATAACCACCATCGAGAATAACGCTCCAGGAGCGAAAGCACTTATTGCAAGGATTTTCCCGCATACTGGTAAGGCTCACGTTATCGGTTTAACGGGCCCGGGTGGTGCCGGTAAGAGCACGCTGATCGAAAAAATTGTGCGCGAGTATCGGAAACGGGGCAAGACGGTGGGCGTGGTGGCTGTTGACCCCACTAGTCCGTTTACTGGCGGTGCGTTTTTAGGCGACCGCATCCGTATGCAGGAGCTTAGCACTGATTCGGGCGTGTTTATTCGGAGTATGGCTTCGCGTAACTATCCTGGTGGGCTTGCGAGGGCGACGAAGGATGCGGCAAAGATTTTGGACGCTGCGGGGAAGGATGTGGTTTTGGTTGAGACGGTTGGGGCGGGACAATCTGAAGTCGAGATTATTAACGTGGCTCAGACCGTGGTGGTGGTCCATGCTCCAGGTTTGGGCGATGAGATTCAGGCGATTAAAGCCGGAATTATGGAAATTGCGGATGTTTTTGTGGTTAATAAGGCGGATCGGGATAATGCGAATAAGACGGTTATGGATTTGCAGGCGATTTTGCAGCTTAGTGGTGATGAGAAGGGCTGGAAGCCACCGATTATGAAGGCTGTTGCTTTAACTGGAGAAGGTGTGGCTGAACTTGTAGATAAGCTGGAGGAGCATAAGCGTTTTCTGGAGAACGATCCTGAGAGCAAGATAAGACTGCTAAAGGCGAAGGCTGAGGCCGAGTTGACTGAGGCCATCAAGGAAAGGGTGACTAGCTCGATCATGGAGAACTTGAAAAAGGAGGGCAAGCTGGATGAATGCTTGCAGAAGATACTAAAGAGAGAAAAAGATCCTGCTTCGGCGGCTGAGGAACTTCTGCGCGAGAAAGGTCTTGAGTAGACATGGTTAGACTTGAGAAAGGCTTGGTTCAGGTTTATACAGGAAACGGCAAAGGCAAAACTAGTGCGGCTTTCGGTTTAGCTTTACGTGCTGTTGGCAGAGGCTTGAGAGTTTTTGTTATTCAGTTTATCAAGGGCGGTTTTGATTACGGCGAGTTGTATGTGGTAGGTAAACTTCCGAACGTGGAGTTGAAGGCTTTCGGCAGGGGCAAGTTTATTCTTGAGAAACCGCCCGGGAAGGAAGACATGAAGCTTGCGGAGGAGGCTCTGGCTCTGGCGGAGAAAGTGGTTAAGAGCGACGAATACGATGTTGTTGTTTTGGACGAGGTTAATGTTGCTTTGAATTTAGATTTGATAAGGCTCGATAAGGTTCTGGAGCTTGTCAAGAGTAAACCGGAACATGTAGAGCTTGTTTTAACGGGTAGGAACGCGCCGGTGGAATTGATTGAAGCTGCTGATCTTGTTACGGAGATGCTGGAAGTCAAGCATCCATATAGCAAGGGCTTTGGAGCTAGAAAAGGCATAGAATACTGAACATAACCGTGTTTTAACAACACTATTCGTGCGAAGATCAGTCAATATCGGGATCGCGCGCGCTACTCATCGTCATCCGCAACCGCCAAAGACAACTGTCTAGATGTTGAAAATACCACTTTGACAGGCAATAGTTTTTTCGATGCCCCGGTTCATGCGGTCAGCGCGTATATTTGTTTTGTCACGTATTCAAGATACTTTTCTTTTTCTGTTTCGGGCAAGTTGAAGATGGTAACTGAGGCATCTCTGGTCACGCCGACCACGTAGCCATATTCTTTGCTTCTCGCCACAACGTACCATAAGTCGCCATGCTTGCTATAGTCCTCAAACAGCGACGTGTTGGTCAAATCTGGGCCGTAAAGCGACAGCTTGTCCACGTTCGGAATATCTACATTGTCAAAAAACGTGATCTTCGTGTCTTCAGGATTCTTCAAATGAAACGCTTTTAGGCTCTCGGGCGAAATACGCGCCTCCAGCACTCCGCCTGTCTTCTCAAATAGCATTTCACTGAGCTTGTTCGCGATGAAATTAGCCAAACGTTTCTTCTCAACAATAGTCAGGAAAGTTGTGCCTTCGTGTTGACTGAAGTTGAAAACCGCCTCAACTGTCCTCGGCTGTGGAATAACCTTGCCCCGGTGAAAAACCTGAATCACATGATCATGCGAGTAAACCCCTCTAACCACATTCCCCTTAGGAACAATTCCGGTTACCTCAGTCAAAAGCGTGAACTTGTAATCGCCCTCTTCAACCTCTTCCTCAACACGGTAACCCTCAAGTTTTGACGCGATCTCAGTAGCCGAAAGCGACTCCGAAAGCCTAAACACCTTACCAGCAACAACCATAACCCAAACCGTCCTAAACTTTAGTAAATGGCATCTTCTTAAGGAACTTGACACTAATTTACCTTACTACCCTTCTTCTCTACTGTTTTCCGATCCATTTCCTTAATTATCCTTGTTCATCTTCACTCACGATGCACCCTCCCAATATGACATTGCGCATGGCGTTGTAATCCTCTATAATCTCGTGCGAACATAAAAAACATGTAACCACACCTACTCAATAACCACATCGTTTCTTCAAACAAGGTCTCTGCAGGTTTCATGTAATTCTCACGTTCAAACCAAAGATTCAGTCAATGTCTTTTAAGCATAAACTTTGCCTAATTGTTTTAATAATAGTCTTTTCACCCTATAGCTTACCTGTTTCAAGAGGATACGCGCTCGATGTTGATACAAGAGGTCATCCTAGAAAACTTCATGAGTTACGAGTACGCTAGGGTGCCCTTTAAGTCAGGCGTAAATGTCATTTGCGGACCCAACGGCTCAGGCAAGTCCTCACTTCTGCTGGCTATTTCTGTTGCTTTGGGCCAGTCATACACGGAACGCTCCAAGAAGCTGAGCAACCTGATCCGCTGGGGAAAAGACCAAGCCCGCGTCACGCTCATACTAGACAACAGCAAAAGAGGAACCAACCGACCCGTTCCAAAATACAACAAAGACCAAATCTTTCTCACACGCGTCCTTCGCAAAGACGGCCAGTACTGGGTCGAACTGGAGAACCGCGCCGCCACAAAAAGCGACCTCCAAAGACTATTATCCAAGCTAGGCGTAGAGCCGGACAACATACTCATCATAATGCATCAAAATATGGTCGAACAGTTCACCATGCTTCCACCACAAGAAAAACTGTGCATGGTGGAGGCTGCAGTCGGCCTTGAAGCATACCGAGAGAACGTCCTTCAGGCCCAAAAGAAGCTGACACGCATTCTAAGCCAAGAAGACTCAATCGGCAAACTGCTCGAATCCGCCGAGCAAACGCTCAATTATTGGCGAGAACAATACGACCGCTACCAAGAAAAGAAACAACTACAAACAAAACGCAGATTTCTAGAAAGAGAGCTCGCATGGGGAGAAGTGGCAAGAAGAGAAAATATAGTCAGCGAGTTGGAAGCCGACTGCAAAAAGAAACAAGGCACCCTAACACGTGTAGAAGAAGAAGCAAGAATTGAAAGAGACCAGCTTCAGACAAACCGAGCTGAACTCGAAAAACTCAGAGCCGACTGGAAAACGTCATTCGACGACCGCATAGGCTTAGAACGCGAAAAAGCCGCAGGCGAATCAACAATCTCATTATGCAAACAACTGCTCAAAGAAACAGAAATGTTCGAAACCGCAACACAAAACACTCACCCAACATCAAAACAGCTCAAACTCTTCAGAAGTGAAAACCTCAAGGAGCTAATTGAAGACTCCAGCCAGCAACTCACGAAAATAAGCACCGAAATCAATGAAAGAGAATCAAGAAGCACAGCACTTGAAGAATCGGTTGAAAAAATTGGCAACCAAGTCCTAGAAACCCGAATCAAACTCGCACTGCTACAATACCGCAAGGAAAACGCGCAAGCCGACCTAGAAACCTTAGAAAAAGAACTGAAAACAGCCAAAGCTCACATGCAAGAAACAATCACCAAAGCAGAACAAGCAGGCTCACGCATAGTGGTCATCAAAACCGTCAGCGAAATCCTCGACGAAATCCGTCTTACCGAAGGTCACCTAGCCGCACTAACAGATGTGTCAGAAGACATAGAACGTATGTACGGGTCCTACTCGCAACTCTATCTTGAGTTAAAACAGAAAGCACAACTGGTTGGCGAGAACCGCGAAAAAACGCTCGAAGAAGTCAAGACGCGAATGCAGGCATGGCGAACCGTAATTTATAGCCTCCTCGACCGAGTCAACTTGGAATATCAAAAGATTCTTGCCCAAACACAAGCCCTCGGCGAAGTAAAACTCGCCAACGAACAAGACATGGAAGCCGCAGGCCTAGAAATCCTCGTAGGATTTAAAGGCGGCAAACCCGTCCCCCTAGACGCTTACACACAAAGCGGTGGCGAAAGAACCACAGCAACCATGAGCTTTTTGTTAGCCTTACAGAAGCACGTGCGCTCACCGTTCCGCGCAGTAGACGAGTACGACGTCCACATGGACCCAAAAAACCGCGAACTGATCGCGAAGATGCTCATCTCAACCGTCCATGACGGCGACGCACAATACATCATAATCACACCTAGCCAGATCACGTTCGCCGGCGAAAACATCAACATAATCACCGTACAGAACATCGAAGGCAAATCCATAATCAGAGAGGTCGCTTGATGTCCAAAAAAGAACGGACAAGCACAGGCAGAGAAAAGCTCCAAAGCATAATTGACACATGCAAATCCGTTGAACAACGCTCCCTAGACCCGTTCTTAATAGACATTAAACAGAACGTTGAAACCGTCAAAACCTACTTCCCAGAATGGGAAATCCCAGAAGACCTCTGCCTAGACGCAGAAACACTCCACCGCTTAGCATCAGTCGTGAAGTTGCAAAGCGAATGGGTGAAACATCGCTCAACTTCGCTTTATATCGACCCGTTCCTGCTAGAAGAAAAACTCGTACGAATGCCAAAAGAAGGAATCGTCCGCACCTTCATGCAAACATGGTTCCCAATCGTCGAAATGGAACAGATCTCACTTCACAGCCTAGCTGAAGCTGTCCGCTACTGGGACAGCCTGCTACCGATGGACGAAAGATGGAAGGAACTCCAGCTTGAAGAAACAGAAACAGGCACAGCCACACGCGAAGAACTCATCAAACAGAGGATACTCCGCGACAGGGCGTTCTCAGAAGAACTCGAAAACTTCTGGCAGGAGCTCAAAGACGCAGTATGCAAAAAGGGCGAAAACGGGAAAATTCCCTACTGGGATTTCGTCGGCGCGGAAACCTATGAAGAAACCGCTAACAGAGCCTTCCTCACAAGCTTCCTCGTAACTTATGGCTATTCAACCCTCGAGATCCACCCGCTTGAAGAGGAAACCTTCATCAGACCATACGACAAACCCGAAAAAATAGACGGAAAAAAACAGCTGATCTCCATACCCATACCGATCACGACTGAAAACTGGGCTAAATGGAAGAAGGAAGGACAAACGTGAGCAAACGAAAAGCCGCCTACGCCAGCAAAGTCAAAAGAGCCACACATGTGCTCTTCTACAAAAGACACAAGAAACCAGGTGTAAAAGGCTGGGAACTCAGAAAAGTCCTAGGCTCAGACTACTCAAAGGTTCTGAAAATAGTAGACGATCATTTGAAGACGCTGGATCTGCAAGTCAAAACCGTTTTTGAGGAACAGAAAACCATTGAAAATCCAACGCTGGAGCAGCTTGATAGAGCCAGATTCTTCGTGACCCTGAGAGGCGAGTTGACCCCGAAAGAAGCAAAAATGATAGGCTGGCGAATAGACGATCTCGCAGGACTAGCAATAACCATCGCGTACATAATCTCAAAGAAGGGAAAAGCACCCAAAAAAGAAGTAGAAAACCTGCTGCGCGACAAGCTCCCGGGCTGGAAAGTAGGGCCAAATATAGACCGCTACATCCGCTACGGATATTTGACGCAGGATGAGAGCGAACAACTATATTTGGATTGGAGAACTCGTGCAGAAGTAGATGAAAAAGCACTTATTGACCTCCTTTTAGCCAAATGAAAAAATTAAGCTCCCTGACAAGATTCTTTTCGAATAAAACGGAGGATATTACGGTACTAGCTGCAGTCAAAACGTGCAAATCTGATCGTTGCTAAAAGTTTGAAAGCGCCGAATGCTCCTGCCACAAAGAGAACCAAAGGCGCCACACCGTACACCACTGCTGCAATCAACCCCCAAATAGGCGAAGGTGGAGGCGCATGTCGAACACATATGCCTCCAACAACCGCGTGGGCGACACTATTTTCAGGGTTGCGATCTCCGGGCAACACAATCTCAGCAGTAACCAAGTAGCTTCCATAAGGCACTCCAGTTGTATTCCACACAAACGCCACAACCCTGAACTCTCCAACACCCAGAAATATTGTCTGGTCTGCAATGCCAAAATGTGTGACACCGTCCGCTCCATCTGCATATATCAGCAGACTGAACGTCTCTTGAAAGGTCCCCAGATTCTCAACGTTCACTTCTATGTTCACAGGATCTCCTTGGTACACGGCAGTAGGCCAAACTTTGAAACTGGTTACAGCCACATCATGCAAACCATTCGCGAAGAAACCATCAACCACTTGGTGGAAAATGTTGTTCGCCTGTCTGTCGCCTAGGATAGTATCAGCAAAATGAAAAACTGTGATGCCCATGTTTGCCACCCTGAAAGTAAAAGTTGCAATGGTTCTGCTTCCGTTGAAAGGTGTTGAAGGCGACATTGCATTTACTGAAAGCCAGTATCTTCCCAGGCTTTCATTAGTCTCATTTTTTGCGAGCAAGAAAGAACCCCAAGGCAACGAAAATGAGACACGTGCTAGATCCAGAAGTGTCGTATTCCAATAGAATTTGAACTCCACTCCGTAAAGCATCGTCACATTAGCTATTGCCGCTGTTACACTGAAGTTTTTAGGGGGTACCAAGGCAGTGTCTATTATGCTCGGCGGATCAACGTAAAGTTTCGCGTATGTACTACTAGCATGAACGTATCTTACACACCCAATAGCCAAAGAGAATACTATCAAAACAGGTACTACATACTTTAAGTTGAACAAAGGAAACAGTCGCATCTTTCTATCACTATAATCTTCCATAAGAATCTATTTTAGGCTTTCGAAATGACAAATGGCACGGTCGTGAAACGCGAAAGGGCAAAGCTTCTGGCCAGCGAGACCTCAAAGGCGTGGTCGATGGCTTAGGCAAGTGGGCAGGACCCAAAAAGCTTGCGGGCAAGGGAGCTAATCCCAGCGACATGTGGCTTGAACCTCGGGGCATGTTACAGAAAGGCTTCGCTCGAAAGCCAGGCGGCTGGAACGAGTACCGCCGCAAGCACAAAGCTGAAGGCACATGGCGCGATGGCGACTCTGCCAGACCGGTTGACGTATGGACAATCGCAACCAAAGGCTTCAAGGGCGCCCACTTCGCAACGTTCCCTGAGGCTCTAGTTGAAATGTGCATTAAGCCAGGATGCCCGCCAGGCGGGATCGTGCTTGACCCGTTCGCAGGCTCTGGCACTACCTGCGTCGTAGCCAAGCGCCTGGGCAGGCATTTTGTCGGGGTTGATTTGAAGCCGAAGTACGTGGCGATGGCCATGCACCGGCTCTGGCCTGACCTTCAGGTTGATGTTAAGAATCTTGAGCTAGCTGAAAGTCGTAGGCCGTGACGATCTGATCCGCGTTCCAACTCTACAACAGGTTCTGTTAACTTCTCGTGGGATTGGCACACGTGTTAACTGTCGTCGGATGCTAAACATCTGCCCAACTAAATGTCTTGTGCAAAATCTAAATAGCAAGTCGAGTTATCCGTAGAAGTATGCCACCAACAGCCATAGAAAAGTTACTAGCAGAAATAGATGAACGAGTCAACTCAGGATGCAAAGTTTGGATATTTCAAGCTACACCTAAAAGGTATAACCTACTAGGTAGATTGAAAGAGATTAAAGTTGGAGATAAGGATTTCTGGGAGATTAACCAACATAAAGAGGAGATTCTCAATGGGCATGTTGCTCTAATCTGGCTGTGCGGAGATGAGGCAGGCATTTATGCTCTAGCGGACATAATCTCTAATCCCGAGATGCTTGTTGATTCTGAAGATTCAACAAAACATTGGACACATGATAAAGACAAACTACAAAAGAAGCTGAGAGTAAAAATCAGGTTTAGTTTAATATTGAAAGGCAATTACATAACAGGAGAAGAGTTGAAAAGGAAATCTCTTCAAGGGACCAACTTTGCAGTAACCGAATCTGAATGGCTAAACATCTCTAAGATGATAAGACAAAGATTCATGCCAGAGCGATGACCTAATCTCTTGGTAGCTCTGCCGAAGTCAGGTTCTACGGGTTCTGTTTTCTCGCATTTTGTATTATTGTCATCCACTTGTTTTCTCCTTCGATCTCTATTCCGCAAGCTTCTGCTGGAGTCTTGCCGTTTAGTCCTCCGTGTGATCTTATGAAGTTGTGGAACACTTGATAGCCCTTGAGAATTGGCGTGTCCTCTTTCTTTAGCCCTCTCGTAACCCTTCTCTCTGTCTCTCACTTCACCGTTGAACCTTTCCATCTTGTTATTGTTCATGTCACAATCAACCTAAGAGGTAGCAGAACCAGTAATGCCAAAAGGAGCCCAGCGATCTCCGGGTTCCAGGAGTCTAACCAAAAACAACCAGCAACCGCCAGACTTCACACCTACTCTTCAAGCCAAAACCCTTACTTTTCGTGGGTTTAGTGTGACAGTACAAGGTGAAAGAAGCGATTGTTCGGGCGATCTGACGCGGTAAAGGTCATATTTTGTGAGCCCGCGCTTTGTGCCCTAAAAGCACCCTAAAATACGGTTAGCCTTAATCAGCGGCATGCGCGATAGAATCTTCTTTCAAAAGTCTAATAGCTTCCTGCAATATCGTTTATTGTATCTGTTGAGAGAGGGGGAGGTGATAACTTGATAACAAAGAAAGACTTGGTAGTATCTATTCTATGCACTTTCTGCTTAACAACCGTGTTGCTTACAATGATGCCTGTCCAGTCAGCGGAATGGGACCCTTGGACAGACGTTACTGAAGACGGAAGAATCAACGTGCTGGACTTGATAAAAGTGGCAGGCAATTTGGGAACTATGGGAGACACGACTAAGAATGTTAACGTCATGAACTGGCCTGAAGCCAACCAGCAAACCGTATTCTATGGTCAGACTACAAGCTACAACAGCCAATTCTATAACGCATCAGGGTTCAGCCAAATACACCTCACATGGACGGTGAGTGGCCTATCTGGTCTAGAGTATGTCCTTTTCCACATGACGTCAACTATCCAAGACCCAGGCGGCAGCGGACAAGTCTATGTCAATTTCCTTCAACCGTTTACTGCAACTTCCACTAACTCCTCAGGTGCATTAACCTTCCCAGTTCCTGCAGCAAAATTCATGTTCTACGTGACTTTTCCAGGAGGAACTACAGCAGCTGCTTACCTAGCCTTCTACTTGACTTACGCATGAAACAGCCACACCCTTCCCTTTTTTTGTGTCCAAGTTCACTTTAACTTAACACACTCCCCGTACTACCCAGTCGCTTCTCCGTTTGCCTTTTAACGATTGCGGGATGAGTTCATGTTTGGCATGACGAACCTTGCTCTCGCAACCCCAAATCCAGGAATTCTACTTGGCCCATCCCCTCGTTATTCCTGCATGTTGGCGATTGAACAGAAAACATTTCAGACTGCACCTGCCGGGAGTCAGGTCGTCAAGCTCAACCTTTTTCAAAACCTGAGAGGAAGCAGAGATATCTAATGAGGCTTTAGGCAAACCGTGCGCGCTGTGCGGAAACAGGATAACCGGCGCAAGCTGGACGTGTCCAAACTGCAAGATATTCGTGTGCTTTTTCTGCGGAGTAAGGCTGAAGAAATACATTACTTGCCCAAAATGCGGAAGCAAACTGTGCTAGCACGCGTTAGGGAGGCAATCTCCCAAACTGTATCCATAAAGATTATCTTGACAAAGCGCCCCCTATTGCTACGAAGCTTGAATGTCAGGAAAGGTGCTAAGCCGTGAATGAAAAGCCAGACTTGGGGAATGTTGGGCATCGAATTAAAATATATGCAATGCTTACGGCAGCCTTCCAAATACTACTTGGAACAGGGGTATTCAGCACGATGTGGGGGCGAGGGCCATTAGTCTTGCTTTTCCTCATACCAATGGTTAATATCGCTTATCCGTGGTTGATGCAAAACGCTATTAGGGTTCAGCTATGGCCAGCAGCAATAGTGGTTGGCACTCTCTTCATGTTCTCGGTAATTTTCGTTATTGGGGAAATTACATACTTGCTGAAAAATTTCTGGAAACCGAAAGAAGGTGTTAAGTCATGAATGAAAGAAGAAAGTGCTATTCTTGTGGGAAGGAGATGCATTTTGCTCAAAGAATCCCTTTTAGGATTAAGGGAACTGGGGGCTTGTGGAAACTGATTGTTGGAGAATGGACTGAGCTTGGGGAGGAAATGCTG
>Ga0315277_10006737_pt1 | contig 14957 bp, 12 predicted proteins | sample YL17G05_15_MG_FD_203695 | JGI IMG/M metagenome (GOLD analysis project Ga0315277, IMG submission 203695) | Sediment microbial communities from Yellowstone Lake, YNP, Wyoming, USA - YL17G05_15 | ecosystem: Environmental > Aquatic > Freshwater > Lake > Sediment | place: USA: Wyoming | collected...
TGCTCAAATGCACGGTTGTCTTAAAGGGATACCGGACAGTAGTAGCCAACGATTCCGGAAAGATTTACATCAATATGACCGGTAATCCAGGGATGTCGACCGCCGGGGTGGGGGATGTTCTGACCGGGATGATAGCGGGCCTGGCCGCACAGGGATTTTCGCCCTGGGATGCGGCGGTGGCTGGGGTTTATCTTCACGGTTTAGCCGGTGATCTGGCAGCCAAGGAAAAGGGTGAATATGGAATGATAGCGTCGGACCTGGTGGAGAAAATACCATATGCCATACCATGAAATAACTGAAAATATAGGCAAAAGAATGATTAAACTGCTTGAAATATTCGGTGAAATTACCGATATCAGCTGGAAAGTAATAAGGGATATCTTTAAGGGTAAAGTAAATATGAAGCTGGTGCTGGAGCAGATGGCTAAGGTCGGTTTTGATTCATTTCCGCTGGCGTTTATCACTTCGGCTTTCGTGGGAATGGTCTTTGCTGTGCAGATAGCCGCAAAGTTTACTGAATTCGGGGCGGGTAAATATGTGGGAGGATTAATGGGTGTGTCTATTTCTCGTGAGCTTGGTCCCGGGATAACCGGGATTGTGGTTGCCGCGCGCGTGGCGGCTGCGATTACGGCTGAGCTTGGAACCATGAGGGTGACGGAACAAATTGACGCCATGGAAGCTCTGGGAGTAAGTCCGGTGCGCTATCTTATAATTCCACGATTTTTGGCAACTACTTTTATGCTTCCGCTGCTTACCGTTTTGACCATTATTGTAGGATTTGCCGGAGGATATGTGGTGGCAACTTATGTCGGCAAAATTAATCCGGTAGAGTATATGGAAACAGCGCAGACTTTTACGAAATTATGGGATGTGTATGGAGGATTGATGAAAACCGCCGTCTTTGGGATGATTATTTCCATTGTCGCGTGTTACCGGGGGCTTAATACCCAAGGAGGGGCAAAAGGGGTAGGCGAGGCGACCACCTCATCGGTTGTGATCACGCTGATCAGTCTGTTTATCGTTAATTATTTCCTGTCGGTGCTGCTTTTTTAATGATCGAAATAAAGAACCTAACTAAATATTTTGGGGATTTGAAGGTGATTGAAAATTGCAACCTCACGGTGGAGGACGGCGCTTCGGTTGCCGTTATCGGTCCGTCAGGCTGCGGCAAAAGCACCCTGCTGAGATTAATCATTCGCTTAATTAATCCGAACTCCGGCTCCATAAAGGTGGATGGTAAGGAAGTTGGAAGGCTCTCGGAAGAAGGGTTAATTGAACTGCGGAAAAAAATAGGGATGATATTCCAGACTTCCGCGCTTTTTGATTCAATTAATGTTTATGAGAACGTGGCTTTTGCCCTGCATGAGCATACCTCGAAGTCCGAAAGTGAAATAAAAAAAATCGTGAAGGAAAAACTTAAAATGGTAGAGCTGGAAGGGACCGAAAATATGATGCCATCAGAACTTTCGGGAGGGATGCAGAAAAGGGTCTGTATCGCACGGGCGCTGGCTTTTGATCCCAAGATTATTCTATATGATGAGCCCACCACCGGACTGGACCCGATTACTTCTGTAACCATCGAGAATTTAATGGTAAAATTGGGTCGGGAACTAAAAGTCACATCAATACTGGTAACGCATGTCCTGCAAACGGTTTACCGGGTTGCGCATCGGGTTTTGATGCTGAATGACGCAAAGTTATTTGAGATCGGGAATCCGGAAGAGACCCAGCGCTCCAAAAATCCGGTGGTCATGAAATTTATATCGGGAGGGCTATAGATGGGATTATCTACAACGGCAAAGGTGGGGATCCTGACCATTGCGGCATTGATCGCATTATCAATGATCATTGTATGGAAGACAGAGATTTTTAAAATGAGGGAAGGCTATGAATTGATCGGCTCTTTTAACAGTGTGGAAGGTTTAACCATCGGCTCCGAGGTCAGATTCCGGGGTTTAAAAGTAGGGAAAGTGATAAAGATCGATCCCGGGCCTTATGCTATCAAGATTTATGCGATAATTGAACCGCGTATCAAAATCCCCGTCGATTCCAAATTGCGGGTCGCTTACGATGGTATCGTAGGCATGAAATTCCTGGAGGTTCAGCCGGGCACTTCAGAAGCCATCTACCGGCCGCCAATGGAAATAATAGGGGTAAGAACGGCTGCTATCGTTGATTTTGTTGATATTGGATCACAAAATTTGGTTGAGACCAAGGCCATTCTTGAAAATTTTAGAAAGATAATAGAAGATCCTCAGCTCCGTCAGGCATTTAATAATGCAGTTTTTGCATTTGAAAACACAGCTACCGAAGCGGAAAAGTTGACCAAAGAACTTCGGGCAGTAACGCAGGGTATTGCCAAAATCACTAACGATCCTAAATTCCAGGAAAATGTCAAAGGAACTATCCGGGAAACCGAAAAGACCCTGTCTTCGGCTAACCGCTTTTTTGATAACATCAGCAGGGTGAATCTCAGAGCTTCCGGTGGCGTTGATTTGGGTACTCGCGCTAACGCGGTGCGGGGCGATGTCGATATCATCCAAGGTGAAAATAACTATTACCGCATCGGAGTGGGAGAGGGACCATCGCGGCAATTAAGTCTTCTAGATTTTCTGCTTACCACTAAAATCACAGAAGGTTATGGATACAGGCTGGGAGTCATAAATAACCAGTTGGGTGGCGGAGTAGTTTATAATTTTGATGAAAGAAGAACGAATATCATGGCGGACGTTTATGATATCAATAATCCCAAACCGCTGGCGCCAAAATTTCGTCTGGGTTTTGAACACGAATTTAGAGACTACATGGATATACTGCTTCAAGCAGATGATATCTTAAACCAAGACTACAGGAACTTCATGTTTGGAATAAGGGTAAAACCACCCGGAGAAAAGCTCTACTAAAGCCTTTTACTCCCGACCTTTATAAAATAAGCCTTATGGAGCATGAATTATCTATGTCGCATAATATATCTTATGTCAAGTAGTAAGCAGGTGATGATTAGTTGAATTATGTTGTTATTAAGCCGAAAATATCATCACTTGAGGGTTTTCCACAGTTATTCTAAACAGATTTTAAGATAGATTGCAGGATAAATAGGCCATCTTTCAACCCAAGAACCTCTTCCGAAGCCCGCTCTGGGTGCGGCATCATACCCAGGACATTGTGTTTTTCATTGCAGATGCCAGCAATATTGGCTATAGAACCGTTGGGATTTTCGCCATGATAGGTAAAAATGATCTGCTTTTTCCTTTTTAAAGCGTTTAAAGTCTCTATATCGCAGGTATAATTGCCTTCACCGTGAGCAACAGGAATGGTCAAAATCTGGCCTTTTTGGCACTGATTAGTAAAAGGGGTACGATTATTTTCGACTTTTAGCTTTACCGGCTTACAGATAAAGTGCAGGTCCCGATTTCTCCGCAGTGCGCCCGGAAGCAGCCCGGCTTCGGTTAAGATCTGAAAACCGTTGCAAATCCCGATCACCAACCCTCCCCTATCAGCAAAATTTTTTACCGTTTCCATGACCGGGGAAAATCTGGCAATGGCACCGCTTCTCAGGTAATCTCCGTAGGAAAAGCCTCCCGGAAGGATTAAACAATTAAAGTGATCAAGTTCTATTTTGTGGTGCCAGATATATTCTACCGGTTGTTTGAGAACATCTCTTACAACATGGTAGCAGTCCTGATCGCAGTTGGAACCAGGGAAGACAACGACACCAAACCTCATGTCTCGACTCCGCTCGACATAATTATTCAGAGACCTCAAAGCGGTGATCTTCAATAATTGGATTAGCTAGCAATTTTTTGCACATTTCTTCAATCTGTTTGCCGGTCCCGTGTCTCGGTTCGCCTGTCACTTCTAATTCTATGTATTTCCCGATGCGAACATTTGAAACGTTCTTATAACCGAGGGATTTCAAAGCTGATTCGACGGTTTTTCCTTGAGGATCAAGGATCCCTTTTTTGGGGGTTATGTAGACTTTAACTTTTGCCATTATAAACCAAACCTCTTGAAGATGATTTCCACCTGCTTTAAATGGCTCCTGATATCAAAGATCTGATTGATTTCTGCCGCTCCGAGATATTTCAAGGCGTTTTTATCTTCGAGCATCATCTCTCTGAGGTTTTTACCCGAAGCTCTGGCTTTCATGGCGGCGGTTTGAACGATTTTATAGGCTTCTTCGCGCGTCAAACCCTTATCGGTCAAGGCCAAAAGCAGCTTCTGCGAGAAAATCAGGCCGCCGGATTTTTCAATGTTCTTTTTCATATTTTGCGGGAAAACCACCAGGCCATTCATTACCTTCGCGAACATTTGCAGCATATAATCGACTAAAAAGCAGCTGTCGGGCAGGATAATGCGCTCAACCGAAGAATGAGTGATATCTCTTTCATGCCAGAGCGCTACATCTTCCAGCGAAGCTATGGCGTTGCCGCGAACCACCCTTGCCAGCCCGGCAATGCGCTCGCAGGTGATCGGGTTCTTCTTATGCGGCATGGCGGAAGATCCTTTTTGTCCTTTTCCGAAGGGTTCCTCGACCTCCCAAACCTCGGTCCTTTGCAAATTACGGATTTCGGTAGCAAACTTTTCGAGGGAGGCAGCAACCACCGCTAGTGTGGTCAAAAATTCCGCATGCCGATCCCTTTGCAAAACCTGGGTCGAGACCGAAGCGGCTTTGAGCCCCAGCTTTTTACAGACAAACTCTTCAACTCTGGGATCAACATCGGCATAGGTGCCGACCGCTCCCGAGATTTTACCGAACGAAACCACTTCTTTAGCACGCTTCATTCTTTCCAGGTTTCTTTCCATTTCCGCCACCCAGACCAAGAGTTTGAGGCCAAAGGTAATCAGTTCAGCGTGGACTCCGTGGGTGCGGCCCATCATAACCGTATTTTTTTCTTCTTTGGCCCGGCGCCGAGCGATCTTGATCACTTCTTCGATGTCCTTGATGATAAGATCGGCCGCATCCCGCATCTGAATTGAGCGTGCGGTATCCTCCACATCATAGGAAGTCAGACCAAGATGAATGAAACGCGATTCGCGGCCGACTTTTTCGGCCACCGAAGTTAAAAAAGCAATTAAGTCGTGAGCGGTCTCTTTCTCAATTTCGTTGATGCGCTCGATAGAAAAGCTGGCTTTTCTTTTGATCTTGGCTAAAGCGTCGCGGGGGATCTTTCCCAGCGAAGCCCAGGCTTCACAGGCGGCGATCTCGACTTCCAGCCACTTGCGGAATTTACTTTCTTCCGACCAGATCTCTCTCATTTTCGGCAGCGTGTATCTGTCTATCATTTAAGCAGTTCCCTCCTATCTGATGGTCATGCTCTCGATCTCGTCCATCAGGGCATCGATCATTTCCGCTTCCGGCACCTTGCGCACCACCTGACCTTCGCGAAAGATCAACCCTACCCCCATCCCCGCCGCCAGCCCCACATCCGCATCGGCAGCTTCACCGGGACCGTTAACCTCGCAACCCATAATGGCAACGGTCAGCGGTTGCTTGATCCGCCGGGTCCTTTCTTCCACTTCCTGGGCGATACGGACCACATCAATATCCGCCCGTCCGCAGGTGGGACAGGAAATAATGGTCACTCCGTGATAGGCCAGTTCCAGGGATTTTAGAATTTCATACCCCACCCTAACTTCTTCCTTCGGGTCGCCGGTTAAAGAAACACGGATGGTATCTCCGATTCCATGAGAGAGAATAGCCCCGATCCCTGCCGCTGACCTGACAATCCCAATTTTAGGGATACCGGCTTCGGTGATCCCAACATGCAGGGGATAATCCACTTTTTTGGAAATCAGCTGGTAGGCCTGAATGGTCATCGGGACCGAGGTCGCCTTGAGAGAAATAAGAATGTCATTAAAACCCAGATCTTCCAATATTTTTACATTTTTTAAAGCGCTTTTTACCAGTCCTTCGGCCGTAACGTGGCCCTGGTACCTTTTGCGGATTTCTTTTTCAAGGGAACCGGAATTTACTCCTACCCGAATGGGAATATGGTGCGCTCTGGCGGCATCAACTACCGCTTTAATTTTGTCGTGGTCACCGATATTGCCGGGATTGATGCGCAGTTTGTCCACGCCCGCTTCGGCGGCCATAATCGCGTATTGATGATTAAAGTGGATATCTGCCACCAACGGGATCCTGATCTGTTTTTTGATCTCCTTGAGCGCTTCAGCTGATTCCTTGTCCGGCACGGCGCAGCGCACGATCTGACAGCCAGCGGCTTCGAGTTCATGGATCTGTTTGACGGTGGCGTCGACATCCGAGGTTTTGGTCTTGGTCATCGACTGGACGGAAATGGGATTCCCTCCGCCGATTTTAACGTTCCCTACTTTGATCTCTTTGGTGCTGCGTCGAGGCATTATGAAAGAATTATAACATATTTCTGCCGGTGAGTCTTTTGAAGGCTGAAAGATACTTTTGTCTTGTTTTTTCAACGACTTCCGGAGGAAGTACCGGCGCCGGCGGCTCTTTATTCCATTTGATCGATTCCAGGTAGTCTCTCACAAACTGTTTATCGTAGCTGGGCTGGGATTGGCCGACCTTATATTGATCCTTGGGCCAGAAACGGGAAGAATCGGGGGTCAAAATTTCGTCGATTAAAATGATCTCATCCCCGACGAATCCAAACTCAAATTTGGTATCGGCAATAATAATGTCTTTTTTATCAGCATAATCGGCGCAAGCCTGATACACTTCGATCGTCTTATTTTTTATGAATTCGGCAGTTTCTTTACCTATCGTATCTATTACTTCATCAAAAGTTACATTCAGATCGTGTCCTTCTTCCGCTTTGGTGGTAGGAGTAAAGATCGGTTCCGGAAGCTTTTCGGATTCTCTTAGTCCCGCGGGAAGCTTTATTCCGCAGATCGACTGTGACTTTTGGTATTCTTTCCAACCGGAGCCGGAAAGATAGCCTCTTACCACACATTCGATGGGAATAAGTTCTGCTTTCTTGCCGATGATCGAGCGTTTATCAAGTATTACCTTAAAAGGCTTTAATGCGGGCGGGAACTTATCGGCATCTGATTCAATTACATGATTTTTTATGATATTTTTAGTGAATTCGAACCAGAAGAGGGAAATTTGGGTTAAAATCGCGCCTTTATCCGGAATACCATTGGGCATGACCGAATCAAAGGCGGAAATGCGATCGGAAGCAACTAGAAGAAGCGAATCGTCAAGGTCAAAGACATTGCGGACTTTGCCTTTCTTGAAAAGCTTTATCCCGGGCAGTTCGACATCCAACAATACTTGATCCACGAATGAATTATAACATTTTTAGTGGAAAAGATTAATTGGCTATTTTATTGATAAAAAGAGAATATTTAATCGCGAGAAATTAATTTTTTGGTTTATTCTTGTTTGTTATATCTGTGAATAATGGTCTCACAGGAGAGAATGAGTTTAGGCCCAACAAGATTCTGCTCAAGATCATCTCTGGTTGCTGTTGATTTGAATCATAATTACTAGGGATAGTATCCGGGTCGATGCCCTTTAAAAGATTTTCCCAGCCTGAACAGAATTCCACTTCAGCTTTGGATAATAATCTTATCCAGGTCCCCGGTTTTAATGTATAAATCCCATGTGCCCCCACTTTTCTAAGCCCAATTACCCCTTTATTACCTAAGGCGATGATGCCACAAAAATGTTCTAACTCTTCCTGGGGCTCGTGCGTATAAGCCTTTTCTACAATCCTTTCCAGAGTATCTCCCGGTCTGACCAGATACCAGTCGGCCTGTACTTTCATTTCGGCTCTCACGTCTTCCAGCGAAGGCAAGATCATTTTTCTTCCGGGTTTGAGCCGGAATAACATCAGGTCAAGCATTCCTTTCACCGCGATATTATTTATCCGGGCCAGTGTCTCGATCGCTGTTTTAATCTCTCCGCGCTGGAAGCTATAAAACTGACGAATGATACTGCCAAGCGTTTCTCCGACGATTACGGTGTGACTTCCGTACTTTGTGGTTGGATGAAAATTTATCATATTTCTCTTCTCTTATTTCCTAATAATATATCGATAGAAATTATGATAAATTTCGGTTTTTCTCAATAATTATTTGGCGCTTCCAAAGAACATCAACCGAAGGAATCGAGGTAGTGCTAGCTGCCTTTTCCAGCGGGAGGGCTCCGTTATCAAACGGTAAAGCCATTCAATATATAGAGACCGAATCCACTGCGGAGCTCTCTTCTTTCTGCCGGAAATGACATCGAAGCTGCCGCCGACCGTCATGCCAACTTTAACTCCCAATTCTTTAAGGTGACGATTTAACCACTTCTCCTGGTTGCCGGCGCCCAGGCCGACAAATAAAATATCCGGCCTGACTTCTTTGATCCTTTTAATAACACTTGAATCATCACCCACCTGTCCGGGCGGGCTGAAATAGCCGTGGTGTGTTCCAACAATATTCACCGGATACTGGTCAATCAAATTCTGAGCGGCTGCTTCCGCCACCCCCGGCTCACCCCCCAGAAAAAAAACTTTATATCCTTTTTGAGCGCTTAACTCGATCAGCTTAAGCATCAAATCAATGCCGGTCACTCGCTCCTTCAGAGGTTTTCCTAGCAGCTTTGAAACCACTACCATGCTTATGCCGTCGGGAAGCCTCAGGTCCGCGGAGTTCAATATCTCTTTTAATTCATTATCGGTTTGAGAGGCTACGATCATTTCCGGATTGGGTGTGACAATTAAATGCGAATGAGGGGAAGATAAAAATGCTTCAACCTTTTCAATGGCCTCGGATAAGCTCACATTATCGACCTTTATACCGGCAAATTCGATAATTTCCGGCATTTCTAAACAACATCCAAAATTATGATAAAACAATTCAAAATTTAAAGCTGCCCTATCGTGCAAACCTTTTTGCTTTTTCTTTAGATCGGCTTTGATGTTTTCCCTGGCTAACCAGATGGCTTCTATTTTCTCGACTATCGAATCGGCATTTAAACTTTCATCCAAGCTGATGCAGGGTTGGTCGATAAACTTCATGAAGGACTCGACTTTCGGATCATAAGATATGCCCAGCATGGGAACACCATTCATGGCAGCAAAGATCAAAGCATGCAGACGCATGCCGATCAGAAGATCAAGCCGGGAAATAAGGGAGATGATCTCTTTGGGATGACAAATCCTGAAGACGACGCTCGACTTTTCCTGCATTAGATTCATAACCGCGTTGGCTTCCCGGATATCTTCCGGGCAATGCAGCAGGATAAATACCGGCTGGCAGTTAAATTTTCTTGACACCTGATCCAGACTTTCGGCTAAAGCTTGGGATACCCGCTCTTCCAGCGCAGCCCGGCGCGGTAGAATTCTGATAGAGACCCCTATCAGCGGCCGATTCACGGGAATCCCCTCCAGGCTCAAGATCTTTTTCCCTTCCAGCGGACCGGGTAAAGAAAGCATAAAGGAGGGATCGGCGGTGACTAAAATGGGCGGCTTCTTGACGCCGATCTCCTTAAGCCTGCGGTAAGATTCTTCATCTCGCAGGGTTATAAAATCAACCGAGTTAAGAACATAACGGGCAAGCTTTTGGTTGAACTTTTTTCTTAATGGGCCGAAGCCTTGAGCGAAGATCGCTGATTTTTTACGCAATAATCTAGCCAGTAAAACCAATCCTATATAGTACCAGAAGCTCCGGCTACTGGTGGAATCTTGGAAAAGCGTCCCTCCCCCGCTCACAAAGATATCGGCTTTAAGCATTTCCAGCAATATTTTTATCAAGTTATAGCGATGAATTGATTTAACCTGGTAAAACTCAGCAGTTAATCTGGGGGAAGCGGAAAGGACCACCAACTCAATATCAATAATGCGGCGCCTAAATTCCTGAAGGATCGCTTCCAGGACCGCTTCATCGCCGACATTGCCAGATCCATAATAGCCGGAGAGAAGAATTCTCATTAGCTCTGATACCTCCACCCCACATTAAAATGTGGGGAATTATTCCCCAGAATTCATTCTGGGGTGTTGCCTACATACTTATTTACAATCACCCAAGCCAGCCAACCCATTAATAGGCCCAAAACCATCCCGTTAAAGGTGCGAACGAGAGACACGACTATCGGCGTGTGAATATGCGAAAAGGAGTTAAAGACCGAAACGGGTGCGATCACCCCTACCGCGGTCAGGAGCCAAAGCCAGCTTTTTTTACCCCTCAAGTAATAGGCTGCCGCTAAAAAGAGAAAAGGGTAACCGACCAAAAATTCCTTGGTCCTCGGCCTGACAAATAAAATCATTTCCAGCCAGTTTCTAAAGATCTTTTCAAAACCTGGCACCGGCAGGACAAAATTCCCTGAACGGGCCACCAGCACCGCCAGCGCTCCAGCCGCGAAGAGGCCCAGGAAAACTATTGCCAGGCTGACTTTTGTTTTTAATAAGTTTTGAACTCGATCGTACAAGCTCCCTTCGCCGGATTTCAAAAGAAAATAGCCGGCAACTATGATAACCGGTAAAATCAAAGCCGCTTTCACCGCCGGAAAAGTTTGAATGCCGCTCATATATTTGTAATCCGCCAGCAAGCCGATCATAAGGAAAATCCCGATACCGCTCTCTGCCAGAATATTTATAATTAAAAGCGTAGAATCCCAGATCGGCAGAATTTTTCCCCTCAGCGGCCGGGAAAAAGTTGAGATCACCGCGGAGGTCGGGAAAATCACCGCGGTCGAAAAGGCGGACAGTTTCTGTATCAAGGCGACATAACCCAGGGCTTCCAGCAACCAGATCGAAGTTGCTCCAAATATCAGCAACAAATAAATCAGCCCCAGAGAAAAACCGAAAAAGCGCTCCAGCAGAAACAATCCGCAGATAAGAACTCCGATCGCTAAGAGCAGGACCTGCCAGTCTTTTACCTGCAGTGCCGATTGACCCCCGCTTTTCCCCAGAATAAAACCGGCGCTTTCCAGCCTGGCTTTGAGTTCTTTAAAGTAGGCAAGATTGTATTCAACCGGATAAGCGTCGATTTGCGGCGGAAGAAAAGGCCGCAGGTAAACCAGGCGGACGCTTCTCTCGCGCGCGGCGCGAACAAAGCGATCGAGCGCTTCCTCTTTCTTGATCTTCTTTAGTTCATCTTTGGGAACACTGTGGACGCGGACGACCTGCCGGTCCATTAACTGCTTCAAAGCGCTGTCGCCTTCCTGTTTCACGATCTCAACATATCCGTACTTTATTTTGAATTTTTTGAGAGCTTCGGCCAGCATCGGGAGCGCATCCGGATAACCCAGGATCTCATCACCATCGAAAATAATCAGTTCGTAGCTACTTAGTGCCGAGATTTTGGCTTCCATATTCCCCAAATGGTAGCGCGGATCATTCCATACCCGGGGAATGATTTGAAATCCTTTATGGGCCAAAAAAGAGGTCTGGGATTCAGACATCCCTATTCCCAGCGATTGAAGCTCTTCTTCCGCTTCATCAATTTCCAGAACCTCTTGATTTAAGAACTTGATAGCTTTTTCGCCCAGCGCCGCTCGCAGCTGATTGTAGACTCGTTTGCGGACCCGCTTCTCGGGAACATAGATATAAGTCCGATCCGGCCTTATTCTTCCCAGCTCGCAAAAAGAATTTAATACCGGACTTAGCTGTTTAAAGCGCTGAATTCCCGAACCTTTGGCATAATACAGCTCTCCTATAGCGTTGGCATCTGCCAGCGTTTCTTCAAAGACCCCAACTCCGGCGATCCCGATATTTTTAATTTCGTCCAAAATCGGACTCAGGGGCTTCTTTTCAAAAGCGGCCATCTTTTTAACATCATTTAAGTCAACCACCAGTTCAAGGGTGCGAGAGTGCACTTCACTAAGATAGCGCATAAATCCCAGGTAAGCACCCAGCAGAACGCCTGCTGTCAGAATCAAACTCAGGATTAAACGACCGATTCGATTGCCCATTACTTCTTCTCCCTTCGCAGTGCCGCTTCAATAAAAGGATCCAGATCCCCGTCGATCACTCCCTGCACATCGCCCACTTCCACTCCGGTCCGGTGGTCTTTGACCAGGGTGTAGGGCTGGAAAACATAGGAGCGGATCTGATTTCCCCATTCGATCTTTTTCTTTTCTCCGCGCAGTTCTTCGATCTTTTCTTTCCTCTGCACCAGCATCATCTCATAAAGCCGGGCCTTGAGAATTTTCATGGCCGCTTCCCGGTTAGCATGCTGAGAGCGATCGGTCTGGCTCTGCGCCACGATCCCCGTAGGCAGGTGCGTTATCCGGATGGCCGAACTGACTTTATTCACATTTTGTCCGCCGGGACCGGAGGCGCGAAAAGTGTCGATCCGCAGATGGTTGGGATTAATGTCCACTTTTATCTCTTCCGTGATCTCGGGAATCGCTTCCACCGATGCAAACGAAGTATGACGCTTGCCTTCCGACGAAAAAGGAGAAATTCTAACCAGACGATGGATCCCAACTTCGTTCTTTAAATACCCGTAGGCGTAAGGCCCGGAAATAAGCAGGGTCGCGCTTTTAATGCCCGCCTCTTCACCATAAGAAATTTCGGGAATCTCAAGGTAATAGCCTTTGCTCTCCGCCCAGCGGGTGTACATGCGGAGCAGGATTTGCGCCCAATCCTGCGCGTCGGTTCCACCGGCTCCCGCATTGATGGCAAAAATGGCACTCCCTTTATCATATTCTTCGCCCAGCAGAGCGGAAAGTTCAAGCGCGCCGGCTTTTTTTTCAAGCTCCCTAAGTTCGCCGGTTAGATCCGCCAGATCTTTTTCGGAAGCGACCTCAATTAATGAGAGCAGATCTTCAACTCCGTTTCTCAGCTCCTCCCAGCTTGAGATCTCCTTTTCCACCGCTTTCTTTTCCTGCATCAGCACTTTGGCGCGATCAGGATTTTCCCAAAGACCGGGATCAGCTGTCGCTTTCTCCAGTTCGCCCAGACGTTTAGTTTTGGCAGGGATATCGAGGATCGCTCCGATCTCCGAACCCTTCGCGCCCAGCGCCAGCGCTTTTTCTTTTAGCTCTTCAGGCAGCATTTTTTGTACTTCTTCCCCGATCCACAGGGGCAAGGATCGTTGCGTCCGACCTTGACGGCGACTTGCACAGGAACTCTTTGCTCTTTTTGCGGCGGAGCCCCGTAGTGAACGGCTCTTTTTTTCGGCGCGGCTTTTTCTTCACCCGCGAGCTGCACTTTCAAGATCATGCTCAAGATCTGTTCGCGAACCCCGCGCATCATCTCCTGGAACATGGAGTAGCCTTCGATCTTATATTCGATCAAGGGATCCCTCCCGCCCCATCCCCGCAAACCGATCCCTTCCCGGAGGACATCCATGTTGTGGAGCTGTTCGATCCAGGCGGTATCGATCACGCGCAGCATGACCAGTTTCTCGATTTCCCGCATGGCTTCCGATCCGATTTCTTCTTCTCTCGCGGCGTAGGCCCGCTTTAGGGTATTGATCAAGGCCTCCTTCACGTTTTCCCGCTTAGCGTTTTCTTTGATCGCTTCCAGACCGGCGATCGGAATGATTTCATTCATGGCCTTGATCAAGCCATCCCAATCCCACTCTTCAGGATGGATCTTTTCGGGAAGAAAAGTGTTAATAATGTCGGTGACGGCTTGTTCCATCATTTCCAGGATCTTCTGCTTCAGCTCTTTTCCTTCCAGCACCCTTCTTCTGAGCAGGTAGATGGTTTCTCTCTGTTTATTCATCACGTCATCAAACTCCAGCACCTGCTTGCGGATGCCGAAATGGTACTGCTCCACTTTCTTCTGCGCGTTTTCGATCGCGCGCGTAATCAAATTGTGCTCGATCGGGACCCCCTCTTCCATTCCCAGCCTCTCCATCATATTTTGAATTCGCTGGGAGCCGAACAGCCGCATCAGTTCGTCTTCCAGCGAAACATAAAAGCGGGACGATCCCGGATCTCCCTGCCGGCCGGTGCGGCCGCGCAGCTGGTTGTCAATGCGGCGGCTTTCGTGCCGCTCGGTGCCGATGACATGCAGCCCGCCTAGATCCACCACCCCTTCGCCCAGCACAATATCGGTTCCCCTTCCGGCCATGTTGGTGGAAATGGTCACATTTCCCTTCTGCCCGGCTTTAGCCACAATCTCTGCTTCCTTTTCATGATGTTTGGCGTTTAACACATGGTGAGGAATTCCACGACGCTGCAGCATTTCGGAAATAAGCTCGGAATTTTCGATCGAAATCGTTCCCACCAGCAGGGGTCTTCCCTTTTTATGCCAGTCGGCGATCTCTTCCACCACCGCCCGGAACTTGGCTCTTCTGTTTTTGTGGATCAGGTCCGAGTAATCGGTGCGGATCATTTTTTTATGGGTCGGGACCACCAGCACTTCTAATTTATAAATTTTCCAGAATTCTCCCTCTTCGGTCTTGGCGGTACCGGTCATCCCGGCCAGCTTATGGAAAAGCCGAAAATAATTTTGGAAAGTTATAGTGGCCAGGGTTTGGGATTCTTCCCGCACCTCTACTCCTTCTTTGGCTTCGATGGCCTGATGCAGGCCCTCCGAATAGCGGCGGCCGGTCATGAGACGGCCGGTAAATTCATCCACGATAATAATTTCTCCATCCTTGACGACATAATCGACATTCTTTTCGAATAAATGCCAGGCACGTAGAGATTGGATGATCTGGTGGGCCAGGTCCATATGGGCGATGTCAAAGAGGTATTCGATCCCCAAAAACTTCTCAACTTTTTTAGTACCATGTTCAGTCAAAATAGCGTTCTTGGTCTTTTCGTCAGTAGTAAAATCAGTGGCCTTGGTTAAACGCCGGGCAATATCATTGGCCTTGAGGTATTTGGCTACGGTGTCTTCGACCATTCCGGAAATGATCAGCGGGGTTCGAGCCTCATCGACCAAAATGCTGTCCACTTCGTCAACGATGGCGTAGTGCAGATCCCTTTGCACGCAGTCCTCGATCGAAAGCGCCATGTTGTCACGCAGATAATCAAAGCCAAACTCATTGTTGGTTCCATAGGTGACATCCGCCGCATAGGCGAT
>Ga0315277_10006738_pt1 | contig 14957 bp, 18 predicted proteins | sample YL17G05_15_MG_FD_203695 | JGI IMG/M metagenome (GOLD analysis project Ga0315277, IMG submission 203695) | Sediment microbial communities from Yellowstone Lake, YNP, Wyoming, USA - YL17G05_15 | ecosystem: Environmental > Aquatic > Freshwater > Lake > Sediment | place: USA: Wyoming | collected...
AATTCAAAGAAAAAGGTAAACTTACAAAATCTGAGCAGCAATTCATTAAAAGCGAGCACTTACAAACTGCAATTGCTTTAGCAAAAGAAAATAAGGAGTCATCTCATCCAAAACTTGAAGTTCTTAAAAGAGTAGTGGAGAACCAATTTAGAGAAGAGTCAGATTCACTTATACTAATCTTTGCGCAATATAGAGACACAATTGAGTCTATTCAAAAAGTATTAAGCGGTATAAAAGGCGCTAAAATACAAAGATTTATTGGGCAAGCAACAAAAGGAAAGGACAAGGGAATGAAGCAGAAAGAGCAAAAAGAGATAATTGAGAAATTCAGCAAAAGACAAATTAACATTTTGATAGCGACTTCAGTGGCAGAAGAGGGAATAGATGTGCCAAATGTTAATAGGGTAATTTTTTATGAGCCAATCCCATCAGAAATAAGGGGGATTCAAAGAAAAGGAAGAACAGGAAGGAGCCATATAGGAAAAGTGACCATTCTTATAACTGAAGGAACAAGGGATGAAGCATACTTGTATGCAGAAGAAAATAAAGAGGATAAAATGGAAAAGATCATTGAAAAGATGAAGAATAAAAAGTTTATGTGAATTAGGATTTTTTTTTAGCACCTCCGCTTTTTCCTAAACTTTTATCGGGCTTAAAAACAATTAATTTTCATCAAATTGTATTTTTGTAAATAATTAGGACCAATAAAGTTATTTCCCTTTTCCGCTTATTCCATATAAAGAATCATCAGGATAAGCTTCTATGCCTTTATCTCCTATAGAAAATGGGAAAATATTGGATGCGTGTCTTGTTCCCCGCATCTTTGCTATCTGCATTCCCCTTATCAAAGACCTGTTGTCTTTTATGATATTATAAAGGTAGACTATGGCATCGGCCATAAAGCCCATGACTGATGAATGATATTTTTCCAGGGATGGATTTTCTTCAGCTATGACTATTGCTGTACAATCCCATCCTTCAATCATCTCAAACAAGTCTACTAGCATTTTTCTTTGTTCAGACTCTTTTTCAAACATGACCGTGTAAGCTGACAGAGAGTCTATGACTATCCGTTTGGCATTCAATTCTTTCAATTCTTTGCCAATTTCAGTACCGCCTTCCTTTACAACCTTTGCGATTTTTTCAGGGGTATATTTTATAAAAATGAATTTTCCTTTTTTTTCTAAATCGGCAAGGTCCCATCCAAACCTGAACATATGGCGGTAGAACTTGTCTTTGTTCTCTTCAAAGGAAATATAAACTGCAGTCTCATCGAATTTTTTTATTCCCTCAAGCAAAAAGCTTATTCCAAAGATAGTCTTTCCAGAACCCCCTCCACCACTAACAAGTATGATGCTATTCTTTTCAAACCCTCCTTCAATGACTTTATCCAGCCCCCTGATTCCAGATGGAATACGCTCCATAACCGAGCTGTTTGAATCTCTTTTTTTTTGCATGTAAAAATAAAAGAAGATTAACTTATATACTTTTGGATTCCTCTATTTCGTCTGCTGTTAATCCCCAAATAGATAGTTCTTCTTATCTTTACCATACAGTTTATGTAATTTATCTCTTACTCTGGGATACAGCCTTCTATTTCCCACTATTGTATGTTCTCCAAAAGCAGACGAACCAATAGCATAACAATTAAATACTCATTCATCTTATAGTTTTTATGGCTTTCAAGAAGGAATTAAAGCTTAAAGTAAAAGTTTCGGATTTTAAAAAATTAAAAGAGGTATTGGGGAAAATAGCAAAATATAAAGGCAATGAGTCCGATATAGACTATTTCTTTCTAAATCAAAATATTAACGAACCTTATGAGTTTAGATTAAGGAAATCTGTTAAGGAGAAATTAGTTACGTTTAAAATTCAAAAATCTTTAAATTCCATTCAAGAAAACACAGAGTTTAAGTTTACCATTGATGATCCTGAAGATTTTGTTAGTTTTATCGAGATTTTAGGCTTTAAGTTCGTATCTTCTATAAGAAAGGATTCTGAAATCTTTCAGAAAGAACATATAGCAATCCGGCTTTCTGAAGTTGAAGACCTTGGCGTATTTATCGAACTAACAACTGAGTGCATCAGCGAATCTGAAGAAGAGTGCGAAGAAAAAATGCTAAGAATCCTGGAAGAGTTGGAAATAAACAAGGAACTTATAGACAACAGGTCATATGGTGTGATTAAACAATCGGTTCAGAACTAATGAAATTAATAAGAAGGCCAGGAATTGTTAGCAGAAATGGGAGAATAATCAGAAGAAAAAAGAGGTGATGATATTATGAGTCTATTTTTATCTTTTTGATATGGTCTTCAAATTCTTTCATAATCAATATAGTTTTTTTAGAAATTGTTGGATAAAAGGTAACCTTAAAATGATCTTTATCTTGCTCCCCTATTACCCTTATACTTTCCTTTTTTCCTCCTATTAAAAAACCATTTTCGGTTTTATGCCTTTGATAAAAAGGATATTCTTTCTCTAGAAAATAGCTTAAAATTACCATCTCTGGGAAAAAATCTTTTTTGTCGATATCCAAAAAGATTCTTTTTTTATGTGGAGACCACCATGCATATTTCCAGCCCAGCAGTTTAACAATATATCTATCATAAAAAAACCATATGGCGATTAAAAAAATTAAAAGTAAGATTAAATTTGCCCATTTGGGTAATAATGTTGCAATAAGTGTAATAGCTCCACCCAATAGCAAGCCAAATATGAGTAAGGTTATTGTTTTGTTTTTCATTTTCCCCCCTTTGTATAGAATGTTACCCTAACTTTTTTGGGAACTTTAGCCTTAAAACAAATCTTTTTACCTTTAGCTTTAAAACAAACAGTTCTTTTAACTGGCTTTTCTGCATAAAAACTTACCTTTTTCTTTTTTATTGGATATTTCATTTTTTCTCCAATATACAATTCCAACTATTCTCGACTTTTTAATTTTTTCTATAAAAATCTAGGTAGTTTCTCTTCTATTGACCCGAATTTAGTCTTTTTAACCTCTTTTTTATTTTCCATACTTATAACAATCCCTTTTAATTCTTTTTATTATGCCCCGTTTAACTAGTTTAGAAAGTATACTCCTTATCTCATGATGCCATCTTGGTTGTGGATAGACAGAGTCATCTTCTTTCTGGTAATCTGAAAGTTTATAATAATTTTGAAAATCAAAACGAATTTCTTCCATAGTAAATTCGTTAGTCGGTTTATTCTTAAAAACATTGATTAATGACTGTTCCATTTTCTACTCCTCACTTAGCAGCGGGTACCAAGGGCATATTTTTTCTTCATGCCTTTTAGGGCATTCTTCCATTAAGCTTAATGCGGACGGCGATAGCTTGTATATCATTTTACACTCTTTTATAAAAAATCAAGTGGAATAGGTTATTTAGACTTTTTGGCTTTTATTTCTCCAAGTTGGAGTTCATTTTTCTAATTTGTTTTCTTGTTCTTTATAACTATGGGAACCGCAGTCTGGACAACTCTTTAATCTATCTATTTCTTTTTCTAATTCTTGAAGATTCCTCTGACTTTGTTCAGCAGAACCTAAGGCAGACCAACTTCCCGCAAGCATTCCCCACCCGGCAGTTTTGATAGCGCCTTTGGTAGTTTTTATCTTTTGTTCTATTTCATGTTCTCTTTTCTTTAGAGAATACCAAACCTTACTACAAGAGTTACATTCTCTTTTATATTCTATCTTTTCTTGCTCCTCTTTAAATTCTTTTTTACATCCCTTACTACAAAATTTATTCAGCTCTTCATCGATAACCCAACCGCCTTTCCAAAAACTTAATTCCTTTCCACAATTTAGACAGCTAGCTTTGGCCATAATTATTACAAGAACCTAAAATACTTAAACTTTTACTTTTCCTGCTTCTATAAAGCTCTCCTGGCGTAGCCCTTATGCAGGGGGCAAGAGAGTCAAAGTTCTCATTCAACAAAAAAAAGCTATTTAAGTCTTTTGTCTTTCAGACACCCTTCTGGTAAAACACATAAATATTTTTTTTCGTATTCTGAATATCGAACTTTGTTTCGCCTAAAATTTCCTTTGTGAGCAATTAAATTTTAGGAGGTTAAAATGATACACATTTTAAGAGAAGATATAGATAAGTCAAATAGAATAACTTCTGCTGTTGACTTGTTTGAACGAATAAAGAAAATCGATGTCGATTTTAGCAGAGAGAACTTTATAGTGTTTTACTTGGATACAAAAAACAGTGTAATAAACAGCGAAAATGTTTTTACTGGCGCTATTGACGCCTGCCTTGTCGACCCAAGAGTTATTTTTAGAAAAGCATTATTAAATAATGCTACTAGAATAATTATTGCTCATAACCACCCATCAGGAGACTTGACTCCAAGCAGTGAAGACCTTGAAATTGCCCATGCCTTGGAAGAATTGGGCGATAAGCTTAATCTAAAAGTATTAGATAGCATAGTATTTTCAGAAACGAAGTTCTACAGCTTACTAGAAAATTCCGATTTAACCGGGGATTAAATCCCCCTTTTTTGTTAAACTAAAGCATTCTAAAGAAAAAATAAAAAAATTGTTTAACTACTCCGGCATTCTTCTATACTTTTCAACACATTTTTTTATTTTTTCTACAGCAATCTTAAATCTTTCTTCATCAAAATCTTTCCAATTAATGAATCTTCTATGTTCTATTGGATTTCCATAACCAATTATCAAGTCTAAACTACCAAAAAAATCATTTCGACTTATAAAACCTAAGGTATCTCCTTTTTGGGCAAGAAATATATTCTCAAAAAATTCCCATTCGGAATCTATAATTTTAATACAATTTCCTAAATCCAAGTAATCTTTGAGGTTATCAGATACGCCAACCTTATCTTTTTTTATTCTGTCTTCAACGATTCTATTCAAATAACCTTTAACATTTGTGTCTTTGATTTTGTTTACCCAATCGTCTCCTAATTTTTTGTTTAAAACATTATTAATTAATTCTCTTAATAGAACCTCTACTTTACCTCTTTCATTTCTTAATCTTACAGTAAAACCTTCCCTTGCTAATTTTAGCATCTCTTCAATAATTTGGATTTCACTTTCCCTATCGGTTATTTTCTTAACATTTATTTTTTGCAGAAAAGAATTAAAAGCATTCTTGTCCAACGAATCCCATATTCCTGTTACATCCTCATCGCCAAAAAAGTTATGCAACATTCCTTCAATTTCACTAAATAATTTATTTCTCTCTATCAAATCTTCCAATAAACTTATTGAAGCTTCAAGATTTGCACCTATTTTAAAGAACGGTTCTTCTTTTATGGTATCATAAATCTTTTCTTCAGCAAGATATCTAAGTGATTCGGAAGTATACTCATTGATATTACCCTTTATATCCTCTTTAAGATTTACAGTATTAAAAACATCCTCTCCTAATCTCTTAGATATTTCATCAAAAAATCTATCTTCAAAATACCCTCCTAAAGATTCATTTCTCTCAAAAGCAGATTTTATTATTCCAAATAGTTCTTTTACAAACATCTTTTGTTTTTCAGTTTCTAATTTTTTTATTTCTAATATAGCTTTTTCTTTAATATCGTTTTCTTTTCTTACCTTTTCTATTTTTTCTTCTCTTAATTTTAGATGCTCTTTTGTTTCAGGAATAGGCCTGCCGATCATATCAAGATACTCTTTAAAATCAATCTTATTGGGTTTAAATCTTTCTTCAAAATCAATCCTTCTTAATTCGAATAATAATTTATTTATTTTATTAATATCCGTTTTATAAATTTCTGGGAGGATATTCGATATTTTTTCTTTAGTTTTATCTTCCATGATTCTATCAATATCAGCTTCTTTTTAATTTTATCTCTTTTTTTAAGCTTAGAAAAAAATAAAAAAATCCCCCTAACCACTAAAAACTAATCCTCGTCTCGCCTTGTTATAACGAGGGTCTTGATTCCCGGTTTTAATCTTTTTTGCCATTCCTTTTTTGCTTTTTTATTCCATCTAAGTTATTTTTTTCTATTTGCTTTCCTCTTTGTCTTAGTATTTTTAGCCCAAATCCCATAATTGCTATTAGTCTCGATTCATGCTTGTAATTTTCTCTTAAAGCTAGCTGTTATCTGTTATTTATAGGCATTTTCTCTTTTTGTTTTCCTTTAGTTTTCTTACCTCCTTTTTCAGCTTTTTCTAATTTTTTTGTCTTCTCATACCCCAGAGTTAGCCATTTAGATTTTTCTATTCAAATACCAGTCGCAGAGGTTCCGCTCGCTTCCCTGAAAAATGTAAAAGGCACTCTTCTACGGCAAGCTTCGGGTATGACAAAAAAATTTAACAAAAAAGCTGAAAGGAGGCAGCAAATGAAAATGGAAAACAACAACGAAGAAGAAAATGCCAAACAGATAGAGATAATAACAGCTATCAGAAATAACAAGCCTGAACTAATAAACGCCTGCTATGCAGTAGGCGCATGGATTTGGGCTGAGTTTCAACAGAGACTAAGCCAAGAGGAAATAAGTTTCCTAACAGAACTTGGTTTTAGATGGAATCCAGTAAGAAAAGTCTGGCAAAATGCCTGTGGCGTTAAAACAAGAATGTCCTTTGGTGACCCTCGTTCAAAGTACCAAGTCGTTACTTTTGACGAGGATTAGGGGGTTTTTACCCCTCTTTTTTTTATTTTTTTCTTTATTACCCTCTTAGTCCAGTCTTTATGGGATTTTCTAAAAAAGAAGGATAATTTTCCCTATTCTTATGTCTAGGTCCTTTAATGAAAGGCAAGATTTTTATAATCTGTTATATGCATACTCTTATGGCCACAAGAAATACTGGTTTAATTTTTAGGAAATTAGACCTTCACATCCACACTCCGGCTTCAAGGTGTTTTATTGACAAAACAGTGACTCCTGGAAGAATAATTGAATCTGCATTGAATAAGGAGCTTGATGCTATTGCAATCACGGATCACAATTCTGGAGAATTGATTGACCAACTAAAAGAGGCAGGGAAAGATAAATTAATCATTTTCCCTGGTGTTGAGATTACTTGCTCAGGGGGAGGAAATATTCATATTATTGCCTTATTTGATATAGATAAAACTACCAAATCTATTGAAAATTTCTTGGGGCAAATAGGGATTACCGAGGATAAATATGGTAAAGAAGAAGCGTTTGCAAATAAAACCCCTAACGAAATAATAGAGCTGGTTAATGACCGGGGGGGTTTAGCAATTTTAGCTCATGCAAATTCTGCTCACGGAGTTTTATGCGATATGGAAAGCCAACCAAGAATTCAAACAATACAAAATATTCATTTACTTGCTGCTGAGGCTACTGATTTTGATAATCCTTCTTTAAAAGAAAAAAAGAAACGAGTTGTAGACCTATTAAATGGAGAGGATCGAGATTATAATAAGAAATGTGCAGTTTATCAATCCTCAGATAATCCAAGTAGTAGCGAAGAGGGCAAACATTCTTTGGATGGAATTGGAAAACGTTATACTTATTTTAAATTAGATGAGATTAACCTAGAAGGGCTAAGGCTTTGTTTTTGTGACCCCGAAGTTAGGATTAAACAGATGGGGGAATATGTAAAAAGTAAATACCCCGTCATCAGATCAATGGAAGTTTCCGGGGGATTTTTAGACAAATGCCCCATTAAATTTCATAGCGGATTAAATAGTATCCTTGGAGGGAAAGGTGTCGGCAAGTCTTTAATAATTGAATTTCTAAGATTTGCTTTGTGTCAGGTTTCATCTGAAGCCAATATATTAAAAGATAATCAAGGAAAATTAAAAAATTGCCTTGGAGATTTTCAGCTAGTTAAAATAGTTGTGGAACAAGATGACGGGCAGCAATATTTGATAGAAAGAACCTTTAATGGAGAAGATAATCCTATTACCTGTACAAATTTGGATACACAAGAGTCTTATAAAGGAGATATTTCTAAAATATTTCCAATTTTGGCTTACAGTCAAACAGAAATTATAAAAATTGCAGAAAATTCTAATGCACAATTGGAATTGATTGACAAATTCATTGACTTTAATGATTTTGCAGACCAGATAAAAGAACTCTCTAAGGCATTTGATGAAAACAATAAAAAAATAAGCGACAGCATTTCCGCTAATAGGGATATTAAACAACTTGATAGAGATATTGAAACAACAAATGAACAATTAAAAAAGATTAATAAAACATTAAAAAATCAATTATTTGATGAGTTTGAAAGATTAGATAGTAAAAAAGAGTTTATTGATACCGAGATAGAATATAATAAAGAACACTTAGAGGAGATCGACAAGTTAAAAAAGAAATTAGAAAAGCCTCAAAAAAGAAAAATCCCCAAGTTTCTTGAAAAAGATAGTTTAATAAATAAAGCCGTTGGCATTTCGAATGAATCGGTTAAAATTATTGATGCAGAACTTGATTCTCTGAAAGATAAATTGAGAGAAGAAATTAAAAAATTAGAGGTAGATTTTTCAGAATGGTTAACCTCTTATGATAAAAAGAAAAAAGAGTATGAAGAGATGATTGCTAAGAGTGGTGGAGAAAAATCAAAATTAGAGCAACAAAGAAGAAGGTTAGATAAGAAATTGAAGAGATTAAGAAAGGAGTATGAAGCCAAAAAATCGCTGGTAGACGAATTTAATAAATTTCGAATAATTAGAAATGAACATCTAGATAATTTAGATAACTTATATAATAATAATTTTAATATGCGAGAGTTGAAATATGCGGAAATAACTAGTAAATCAGATAAAAAGCTTGATCTGAAATTAACGAAGGGAGGGAATAAAAAAGATTTCGAGACGAGTCTTAATGAGTTAAAAAGAAACAGTGGAATAAGAAAAACAGATATTGAAAAAATAACAAAGACTATCTCCCCAAGAGAATTTGTGGATCTAGTTATAGACATGGACGAAAAAACACTTAGCAGGAGAACAGGCCTGGTTAAAGAAAATGCTCTAAAGATTATCAATGTAATGTTAAACAGAGGGGATCTAAATGAATTTTTAAGAATTCAACATTCTTGTTATCCTAAAGATGTACCATCCATACGATTTAAAAAGCTCGATGGCAAATATTACCCCCTTGAAAATCTGTCTATGGGTCAAAAATGTACTGCATTATTAATAATAGCATTGGTAGAAGGGAATATGCCGGTAATAATCGACCAGCCAGAAGATTCATTAGATGTCCCTTCCATTTATGAAGATATTGTAAAAAAATTAAGAGAAAACAAAGAAAAAAGACAATTTATTTTAACAACCCATAATTCTTGTGTTGCCGTTGCTTCTGATTCAGATACCTTTGTTATTTTGCAAGGAAGTTCATCTAATTCAAATATCTCTGCTAATGGGGCTATTGATCGACAAGATGTTAAAAAAGAAGTAATCAAAGACTTAGAGGGGGGAGAAAATCCCTACATGTTAAAGAGCAAAAAATATAATATTCTTAAATAAACTTTTATACTTCTACAATCCCTTCCTTCATTCTCTTTCTATAAAACATCCACTTAAACAAGGAAAAGCCAATTATTCCTTTGCAGTTTAATTTCCAAAAAAACTCCCGAATCCTGTTTTTTCTCATACTCCTTTATTAGGGATTAACCCTATTTAAAGATTATATTTCTCTAAAATATATGAAAAAAAGAAGAGGCGCATTGGATATGGCAAAAGAAATTTATCTTTTTCTTAAAAATGAGAAGCCAAAAGAATATTCAATAAACAAGATTTCAAAAAAGGTTAAATCTAAATATGAAATGACTGTTAGATGTCTCAATTTTCTGAAAGCTCTGGATTTGATAAAGGAAAGAAAAGGGGATAAAAAGCCAATTCCTGAAAGGTTGTTTAGTTTTAAGAGATAAAGGTCTACAAGTGATTAAATCTTCTTCAACTTTTCTCTTAAATCTTCCCAGCCCTTATAAGTTATTGAAACATCTGCAGCAGCCTCTAAAAAAGCTGCTTCTGTGCCTTCTTGATGTATAATTATAACTTTTTTTCCTAACGCTTTTGCATAGCCCACTTCAAAATAAGCCCCGCTTGCTTTTTCTGATGCCTCAACGAGAATAGCATCGCATTTTTTAACTGCTTTGCATGCCTCTTTAACTAATTTTTTAACATCCATCTCAATTTCCCCCCATTTTTGAGTATCTCTAAAGAAAATAAACGTCTTGCATTTCAGAGTATCTTCTACAATTTTGCTTAGTTCTTCGAGTTTTTGTTTTAACAAAGCTGGATCTGAATCCTTAAATTTGTATGCTATGAAGATTTTTTTCATTTTGAACTTTGTTTATGCCATTCCTCTACTTTATTTATATCCCCCCATTCTTTTTTTTCTTCATTATACCACTGCCATCCTTTTTTTTCTCCATCTTGATTTAAGTAATCCTTAAGTTTATTAAGTGATCCGTCAAGATTCTTTTCGTCCTCTACATAAGGATTTATTATAATTTCATTATTATCTCCTTGATTAATTATTATCAAAGGTAAAATTCCTGCATCTTTTTTTGTTTTTTTAATAAGCCTTTTAATTGCATCATAAAATTCGTCGAGGACCTTATATGCTGCCCATAAACCTAATAACTTTAAAGATATCCATACCTCTGGTGGGATTTGTTCCGCAGAAAGTTTAATAATTATTTCTCCTTTAGAATCCAACTGGAAACCTTCTTTTTTCCCTATTTCAATTATCTTGTTTATTACATCCTTGTTTAACCCTTTACTACAACTAATGCTACCATTTATTACTTCCATCTTACATAACCCTCCTTCTATCTCCATTAGTATAATACATTTTATAAGCCTTTCTTAGCATTTCTGCTAATTGCTCAGGTGTTGCTTGTGAGAATGAAACTTTAGTTCCTAAATGGTATTTGCTAAAGTTAGTTCTTGAAGGCAGGCCATCTAAGGGAACTTGGCTTTGCAAGTCAATATAGCTCTGTAATTGGTCTTCTCCATACTTCCCAACTAAAGAATCATACATCTGGGTTCCTGGATAGGCTTTAACTAGTAAAAAACATGCTACATCTGTGCCTAATTCTTCTGCAAGTTTTAGAGTCTGCTCCATTTCTTGAAGCGTTTCTGTAGGAAATCCAAACATGTAATAGGCTTTAGTCTTTATCCCGACTTGTTTGCATAATTTTATCGCTTCTCTTGCCTGTTCTGGTGTTGTTCTCTTTTCAACAGAATCTAAAACTCTCTGGCTGCCAGATTCTATACCAAAAACTAACTTGTAACACCCTCCTTGTTTAAGCTCTCTTACAAAATCTATTCCTGCCTCAGCAATTAAATCTACTCTTGCAAGAGCCCGCCATCCTATGTTTAGTCCCCTTTTTCTTAATCCATTAATAAATTTTTTTAAGAAGATTTATGATAAAGGAATTTATTTTACAAAAGAAAATAAGGGATCTCACTTAATAGGGGCACTGATTAAAAAATGAAACCAATATTTAAAGGACATAATGCAGAACTGGTTAACTATATATTCCAGACTTTATTAGTAACATATCTGGTTTTGTTGCTTGCAGAGCAAATATGGCCTACAAGTGTTTCTGACTATGTTAACTTAAACTACTTTCTTATAATAGTTACTGTATCAGGAATCTTAGATGTTTTTGCAGAACATGAAGTTAAAAAAGAAAAAATAAAGAAAAGAGACCATATCTTTATTATTGTATTGGGAATTGCAGGATTCTTAATAATAAAATTCAAGACAGGAGAATTAGGATGGCTTTCTTGGGTGATATCAATAATAGCCGGTATACTCATAGTTCTCCTTTCATTGTTGATTTTGGAAGAAGATGAAGAAGGAGAAAAAGAGATAAATAGGAAAGGATACGAATTCAAAAACCTTCCCGAAACCTTTCATGTAAAAAAAGGACTAAGATTAGACCCCGAAACTAAAATTCTCCTTTTTTCAGCGATAGTAGGCATGGCTGCGGGGCTTGTTACCTTTAGATTTTCAGAAAATCTCGGAAGGGTTTCTTATGTTCTTTCTGCAATCGAAACAGCAGGAATAATGATACTAACCTATTATTTCACCAACAAAATAAAGCAAAGGCGGCAAAAAACATTTAAATAGAATATGGAGGTTATTCTTTATGGACAAAAAAAATAAGCAATGGGCTCTTGGCATTATAATCGTTTTAGCAGTTTTAATGATAATCTCGGTTGCTATTAGCATTTTCACTTCTGTTTCATACCTTGAAGCAATTAGGATTATTTATGGAAGTGTTTATGTCCTGTTCTTGCCAGGATTTATCTTGAGTTACCTGTTTTTTCCAAAAACCAGGCCTTTTGAAGAAGATAAGGAGAAAAGAGAGAAAGGAGCTATTGACTGGATTGAAAGGATAGCTTTGAGCTTTGCTTTAAGCATTGCAGTTGTGCCTCTATCTGTTTTTTATCTAAATTTAATTGGTGTTAAAATAAATCTACTGAATTCTTTTTTAACAATTCTAGGAATCATTATTGTTGGCTCTTTTATCTTGTTATATAAGAATAAAAAACTGAAATATTTGAGTTAATTAGTCTTTCCATGCAAACCAAACATCCCACCATCTCTGCCTTTTGGCTTCTTTCTTCAGCTTTTTTATTTCTTCTTCCAGAGCCTTTATTTTCTTGCTAGATTCTTGCTTTTTCATATTGTTTCTCCAAAATATCAGATTTCATATTTGCAATTTTAATAAATTCTGAAAGTTCTTTTAGGGTTTTTTCCATAGTATCCATTCTTTCTTGCAAAATCTCATTTTTCTTTTCAGATTGCAGCAGCTTCTTTTCGATTTCTGTCTTTGTAACATCCACAAGTAAGTCTTCCTCTCTAATTGTATCACTCATGCCTAAAAGCTCGCTGTAATAATGGATTTTATCGCTTTTTTTCCAGCCAAAGCGATATTTTAAAGCAGATTCGCTCTTGTATCTTGGAAGCCAATAGCAGCAGCTTATATGCCTAAAGTCATACATAGTAAGCTTTGAATACCTCTCTCCTGCTGGCGAAAGCTTATCCCCAAAGACCCGATATGCAAGCCTTTTAAGGTATCTATTTACTACAGTGGGGCATATATCGAACAAATAGTCGTCTTGCTGGAGATTTTTATTTCTAATGTATTCTTTTAATTTTTCCTTGCATAATAAAAGCTTAATTTTTCTTCCAAAAGTCTTGCTTGTTTCTTCCCTTATCTGTAATTCTCTAAAATCGTTATAAAGGTCAGAAACCTTGACGTTTATCAACTCTGTTGGGCTTCTTATTCCTGTATCAAACAAGAACCAGATTAAAACAGCATATTCATATTTTGCATTATCGCAGAGCTTTTTCACTTCTTCCTCATTAAGATATACCCAAACGGGCTTTCCACCTCTTGAATCTAAGTCTAAAGTTATATCTAAAATCTCTGTCCCTTTTTTTCTATTTACCTTCTGGTGCCAGTGCCAGAATGCTTTGAAATCACAGATATAGTCTCTAATAGCAATAAAATTTTTTCCATTAGATTTAGTGATATTTCCATTCCTCATATCAACAAAGAAGCTGCACAATTGTTCTTCTGTAATTTCTGTGATCTTTTCTAATTTAAATCTCCTTTCAAACTCTCTTACCAGAAATAAAACTCTTGTTCTTAAGGCAATAAGCCTCATGTAGCTCCTAGAGCCTTTTTTAACTGAAGAGATATTAATGCCATTTTCCATATCACTAAAGTAACGTTTAATGAGACATGAGTTAAATTCGCTTATTCCAGGTATTCCTGATTCCACATCCTTCTTCCATTTGAGATACCTTTCCTTGCTTTTATACGGGTCTATTTTCATGTTTTTATTAAGTTAAACTTGTTTATATTATCTCGGTGCAAATTCGGACATGCCTTGGTCTAATAGGATAAGACAGAAAAATGTCGCACTAAAATGCCAGAAAGGTATTATGCGGAGACCGGGATTCGAACCCGGGTTATCTCGTTGGCAACGAGACGTTCTAACCACTGAACTACCTTCGCAATAAGCTGCGCCTCACAAGGAAAGAGAAGACATATTTTTAAAGGTTATTGTATGAACAGTATCTCCGAATAAAGCGCTGTTTGGCGCTTTATTCGATTGTTTCTATTGCCCTCTATAAACTAATCCCCTTTGACTCTCACCCTGCTACTTACTTTAATCAGCTCTCCCTCTTAAATTTTCCTTTTCTTCCCTTAGCCATTGCTAATCAATTCCCCAGACCAATCATAACTTAACCTATGTGACCTCTAACCTAATCTTCTCTTCAACATTCTTCAAATATCTTTTAAATGGAACTTCTGGATGTTCTATCCTGTTGACTTCCCAATTAGCCATCAGTATAAGCGACATAAGAAAATAGAAGTACCTGACTATTAGAATACTGCTTTTGCTCATTATCCTAGCTTCATCATGAACCCTGAAATCTGTTTCAATCTGCCACCTCTGCTTGTAAACCTTAATCAAACTTCTGCTATGCTTTAAGTTTGTTGCAAATATCCAGTAATACTCTGTTCTTTTTCCCTTTCTGATTATTTCATCCCAGATGATTACTATCTTTGTGGTAATCTCCCAGTTAGACTTATGCTTGTTCCATTTAACTTTGTGGTTGAACCAGGCAAACTTGTTTGTTAATGCTATGTAGTCTTTCATAGCTGAATTTTCTGGAACAAATATAAGATACTTTATGCGTTTATATTCGAGAAATTCGATTAACTCTCCAATGTAAAATCCTCTGTCAAATAAGACTGCCTCAATAATTATTCTTAAGTTTAGCGCATAATTCAGAAGCTCTTTAACAATTGCAGTTACATCATCGCCTTGCTTATAGGGGATGGCCATTAGCGGTAGAGAGCGAGGCTTGATGATTTCCACAACAACATACTCGAAGGCTTCTTCAGCTCCTCTTTCATGCTTTATTTGTCTTACATTCAACCCGCCTTTCTTTCCAAAATAAAGCTCTTCCGTCCCATCAATTGCTAGAACAACTCTCCCTAAGCCCATTCTTCTAATCG
>Ga0315277_10006739_pt1 | contig 14956 bp, 9 predicted proteins | sample YL17G05_15_MG_FD_203695 | JGI IMG/M metagenome (GOLD analysis project Ga0315277, IMG submission 203695) | Sediment microbial communities from Yellowstone Lake, YNP, Wyoming, USA - YL17G05_15 | ecosystem: Environmental > Aquatic > Freshwater > Lake > Sediment | place: USA: Wyoming | collected...
CATCTAGCAGTTGAAATGTCTCTGGTGCCTTCGCAAACCCGATGGCTGGAATTTCGTGTTGTGGCGAATCCCCAGCAGGGAACCACAGGTTCTATTGCTGTCCTCGATGCCGCCCTCCTGAAGCTCGGCAAACGCAGATAGAATGAAAAAAGAAGAATGGGAGAAATGTTATCCCGGCTTTGTTCATTTTTCCTGAGGGGAGACGGATATTTTTCTATCAGGATCAAAGGGAACGGTTTCGAGGAGCAGAGATAATGGCTTGAGTCCGGATTCATCGAGCAAGGAAATAAGGGATGCGGTCGTATTATTCAGGGCGTCGCCCGGTGATTCCTGCTCCTCCATTTTGGCAATAAGGGGGTCCGGAATCAGCCCTTCATCTGAGGAATGGCTTTCATAAGAACCGGCCTTGGCCCGATTTCGAAAGCTTTTGCGGAAGGCATTGGCGCTCAGGATGCCGTAACCCTCCGCTGACAGTTGATACCGTCCCTGGATATTTCGATCCGTCACAAGAAATATACTAATCAGGTAGGAATCGCTTGAGCTGGAGGAATCCGAGTGTTTCCTTGTGGTGATTTCTCTGTCCAGTTTTTTCTTCACATCCAGATCCACCTCAAGGCACAGAACGAGCTTGGAGTTATTTTTATCCTCAGATCCCACGAGTTCCCGGATTTTCCGAACCAGTCCTGAAGGGGCAATGACGGTGTTTCCCTGGGAGATTATCTTAATGTCATAAGTGATGGGGAGGGTGAGGAGAATTTTCTTGAACAGATCGAAGAAATTTTCCGCAAAGGAGGATTGGTTGAAATAAGCCATCCGTTCCAGGATAAACTGATAAAAGGAGGCGAGATCCTGGCGATCCTTCATCTTCTGTGCGAGGATCATCCAATCACACTGGGCAATCATGTTGTAAACCATTTTGATAAGAGCGGGCGGAAGGTCATCTTTTTTGTCCCATACGCGCATCAGGTTATCCCGCGCCTTTTCCAGATCCCCCTGGGGAATCCGGACGTTGATGTCCTGGAGGAAGTTCAGGATATTGATGAGTCGCTCGGTTTTGGGATCTCCTGCAGGATAATATTTCACGATCTCCTGATAGGCCTTCAAAGCGGAAGAGAGATCGCGCTGATTCAGAGCCCATTCCGCATACAGCTCCCAGCTTTCCCTGCCCGGGTGAATCTTCAGGATAAGATTCACTTTTTCCCCCGCATTGACATGTCCTCTGCGAACCTCGTTGACAGCGCTGGATTGGAGATAGTCCAGGGGATTTTTCTCCACCGCCTTTCCGCTCCAGGGAGACAACTCCGCGCGGAGGGACTCGTGTTTTTTCAGAAGGGAAATGATCGCCTCAGCTCCATAATACTGGCATACAAGGCTTGATGCGCTTCCAGGCTGCATCAAGGCTTCCAGGTAATAATTCAAAAGATTCGTGAGGGTTTTCCACAGGGCCTTATCCGGCAGAACATCGGTCTCACCGCATGCATGAAGATACCGGGCTGCGAAAAGGGCCATATTCTCTTTCTCCAGGGAAGGAAGAGATTCGTATTTCCGGATCTGCCCGCTTGCTTCCTCGTGTGCCCTCGCATCTTCGGGATATTTTTTCACGTGGACCAATAACAACTCAAAACCGCGGGCATAATCAAGGCGATCCATGGCGTCGGTTACAGACTTCCAGTGCTCATCTTTTTCAATGGACTGGGTTTTATGGGTCATATGCTGTTTTATTTTATCTTTCAACTCGTCTATGGCGGAGATTTTTTCCTCAATCCTCTTTCTCTCTTCCGCCTGTCTCGCAAGAAGGAGGGCCTGATGATAAAAAACTGCAGCATCGTCCAATTTCTTGAAATAATTTTGGGAATCCATGTCCTGGATCGAGGCGGATTGAGCGGCGTCCGACACCTGTTTTACCAGGGCATCCGCCTGATCCTCAAGGTTCTTATCATAAGGAAGGGGCATGATGGATTGAATCTGTGAGAAGGGGAAATCAATGCCTGCGCTGCCGAAATACGGGACGATTTTCACGGACTGATTCTCCACTCCGCCGACAATGACGCCTTCAACCGCGCGTCCATCCTTTAATCCAATTCTGACTTTCCCGGAGTAGGCGGCCCCCTGCCAGCTGATTTCGGGAATTTCCAGTCTTCCGGCAAAAACACCGCCCCGTATCGCAAAGAGGAAAATGACCCCAAGGAGGAGAAAGCGGTCCCTGTGGCGTGTGTCAATTATGATTTTGAAAGATCTGAGAATCCTGATACTGAATTGTTTTATCTTGACCTGTGCTTTCATCATTTATTTTAATTAAAAAAATTGAGATATATAGGATTTCTTATTATATTATAAATAATTTCCATAATTCTAGAAGTCAAGGATCGAATTGGTAACAGCATGGAATTCCTGACAGGAAAAGCGCCGGTGGTGGGGATTGATCTGGGCACCACATATTCCTCCCTGGCTATAATGGATCAATCCGGCAGACCCAGGATCATCCCCAACCGCGACGGAGAGAACACCACCCCGTCCGTGCTTTTCTTTGACGGGAAGAGCGTGATTGTGGGATCCATGGCCCAGGATTCCGCCATCACGGAACCGAGGAATACGGCACGGCTGATCAAGAGGTATATGGGGCTTCCCGGCGCTCGGTTCGCCTTCAGCAACCATATCCTGGATCCGGAAATCCTCTCCGCCTTCATTTTGAAAAAGCTTGTCCAGGATGCGGAAAGATATCTGGGACTGGAGCGGGGTGCGATTCAAAACGCCGTGATCACGGTTCCGGCATATTTCACAGACGCACAAAGAAAAGCCACAGCCGATGCCGGAAGAATAGCGGGACTCAACGTCATCAGCATCATCAACGAACCCGTGGCAGCGGCGCTCTCATACAGCCTGGACCGGCTGGGCACCAATCATACCATACTCGTCTATGACCTGGGCGGCGGGACATTCGATCTGACCATCCTGCGCATTCAGGATAAAATCATCCGCATGATCGCCACTGATGGGACAGCCCAACTGGGAGGATATGACTGGACCGTAGCACTTGCCAACCTTCTTTGCGAAAGATTTCAGATCGAGTATAACACAGACCCCCGTGAGGACATCGATTCCCTCCAGAATCTGATGAATAATGCGGAAAAGTCAAAAAGACTCCTTTCCAAAAGAGATCGCGTCATCGTCACTGTGACCCATGCAGGTCAAACCATCCAAATACCCGTCGGCCGAACGGAATTTGAATCCTGCACCAGCCACCTCATCAACCAGACGAACAGCATCATCAAATTATGCTTCCAACGAAAAAACCTCCCGTTCAACTCCATTGACAGGATCATTCTGGTGGGTGGCGCCACACGGATGCCCATGGTGTCCCAACTTATCGGAAAATATTTCCCCGATTGTCCACAGGAGCAGACAAATCCGGATGAATGTGTTGCCCATGGCGCAGCCATTTATGCAGCCATGCTCTCCCGTTCCATTCCTGACCAGATCCATGAAGAAAAGTCCTACCATGCTTCTCAGCTCCCCTTTGCAGATATCAAAGCGGAAATGATATGTCCCCACAGCCTGGGCGTGGAGGCGATTCTCAAAGACTCCAGGCACATCAATGCCATCCTGATCCCGCGGGAAACGCCGATCCCCAACCAGAGTTCCCGGACTTTTTACACCTCCAGGGATGGACAGACCTCGGTCAAGATCCAGGTGCTGGAAGGAGAAACCGAGGATTCGGAAGGATGTGTCCCTGTGGGATGCTGTGTGATCGAGGATTTGCCGCCTGCGCCGCAAAAAGAAAATGAAATCGACGTCACCTTCCATTATAATGAACAGGGGCGGGTGGAGATCGCAGCCATTCATAAACGCACCGGTAAATCCGCCTCAATGCATATTGAACGAAACGCGGGGATCTCTGAAAAATCCCTCGATGAGGCTATCCGGATCTTTCAGGAGTTCAAAGTGGAATGAACCACCAGACTCTTCATGCCTTGGGGATCGATCTGGGCACAAGAAACACGCTTGTGGCTGCATGGGGAGATCCTCCCTCCATCCTCCCGCTTGGGGAAGGAGAACCGGCTGTGCCCACATGTCTGGCGCGGTATCAGGATGAATGGTTATTCGGCACCCCGGCGCGCCAGGCCATGAAAGCGGGAGAAGGAGGAGAGATCAACATCCGATATGATCTCAATGCCCCCCTCCGCGATTCCGACTCTGACAAAGAGGCGTGGGATATAGAAAACGCCCAGGAATGGCTTCTGTTCCTGCTGAAGGAAGCGGAATATCGTCTGCGCTATTCTGAATTCGCCCTTGCCATCACCGTGCCCTATTCTTACGTCAATCCTGCGCGAAAAAAACTGACGCAGGCAGCCCGGCAAACAGGCGTAAAACACATCCTCCTCGTGCATGAACCCCTTGCCTGCGCAGCAGGATGGCGCCTTCGAAACCAGGTCCGGGAACTCCGGAAACTTGTCATCCTCACCCTCGGAGCAGGCTATACACAGGCTGTGGCAGCTCTGGTCTCTCCCGGAGAAATCCGAATTTTGACAGCCCTGAACGCCTCGGGCTGGGGCGGGGATCAATGCGACGTTTTGATTGGAGAGGAGGCGCTTGAGGCTCTCAGCAACCAGGGAGTGATCAAGACCACCCAGATCGATTATCAGGATCAGATCCCCTTTCTCTCCGCTGTTGAAAAGACGCGGTCTCTTTTGAGCAGAAGACAGACCTCCCGCCTGGCCGCCTTCCTCAAGGGACAAAAGATCAATTTCGAGCTGTCGCGGGACAAAATGAATGGCTGGCTCTCCCCTTACATTGACCAGGTGGAAACCATCGCACAGAAGGCGCATCTTGCCCTGTCCTTAAAAGCCGATGCCCTGCTCGTTGCAGGACGGATGGCGGAAACGCCCCTTCTGATCGAACGACTCGCTTCCCTGTTCGGGAAACAACCCGTTCTTCTGCCCCAGGAGACGTCAGCCCTCGGCGCAGCCTGGTTCTCACACGTCTTTTTCACAGATGAAGAAAAGGCGTCATCCGCTGTGATGGATGCTTTACCGTATGATATAAAGCTTGTGATTCCCAAGGGGGGGCGGACCAGCTTGCATTCCATCATATCCATGAATACATCCATGGATTTATCCCGTGACATGTCATTCAAGCCCATTTTTCTCGCTTCAAGATCAGAACCTTTTGGAATAGAAATTCTCCAGGGGGAATCTCTGGAATCCCCCCACTATCGAACGCGCTTTGAAATCCCGAACGCGCCGACCGATGCAAAAGGGGTCAAACATGTGGAATTGAACATCTCCATAGATCCGAACGGGATTTTCTCCTGTCAATTTACAGACAGGCTCACAAAAAAGCTGCTGCCCGCGATTGAAATGCTTCCGAAGACGATGCTGGAGGAAAAGATCCTCGAACAAGGGACTCTGCCCAGTCCCGCCAGGGCCATGCCACTCGCTTCAGAGCAAACACCTCCCCCTTCAAAAGCGCCGGGGGAAGCGGCCACTCCCAAACCCATAAAAGCGCCGTCCGGACCCAAGGCTCTTCTCATCAAGAGAAGCTTTGCCTCTATAGAGGAAATACTGTATCAACATCAAATCGAAAAGGAAGCCATCCCCCCAAGAGGCGCGAGCCACGAAGATTTTTCCTGGGACGGATTTTCCCTTGTTGTCCTGACCAGCGCGAGCCAGTTTGACCGCTATATTGAGACAATAGGGCAACGACTGGAATCCTTTGTAAAGGCCGGTGGCGCCGCCCTGATTCTTGATTGGGCTTCCATCTATATTGCCAAGGCGTTTCCTGGATACATGCAGTTCCATGAGGCGCCTCATGGAGGCATGGCAGCCGATGTCCAGGCAACAGTGGTTGATCCGGAACTGGAGAAAATCACGGGAACCTCCCTGGAGCTGGATTTAAGCGCCGGCGCATGGGATCCCATTAAGGATCTCCTGAGACCGGAAGATGTCCAGGTCTTTTTAAGGGGATCCTACGAAATCCGGAATGGTTTCTACCAGGAAAATAAACCTTTGGCAGTTTCCTTCCCTTATCATCAGGGAAGGGTGGTATTTTCCGTATTGAATGAAGAGACCTTCTCCACTCCCACGGGTCGGAAGGTGCTTGAGTTTTTACTCAATTATGCAATGTCACACATTCATTGATATGGGGAAATAATATATCACGAACCATGCCCTTATCCTCGGAAATTTACATCCAAGTCGGTGAAAAGCTGCGGACAAAACTGTATCTTGGCGAAGCGCCGGAGGAGATGGACTTTTACCTTTTCCTCGGAATCTCCGAGAAGGAACAGAATACTTCCATTATTGAGGAAGCGGCATTCCAGCGGATCAGGGAACTGCAAGCCTGGATTTATTCACCTCTGTTTGTGGCAGAGGCAGGGCAATTGCTTCAGAAGGTGGAATGGATTCGAACCACCTTGACAGACCCCGCGCGACGCTCCCTCTATGATCAGAAACTTCAGGAGACACGGGGCATGGGGCGGGACAAGGCAAAAAAAGATCTGGAGCGGCTTGTGGAAAATGCCTTGAGCAAAAGCCCGCCTGACGATCAGACATACGCCTTTCTCGTTCAAGAAACCTCCAGGCGCGGGCTGCAAGAATCCGATCTTGAAGACCTCATGAAAAAGTATCCCGGCAAATACGGCGTCTTTATACCTCTCAAGGAACCAGCGCCTGTGCAGGCGCCACCTCCTCTCTCTCCTCCCCCACAGTTACAAACTCCCGAACCCATAAGGAAAATCGGGAAGAAAGACAAACTCCTCTTTATCACTTTCTCCATTATCGGAGTATTCATTATTGCCTCCATCGCCCTTTTTCTGATCATGAAAAAATATTCTCAGCCGCCCCTGGAAGACAAAACCATCCCGGGCAATCTCCCAGACTCAAGGTCTTCGACTCCGATGCCTTCCCCAACTCCGACGCTTACACCCATACCTCGAGCCACTACTACTCCCACTCAGACTCCCACACCGACTCCCACACCGACTCCCATACCCCGCATCGAGGGATTTACTTATATTCCGCCTCAGCCGGGGAAAAGAGGGGGCTTCTACATTGCCGATCATCAGGTCACAGTGGAAGAATATTACCAATTCATGAAGGAGGAATGGTGGAGAAAACCCATCACATGGGAAAAGGATACTCCTCCTTTAGGGAGCGCCAAAAGACCTGTGAATGGGGTCAGTTTTTCCGATGGAGAAGGATACTGCAAATGGAGGGCAAAAGCCTACAACAAACCCCAGGGCTATTTCGATATTCCTGCGATTGAGGAATGGAAACAAGCCCTTGCTTCCGGGTGGAATCCCTATTCAGGCAAAGATGCCTCTTCCTCTGTGGGCGATTGGTGCAGGAATGTCTCCGACCGGGAAAAAGGACTTGTAATTCTTCCGGGACAAGAGCCGGAAAATGCCCGCCCCCTTCCCCTCTATTCCCGGGATGACGCCACAGGCTTTCGGCTTGTGATCAAATCCTTGAACTGAAATGCTGAAAGATCTTGATTCTGTAACGGGATTTACAAATGATCCCTTTTTCTTTAATCCAGCAGGTGCAGGAGGTGGGATATGTCGGAATCACAAGTCAAGGATAGCGTTCCTCAAAGCACGAAGAAAACAAAATGGGTATTGCTCGAGAGATATCTGATGGCCGTGTCTGCCTTGACGGCTGTGGGATTGACTGCGATCACCTATGCGCTCTTGTTTGGAATATCGTTCCTGATGCAGAAATTTCCCATTCCGACGATCAAGTTTATCACGATTGTCTTCATTGACCGGGGTTGGATTCCTTATCTTGAGGTTTATTGTTTCTGGGCGGCGATCATGGCTCTTCTCCTGAAGCTGCCCCTGATATCCAGGGAATTCAAGGCCTTCGGGCTGAAAATTTTCCCGGATGATCTGGGAACACATTATGGAGTGGCGATGGGACGCCGGATTCTGGCGAATATCCATCTTCTGCCCCCTGACAAACATAACCTCAAGCTTGTCAACAGGGTGAACAAAACCATAGGCAGGCTCGTGAATACGAGCGATACTTCCCAGATGGATGACGTTTTGAGAACCATTGGGGAAGTGGATCGGGATGTGGTGGACTCCAGTTATACCATGGTGCGTTACATCATCTGGCTGATCCCGACTTTGGGATTCCTGGGAACTCTCCTGGGCATCAGCCTTGCCATTGCGGAGTTTCCCAATCTCATCATTGCAGCTTCGAGCGCATCGGGCATGGAAGCGATCAAGAGCGGACTCACGGAAATCTGCAAGCAGCTGGGTGTGGCGTTCGATACCACTCTCCTGGCTCTTGTCATGAGCGCGATTATCGCCTATGTCATGGGTCTTGTGAGAAATAAGGAAGAAGGACTTCTGACTGCCATTGACGAATATTGCATTGAAAATATCATATCCCGGGTTGTCAGTATCGACGCAGGTTCCAATGTGATTCTCGAAGGCATCAAGGAGGGTGTCAAAGAGATGCGCCTTGCTATTGATGAACATGGACAGGTGTTCCAGGAAAAGATGGATGATCTTCGGATGCGCACCGGCTCGGGCGAGGTGGAAAAACTGCTGGAACGTCTTGTGGTCAAGACTGGGGAACCTGTTCCGACCATGGCTGGGCCGGCTTTGCCCTGGCCTTCGGAAATGAAAACATCCCTCACCCAGCTTTTCCGGGCGATGGAAGAATCGCAATCCGAAATGCTGAGGCGGGAAAAAATCCTCATGGAAAAAATCGAGCACCTCCTTTCCGCCGGACATCATGTCTCCCACATCATATCCGAAATGAAGGAATTCCAGAACTTCGCCGGGCTTGTGGAACGCCAGGCAAAAGCCCTGGGCGATATCCAGAAAACACTCAGCCTCCAGCTCGAAACCATGGAAAAGACCAACATCGCGCTTCGGGATGCAGTTTCCCTTCGCGATCAGATCGAGGAAATGAAAAGTGTGTTTTCCAAAACACGGGAAATGATCTCCCAGCATCTCGAGACCGTCGGACGCCAGCAGGAAATCCTGGACAAAGCCCTGTCCGCCCATAGAAATCTCGCAACGCTCCAGGGCGTGCTGGAAAAAAATGACAAAACCATGGGAACCGTGGCGCTGGTCCTGGAACGGATGGCAAAGGTTGAGGAAAAAATACTCTCCTTCCTGGAACAAGCGAAACCTCAGGCAGACAAGACGCAGCCCGAGGCTCCCGACTCCCCGGAAGGAGAGATCTTTCTGCCGGATAGCTGAAACATTCAGTTCGGAAAAAGGAAAACCGGGTTATGGCACGACGAGATCCAGACAGACAGCAGGTGGATATCTTCAATTTCTCCTTTCTGGATATTATTGCGTGTACTGTCGGAGCGTTGATATTCGTTCTTCTCATGTTCATGATTCATGCCTCACGGGAGACTGCCAAAGCCGCCTCTCCCCAGAGGGAAGAAGAGATCCTTTCTGCAATATCGGACCTGGACAGGCAAAATTCAGATCTGAAAATCCTGGAAGAATCCCTGTCCACAGCCCGCGATGGGATTGCTGCACAGGGATTGGGACCTGATTTCAAACCCGAAAAACTCAAGGCGGAAAAAGAATCCCTCGAAAACGAGATTGTCCGCATTTCCACCGAGTTAACCGAGCTCCGGCAAAAAAACTCCCGGACAAAGGATGCCCCTCTGGGGATCTGGATCGAAATCCTCAATCCGAACGATAGATTCAAACAAACACCCCATCTGGTGGAGTGCCGGCAAGACAGCATCTATATCTTTGAGGAGAAAATCAGCGAAACACTGGAACGCACCCGGGAACCGTCCAGCAGATGGAATGCCCTGCGGCAGAGGGTGGATAACAAAAGCGGAGGAGACTTCATTTTGCTCCTTGTCAGACCCGAGGGCATCAAAACTTTTTCCGTGCTCCGCGCCCAGCTCAAGAGAGTCAACACTCCTCATGGGTATGAGCCGGTTCTGACGGACTGGAGGGTTCTGGGTTTCAAGAACGCAGAAGAGCATAATCCTTCGCCCCAGGAGTAAAGAGGATAGGAATGGCACGAAGATTAAGAACAGAAGGCACAGTCAATATCTTCAACTTTTCCTTTCTGGATATATTATCCTGCACCCTTGGCGCCCTCATTTTCATCCTGGTGATGGAGATTATTTCCAACACCTTTACCGCCACCCAGAGCGACCAGGCACAGAAAATCAGGGAACTGGAAGCACAATATCGAACGAGAAAGAGCGAAGGAGAGGAAGTAATCAAAAGAAAGGCGCAAATCCAGACGGAACTCATGAAGCTTGAAAATGCGGTTCAGGCAAGTCGTGAAATTGCCAAGCTCACAAGTGAACTCTCCCTGAAGAAGAAAGAGCTGGCACAGATCCAGCAGGAGATCCAGCGAACGAATGAAAAAAAGATTCAGATCTGGGCGCCCCGGGAGTTTGAAACGGACAAAAAACCCACCCTTGCCCTTGTCTTTCAAGACCAGCGGGTTGCCCCCCTCGATGAATCTTTCTTTGAAATCATGACCAATGGGACGGGCTTGCCCGGTTCCGCAAGACGACTCAAAGAGGGAGAGGATATGGATATCGCTCTTTCCCCAAGAGCCAAAACCGCATCCATGATCGCCAAATACGATAAAAAATATAATTATATCCCAATGGTCGTGTATCCCAGCGGTTTTTCCGCATTCCTCAAAATCCGAAACTGGTTGATTGCAAATGAATGGGATTACTCCCTCATCCTTCTGTCCGAAGACGCCCCCCTGGAATTCGGTCCGGGAGTCGGCGCCATACTCAGATAAAAGCCCGGAACATTTCTGAGCTTATCGCCTCTTCTGGATTCTTTTGAAAACCATTTTAAAAAATTCCATCACCCACAGGGGAAGCGACGAGATCGAAACAACCAGCACCCAATCAAAAAATCCCAGGGCCTGGGTTTTGAACACTTTCTGTAACAGGGGGGTATAGACAACCAGCATCTGGAGAACAAACGAGGTTACATTGGCTGCAACCAGATTCTTATTGGTAAATATGCCGATCCTGAAGAGGGATTCGCGCATGTGACGGCAATTGAATGAATGGAATAATTGGGAGCAGGAAAGCACAATGAAGGCTGCGGTGCGCGCCCTGTCAATCCCCCCTTTTTCCACAAACAGGACAAAGCAAAAAGCCAACAGGCTGCAGAAGGCGATGAATCCTCCCTGGACCAGCATGAGGAAAACTCTTCTTTTCGTCACGACCGGTTCCTTTACTTTTCGAGGAGGCCTTTTCATAATATTGCGATCAACAGGATCCATTCCCAAAGCCAGGGCCGGCAATCCGTCAGTGACGAGATTCACCCAGAGGATTTGAACGGGGAGCAAAGGAACGGGAAGCCCGACAAGGGAAGACACAAACATGACCAGGATCTCCCCTGTGTTGCAGGATAGAAGATAATGGATGAACTTCCTGATATTATCATAGATCCCCCGCCCCTCTTCCACAGCAGCGACAATCGAGGCGAAATTGTCGTCCGTCACCACCATTTCAGAGACTTCTTTGGTCACATCTGTTCCGGTGATCCCCATGGCAACGCCGATATCCGCCTCCTTCACGGCAGGGGCGTCATTCACCCCGTCGCCGGTCATGGCGACAATAGCGCCTTTTTTGCGCCAGGCGCGGACAATCTTCAATTTATGTTCCGGAGAAACGCGCGCATAGACCACAGTCTTTTCCAGCTGACGGGAAAACTCCTCGTCGCTCAGGGCATCCAGTTCCTCACCTGTCAAAGCCAGAGAATCCCGGGAAAAAAACCCGAGTTCCCTGGCAATGGCAACCGCGGTATTTTTATGGTCTCCTGTAATCATGACCGTTTTGATTCCCGCCCGCCGGCACTGGAACACGGCCTTCTTGACTTCGGGGCGCGGAGGATCCATCATGGCGATAAGACCTCCAAAGGTCAGATTGCATTCGATATCATCAGGTTGATACATATCAGGCAACGAATCAATCCGGCGATAACCGATTGCAAGCACGCGCATGGCCTGATCCGCCAGCAAACTATTGGTTTCGAGTATTGCCTCCTTATCCTGGGTGGTCATGGGCCGGGACGAGCCCTTTTCCTGAATACCCGCGCACTGGTTGACAAAGACATCGGGCGCTCCCTTGACATAGGCTGTTATGATCCCCTTATGCAGCCTCACGATGGTCATCATCTTGCGTTCCGAGTCAAAAGGGATTTCCTCAAGGAACTCATGTTCTCTTTCCATTTTATCTTTCCAGATATCCGCTTTTGCGGCCAGTGTCAAAAGAGCGCCTTCCGTCGGATCGCCGATAATCTTATATCCCGTTTCCTTTTTGACCAGCTCAGCGCCGTTACATAAAACAGCGCAACGAAAGACACTCATCAGATCCGGTTCCTGATCCGGAGCAACCTGCTTTCCTTCACAGATGAATTCTCCTTGAGGTTCATAGCCTGTTCCTGTCACATGAAACAATTGTCCGCCGGAATACACAGCCTGGACTGTCATTTCATTTTTGGTCAGTGTTCCGGTTTTATCGGAACAAATCACAGTGGCGCACCCCAGGGTTTCCACGGAGTGGAGTTTTCGAATCAGGGCATGGCGCTTGACCATCCTCTGAACTCCGAGCGCCAGGGCTATGGTGACCACTGCGGGCAAACCTTCGGGTATGGCAGCCACCGCCAGACTGACGGATGTCAGGAAGACTTCCATGATTTTTCTCTCGCGCCACCATTCCACAAGAAAGACCAGTCCCACTAAAACAAAACAGAGATACACAATCCACCTGCCGAATTCCTCCAACCTCTTCTGGAGGGGAGTGGATTCGTGCGCAATGTCCTGAATCATGCCGGCGATCTTTCCGATCTCGGTATGCATGCCTGTATCGATCACGATGGCCCGAGCCTTTCCCGAAGCCACGGAAGTGCCCATATAGACCATATTTGCCCGGTCTGCCAGGGGAACCTCTTTTTCTTCCAGGGCATGGATTGTTTTCAAGACAGGCGTGGATTCTCCGGTCAGGCTTGCCTCCTGGACGCTGAAATTTGTTGTCAGCCAGACCAGGCGGGAATCTGCAGGGATATGGTCTCCGGCTTCCAGTTCAATCAGGTCTCCAGGAACGAGCTCGGTGGATGAAATAACCCGACGTTCCTTATCCCTTGTGACTCTGGAAGTGGGAGAGGATAATTTTTTCAAAGCTGCGAGGGATTTTTCCGCCCGATATTCCTGGATAAATCCCAGGATTGCATTGAGAATGACGATAACAACAATGGCAAAGGAATCAATCCATTCCCTGAGGAATCCCGAGATCAGGGCAGCGGCTATTAAAATCCAAATGATCAATCCCCGGAACTGATCGAATAACAAGGAGAGCGGCGCGCGGCCTTTTCTCTCCTGAAGCTGATTGGGTCCATATTGTTTTTGTCTTTGTACGACCTCGCTGGTTGAAAGGCCTTCGGTCAAGCTTGTCTTGAGAGACTCGATCACCTCATCCACGGAAATATGCCAAACCTGTTTCATTGTTAATGATTCAATCCTTTATCATTATTCCCGAAAAAAAATCTCATGCTTTTCGATCTTATTCTCATTTCTTTTCATCGCACGGCTTATCGGTGAAAAAACAGGACAACGGACAATAAGATAAGAATGGCGGTTGTTGACCAACCCACGGCATTTTGAAATTTATTATTCGTGTATTTCCCCATGATTTTTTTATTATTCACCATCAATATCATGGAAAGAATAACAACAGGGAGCAGAATGGCATTGATTACCTGGGACCAGATCGTGATCGTAATAAGCGGCGCATGGGGAAGTAAAATGATTCCAGCGGAAATGACCATAATGAACGTGAAGAGAAAATAAAACTGGGGCGCTTCATTGATTTTTTTATTGATGCCTGCTTCAAAACCAAAGGCTTCGCAAACATAAAAAGCCGTGGCAAGGGGGAGGATGGTTGCTGAAAAGACTGAGGCGACAAAAAGCCCAAAGGCAAAAAGTGAGGAGGCAAACGCCCCGGCAAAAGGCTTCAGGGAAACCGCTGCGTCTTTTGCCTCGTTGATCACGATATTATTTTTATTAAGAGTGGCTGCGCACGCAACCATGATAAAAAAAGCAACCACAACGGTTGCTGTGCATCCGATGATGACGTCCCAAAAGGCGAATTTGTATTCCTCTATTTTGATTCTTTTTTCTATCACAGCCGACTGCATATAAAACTGCATCCAGGGCGCGACAGTTGTTCCGACAATTCCCAGGACCATGCTCAAATAACCTTTATCCAGATGCATTTCGGGTTTGATAAACGAGGACCCGATCTCCTTCCAATCCGGTTTTGCAAGGATTGCAGACACGATATAGGAAAGAAGACACATACTGAAAAAGAGAAAAATCCTCTCGGAAATTTTATAATTCCCCTTCGTTACCAGTATCCAAACGGCTATGGCTGCCAGGGGAACGGAAACATATTTGCTGACCCCAAAGACCATCAGGCTTCCGGCAACGCCTGCGAACTCCGTGGCTGTATTTCCAATGTCCGCTGCGATAAGACCCAGGAAAATAAACAGGGTGATTTTTACGCCGAAGTTTTCCCTGATCAAATCCGCAAGGCCCTTGCCGGTCACAATCCCCATCCTTGCATTCATTTCCTGCACAACAACCAGGATGACAAAGGATGGTATCAGAGTCCAGAGAAGTTTATATCCGAAAATGGCTCCGGCAACGGAATATGTGGTGATGCCGCCGGCATCGTTATCCACGCTTCCCGTGATTATTCCGGGACCAAGAATGCTCAAAAAGAGAAGCAGGTTTCTTAGGGAAGGATTTTCTTTTACCTTTTTAATAAGAGTCATGTTTCCGACCTTGACCGAAATAAAATTTTAATGCGTTTTTACGTTTCCGTTGCTTCTTCTCTGATTTCCCTGAACACCGCCTCAAACGCGTCTTTCATGGTGATGATTCCCAGAATTTTTTTCTTCTCGTCAACCACAGGAACAACGTTAAAA
>Ga0315277_10006741_pt1 | contig 14954 bp, 22 predicted proteins | sample YL17G05_15_MG_FD_203695 | JGI IMG/M metagenome (GOLD analysis project Ga0315277, IMG submission 203695) | Sediment microbial communities from Yellowstone Lake, YNP, Wyoming, USA - YL17G05_15 | ecosystem: Environmental > Aquatic > Freshwater > Lake > Sediment | place: USA: Wyoming | collected...
CAGCCAGAAGAGGACTATGCCTTTCAGCATGCTTGGTTTTTTCTTCATGCTTTGGCTCTTCAGCAGTCACTGGCTTCGCTTTCCTGGTCCTTGGCTTCTTCTCAGCCCCTAAGGCTCTGGGCTTCCTTACCCTGGGCTTTTTCTCTGCTGCATTGGTGGGAAGTTCAGTATCCATTACAATTCACCCTTGGTCATGTTAAGGCTCTTGAGGGCATTGAAAAGGGCATACACAAGGTTCTGCCTTGTGGATGTCTGTCCCCGAGTCTTGACCCATATGTCCTTCACGCCTGCCAGCGAAAGAACTGTCTTGACAGTACTGTTCGCAACAGTGCCCGTCCCCTTCGGCGCAGGCAGAAGCCTGACAGAAATCGAGCCGTATTTTCCCATGCTCTTGAATGGTATGGAGTGGTCTCCTCCGCAGCCGCATTCCCAGGAGCCGCAGCCCCTCCGTACCCTTATGACATTGATCTTTGCCTGCTCTGTGGCCTTCTCTATGGCAATCCTGTGCTCCCTTGAGGATGCCTTGCCTATGCCGACCACTCCGTTCTCGTTCCCGACAACAATAAGCGCTGTGAGCTTGAATCTCCTTCCGGATTTGTGCATCCTCGCAGTCCTCTTCGTGGCGGTCCTCCGTATTCCGCCGCCTTTTCCTGGGCTGCCTCCTATGTATATTATCTCTTCCTTAAGGCCGGGCACAAGGTGGTCTACTATGCCGCCTTCGAGGATCAGCTCCCCTGACCTGAGGACATCATCTATTGTGGCGTATTCGCCTTTGAGGACCTTGTTCCCCAGCTTGGTCCTTGGTATCCAGGATTTCCCTCTTTTCTCCTCTTTCTGAAGCACTTCTTTGACTACTTCCTTCTCGGCTTCCACTTCTATTACCTCGTTTTCTTCTGCCATTTATCTCAAACCTTTTTTGTATACTGCCGCTCACGCATGAGCAGCCGATTCTCCTTTGTATCTTCGCCTTCTCTCGATTTTGCTTAGCCTGCTGAAAACTTCATTAGATTTTGCATAGTTCTTTTTATAAGCATTTAAAGCGCATTTCCAGGCCTCTTTCAACAGCCTGAGATGCGTCGATTTGAGCGCTTCATAAAGCAGATACAGGTCAACGGCCTGGTCCTCTGCCTTCGCTGAGATTTTCCCCAGCCCGAAATCTATAATATAGAGCCTGTCATCTTTAAATATCATATTAGAGGTCGTCAGGTCGCCGTGTATTATGCCTGAGGCGTGCAGCTTCCCAATCGACTCGCCCATCAGACTGTAAACCTTCAACCTCTGGGCCTTCAGCATGCTGTTAAGCGAGTCCTTCAGCCTTTCCCCTTCAATCCATTCCATTACAATCTTGGATTCCCTTGCTTCCAGTATGCTGGGAGCGCTGACGCCCACCCTTCTTGCCCTTATGATGAGCGATTCCTCCCTTCTGGTCCGCTGGGAGCGGATCCTCTCGTCCAGCTCCTTATAGCGGTATCCCTTTGGAACCCTGTTCTTGACCAGGACCTTGCGGCCGTCCCTTTCCTCAAGGCACAGCACAGCCTCCGCTCCCCTCTGGATTATCTTCATAGGGAATTCTTGTTTCACGAGATTTAAAACTTGCGGAGAAGAATAAGGCATGTGGCCAAGGAATTGGTTCAATAGAGCTAAGATAGCCATAGGCCAACAGGAAAAGAAATACGCACAAGAATCAGGAATCCCTTTAGGCTACTCAACGCATGACTATGTCGGCGGTTCTCCTCTTCTAAGGAAGCTAACAAATGAAGAAATCTCGGAAAGGCGAGAAAAGGTCGAGAAGTCGCTCCAGAAGTATTGAGCCTGAGTAGGAATTTAACCCGCCAGAGCCAATAATTATCCATGTATGAGATACTTTTTGATGCCCTGCTTGTTGGTGTGGTGTCCTTTGCCATCCTGGCGGTTCACTCCAAAGACCTTATCAAGTCAGTCATATTCCTTTCCGCTGCAGGGGTTTGCACAGCCGCAGTGTTCCTTATCCTGAACGCGCCTGACATAGCGATAACCAAGGCCGCTGTGGAGGCAGGGCTGAGCACCGTGATATTCATCGTGGCGATACAGAAGACCGAGCGCTTCGAGAAGGAGTCCGGAAAGCCGCTCAAGGAGGCCAAGCCATGAACCAGAAGGTCAAGCTCTCTATCGGGCTCGCATGCATCATCATAATATCCGGATACATGGTTTTTTCTGTCACGAGCCCTGGATTCAACGAATGGCCCGGAAAGGAGATCGCGAGCTTCTTCATAACAGAAGGATGGAAAGAGCTTGCAGCCACTAACACGGTGACCACGATAGTCTGGGAATTCAGGGGATACGACACCCTTGGCGAGGAGACCATCCTCTTCACATCAGCCATGGGCATATTCGCCTTGGGCTTCGGGCTTTTTTCGGTCGAGAGGATATCCGGGATGAAGCAGGCGTCAGGCGAAGCTCAAGAAAAGCCCCAGGAGGCATCAAAATGAACGTTATCATCAGGACCGCGGCCAGGGTCATGTTCCCGCTCATCCTCCTGTACGGGATATATGTGGTCGTTCATGGCCATACCACTCCCGGAGGGACGTTCTCAGGAGGCTCCATAATGGCAGGAGCCTTCGTGCTTTTCACTCTAGCTTACGGGATTCGCAAGACAGAGACGGAACTGAAGGAAAGCATCGTGGAAGTGCTTAAATCAGTAGCCGGGTTCGTCCTGATAATGCTCATACTTTTCGAATTCTTCCTTAGGGCAGCCTTGGTGCCGACGGAAAGCCTTTTCAGCCTGTGGTCCGGCTCCTCCCTCATGTTCTTCAACATAGTCGGAGGCATAATGGTTTTCACAGGGCTGCTGATGGTATGGTACACTGTGGCAAAATCAGACGAGGATTGACATGATATACGAAGCTTACTTTGCTGCGTTCGCCTTGATGGCTCTAGGGCTTTTCTGCCTGGCCTACAAAAGCAACCTGATAAAGAAGGTCATGGGCCTTGGGATACTGAGCAACGGGCTGCACATATTCTTCATCGCCATGGGCTACAGGGACGGCTCGATCAATCCAATCATAACCTCCGAGAACATCCAGTCATTCCCTCTTTATTCAGTGGACCCGGTACCCCAGGCGCTTGTGCTGACATCCATTGTGATAGATGTATCGGTTACAGCCCTTGCGCTGCTGATCATAATCTGGATATACAGGAGGTTCCAGTCAGCAGACTCAGGCGAGCTTAAGCACTTGAGGCATTAGAAACTTAAACCTCCATGATTAGTTGATATTATGTCCGCGAATGGGAGCAAGGACGGCGTGCAGGAAGGAATGACCTTCAAGAAGAAGGACTTCTCTGAATGGTTCTCCGAGGTCATTGCGAAAACCGGCCTCTCTGACATAAGATACAATGTCAAGGGCTTCATAGTTTTCAGGGAGTGGTCAGTCCTTTGCATGGAGGAGATGTACAGGGCTATGGAGAGGGAGCTTCAGAAGAAGGGGCATCTCCCCGTATGGTTCCCAGCACTCATTCCAGAGAAGAACTTCAAGAAGGAGAGCGAGCATGTCGAAGGCTTCACCCCCGAGGTCTTCTGGGTAACAGAGGCAGGAGGGCAGAAGCTGGCGGAAAAGCTTGCCCTGAGGCCGACCTCCGAGACAGCCATGTACATCATGTATTCCAAATGGATACGCTCCTGGAGGGACCTGCCCCTGAAGCTTTACCAGCGCTGCCAGATCTGGAGGTATGAGACCAAATCCACCAGGCCTTTCATACGCAGCCGGGAGTTCCACTGGATAGAGGGGCATGATGTTTTCGCCACAAAGGAAGAAGCAGAAAACCAGGTAAAGGAAGACATGGATACCACAGAGCAGGTCATGCACAGGCAGTTCGGGGTCCCCTTCATGTTCTTCAAAAGGCCTGAGTGGGACAAGTTCGCAGGCGCAGTTTACACCTGTGCAGCAGACACGCTGATGCCTGACGGGAAGGTGATACAGCAGCCATCAACGCATTTCCTTGGGCAGAACTTCGCAAAGGCATTCGATATCAGGTTCATAGACAAGAACGAGAAGGAGCAGACCGCATGGCAGACATGCTACGGCCCTGCCATCTCAAGGATATTCGCCTCTGTGATCGCGATCCACGGAGATGACAAGGGGCTTGTCTTCCCTTTTGACATAGCCCCTGTCCAGGTCGTGATAATTCCCATTCCAAAGGCCGGTCAGGAGGAGAACGTCAATGCCAAATGCGAGCAGGTGAAGGCCCTTCTTGAGAAGGAAGGTCTGCGCGTGCGGCCGGATTATTCAGAGAACAAGCCAGGCTGGAAGTTCAACCACTGGGAGATGATGGGCGTCCCGCTCAGGATTGAGATCGGCCCAAGGGACATGGAGAACAGGCAGGCCGTTCTCGTGCGCAGGGACACCGGAGAGAAGAGGACGGTCCCTGAAAACGAGATTTACCATGCAATAAAGGAAACAGGGCCTTCAATAAACCAGAACCTCCTGAAAAAAGCCGACGAATGGTTCAGCTCGATGCTGCATCAGGCACGTGACATGCATGAGCTGGAAGCGGATCTAAAAAAGGGCGGCTTCGTCAAGGTGGGCTTCTGCTCCCGCGACAAGGATGGGCACAAATGCGCAGAGAAGATAAAGGAAAAGCTGCATGCAGAGGTGCGCGGCACCAGGCCGGACACGCATGAAGCCCCCATAGGGAAATGCATAGTGTGCGGGAAAAAAGCCAATGCAGTGGTTTATGTGGGAAGGCAGTACTGATCAAATGTAGACTGATTTCTGGGGAGAGATTTTTTTGCGCTTCCTGTTGGAGTGCATCCAGAGCGCGAGGACTATCACGATTGGTATGGCAATCACTAGCATTGGGACAATGTCAAGCGTTGGAGGATTCTCAACGGCAGGAGTCTGGGGGCTGCTATCGATGAAGCTGAATTCCTTGTAAACCTTTGTCTCTTCGAACCCGTCTTTCCACACAGTCATGTTCACGATGTATTTGCCCGTTTCATTGGAAACTACTCTGTTGGGGAAGTTTATCTGGTAGCTCTTCCCGTCCGGAAAGGTGAGCACTGCCGAATATGTTATCTCCTTCTCTGAAGAGTTGTAATCGATATAGGCTGACTCATTCAGCAGGAAGGCGCCCTTCTGGACAGTGCACAGCAGGTCTTTGCATGACATCAGGGTGACGTTAACCTTTTCTGCATGGACGCCCCATGCCATCAGCGCTGATGCCAGGAAAAATGCCGTGACCGCAAGATGAGCTTTCATAAATCTAAATGGGGGAGAGAATTTTTAAAGGCTTTGGGAACTCAGCGGAAGAAGGCTTAAGGCACGAAATTGAGACTGTCACCGAGCGAAATCTTATATACATAAATGCAATATATCTGCTTGTGATAAATACCAGAATACTTCTAGAAAAAAAGTACCGCGGGCTTTCAGGAAAATACAGCCTCATGGCTTGCTCCCTTCCTGACAGAAATGCGATTGCGGACATACTTGATATCCGTCCCGAAGCCCTGAGGTGCGAGCCATGCAGACTCGAGGACTCCATCCCGTACTCTGGGAAAATGTCAGTCAGCTTTTCCTATGGTTGGCTTGAAAGAAACCCTGAGATGGGGGAAAAGCTACAGCACTTCGCGGACAGAAGGGGATGGAGGATAACGTTCGCAGAAGGCTCAAACGGCTATAATGGATTCAAGCCGCCTTCTGAATGATCTGGATTCGTGCAGCATTTTTAAGCTATCCGCTCATTATTCTCTTAAGTGAGACAGATGGACCCTAAACTGAAAGGCAACCGCTGGGAGAAGGAGTTCGAGGAGGAGATAAGGCAGGCGTGGAGGAAGAACCGGGTGTTCGCCTTCCATCCTGACAGCAAGAAGCCCATTTTCTCAATAGACACGCCTCCTCCATACGTTAATTCCCCTATACACATGGGGCATGCTGCCACTTACACCATTATGGATTTCATCGCGCGGTTCAAGAGGATGTGCGGGTTCAATGTGCTGTTTCCCCTGGGCCTGGACAGGAACGGCCTTCCCATAGAGGTCGCCACGGAGAAGAAGTTCGGCATATCAATCAGCAGCACACCTAGGGAGAAGTTCATATGGAGCTGCAAGAAGCTCCTTGAGGAGTCCAGCCTGGAGTCCCTTGAGTCATTTTACAAGCTTGGCCATTCCTACAACTCTTGGAAACCCGGGGACAAGCTTGGGGATATGTACTATACAGACTCCTATGATTACAGGACCCTCACTCAGGGGACCTTCATAGACCTCTGGAAAAGGGGGATGTTATACACTGACAACAGGACGAATAATTACTGCCCGAAATGCCAGACCACCCTTGCAGATGCAGAGATAGAGTACAAGGACATGCAGTCCGAATTCATCTATGTGAAATGGAAGGTGAAGGAGACAGGCGAGACTGTGGTCATAGGCACCACAAGGCCTGAGCTTCTTTGCACATGCGGAATGGTCGTGTACAACCCGGAGGACCAGAGGTATAAGCACCTCAAAGACAAGCATGCAGTAGTTCCTTTGTGCGGAAAAGAGGTCCCGATAAAGCCCCATCCTTACGCAAAGATGGACACGGGTACAGGCCTCATGATGATGTGCTCCTTCGGGGACTACACTGATGTCAGGTTCTTCAGGGAGGAAGGGCTCGAGCCCGTGTATGCAATAGGCATGGACGGAAGGATGAATGAAGCGTCAGGCCCCCTCAAAGGCATGAAGGTCGAGGAGGCCAGGAAGGCAATGGTCCAGAGGCTCGAGCAGGAAGGCCTTGTGGAGAAGAAGGAGAAGACTGTGCACAGGACTCCCATATGCGAGAGGAGCAAGACGCCCATCGAGTTCATTGCAATGCCTGAATACTACCTGAAGCAGATGGAGCTAAGGGAAGAGCTCACGAAGAATGTCGTGAACAAAACAAGGTTCTTCTCCCCAAAGTCCAAGCAGTTCCTCCTTGACTGGATGGGCTCGCTCACCATGGACTGGGCTGTCTCCAGGAGAAGGTACTATGCCACTGAGATACCACTCTGGTACTGCAAGTGCGGGGAGACTATCGTGCCCCCTAAGGGCAAATATTACAGGCCCTGGAAGGAAGCCCCTCCTGTGAAGAAATGCCCCAAGTGCGGAGGCAAGGAGTTCCGCGGCGAGGAGAGGGTTTTTGACACATGGTTCGATTCCTCTGTCTCTCCACTGTACATACTGGGATATGGAAGGGAAGCCAAGTTCTTCCAGAAGGCTTACCCATGCTCTCTCAGGCCGCAGGGAAAGGAGATAGTGAGGACCTGGCTTTATTACACTCTCCTGAGATGCTACCAGCTTACCAGGAAGCCCGCATTCGAGAACATATGGATACATTTCCACATACTTGACAGCAAGGGGATTAAGATGAGCAAATCCCTTGGGAATGTCATCGACCCAAAGGAGGTCATAGAAAAGTTCGGCGCAGAGCCCTTCAGGGCATGGTGCGCCCTTGAGGGGAACATTACGCTCTCCGACCTCAAATGCTCCTTCGACAGGATTGAGGCAGGCTCCAAGTTCCTGACAAAGCTCTGGAACGTGGCCAGGTTCATCTCCATGTTCGAGCCTGTCACTGAGAAGGATGCGAACCTCACTGACCTGGACAAGCTTGCGCTTTCCGAGGTGGCAAGGCTGGCTGCTTATGCCAGGAAGGAATATGAAAGGTTCGATTTCCACAAGCCATCCGCAATGATGAAGAACTTCATCTGGGAGTTCTTCGCTTCCAACTACATTGAGTTGGTGAAGAACAGGGCATATAACCAGGAAGGGAAGTTCTCCAGGGAGGAGCAGAACGCAGCCATATATACCCTCCATAAAGTTCTTGATGAGATCCTTCTCGTATTACACCCTGTGATACCCTTCATAACGCACAGGATATACAAGGACCTCAGGGGCAAGGACATAGAGGAAGAGAGCTTTCCATCGCAAGCGGCAGGCAGGTCGAAGCTCCCGTTTAGTGCTTCGGATTTGATGCAGCTCAACGGGGAGATATGGAAGGCCAAGAAAGACCGCAACCTCTCCCTGAAGACCGAGATAAAGCATGCCACCCTTCCAAGGAAGTTCAAATCGATAGATAAGGACCTTGCCCTTTCCCATTCGATAAAGAGCCTTAAGTGGGATGAGAAGCTCGAGCTGGCCTTCTGAAGTGGGAGAAATTGTGGGAAACCTTTTAAATATAGGGTTCATATTTAAGGATATTGAACGCGTTAGGAGCGTTCTTAGGACAGGCAGCTGCATTCAAGTCATCAAGGCTGTCAAAGGTTAGGTAAGCAATGCCACTGAATAAGTTGAAGTTTCTCGATTCGGAACTGAATCAGATAGACACGGAGCAGCTTGACCTGAGGATATCTGAAGGCTCAGATCAAGCCAAAGAGATTAAGGAAATGAAGAAAGATGGCGTGTCCTTAGAGGACGTCAAGGCCTCTGAGTAGAATCAGCCAGCTTCTTTTAAATTCCAGGGCGAAATATAATCCATGCTCGAACTCGTTTTCTTGGGCACAGGCTCAGGCATACCCAGCAAGAAAAGGAACCCGGCAGCCATATGGCTGCAGTACGAGTCAGAGTGCATGCTCTGGGACTGCGGGGAGGGGACGCAGCGCCAGCTTATGAACGCAGGCCTGAACTTCATGAAGATAAATAGGATATTCATTACCCACTGGCATGCTGACCATTGGGCGGGCCTGATAGGGCTCATGCAGACCATGAACCTTGAGAAGCGGAAGCATGCATTGGAGATATATGGCCCTGAGGCAGAACGCTTCGTCGGTGACATACTTGACCTGGATTACTGGGGACCGAGGTTCCGGATAGTTGCAAAGAACGTCCCTTTCGAAGGTCATGAGCCAGTCCAGGTCCTGAAGGAAGAGAAGTTCAGCATCTTTTCAATACCAGTGCAGCATACTGTCCCTGCTGTCGCTTATGCGCTCCAGGAGGTTGATTCCTGGAACGTTGATATAAAGAAGGCTGAGAAGCTATATGGCCTCAAGCAGGGACCACTTGTAGGCAAGCTCAAGGAGAAGGGATGGATAGAGCTCAAAGGAACGCGGATAAGCCTTGAGGATGTGGGCATCCACAGGGCGGGCCTCAAGGTCGTTTACTCAGGTGACACGAAGCCGTGCCAGAGCCTTCTTGCGCTTGCAAAGGGGGCTGATCTGCTCATACACGACGCCACCTTTGCGGAGGAGGAGGAAAGCAAGATGCACAGCGGGGCAAAGGAAGCGGCCCAGCTCGCGAAGAAGGCAGGTGCCCACAAGCTCGCCCTTACTCACTTCTCCCGCAGGTACCAGGATGTGCGCGAACTGGAGCGGGAAGCCAAGAAGGTGTTCCAGAACACCATAACGGCAGAGGATTTCATGCGGCTGAAGCTTAAGAAGTAGAAAAGTTTATATACAAGCAATCACTACTAGATGATAATTAATGTGATTAAATGGCATACAAGGCTGGGCGGATAGTCACGCACAATAAAGAGAATTTCAAAACAATGTGCGAAGCCCTCAAGAAAAGCGAGCATGTCAAATGGCACTATGAAACGCTGGGCAGCATGTATGCAAAAGACCGGAGAACACCAGGCAACACGGTATTCTACTGGGAGAACAAGGTCACAGACGAAAAAGGGACAATAAGGTACGAAAAAAAGTGATACCATGTCAAACTTCAGCTACATAACCAACAGGGTGCTGCAGGACAAGGCAGGCCAGGTGAAGGGCAGGATTGCCATAAGGGTGAGGACCAGCTCAAACACCGCAGAATACAATTATACATGCCCCGAATGCGGGGACCAGAGGCAGGGCCAGCAGGAGTTCCAGAGGCCCCTCTCAGTGCGCTGCTACAAGTGCGGCTTTTTGATGAAGCTCTCCAAGCTCAAGGATGAGCTCAAGAAGGAAAAAAAGAAGGCAAGGGATTCTGTATGAAGCCCTTAAAAAGCTTATTCTTATTGAAGGTTCATGAAAATATTAAGGGAATTTCACTTGAAAGGGGCGCTTGAGCAGCATAATATGGATTTTCTGCAAAAGATACCTGGAAAGCCAGAAATCCTCTATTCCCCAAAAGAAAAAAAGCTAATCGTGGAAGGCAGCGAAGATGCGCTCATGGTAGTCAAGAAATACCTAAAAAGAATAGACAATTTCATCTACTGGACAACATAATCAGGCATACTCTGCGAATTCTTTATTACCCCAAATTCCTAATAATTAACCATGAAGAGAATCCCTGTGGTGCCTGTGCCGATGGAGAAGGCACAAGAGGCCAGCAAGCACCTGCTGAACTGGGGAGAGTTCTTCTCGAACATGTTCCCTGGCCTGGCCTTCGAGCTGGAGCAATCCGAGTTCCGCTTCGAGCCCAGGGAGTGGGTTGCCCTTGCCCTGTTCACAGCGCTTTTTTACTTCTCCATCCTGTTCACAGCGCTTTTCGTCGTACTGGTGGCGATAAGGATTGAGCTCACCAGGATGATGCTGGTCACGCTGGGCGCAAGCTCTGTCATCGGCCTGGTGGGCTTCATGTACGTGATATTCTACCCCAAGCTCTATGTCAACAGGAAGGTCAACCAGATTGAGAAGAACCTTCCTTACGCCTTGCATCACCTGCTTATAGAGGTGAGGTCAGGCGTGCCGCTCTTCAACGCGCTGGTGTCCATATCCCAGAGCAAGTACGGCCTGCTTTCAGAGGAGATGAAGAGGGCGGTCGAGGACATAAGCACTGGAAAGTCCGAGATAGCGACGCTGGAAACGCTCGCAAGGAGGAACCCATCCCTTTACTTCAGAAGGGTGATGTGGCAGATCGTGAACTCGCTCAAGTCAGGCGCTGACATAGGGAACACAATGAAGCAGATAGTGGACAACTTGGCCGAGGAGCAGAGGGTGGCCATAAAGAAATACGGCTCGCAGCTCAATCCGCTCACGCTGATGTACATGATATTCGCCGTGATATTCCCCACGCTTGGGATCACCTTCTTACTCATGATATCCTCTTTCGTGGGCATAGGGATTGACCTTCAGCTCGTGCTCATAGGCATAATACTCTTCCTGGTGATGTTCCAGTTCATGATAATAGGGCTGATAAAGAGCAAGAGGCCGGTGGGAGTCTGAAAAGGTTCGCTTTTGCAAGGGAGGCTGCTTTCGCCTGCGCAGGAGCGCTTATCATAGCCTTCAATTTCCTGTTCGTGCTCGATGCAGTCCCCCTTCTGTTTCCTATACTGAACGTCGTGGGCGGCCTTGTAGCCGCAGTCCCCATTGTGCTGATAATCTATTCCAGGTACAGGACAACAAGGGAGATAGAGCAGCAGTTCATTGTCTTCGTAAGGGACCTCACCAGCTCAATCAACTCGGGCATGACCCTTCCCCTTGCCCTGAACCACTGCTCAAAGAACAACTACATGGCCCTTAGCCCTTATGTCAATGACCTGGCTGCGCAGGTCGACTGGGGGATACCCTTCAAGAAAGCCCTGGAAACCTTCTCCAAGAGCATAGGCTCCATGCTTGTCAGGAGGTCCATCACCACCATAATCGAGACCTACAAGGTCGGGGGGAAGATTTCAGACACGCTCGAGGCGATAAGCAGATCCCTGGTGACAGTGGAGAACCTGAAGAGGGAGCGCTCCTCGGAGATTCGCTCGCAGACAGTCACCTCTTACATGATATTCTTCGTCTTCATATTCATCCTGATAATCCTCCAGAGCTTCCTCATACCCACCCTCCTCCAGAGGTCCTCTTCCCCCATCGCCCTGGACGTGACCCAGGCTCCCCAGACCCTGCCTGCCCAGGAAGACTATGCGCAGATGTTTTCCGTCTTCATAGTGATGCAGGGTTTCTTTGCAGGCCTTGCCACAGGCAAGATGGCTGAGGGATCGATAGCTCACGGGCTGAAGCACTCGATGGTGCTGATAGTCGTCGGCTATCTGCTTTTCTCCATCGCGTCCCAGTTCCAGTTCTCATTCTGAACAAGTGCAAAAATATTTATAAGCAGGAAAACACAATAGAATAAAAGATATCATGGCAAAAAGAAAGGGAATATCACCTCTGATTGCAGTAATCATGCTTATAGCATTCACCATGATAATCGCAGGCATACTCGCGACATGGACGACTAATTTTGCAAACAGGCAGAGGGTGCAGATAGAGTTCTGCTCAGAGGCCGGGGCATACATCCAGGGCGGGACATACGACTCCGGAACACAGACCCTAAATCTGGTAGTGTTCAACAACGGGAAGGTGCCGCTCAACTTCATAGGGATTGTCACATACAAGAACGGCACCATAGTCAGATACGCGAGCACCCTAGATAATGTCACTGCAGGGAACATAAAGACCTTCACGATGTCTGGCATAAGCCCTGATGTGGAGCAGGCCACCATACAGTCAAAGGAATGCCAGGGAGTGCAGGACCTTCTTTACTACTACAATATCAGGGGACTGGGCTGATTCTCTGATTTTTCTTTTTAGCTGCAGCTTTATCTACGGACAATAACAAATAATATTTATGTTCAGGCTCATGCCAAGGAGATACAGGGAGAAAATCCAGGAGCTGATAATCTTCTCCGGCGGCCAGAAGACGCCAAGCCACTTCTTCAATACCTCGCTCGTCATAAGCCTGATGATGGCTCTTGTCATGGCTGTGATAGTTAGGCAGTATTTCTCCTACATATTCGGGCTTGCCTTCATCTCGGTTTTCGCATTCTCGCACGGCCTCCTTTACCTGGCTGTGGAAAGGAGGACAAGATACGTGGAGAGCATACTTCCGGACGCGCTCCAACTTGTTGCGGCGAACATAAAATCAGGCTTCATCCCAAGCAGGGCGCTCATGCTTTCCGCAAGGAAGGAATTCGGCCCTCTCTCTGAAGCGATCAAGAACGTGGGCAGGGAGATGATGACAGGGAAATCCCTGCAGGAAAGCATGAAGGAGATGACCAGGACCATCAGGTCTGATGTCCTTGAGACAACAGTCCAGCTGATAACCAAGGGCATAAGGGCAGGGGGCCAGCTGGTCTCGCTGTTCGAGGAGACGGCCATAGACATCCGGAGGAAGGAGGCGATAAAGAAGGAAGTGAGGGCCAACATCATGATGTACACCATATTCATCGGTTTCGCAGGCTGCGTAGGCGCGCCCCTCCTTTACGCCCTTTCAAGCTTCCTTGTGGGCACCATATCAAGGCTTGGCAGCATGATATCGATACCGGAGGACGTGACAGCCAAGATGCCGCTCCACATAAAGTTCGGCATCGAGCTCTCGCCAGACTTCCTTTTCATCTTCTCCCTCCTGGCCATAGCCATAACCACTGTGTTCGGTGGCATGATAATCGGGCTCATAAGCTCAGGAAAGGAGAAGGACGGGATCAAATACATACCAGTGCTCCTTATCACAGCCCTCGCCGTGTATTTCATTTCCGGATTCATGATAAGCTCGATGTTCGGAGGGATAGTGCCCAAGTAAGCAAGAATTATATAATGCTACGACCAATAATTTATGCAATGATATTCAATAAGGAGAATGGGACAATGAAGAAAGCGCAGTCAGCAATGGAATATCTGATGACATACGGATGGGCAATACTGATAGTGATAATAGTGGCAGCAGCGCTTTTCGCCTTGGGAGTATTCAACCCGGCGACCTACACCCAACAGACAGCCATAGGTTTCCAGGGCTTCCAGATACCCTCAGGCGGATGGCAGTTCACAAGCGGTGGCCAGCTCACGCTTCAGCTTAAGAACATGGCCGGAGCCCCTGTGAACATAACCAACATCCAGGCGACATACTCCGGATTCACTGCGACGAACGCCAATTCCAGCGGCACCATAACGCCCGGAAGCGCGTACACTTACATCATTTCAGGTCTGCCCACTTCAGCTGCAGGGTCCTCCTACTCCATAGAAGCGGTCATAACTTACACGAACCTGGACACAGCCCTTTCAGGATTCAGGAGCACAGGCAGCGTGACCGGGACGATAAGCTAAAAGCCGCGGCCGCCGCTTAATAATGTTTATATAGCGGTTGAACCAATAATTAAAGGATTAATATGAAGAAAGCGCAGTCAGCAATGGAATATCTGATGACATACGGATGGGCAATACTGATAGTGATAATAGTGGCAGCAGCGCTTTTCGCCTTGGGAGTGTTCAACCCGGCGACCTACACCCAACAGACAGCCATAGGTTTCCAGGGCTTCCAGATACCCTCAGGCGGATGGCAGTTCACAAGCGGTGGCCAGCTCACGCTTCAGCTTAAGAACATGGCCGGAGCCAACATCAACATTACGCAGGTTCAGGCAACATACGCCGGTACACCTGCAACCAACTCCAACGCAAGCAACACAATCGGACCGGGAAGCGCAAAAACATACATAATAACAGGGCTACCGACAGCAGCGGCAGGATCTTCATACTCGATTGACGTAGTAATTTCCTACATGAACCTTGACACCAACCTCGCTTTCACGAGCGCTGGCAAGGTGACAGGCACCGTGAGTTAAGTGGTTTGCCCTTTTGTATTAATTTGTTAATGATGGGGGAGTTTCCCCATTACTCTTTTTATTCGTTTCTATCTTTCCCTCCATATTTAAGTCCACACAAACAAAACTGGATAAAGGGAAATGCGGCAGGTCAGAATATGCACAAGCAGGTCATTGCTGTTAGGCAGGACCTCAGGCTGGACAAAGGCAAGCTGGCTGTCCAGGTGGCTCATGCATCCCTCAGCTCATATAAGATATCCAGCCCTGATGTCCGGGAAGCCTGGGAAGCAGAGGGCTCAAAGAAAGTCGTCGTGAAGGCCTCAGGGCTTAGGGAGCTGCTTGACCTGCAAAAGAAAGCCAAGGCGCTAAAGCTTCCATGCTCCCTGATAAGGGATGCTGGCAAGACCCGGCTGGAGCCAGGGACAGTGACAGCCCTTGGGATAGGGCCTGCGGATGAGGATATGATTGACAGGGTGACAGGAAGCCTCAAAATGCTATAAACAAAAGAGGAGATTTCATGGAACAGAA
>Ga0315277_10006743_pt1 | contig 14952 bp, 11 predicted proteins | sample YL17G05_15_MG_FD_203695 | JGI IMG/M metagenome (GOLD analysis project Ga0315277, IMG submission 203695) | Sediment microbial communities from Yellowstone Lake, YNP, Wyoming, USA - YL17G05_15 | ecosystem: Environmental > Aquatic > Freshwater > Lake > Sediment | place: USA: Wyoming | collected...
CGCCTCGCTCGAAACTCTCCTCGCCGTAAACATCGTCCTTTCTCCGAGGGCCGATACCGGCGCGCCCATCGCCCTTGACGTTTCAAAGATGACGGCCGAGAACGCCGTATCGTGGCTCGCGCAAAAAGCCGGGCTCGACTATGCGATCCTGGACGAGGCGATTTACCTCGCCCCTCCTGACGAAATAAGAGCCATACGCTCGGCCGGCCTCGACCTCTCCCAGGCCGGCAGGACGCACGACCTCGTGTCGTTCGACTTCGTCGACAGGCCCGTCTCGGAGGCGTTTGCCGAACTCGAGAAAAAAACTGGCGTTAAGATCGTCCTCAAGACCGACGTCGAGCCCCTTCCGAAGATCTCCCTCTCGGCCAGGAACATGCCGCTGGCGGCGGCTATCCGGGCCATCGCCGCCTCGACGACCTTAAACAGCATCATCGTCCCGGAGGGCAGCACCATTCGCGTGACGCTCCTCAAGCACGCGCCGGCTCCCTCCGCGGCGCCGTTGCCTGAGCCGGCCCCCGCTGTCGAGGCGCCCGCCGCGCCGTCCGCCGCCCCGCCGGCTGTTCCTGAAGAGCGCCCCGCCCCCCGCGGTACGAGTACCGAGAGCGCGCCTTCGTCCGCGCCGCGCGCGGGAAGTACCGGAAGCGCCCTGCAGGAGCCCACGGCCCGGCCGGGCGTGCCGAAATAGCGCCGGACCGCGCAGCGGATCGTCATCGCCGCGGCTGCTGCGGCCGAGCGGATCCGAGGCGCGTGGCGCGCATCGGCTGCCGGCACCCCGACAAAGGAGGCTTGACGTGAGCGAAAAGGACGCCGCCGCTTTGACCGTCCGCGAAATGCGCCCGGGCGAGGAGGCGTTCTGCGTGGCGCTCACGCTGTCGGTGTGGGAAAAGGTGAGCGTCCTCAAGAACGCCACCGACCGCTTCGGCTGTGTCAACGGTCATCCCTGGACCGACCACAAGGCCGATCAGATTCTCTCGGAGTTGAACAGGGCCGATGTCGTTCTCGTGGGGGAGCTTGGCGGCGTGCCGGTGACCTTTGCCACGCTTCTTTACGACAGGAAATACTCGACGGGCATGATAGGGCACCTCGGCGTCTCGGCCGAAGTCCAGAACAAGGGCCTCGGACGCGCGATGGTCCGCGCCGCCCTCGACCGCATGCGCCGCGACGGCCTGAAGTGCGCGCGCATCGAGTCTCTCGTCCAGAACCCCCGCGCCTGCCACCTCTACCAGTCCGAGGGCTTCGAGGAGGTCGGCCGCTCGGTCATCTTCTTCCGGCCGCTGTGACGTGCCTCGCGGAGGTCGCGCCTCGTGTCGCGCCGTCCAATGCATTGCCCGCGGTCGCGCCGCGCAGGCCCGGCCCCGGTATTTCAGTAGGTCTTCGGCTTGGCCGCAGTCATCCCCTTGAAACCGTAACATCTGTATGCAAGGAACTTCCGGATTTCCCTTCCGCGCCGGTCGCACACGATGATCGGCTCTTCTACGACGCGTTCGAATCTCCCGGCCAGTCTTTGTGGCATGGGCCCGCTCGCCACGTATAGCGCGTTGTAGCCCGCGAAGTCGTAAAAGCCCGGCCACAGGTCGTACTGGTTCATCCGCCTGCCGAGGTTTACGCAATACGTCGTCGGATGGCCGTCCACGTAGAAGGCTAATTCCGCTGCCGTCATGTAGTGGTTGGAGAAAATGAAGCGCGGCCGCTCCATCGACGCGTCGAGGCGGCTCACTTGCCGTCCAAGCTCCTGCCAGCCGCGCACCTTCTTCGCGGGGTCGCGTTCGGCGGGAACGCCCGCGGCCGCCGCGAGGCCCGGGAAGTGGGCCGCCACCGTAATCAGGGCCGCCGTCGCCAACGCCGCGATGACGGCCGTCCTGACCCATGCCTTAAGCGCGTGGAACTCCGCCATGTAGTACGCCGCAAACGCCGTGAACCCCGTCACGTACCCCGCCAGCGCCCAGTTCGCCTGCACTTTCCCCTGGATGCTCTTCAGGACGAACCCCGCTAATATCGGCGCCGCGAACCAGAACGAAAACGCGTCGCGCCGCGCCGTCCTCACAAGCGCATAGATCATGAGCGCTAAGAGTATCGGCGTGACGACCCCGAGCTGCGAGCCGACGAACTGCCCGAGGCTCTTCAGGTTTTCAAGCGACACGGCCAGTCCGCCGGCGACGTTTGCGTGTACGGCCTCGTGCCTCAGGTAGACCCAGTCGTGCCGGGCGTTCCAGATAAACTGCGGTGTAAGGAAGATGAAACTCACGGCGAACGCCGCGTACGGCCAGGGGCTCCGCAGGTGTCTTCTGCCTTCGGATGTCCCGAGAAGAACAATGACCGCGGGGATGTAAAAGAAAAGGACCGCGAGTTTCCCCAGGAGCCCAAGCCCGAGCGCCGCTCCGAGCACGAGCCATGATGCTGGCTTGCCTGTTGACCTCGCCCGCTGGAAAACCACAAGCGCCAGAACCCAGAAGAAAATGAGGAGCGTATCCGGCGTCATGCCGATTCCGTACGCCGCGAATAGCGGCGTTATCTGCATGACCGCCGCGGCCCACGCGCCCGCCTTCCGGCTGTGGAGTTGGCTTCCCAGTTTGTACATCAATAGCCCGCTGGCGAAGAGCAGCGCCGCTGCGGGAGCCCTTACTCCTAACGCCGTGTCGCCGAAGACGGCCGTTCCCAGCCGTATCGCGTACGCGACTCCCGGCGGCTTCGAGTAGTAGCTCAAGTCGAGCCGCCGCGACCACTCCCAGTAAAACGCTTCATCGCCGCTCAAGTCCACCGTGCCCGACGCCGAGACGAAAACCCTCAACAAGCTCATCCCGACGAGAAGAACAACGAGGCGCCTGAAGGCGGTGTCCCCCGGCGACAGCCGGACCAAACCTATGCCCGCCGCCACAAAGCCGAGCCCGAGCGCCGCCGCGGCGAAAATGCTCCCCGCTGCCCCGGCGGCCACCATGGCCCCGAGAAACAAAGCCCACAGCGCCGACATCAGGAGCGCCTCGTGCGCCCCCGAAGCGGCTCGGCCGCCCGGCAAGTAACTGCGGTTTTCTTCCATGGCTCGCTCTCGACGATGCCGTGAAATTGGCTACCCCGCGCCGCCTTTGCCGCCGCGGTCGGCGCCGAAGCACGCCTTAAGTCTAAGAGATTATTGCGAGTTACGCCAGACGCCCGTGGCATCATGTGACAGTTTGCCCGGCCGTCCGCCTCTCCCGCCGCGGCCGATCCCAGGGGTTTTCCGGCTCGCCGAGATGCCTCCATGGACTCGTTAGCATGGCAGTGTGCAGCCCCTTTTCCACGTGTCCGCGGGGCGTCGGCGCGCAATCGGGCGCATACTAACCCATTATTCCCTTGACGCGCTGAAACCCTTTCCCTATATTGTCTATATAAACAGTCGGAAATATGGAGGTTGCCGTAACAATGAGAATGTCGAGAAAATGCGATTACGCTCTTCGTGCCCTTATCCTCATGGCGGCCGAACCGGGGCCTGGCTATCACAGCATCGCCGGCGTCGCCGCCGCCGAAGACATCCCCGTGCGCTACCTGGAACATGTATTTCTCATCCTGAAGAACGCCGGCATACTCGCGGCCAAGTCCGGGCCGAGCGGAGGCTATCGGCTCCAGAAAGCCCCGCGCGACGTGACCCTTATCGACGTGGTGCGCCTCATCGACGGCCCTGTGGCGCCCGTCCGGTGCGTGAGCCACACCGCCCACGAAAGCTGTCCGCGCGAGGCCATCTGCGCCCTGCGCCCCGTGCTTTCCGACGTGCGCGACGCCATTGCCGAAATCCTCAAGTCCGTCACTCTCGAGGACGTCTGTAGAAAAGTGCGGCTCAAGACGGGCGTGGTCGACCGGAATATCGAGTTCGTTCTCTCTTACAGCATTTAGACGCGCGTTCCAATGGAAGGGAAACTTCATATGTCGGTGAGAACTCTGCAGGCTTCGACGCTCGTGGCTCTGATTCTGGCGGCGATTTCCCTCGTGACCGTCGCGGCCGAGGGAAAGAAGGTGCCCGCCGCAGTGACGCTTCTCAACGTCTCTTACGATCCGACCCGCGAACTGTACCAGGACTTCAATGCCGCCTTCGCCAAATACTGGCTCGTGAAAACCGGGCAGGCCGTGACCGTCAACCAGTCTCACGGCGGCTCGGGCAAACAGGCATTATCGGTCATCGAAGGCCTCGAGGCCGACGTGGTGACCCTCGCGCTGGCCTATGACATCGACGCCATCGGCGAGAAGGCGGGGCTCCTGCCCGCCAACTGGCAGTCGCGCCTCCCCAACAACAGCACGCCTTACACCTCGACCATCGTCTTTCTCGTCCGCAAGGGCAACCCCAAGTCCATCAAAGACTGGGACGACCTCGCCCGCCCCGGCGTTTCCGTCATCACCCCTAACCCGAAGACCTCCGGCGGTGCGCGTTGGAATTACCTCGCCGCCTGGGGCTACGCCCTCGGCAAGAACGGCGGCAGCGAGGCGAAGGCAAAGGATTTCGTTGCGTCGATTTTCAAAAAAAACGTCCCCGTCCTTGACACCGGCGCCCGCGGCTCCACCACCACCTTCGTCGAACGTAGAATCGGCGACGTCCTCATCGCGTGGGAAAACGAGGCGCTCCTCGTTGTTAACGACCTCGCAAAAAACGACTTCGAAATCGTGACGCCGTCGGTGAGCATCCTTGCCGAACCGCCCGTCGCCGTCGTCGACAAGGTCGTCGATAAGCGCGGCACCCGCGAGGTCGCGACCGCGTATCTCGAGTATCTGTATTCGGAAGAGGGGCAGGAGATCGCCGCTAAGCACTACTACCGGCCGCGCCTGCCGAAGGTCGCCGGGAAGTACGCCTCCCGCTTTCCGAAGTTGAATCTCTTCACGATAGACGGCGAATTCGGCGGTTGGCAGAAGGCCCAGAAGATCCACTTCTCCGACGGCGGCACCTTCGACGAGATTTACCAGCCGACCAAGTAACCCTCGTGAGATCAGTGTCAGGCGCCGATTGCGGATACGCGCGTATTGCGCGCGGCGTCGACTGAAGGACGTCCATGACTGCCAGGCGTAAGAGAAAAAGCATCCTCCCGGGCTTCGGACTGACGCTGGGCTTCACCATGCTCTACCTGAGCCTCCTCGTCCTCCTGCCGCTCTTCACGCTTTTCCTGAAATCCGCGACTCTCACCTGGAGCCGTTTCTGGGAAATCGTTACCTCTGACCGCGTCGTGGCATCCTACGAACTCTCCTTTTCCGCCGCGCTCATCGCCGCGGCCGTCGATGCCGTATTCGGCCTGCTCGTCGCGTGGGTCCTGGCTCGCTATACGTTTCCCGGAAAGCGCATCATCGACGGGCTCGTCGACCTCCCGTTTGCCCTCCCGACCGCGGTCGCCGGGATTTCGCTGACCGCCGTCTACGCCGAAACGGGCTGGATCGGCGCGCCGCTTGCACGGCTCGGTATCAAGGCCGCCTTTACTCCCCTTGGCGTCGTCATAGCCCTCGTCTTCATCGCGCTTCCCTTCGTTGTCCGGACCGTGCAGCCCGTCATTCAGAACCTCGACCGCGAAGACGAGGAAGCCGCAGCAAGTCTCGGTGCCTCGCGTTTCGCCGCTTTCCGCCGCGTCATCCTGCCGACGCTTCTGCCGGCGGTGCTCACGGGCTTCGCGCTCGCCTTCGCCCGCGCGCTCGGCGAATACGGCTCCGTCGTCTTCATCTCCGGAAATATGCCGATGCGCACCGAGATCACCCCGCTCGTCATCATGACGAAACTCGAACAGTTCGACTACGCGGGCGCGGCCGCCGTCGCCGTCGTGATGCTCGTCGCCTCTTTCTTCTGCCTCGTCGCGACGAACATGCTCCAGCTGTGGGGACGCCGCCGCGGCGTCTGGGCTTGAAGGGGATGCCCATGCCGCCGACCGACGCCGCTCGTCAAACCGCCCGGCCTGAAGAGCGGCCTATCCGTGCGACGCACGCTTCGCGCGCCGCAACCGAGCCGCCCCTCGTCCGCTGGACCCTCATCGCCGTCGCCGTCCTTTTCCTGGCGCTCTTTCTTATCGTGCCGCTCGTCGCCGTGTTCGCCCAGGCCCTCGAGAAGGGCGTGGGCGTCTATGTGAAGGCCCTTTCGGACCCTGACGCCCTGTCGGCCGTCCGCCTCACCCTTCTCGCTGCCGCGACAGCCGTCGTCTCGAACCTCGTTTTCGGCGTCGCGGCCGCGTGGGCCATCGCGAAGTTCGACTTTCACGGAAAGAACATCCTTGTCGCCCTTATCAGCCTGCCGTTTTCCGTCTCTCCCGTCATCTCCGGCATGGTGTTCGTGCTGCTCTTCGGCGCAAGCGGCATCTTCGGCCCCTGGCTTTCCGCCCACGGCCTCAAGATCATCTTCGCCGTCCCCGGCATCCTCGTCGCGACGACATTCGTGACTCTCCCCTTTATCGTCAGCGAACTCATCCCCCTCATGGAGGCCCAGGGCGACGAGGACGAGGAGGCGGCGCTCGCCCTCGGCGCGACCGGTTGGCGGACGTTCCTTCGCGTGACCTTGCCCAACATCAAGTGGGGACTCCTCTATGGCGTTATCCTCTGCAACGCCCGCGCTATGGGCGAGTTCGGCGCCGTCTCCGTCGTCTCGGGCCACATTCGCCCCGTCACGATCACGCTGCCCCTTCACGTCGAAATCCTCTATAACGAATACAAGTTCTCCGCCGCCTTTGCCGTCGCGTCGCTCCTGACTCTTCTTGCTCTCGTCACGCTTGTCGCCAAGGCCCTTGTCGAAGGCAGGGCGAAGGCGCCGAGGCTCCCTGCCGAATTCGCCCAGGCCCGAGGAGCACGTCCAGCATGAGCATCACCATACGCAGTATCACAAAAACGTTCGGCGGCTTCACGGCGCTTCGGGACATCACGCTTGACGTCCCCACCGGCGAACTCGTGGCGCTTCTCGGGCCCTCGGGCTGCGGCAAGACCACGCTCCTTCGCATCATCGCGGGCCTCGAGACGGCCGATTCCGGCGAAGTCCTCTTCGACGGCAAAAGCGCCGCCCGCACGAGCGTCCGCGACCGCCGCGTCGGGTTTGTCTTTCAACACTACGCCCTCTTCCGGCACATGTCCGTATTCGAAAACGTTGCCTTCGGCCTTCGCGTCCGCCCGCGCGAGTTCCGCCCCTCGAAGGCCGAAGTCCGCGACCGCGTCCACGCGCTACTTCGTCTCGTCCAGGTCGAGCACCTCGCGGATTATCACCCGTCGGCCCTTTCCGGCGGCCAGCGCCAGCGCGTCGCCCTCGCCAGGGCCCTCGCCGTCGAGCCGAAGGTGCTCCTCCTTGACGAGCCTTTCGGCGCGCTCGATGCCAAGGTCCGCGAGGAATTGCGGCGGTGGCTCCGGCGCCTCCACGATGAGCTAAATGTGACGAGCGTCTTCGTGACGCATGACCAGGAGGAAGCGCTTGAAGTATCCGACCGCGTCGTCGTGATGAACGCGGGCATGATTGAACAGGTGGGTACGCCCGAGCAGGTTTACGACCACCCCGCGACGCCCTTCGTGTACACGTTCCTCGGCCATGTGAATATCTTCCACGGCCGCGTCCACAAGGGGCGCGCGAGTATCGGCGCCGTGGAAATCGACGCCCCGGATCACGCCGACGCCGAGAATGCCCCCGCCGTCGCCTACGCCCGCCCGCACGAACTCGAGGTCGCCGCGCGGCCTTCGACCCCGGCGGACCTGGAAGCGACTATCGTGCGCGTCCGGTTTGCCGGCGCTTCAGTGCGTTTGGAACTCAAGACCGCCGCCGGCGAGCCGCTCGAAGTGGAACTCGCCCGCTCCCGCTTCTCCGAGCTCGGCCTTGCCCGGGGTCAGACCGTCTTCGTCACCCTGAAGAACTTGCGTCTCTTCGGCAACGGCCGCCCTGAATGATGCCGCAGTCCCGCTCTCAATTCCGGTGGCAGTTGCTGTGTTGAAGAGTTCGAGAGCCGCCTGTCAGGTAAAACGCTGACTGGTTCGCTCTGTTGAAAACTTGGAGCGACACTGGCAGGAAAAACGGGGACCGGCTTGGTCTGTTGAAAACACCCGGCGTTGCGTGCTCAGGCGCCCCTGGAGACGTAACGAAGGCCGAGAGGCCCGGCGTAACCGCGCAGAAAATCGGTGACAGGCTCTGACGCAAGGCCCCTGGCCGCGGAGTGCCTGTCACCGATTTTCCATGTTTTCAACAGAGCAGGACTGGCTTGAATTTCCGCGCTTTGCAGGAAATTCGTACCAGGAAATTCGTGCCTGTCACCTGTTTTTCCGTCCGCGTTTTTCTCGCGCCATGGAGCCCCCAACGCCTCTTTTCACAAGCGCGTGTGGCCACGGCTAAACCGATTAGGGTGGGCAGATCTTCGCAAGCTCACGCGTGCCGCCTGACGACCTCGTCCAGGTCGAGTACTGTCAGGGCGCCGTCCCCGTCCAGATTGCCTTGGTCCAGGGTGCCCGCGCATTCGTGGCAGCAGTATATGGTCTTGAGATACTTCTTTTCGACTCAGGCATATTCGACCTCGCGTAGCCCGAATTCGCGAGGCAGCGAACAAGGTATTACCCGCCGGGAAAATGCCCGGACGCTCCCCAATCACTCGCGAAGGCTTTGCCCTTACAGGTTGAGCGACATCAAAAACTCGGCGTTCGACTTCGTCTTCTTCATCTTGTCGATGAGCAGCTCGATCGCGTCCACCGGGTTCATGTCGTTGAAGACCTTCCGCAACAGCCACACGCGCCTGAGCTCTTCGGGATCGAGCAGGAGCTCTTCCTTTCGCGTCGCGCTGCGGTTGATGTCGATCGCCGGGAAGATGCGCCGCTCGAAGAGCGTCCTGTCGAGGTGCAGTTCCATGTTGCCCGTGCCCTTGAACTCCTCGTAAATGACGTCGTCCATCTTCGAGCCCGTGTCGATGAGCGCCGTCGCGATGATCGTGAGCGCGCCGCCTTCCTCGAGTTTCCTCGCCGCGCCGAAGAAGCGCTTCGGCTTCTGAAGCGCGTTCGCGTCGACGCCGCCCGAAAGGATCTTGCCCGAATGCGGCATCTCGGCGTTGTGCGCGCGCGCAAGCCGCGTTATCGAGTCGAGAAGTATCACGACGTCCTTGCCGTACTCGACCATCCTGCGCGCCTTGTCGATGACCATGTCCGATACCTGGATGTGCCGCGCGGCCGGCTCGTCAAAGGTCGACGAAATAACCTCCGCCGCCTTCACGTTGCGCCTCATGTCGGTCACTTCCTCGGGACGCTCGTCGATTAGAAGTATGATGAGGTACACCTCGGGGTTGTTGTGCGCGATGGCGTTGGCCATCTTCTGTAGTAGCACCGTCTTGCCGCTCTTGGGCGGCGCGACGATGAGGCCCCGCTGCCCCTTGCCGATCGGCGTGATGAGGTCCACGATGCGCATCTCGATGTCCTCGGGCTTTACCTCGAGCATGAGCCGGTCGTTCGGGTGAAGCGGCGTCAGGTCCTCGAAGACCACCTTTTCCTGCGCGGCCTCCGGGTTCTCGTAGTTTATCGCCTCGACCCTGAGAAGCGCGAAATACCGCTCCCCTTCCTTCGGCGGGCGTATCTGGCCCGAAATGATGTTGCCGTTGCGCATGCCGAACCGGCGTATCTGCGATGGCGACACGTAGATGTCGTCGGGACCGGGCAGGTAGCAATAGTCCGGGCTGCGCAGGAACCCGAAGCCGTCCGGCAGCACCTCCACCACGCCTTCGCCGTAGAGAAGGCCGTTGGCCTTTACGCGGTTCTTGAGGATCTTGAAGATGAGGTCCGGCTTTTTGAGCCCGGAATAGTCCTGCACGGTTTCCTTCTTGGCCGTGGCCTGAAGCTGGCGCACCGTCATCTTCTGAAGTTCGGCGAGATGGATCTCGCCTTTCTTGACCTCTTCGTACTTCTGATTGATCTCCTCTTCTTCGGGAGTGAGGTCTTTCGGCTTGCTTGTTGCCATTGTGAGCGATACCTCCTAAGGGTAACAATTGTTTGGCGAGTTTTGGAAATCCTATATCCAGATTGAAGGGTCGGGCCTGGTTACGCCAGTTCAATGAGGTTTCTTATGGGTCAGATGCGTTTGTTCGTCGACGACCGATGCCCAAACCGCGGCGACCTGCCTGGCTGCCTCGTCGAGTGAACCGTTGTTGTCGACAGTGTAATCGGCCCGTATCCTTTTCGATATTAAAGAATCCTGAAACTTTTCCCTCCGCGAAGTCTCCTTGGCGTCCCACCCACGCGCCGCCGCGAGGCGCTCCGCGCGCACGGCCTCGCCCGCGTCCACGAAGACGAGGCAGTCGCACAGCCCCTCGAGCCCCGCCTCCAAGAGAAGCGGCGCGTCGAGCACCACCGCCCTGCAGCCGGAATCCCTTCGAGATGCCTCGATGATCTTCTTCGACTCGTCTATGACCGCGGGATGAACGATTGAATTCAGTTTGTGGACCAACGCCTCGTCGTCAAAAACCTTCTCGCCAAGCGCCCGCCGGCTGATTTCGCCCCCGGAAAGAACTTCTTGGCCGAAAACCTCGACTATCCGGGCTTTGATATCAGGCCATTGAAGGACTTGATGTGCCGTTGCGTCTGCGTCTATTATAACAGCTCCCATCCGTTTGAAAATCCCCGCAATCGAACTTTTTCCGCTCCCCATCCCCCCGACAAGGCCGATGACCGGGCATTTGCGCTTTGCCATGCTACCCCCCGGCCTCGAGCCAGTTGGCCCCGCTGGCCACGTTGACGACTATCGGCACCGAAAGCTTGAGCGCCCCGCTCATGTCCGCCTCTATGCGCTTCGATTCCTCCTCGACCGTCGCGGCGGGCATCTCGAAGACCAATTCGTCGTGTATCTGGATGAGCATCCGCGCCTCGGAATGCGTCTCGCGGTGGCGCCGGTCGATGGCGATCATCGCCAGTTTGATGAGGTCGGCCGCCGAGCCCTGGATGGTGCTGTTGACCGCCATCCGCTCTGACGAGTTCAAGTTCCGCGGGCTCTGCGCCTCTATCCCGCTTATGTACCGGCGCCGGCCCAGGATGGTCGTGACGTACCCGTTCTTCCTGGCCGCCTCGAGCGTCTCCTTTATAAACTCCTCGACGCCGGGGTAGCGCCTGAAGTACTCGTCGATAAACTGCGCCGCCTCGCCGAGCCCTATCCCCAGTGACCTGGAAAGACCGTACGGGCTTTGCCCGTAGATGATGCCGAAGTTCACGGCCTTCGCCGTCCGGCGCATTTCCGAAGTCACGTCCTTGTCCGAAACCCCGTATATCTGCCGCGCCACGAAGTTGTGGATGTCCCGCCCCTCGGCAAACGCCGATTTCAATCCCTCGTCGCCCGAGAGGTGCGCCGTGATGCGCAGTTCTATCTGCGAGTAGTCGGCCGACACGATTCGCCAGCCCTTTTCGGTCACAAACGCCCGCCGGACCTGGCTCCCCAGGGGCGTCCGGATCGGGATATTCTGAAGGTTCGGGTCGCTCGACGAAAGCCGCCCGGTGGCCGTCCCCGTCTGGTTGAAACTGCAGTGGACGCGCCCGGTCTTCCGCGACACCATCGCCGGCAGCGCGTCAAGGTAGGTGCTTTTCAGTTTCGCGAGGCTCCTGTACTCGACCACCAGGCGCGCGACTTCGTCCTCTTCGGCGAGCCGCTCGAGGACGTCGTTGTCGGTCGAAAACCCCGTCTCCGTCCGGCGCCCGGGCCGGAGCCTGCGCTCCTTGAAAAGCACGTCCGCCAACTGCCTCGTCGAGTCGATGTTGAACTCGCGCCCGGCGGCCGCGTATATCTTCTTTGTGAGGCCCGCGAGTTCGACGTCGAACTCCGCCGACATCTTCCCGAGATACTCCGTGTCGATGAGGACGCCCGCCGACTCCATCCGCGCCAGCACCTCCACAAGCGGCATCTCGAGGTCGTAGAAGAGCCGGTCGAGCGCGAGTTTCGCGAGGTCCCCCTTGAGGCGCCCCGCGAGCCTGAGCGCCACGTCCGCGTCCTCGCCGGAGTATTCCGCCACGCGCGCCGCCTCGACCTTGTCGAGCGTCGTTTGCTTCCTGCCCGACCCTATGAGGTCCGTGATCGGTATCTTCCTGTAGTTCAGGAAATCCGCCGCCAGGTCGTCGAGGCTGTAGCGCCGCCGCCCCGGGTCGATTACGTACGCCGCCACCATCGTGTCGAATTCCACCCCGCGGACTTCCACCCCCTCCTGCCGCATCGTCGTGATGTCGAACTTGAGGTTCTGGCCTATCTTGCGCTTCGCCGGGTCTTCAAGGTAGCCCTTGAGCGCGCCTATCGAGACTTCCGGCGCGAGCCGCTTCTCGCCCTCCGGAGAGCGCACGGCCACGTAGTACGCCTCGTTTTCCTTTACCGCGAAAGACATCCCTACAAGCTGCGAGTCCACCGCCGAGAGCCCCGTCGTCTCAGTGTCAAACGCGAACGCCTTGGCCTCCGTTAGCGCCGCCTTGAGCCGGCTGAGTTTGTCCTCGTCGTCGACGAGTACGTATTTCCCGCCCGCCTCCGCCGACGTCTCGGCCAGCGACTGAAGCATCGACCGGAAGTCCAGCCTCCTGAAAAGGTCGGACAGGGCCGCGCGGTCCGGCGCCTGGAGTCTCAGCCGTTCGAAGTCCGCCTCGAGCGGCACGTCAGTGTCTATCGTCACGAGGTCCCTGCTCAGAAGCGCGTCCGCGCGGTGCGCCTTGACGTTCTCGCGCGTCTTCTCGCCGGAGATCTCGTCCACGTGCTCGTAAACGCCTTCGACCGTGCCGTAGCGCTGGATGAGCGTAAGCGCCGTCTTCGGCCCTATGCCCGGTATGCCCGGCACGTTGTCCGTCGAATCGCCCGAAAGCGCCATCATCTCGATGACCTGCGACGGCTTTATCCCCGTCTCCTTCTCGAGCGACTCCGCCGTAACGTATGAGTCCTTCTTGTTGTCCCACACCATCACGCGCGGCCCCAGAAGCTGCAGCGCGTCCTTGTCGCGCGTGACGATGACGGCCGTGAGCCCCTCCCTGGCCGCGCGCGCCGAGAGCGTTCCGAGCACGTCGTCCGCCTCGTACCCGTCAAGCTCGAAGATCGGGATTCGATAGCCCTCGAGCACCCTCTTTATCCATTTGAACTGCTCCGAAAGGTCGTCGGGCATCGCGGGGCGGTTGGCCTTGTACTCGGCGAACGCCCTGTGGCGGAACGTCGGCGCCGCAGTGTCGAACGCGACGGCCAGGTATTCGGGCTTCTTCTCTCGGATGATCTTCAAGAGCATGCTCGTGAAACCGAAGACCGCGTTTGTCGGCGTCCCTTCGGGCGACGTGAGGTTCGTCTTGATGGCGAAGTACGCCTGGTAACCTTGAGAGTTCCCGTCGATGAGGAAGATCTTCCTGTCCGGCATACGAGGTGTCCGTTGGAGAGCCGCGGCGCCGCGGAAAAGGCCGCTTCGAGAACGCTCCCGTTGCTCGAAGTCTCGGGAAGTCACGAGAGCCGCAGCACCACTAAACCTACATGAGCCGCGATGGAAATCGAGCCCCCGCCATCGCGGATCGTTACGTCGGAAAATCGATTAGAAACGTCGCGGCGCAAGAATATGCAGAATGGCCCAGTGCGAAATGTATAACCCCATTATATCGCACCTAAGCGCGGCGTCAAGGGGAAGTTACACGCACTCGCGCTTATTTTTCTCTTGACTTGCCCGCCTCGAAGGCATAATTATCCCTTATCTGTCGCCGGGGGCGGGTGTGGGGGTTTGGAGCAGCCGGCGTAGAGACAATTCTCAGGAGGAAATCGATGGATTCAACCCAGCGGACGAGGCCGAGAACCGGTGGCTCTCCCGTAGGATTGGTGGTGTTCATCATCCTCACGGTGGTTTTCGCGGTGCTGGCGTACTGGAGTTTCGCGAAGTACCAGACGGCCGTGCGCGATAACGAAAAGCTTCAGAGGGACTTAAGCGACGCTCAGGCCGCCAAGCAGAAGGTCGCCGACGAGGACTCGGCTTTCAAGAAGGTCACCGGCGTCGACTCGCCGGACGCCCTCAAGGAGTTCGTTGCGAACGTCCTCACGGCCGCCCGCGCCGAGGGGCTCGGGACCGACGTTCAGGATACCGCGAAGGACGCCTTGAACACCGGCCTGGCTGCTATCTCGCAGCTCAAGATCGCCCTTGACTCGCTCAACTCCAGTTACCAGACCGAAGTCGCCGCCAACAAAAGCCTTGCGGACCAGAAGAAGGCCGCCGAGGACGAGTTCAAAAAGGCCCTCGACGAGAGGGATTCCAGGATCCAGGCGCTCACCAAGCAGCTGGACGACGACCGCGCCAATTTCCAGGCTCGCATCGACAAGGAAGTCGCCGACCGTGAGGCCCTCAGGACTACCTTCGGCATCGCCCAGGACGCCTGGAAGCGCCAGGAGGCCAAGGACACCATCGCCATCGCCCTGCTCCAGAACAAGCTTCGCGAGCTCTCCGGCGAAGGGGTCCTCGTCGAGCAGCCCCAGGGCAAGGTCACTCAGATCGATTTCCGCAGCGATACCGTCACGCTCAACATCGGCTCCAAGGCCGGCGTCCAGCCCCGCATGCGCTTCATGGCTTTCTCCAGGGACGCCTCCGGAAAGCCCATCAACAAGGGCGTCGTGGAGGTCGTCAGCGCCGAGCCGGACGTCTCCCTCGCCAAGATTGTCTCGCGCGAGCCCAACCTCGCCATCGGCAAGGGCGACTCCGTCTACAACCTCGCCGGGCCCAAGAAAAAGCTCTTCGTCTTCGTGGGTACCCCCAAGGACTACACGCTTGACCAGTGGACCAACATCGTCCGCGCCAGCGGCGGCGACGTGACCGACGTCATCCAGAAGGGCGATCAGGTGGCGGACTACCTCGTCCTCGGCCAGTTCCAGGAGGATGACGTGAACGCCAGGAAGATGATCAACGAGGCCCGCGACTTCCAGTTGAGGATAATAAAGGAAGACGACCTCAAACAGGCCTTCGGTAAGTAGCCTGCGTTTCGCGGCAGAAACCGCGGGCCGGCGCCTTGCGCCGGCCCGTTCTCTTTTGGAGTCCGAAAAAACCC
>Ga0315277_10006746_pt1 | contig 14944 bp, 16 predicted proteins | sample YL17G05_15_MG_FD_203695 | JGI IMG/M metagenome (GOLD analysis project Ga0315277, IMG submission 203695) | Sediment microbial communities from Yellowstone Lake, YNP, Wyoming, USA - YL17G05_15 | ecosystem: Environmental > Aquatic > Freshwater > Lake > Sediment | place: USA: Wyoming | collected...
TTCAACCGACCATCGACATATCGAGTGAATACTTCGCGCATGGCGGCGAAATCATCCTGGCCTTCGACGGTCTTGATTTTGAAGTGGCGATACTCGGATTTCTTGGGTTTGCCCTTTTCGAAATAGACCAGCGAGGCGGCCTTGTCGGTGGCGCCGAGATTGGAAATATCGAAGCAACTAACGGTCAACGGCGCGCGATCCAGGCGCAGGACTTTCTGCAAAGCCGCCGCCGACTCCGGCACCCGTTCTTGATACTTGCGCTTCTGGATAAGGATTTCATCCAAAAGAAGGCGGGCGTTCGTTTCGGCCATGCCGACCAATTTCAGTTTTTCGCCCGCTTGCGGGGTCACCAGGCGTACTCTCGAGCCTTTGGCGGCCGAAAGCCAGTCTTCAAGCAGGGCGGTCTCGTCCACCGCGCACGGGAGATAGATTTCCTCGGGCAAATTTTCGGTGTGATTGTAGTACTGCTTGAGAAAACCGGACAGCAGGTCGGAATCGGACAGGCCGGCATCGACTTTGAGAGGCAGATCCTGTCGACCGATCAGCACGCCTTCCCTGATCTGCATAACAACCGCCATGGCGTCGCCACCGTCGCGGGCGTAGGCGACCACGTCGCGATTGACCTGCTCGGCGGCGTCCACCTTTTGCCTCTGCCGTACCGATTCCATCGCTTCGACCGTGTCCCGCAACCGCGCGGCTTCCTCGAACTTGAGATCGTCGGCGGCTTTCACCATGCGAGCTTGGAGATTGTTGATCAGGTCGGTCCGACGACCCGACAGGAACATGACGACGGCGTTGACGTGCTTTTTATATTCCTCCACCGTCTCCAGACTCTCGCATGGCCCTCCGCACCGCCCGATATGATGATCCAGACAAACCTTGTATTTTCGCCCCGTGGAAGAAGGTATCTCATATGTGCACGACCTGAGGCCGAAATGCCGCATCAAGAACTTCATGGTGCGGCGCATTCCGGCGACGTCGGTATACGGCCCAAAATATCGGGCGCCGTCGCGCAACACCCGGCGGACCACCAAGAGACGCGGGAACGGCTCGTCGGTCGTGAGTTTCAGGTATGGGTATCGCTTATCATCTTTCAGGTTCACGTTGTACCGGGGCTTGTGCTCCTTGACGAGATTGGCCTCCAGGATCAAGGCCTCGATTTCGGAATCGGTCACCAAAAGGTCGATGTTGGCCACCTTGGCAACCATGGTGGCGGTTTTGGGATCGGCCGATCCCCGGCTTTGGAAGTAGGAACTGACGCGGTTCTTGAGATTTTTAGCCTTGCCGATATAGATGATTTTCCCCTGCCGGTCTTTCATCATGTAGACACCCGGCTTTTTGGGCAGGTTCTCCGGCTTGTACGGCAACGGCTGTTCCTTGGCGCTCATAGATTTCCGCCTTCGGCGGTCATATATCGTCAGGCAGTTATAATACGACTATCCGGCGGTTCAACTCAATTAAAAAACCCGGCCGGGTAGGTAACAGCCGGGTTTTGAATCGGATAGAGCAACATGGACACACATTGCTACTCTATACAATAATATCGGAATATTTTCCCAACGGTTTAGCCCTTTTTGGCGCTGCCGGGCAAATTGCCAGCGCGAATTTTCCACGAAAAACAACACGGGTCGTCGCACCGGGCGCCTTTTCGTTTTACGCCGATTCTTATTCGATCAAGAAGTCTATATGGACGGTGCAGACGATCTCTTTGTCAATCGTGCTTTGGTCGCTGATACCGTAGTCGGATACTTCCTGCGAGTGCTGCGGCCGAATCTGGAAGACACCGACGCTCGCCGAGACCGGCGCGCCGACTTTGCGATCAGTCGATTCCGCCAATTGCTGGGCGCGTTCCTTGGCGTTCTGGGTCGCGGCTTTGATCATCTCGAGTTTAAGTGATTCCAGACCGGTGAATATGTACTGGACCGGCCGCGACTCGAACTCGATTCCTTTTTCGATCAGACTCGACGCTTTCTGGCCCAAAGCGGCCATCCGGTTGACATCGCTCGATTCCATCTTGAACAGTTGACCCAGAATATAGCCGGTGGCATTTCCCTCCCGATCGTATGTCCGGCCGATGGTGACGGTCCCCTTTTCGTACTGCTCGGAGGACAAACCCTCCTGCGAAAGAAAAGTCTCAACCACCTGAAGGCCGTTCTTCATCCGGGCATAGGCGGCGTCAAGAGTTGTGGCCGAGGCGGAAAGCCACCCCTCCCATACAGAATAGTCCGACGTGATCGGTTTGAACGCCGCTCCCGTGACCCGGATCGTCTGACCCTGCCCCTTCACCTTCACCAGAGTGGAGCCGACCAGCATGGCGCATACGATCAGCGATAACCCCAGTATCACGCTCGGCCAGATCAGCCCGCAGCAGCGACACGCGGATTCCGGTTTCTCGACCATATTGTGTGCCCTCGTTTCTGTTTCATCCCTCACCTTTACGTTATCGATAATCAATTCTGGGGCCTGTGTCAATCGGCAATATCGTTCTTGTTGGGCTTGTGATTTTGCCTTGCTTGTCTGATATTCCCGTATGACAATCAAGAAGGAGGCATACGCTATGTCCCGCAAAAGGTCGCAGAATTATTGGATATTGACTTTGCTGTTGGCCGCCATAATTCTTTGCGCTCTGCTCGCTGGCTGTCAGACGCAGAATAAACTCCTACAACCTTACCTTCTCTTGTACGCCTTTGACGCCGAAGGCCAGCTGCTCAAAGCCCAGATGACCATCGCCGATTCATCCCGGATTCTGGGCCGGTGGGTGTATCACGGCGGCCTTTCGGGTAAAGACGTCGTTCTGGCCGAGTCGGGAATAGGCATGACCAACGCCGCCATGACGACACAGGCCATGCTCGACCGCTACCATCCCAAAGCGGTGATTTTCAGCGGCATCGCCGGAGGGATCGACTCGTCCGTCTATATCGGTGATATCACCGTCTGCCGGACGTGGCATCAACACGACTACGGATACTACGGCAAAGACGGCTTTCAAGTATCCGGGATCGGGGTGTATGACCCGGGCACGGACAGCATCGGCCGGACCAGTGAATACACCGTCGATAGCGCCCTTTTTGCGGCCGCCGAAAAAATGGCTTCAGGCGACGTCGAGTTGGCGAAAATCGGCGACCGGACGCCCAGACTGATTGTCGGCGGCGCCGGAGTCACCGGAAATACCTTTATTGACAGCCGGGAGAAGAGGATCTGGCTGTCCGAGACGTTTCATGCGCTGGTAACGGACATGGAGTCCTCGGCGGTGGCGCACGTCTGCGTTGTCAACGACGTACCGTACATCGTTTTCCGATCGGCGTCCGACCTTGCGGGCGGTTCGGGATCGGAGACCGCCGACGCCGAACTAGAGCAGTTTTTCACCATCGCCGCCGATAATTCGTCGAGGGTGGTAATGAGATTCCTAAACGGGCTATAGACCGGGTAATCCAGAATAGGAGAGTCGAATAGAAAGTTGTCGGATGATTATTCCATCACACGGCGGGCGCCGAGGAAACGCTTATGGTAATAGTCTTCGTTCAAATTGGAAATGACGATGCCGTTGGTGGATGACGAATGCACAAACTCGTCGAAGCCAACGTAAATGCCGACGTGTGACACCCCCTTGCCGCCCGTGTCAAAAAAGACGAGGTCACCGAAGAAAAGGTCGCCTCGCTCGACCACCCGCCCGGCCTTGAACAGATTATCCGTCGATCGCGGCAGATGAATCGACGCGTACTCTTCGTAGACCACGACGACCAACTCCGAACAATCGTAACCCTTCTCGTCCGGATTCTTCCCGGCGTACGGTTTGCCGAGATAACGGTCGATCACTTCGCCCAGAGCAATCGGGTCGACGGCGTAACGGGTTGGCGCATGCGTGGAGCTGACGGACGACAAGTCACTTTGCGATTGCTCCGGAGCCGCCTGCGGTTCACTTTGAGATATCCCCGTATCCGTCTGCTGTTCGTTTTGAGAGGCGCCGATGTCAGTCTGTTTTTCGCCATCGGATTTTTCGGTATTTGTCTGCCGTTCGCCCCGATACTCCCCCTCGGCCGTGTGCAGACCTCCGCCGTACCGAGGCTCACCCCGGCATCCCGCCAGCGAAGCGGCAAGGGCAAAAATGATCACTATCCGTGGCAGCATGACTAACTCAACCTTGGGTATTCCATCCCAAAACGTTCTCTATAATAGAGGCGCGTCAAAATCGTTGTCAACAAAAGAATCAGGAGGTAAAAGGGAAAATGCGCTCCGGCCGCAAGCGTCAGCAAAAGAATGGGAAATTTGCAGGTAAACCGTGCTGTCGTCTCATCGAATGCAATCAGCAGATAAAGCGTGCCGGCCATAGTGACCAAGGCCACCAGCATCAGCTCATAATTAGTCGATATCAGCGACATGACAACCGTAGCCAGCGAAAAGAGCATGGCCGACCAGATTGCGCCCCGGGCGCCCATCACCACGGCAATCGTTTTCTTCCCGGCCGCCGCGTCGCCGTCTCGATCCGGTATGGTGGTAAGGATATATCCCGCCGCAATCGCCGTGACATACGGCAGAGCCAACAAGAGACGAGATCCATCCCAGGACTGCCCGGCGGCCATCCACGGGAGGCACCACCCGAAGGCCGCGGCGTTGGTCAAAAGACCGCCGAGGACGTTGTCTTTGAGGCGCACCTTCGGTATGGAATACAGGATGCCCAGGGCGACGATGGCCGTTGCGGGCCACACCGCCTCGGGCGCGAATGAAAACATCAGCAACAGGCCGCCCGGTGTCAGGATAAGGTAATATCCCCAGGCGGTGGTTTTTGAGATGATTCCGTGCGGAAGAAAGAATAGCTTGTCGTTGATGCGGTCGGTGTCGACGTCGAAGATTTGATTGAAGACATAGACACCCATAAATATCAGCGTCAGACCGGCCAGATGAAACGGCGCGTCACCGGGGGCATAGATCCGGAGATACCCGGTCCGGCCGCAGACGGCGACGGCGTGAAGGTAAACCGTCCAGACGGGAACGACCAGCATCGGCCGGCCGAAAAATATCAGATCAAGCAGCTTCACAGCCACGGGGCGTTGATAATATATTTCAGATAAACGTACACTACGGGCGCGGAAAACAGCAGGGAGTCAAATCGATCGAGCACTCCCCCGTGCCCGGGAATGATATGCGATGAATCCTTGATGGCCAGGGATCGTTTCCAGAGAGATTCCGCCAAATCGCCCAGTTGACCGAACAGCGCGATCAGCAGGGCCAGAGCGATCAAATGATAGGCCGCGATGTCACGCAGCCAGAAAATCTTGAAGACCATGGCGACAACCAGAACGCCGACAAATCCGCCGAGGAATCCCTCGATGGTTTTATTGGGCGAAACCGCCGGAGCCAGCTTGTGCCGCCCGAACGATTTGCCGAAGAACATCGCCGCCGTATCCCCCAGCCAGAGTGATCCCAGGAGGAAAGACAGCCACCATCGCCCGGGAGCCGCCTCCATCCAGCCGGCCTCGCCGCGGATGAGATAGACAAACGGATACAAAAGGCCGATATAAAAACTCCCCCAGACGATATATGTCAGGCGGGCGAAGAGCTTGTCGACCGGCTCCTTGCCCACCGCCAGCATCATCCCGATCAGAAGAAACACGCCCAAGAGAGACAGACTTCCGTATGCGCCCCGTCCGATGCCGGTCAGCCAGACGGCTCCGACGGCGCCGATAAACGGGATGATGAAAAACGGAGATTGCGGACGAAGGCCTCCCTGCAGCAGGTATTCGGTGATACCGATCGCGGTCAGCAGAAGGATGAAGGTCAGAAAGGCGTCCCCGCCGGAAAACACCAAAAAGATGATGATGGGGATGGCCACGGCGGCAATGATGATTCTCTGGGCAAGGTTTTTGGATATCATTTGGAATTGACCCGCCCGAACCGACGGTCCCGCTTGATATAGTCCTGGAGCGCAACCAGAAAATCGGCCCGGCCGAAATCGGGCCATAGCGTGTCGGTGATATAGATTTCCGTGTACGACGTCTGCCAGATGAGGAAATTCGACAACCGTTTCTCACCGGAGGTGCGGATCAGCAGGTCGGGGTCGGGAAGCCCCGCCGTGTACAGATATGATGAGAACAGGTCGACGTCGACGTCATCCGACGCGATTCGTCCCTGCGTGACGTCTTTGACGATGGCCCGGACGGCATCGATAATTTCCGTGCGCCCGCCGTAGTTGAGCGCCAAATTCAGGGTAAGGCCGGTGTTGCGCGACGTTTTCTCGATGGCCGACTTGAGCACCTTGCGCCGCACCAACGGCAGTCCGTCGATACGCCCGGTTGCTATCAGTCGGACGTTGTTTTTCATCAGGTCGTCCAACTCCTCGAGAGTAGTCCGCGACAGGAGCGCCATCAGCGAAGCCACCTCGGCCTTGGGGCGATTCCAATTCTCAATCGAAAAGGTGTAGAGGGTCAGGTACCTGACGCCGACCTCGCCGGCCACCTCAACCACTTGGCGAACAGCTTTTACTCCGGCGCTGTGCCCCTCGGTGCGCGGCAATCCCCGTTTGGCCGCCCAGCGCCCGTTGCCGTCCATGATGATCGCCACGTGCGTCGGGCATTTGCCGCTGCGCTGGATCTCCGTGAGAATATCGTTCACGTCGGAAGTCATCAACCTATTCTACACGCCTTGATTTGTTTGGGCAAGCCAATTCTTGCCCCGGCTATTGACATCTTTTATCGCCGCCGGCAACCACGCCAAACAAGTCCGGGCCAACTGGGGGTGGTTTCCTGCGTACATACTCTGAGAATCACCAACACCAAGGGAGCGGCCGATGAAAGTCAAGGATATTCTCGACACCCTGAAACGCCCCACCATAACCATCGCCGGCGACAAGACCATCCAGGACGCCATGAAATTGATGGTCGATCATAAGATCGGATCAGTGGTGGTGGTCAACGCCGGCGGCGACCCGGCCGGGATATTGACCGAACGCGACATCTTCCGTCTCTGCCACCACTGCAAGGCGGCCATGATGACCATGAAAATCGCCGATCATATGACGACGGATTTGGCGGTCGGCCTGCCGGAAGACGACCTCAATTACATCGCCCAAGTCATCACGCAAAAGCGCGTCCGGCACATCCCGATTATCGACGCGGCCGGCAAACTCTGCGGTCTCATTTCGATCGGTGACATTGTCAAGGCGAAGCTGACGGAGGCCGAAGTTCACGTGCGGTATTTGACGGAATATATAACGGGCCGGGCTCGAACCGGCGCGGAATGATTCCCGGGAGCTTTTGAGCCGGCGGCAATCAGTAATCCTCCGGCGGCCTTCCCGTCAAGGGATAGCCGCGGCGCGTTGAGACCAGGCAAAAAGTGGCGTCATTCGGCGTCGCCGGTTACACCGACATGATTTCCTTTTCTTTGGCCGCCACCAAATCGTCGATTTTCTTGATGTACTTGTCGGTCAACTCCTGGACTTCATCTGAGCCTTTGTGCTGGTCATCCTCGGAGATATGCTTGTCCTTTTCGGCCTTTTTCAGCCGTTCGTTGGCGTCGCGCCGGACGTTGCGGATGGCCACTTTGCCTTCTTCGGCGATTTTCTTGCACAACTTGGCCAGATCGCGACGGCGGTCTTCGGACAGCGGCGGGACCGGAATCCTGATGATACTGCCCTCGACCTGCGGATTGAAACCGAGTTCGCTGATCTGGATCGCCTTGACGATGCTGGTGATGATGGTCTTGTCCCACGGCTGGACAACCAGGCTCTTGGGATCTGGTACCGAGACTGACGCCAGCTGATTGATCGGCATCTTCTGCCCATAGGCGTCGACCTTGACGCTATCAAGCAGAGCCGGCGTCGCTTTGCCGGAACGAATCCCGGCCAGCTCGTGCGTTACGGCCTCGACTGATTTCTGCATTCGCCGTTCGGCTTCGGATTGAATCTCACCCGTCATTGCCAACCTCCATCGTTAGTGCACCAAGGTTCCTACGCGTTCACCCATACCGGCGCGGTACAGATTGCCCTCTTTGTGTATATTAAACACCATTATGGGAATCTTGTTGTCCTTGCACAGCGCAATTGATGCGGCATCCATCACTTTGAGCTCCTTCGACAGGACCTCAATATAGGATACGTCCGGATAAAAAACGGCCTTTTTATCAACTTCAGGATCGGCGCTAAAGACGCCGTCGACCCGGGTGCCTTTCAAGATGATCCGGGCGCCGATTTCGACCGCCCGGAGGGCGGCGGCCGTATCGGTCGTGAAATACGGATTCCCGGTGCCGGCCGCCAGGATGATCAGCCGCCCCTTCTTGAGGTGATGCATGGCGCGGCGACGGATATACGGTTCAGCCACGTCGTCCATCCGCACGGCCGACATGACCCGGCAGTCTACATCAAGCTTTTCCAAGGTATCCTGAAAGGCCAGCGAATTGATCACCGTCGCCAGCATTCCCATGTGATCGCCGGTGACGCGGTCCATGCCGCCCTGTGATGCTGTGAATCCCCGAAAGATATTGCCCCCGCCGATCACCAGGCCGATTTCGACGCCCGCGTGGTGAATCTGTCTCATCTGCCGGCACAGACCGGCCAAAATATCACTATCGATGCCGAATTTGCCCCGTCCCGTGAGACTCTCACCGGACAATTTGATCACAATCCGCTTATATAGGGGGTTGTCCCCCATCGGTCACTCTCCCAGGCGGTATCGCACAAACCGGCGAATCTGAATATTTTCGCCCAGCTTGGCGATCGTTTCCGTCAGCAGATCCGAAATGGTCCGATCGTTGTCCTTGACGAAGGGCTGCTCCATCAGGCAGGCCTCGGCGTAAAACTTCTCCAGTCTGCCAATGACGATTTTCTCCGCGACTTTATCCGGTTTGCCCTCCTTGCGGGCCAGAGCAAGATACACTTCCTTTTCCGATTCGATAATATCAGAAGTCAACTCCTCGCGGCTGACCACCCTTGGATCGGCGGCGGCTATCTGCATGGCAACGTCCTTGGCGAAGTCTCTAAAGTCGGGGGTGCGAGCCACAAAGTCGGTTTCGCAGTTTACCTCGACGATTACGCCCAGCTTGTCGCCGGGATGAATGTAGGCGAAGATCAAGCCCTCGCTGGTGGTGCGGCCGGCTTTCTTGGAGGCCGTGGCGATACCCTGTTCGCGCAGGTACTTAATCGCCTTATCGATATCGCCGCCGCTCTCGCCGAGCGCGCGCTTGCAATCCATCATGCCGGCGCCGGTTTTGTCCCGGAGTTCCTTTACTATCTTCGCATTGATTTCAACCATGATGTCCATTCTCCTTCGCTACGCTTCGGATTGCTCGCCACTGAACCGATCATCAGGGAAGTCGATCGTCGCTGCCGCCGGTCCGGCCGCCTCGTCCAGCTCCGGGATGACCGCCGCCATCTCCGCCACCGAGGCGCCGTGTCTGGCCGCGTGAATGGCGTCAGCAATCTCCCTGGTGATGATCCGGATCGACTTGATGGCGTCGTCGTTGGCGGCGATCGGGAAATCAACCAGTTCGGGATCGGCGTTGGTGTCGACGATGGCCACGATGGGGATTTCGAGTTTGGCCGCCTCGGCGACCGCGATCCGCTCCTTCTTGGAATCGACGATAAAGACCAGGCCGGGCAGCTGATTCATGTCCTTGATCCCGCCGAGAACCTTTTCCAGTTTTACCCGCTCGCGTTCCAGAGAGATGGCCTCCTTCTTGGTGAACTTTTCGATGGTGCCGTCTTCAATCATTTTTTCGATTTCCCTGAGCCGTTTGATGCCGCCCCGAATGGTATTAAAATTGGTCAGCATCCCGCCCAGCCAGCGCTCGATGACATAAAACGCCCCGACCCGCTCGGCGCCTTCCTTGAGAACCACCTGGGCCTGTTTTTTGGTCCCCACAAAAAGGATCGGCTTGCCGGATGCGACCACTTCCTGGATTTTCCTTTTGGCGGCGTCGATGGCAGCCAGCGTCTTTTTGAGGTCAATGATATAGATGCCGTTGCGGGCGGTGAAAATAAAGGGCTTCATCTTGGGGTTCCAACGCCTGGTCTGATGACCGAAATGAACCCCGGCTTCAAGAAGCTGCTTGATGCGAGGATCAATCATGTGTGGGCCTTTCCTGGTTTTGTACACCCATCCCTTTCATCCCCGGGCGGGCCGCGTGATACGGACCCCCGCCGGGTCCAGGGATGTGATTATTTAATAAACACCACTTCTTACCGCTTGGAGAACTGGAAGCGCTTGCGCGCTTTCGGGCGGCCGTATTTCTTGCGTTCCACCTTGCGGGCATCGACCGTCAACAATCCGGCCTTCTTCAGCATCGGCCGCAATTGTGGATCGAGCAAAATCAACGCCCGGGCAATCGCCAGACGAATGGCCCCCGCCTGCCCGCTGACGCCGCCGCCGGCCACGTGGGCCTCGACGTCGAGCTTTCCCGCCATGTCCACCTTTTGCAACGGCTCCATGGCGTGATGGATCAGGGCAAGCCGCGAAAGGTATTCTTCCTTGGTCCGGCCGTTTATGGTCACCGTGCCGTTGCCGGCTTTCAGCCGCACCCGGCACACAGCCTCTTTGCGGCGGCCGGTAGCGCCGGCAAACTCCGGTATTTGTCTTTCCGTCGTCTCTTCCATTCCTCGACCCTAATTCTACAGCACCTTGACTGGTTCAGGTTTCTGAGCTTGATGGGGATGACGCCCGTCCGGGTACACGTGGAGCTTCTTGATTATTTTGCGACCCAGCCGGTTGTGAGGGATCATCCCCCACACGGTGTGTTCCACCAGCTTGATCGGCTTGCGGTCCATCATTTGCCGAAAAGTCATCGTCCGAAGCCCGCCCGGATACCCGGTGTACCAGCAGTACTTCTTGTCCGTGGATTTTCTCCCGCTCACCACCGCACTCCGGGCGTTGATGACGATCACATGATCGCCGCAGTCAACATGAGGCGAAAAGAACAGTTTGCTCTTGCCGCGCAGGATATCGGCAATTCTTACCGCCACCCGGCCTAAAACGGCTCCGTCAAGGTCGACAACATACCACTTGCGACTGATATCTGAAGCCTTGGGCATATATGTTTTCATGTCCAACTCCGAAATAACCTATTTACGGTCAAATACTAAAACTTAAAATATACGCCTTCTTCCCCGCCTGTCAAGTCCTTATTTCAGATTTTCCACATCCCTGCGGTTCGGCACCCGGTATCGATCCGGCCGTCAATCTGGTCAAAGGCGCATATAAACCCTATAAACATCCGACGTCAAAAGCTGTTCCCCGCCTGGGCTGAATTCACGGGTCGGGCGGCTGCCAGCCGTCTCGTAGACGACCGGCTGAAGCGGCACAGGATAAAACCCCGGGCATTCAGCCTAAAGGATCGCCCGTTTACGGTAGAAGTTAGGCTCTCTTTTGGAATGGAGCCCCGGCCGCGGAGATCGAGACCGGCAAGTCTCGATCTCCAAGAAGGCACTTATTGGAAGTTTAATACCGCCTGGCTCTGTTATTCCAGCGCCGTTACCGCACCCAAGGGTAGTAGGTTCGTTCCAAGCAATAGCTGCCCGAAATGGCCGCCGAAAGATCGACGCTGAATTCCAGCGGCGCATCTCCGTTCTGCACGTAGAGCTCGGCGACGTGGATGGTATATTGCCCCGGCGGTAAGCCGGCAATCACCATCTGGACGTCAAAGAGGCACAGGCAGTAGCACGGCCCACCTTCTTCGAAGGTCTCGCCTTCAGTGATTGTGAGCACATTACCGACCAGGGAAAGATCCGCCGTGATCCGGGTTGGGCAACAGTTGAAACCGGCGTTAACGTGGGTCAAAGTCAGCGTCGCCAGGCCGTCGTAGGCGTACTCGACGCAATCCAGATTCAGTGTGGCTTTTTCACCCGGGCCGGAGTCAAATGTTTTACACCCGCTGATCTGAACCACCTCGGCGGTCGGTCCCGCGCAGGGCGCGGGGCCGCCCCGGAAGATATGGTTGATAATATGCACGACGTCAGCCATGTTAAGACTGCCGTCGGCATTAGCGTCGCCGGCTTCGGCCGGATCAGGCGCCGGGCCGCCCTTGAAGATATGGCTGACAAGGTATACGGCATCGGCGATGTTGACGGCCAGATCGCCGTTGGCATCGCCGCAGACATAGGCTGAGGCGGTCGTCACTGTCAGGCAAATCACGCCAACTAGAAAAAACACTCTTCGCATATACCCTCCCATATTGAGGATCGGATCTTTTCGCCCTGGTTGTCGCCCTATGCTGCACGGTTTCTTTGGGCGTCGAATTACCTTCAAACCGGGAGCAGAACACCTGTTGCCAATAGACAAGATAGCGGCTCTTTCTCATTCGTGCAAGATTTTATTGAGTCATTTGTCCATTTATTTTTGCCCGGCGGATTGGGGCCGGAAGTAGTCGTTTTGCCGGGCTGTCACCACCATTGCTTAGACGTTGGGGAATAAGGACATACGGCCAGGGAACCCTATCCGGGCAGATCCGTACGATGGGTAACCCTTCCCCCACCCGATACGGCCGACGGCAATACCATTATCGCCGTCAGCCTCCGGAACTTACTTCTTCATGAGGGCTTGCACTTCGGCCGGGATGGCGAACAACGAATCCGGCATTTCGATATTGTGCTTGATCTCTTCGACCACGAGCGTGCGAGCCTGACCCATGACCGTAATACTCGTTCTGAACGGTATTTTGATACCCTCCACCCCGCGGTAATCATCCAGGGTCGTCACCAAAGGAACGTTGCCCATTTGATGCTGGAATACCGATTCCACCTTGGTGATCAGGCCCGTCTGCGCGTCGAAAAAAAGCGTCTGCGGATTGCCCTCTTTGGGGGTCATCACCACTTTATACGTCTTGCCGCCCACGGTATCGACGCCGGCGAATTCGGCCTTATCGAAATACTTCTGCCACGAAGAGTACAGATCGAGGGTCGCATCGCGTTTGGATTCGGCCAGTTCGGGGCCCTCGATAATTCTCGGCCCGCCGACCAGCGAATTCTCCCAGAATACGGCTCCGTCCGATCCGCTTTCCATTTTGCCCAACGCCTCCGCCGACGCCATCGTGTACATCTTGCCAGCTTTCGTCAGGTACAACTCGATCGCCAGTTTAATACCGGCCGACGGGATATCCATCGAAGCCTTCATGTACCGGTTCTGGATCTTATCGAGTTTCTCCTGTCCGCCTACGGCCGCGATATACTTGTTGATGACGGCCTCGCCGGTGAGGGTTTCCTCACCCGCGGGAGCCGGCGCTTGCGCGAGCATCACCGCGTTCAACATCAGGACACACAGGGCAACCATCAAGACCCGGGTCGCCCGGACAATCGTGCTGGGGAATAACGAAATCATACCGTTGTCTTTCTATTTAGGGTTGACAGTTTATTCACTCTTGGCCTCTCGGGTTGCTCTTGATCCATTCCATCGCGGCATCAAGGATGCGGTCGTGTCCCTCCCGAAGCGCTTCACGAGTATGTTGCACCATCTGATCCGGAATCACGCCCTCGCCCTCCAGCGCCCGACCGCTCCCTGACACATAGTCGGCGAAGACGTATTGGAAACCGTCACCATTCGGCAGTTTTTCAATCGCCGACGGCAGCGCGGCTCCCAATGTCTGCGTGCCGAATATACGCGCCCGCCCGATATCCTGCAAGCCCCCGGCCAGGAATTCCGAACTGGATACCGAAAGGCCGTCGACCAGGACTGCCACCGGGCCGGCGTACGTCTGTGCGCGGGGGTTAACGATCAGCTTCAGCTCGGTGTCGCGCGTGGTGAGTGTCCCCAGGTAGAGATTTTTCTGATCCACCAGCCAGCCTGCCATGCCCACGGCAATCCCTCCCAGACCGCCGGGATTGCCGCGGATGTCAATAATGATGCCCGGCGCTGTCATAAATGACATCATCGCCTGATTAAACGCCCCCATCAGGGTCATCGGGTCGAAAAAGCCGCTAAAGGCAAAATAACCGATCCCATTTTCCAGCGTATCCACGTCGATGGTCAGATAAAAGGCCGGCAGGTTGCCGAAGACCGCTTTTTTCCCGGCCCGTTCGCGCAGTCCGATGGTCCTTTGAATTCTCTGGTCTTTGTCCTCCAGGAACGTCACCGTCACCGAATCGCCGATCACCCCGCTCAGCCTCGATCTGACGACTCTCACCAAATACAATTCCTGCTTATTGCTCTTGTCAAACTCCTTTTCGACCGATTCCAGGATCGGCGGAATTTCCTCGTCACCGATTTTGATGATCTCCCAGCCCGGCTTGATGCCGGCTTCAGCACCCGCCGTTCCCTCTCTGACCGTGACCACCAGGGCTTGGCCGTCCACCACGCGCACGTCGATGCCGGTATGGCCGCCGGCATCGCCTTTTTGAGCCGGACCGGTAATATTCCGATACGCCTCGGCCGGGATGATACCGAAATGACTCAACTTAAGGCGGGAAATCATATCTTGAAGGACTTCTCTCGCGGCATTCATGTCCGCGGCGGAGTCCATCTTGGGCAGCAGTTCATCATGCACCGCCTGCCAGTCCAAGCCGCCGAAGGTGGTGTCGAAATGCCGGTCATGGATGGTCTTCCACACGTATTCGAACGACTCCAGATTCAGCTTTTTCTGCTCCGGGGTCAATTCACCCAAGGCGCAGGTATGGAATGCCGCCGTCCCGCAGATGACAATCAGCGTGATCAGCAGACGAAGACTCTTTTTTCTCAGCATCGAACCTCCCCTGACAGCCATCGTTTCTTTATCCTACCAGATATCGTTCATGAATGACCGCCGTCAACATACTCCGCCGGCTATCCGGCAAAATTTGCTTATAATATACCTGCCGACCAGGGCCATATTCAAGCCTAAAACAGCGTAATCTGCGGAGAAGCCACCGGTAACATGAGGGCAGTCTCTACGACCCGCCGTTATCCATCCGGCCGAAACCCCTCAGCCCCCGTCTGCTCCGGCGCCCGGATCAAAATGGAGTTTGTTCAGTACCCGGCCCGACATTGAAAGT
>Ga0315277_10006747_pt1 | contig 14943 bp, 13 predicted proteins | sample YL17G05_15_MG_FD_203695 | JGI IMG/M metagenome (GOLD analysis project Ga0315277, IMG submission 203695) | Sediment microbial communities from Yellowstone Lake, YNP, Wyoming, USA - YL17G05_15 | ecosystem: Environmental > Aquatic > Freshwater > Lake > Sediment | place: USA: Wyoming | collected...
GGTAGGTTCGTTGATCAGCCGAGCAACTTTGAATCCTGCAATCTCCGCGGCATCCTTCGTGGCCTGCCTCTGATTGTCATTGAAATGTGCTGGAACAGTGATGACTGCCGTGTCGATTTTCTCTCCAAGGAAGTTCTCAGCGTCACGCTTTATCTTTTGAAGGATGAATGCCGATATTTGTTGAGGAGTGTATTCTTTTCCCAACACCTTGACCTTGTAGTCAGTTCCCATTTTCCTCTTGATCTCAATGATCGTTCCATCTGGATTTGAGCTTGCTTGACGTTTGGCTGGTTCCCCCACAAGGAGCTGACCTTCCTTGGTGAAACCGACGACAGAAGGAAACATCTTGCCTGCCATAGTCGGCCCCTCAGCACTCGGGATAGTAACTGGCCGGCCGGCCTCTGTTACCGCCGCAGCAGAGTTGGTCGTCCCAAGATCTATCCCTATAATCTTAGCCAGGATTTGCACCTCATTAAGATTGTTCTAAACTGGACTTGTTACTCAAGGTAACGTATGGGACTTATAAACGTTAGCGCGCCTGCGGGCTTTGATATCCTCCCTCGAAGAGGTTCAGCGGCGCGACTCAACGGAACTCCGTTCAAAGCTCTGTTCCCCGTTGATGCTTCGCGAAAATCCCTCTCCTACGGTAACATGATGTTTGGTGATGTGGCGGCGCCTCTCCTCATGCCAAGAAGTCCTCCGTGGTCGAATCCACAAGAATCCCTCTCGGAGCCACGCAAACCTCAGCGAAGACATGGCCGGAGTATCTGGATGTTTTTCCTGTCTTGAAGTGCTCAGCCCACATCAATCCTGCTGCATCTACCATGACGGCGGGATGGCCAAGGTAACGCGCAACTCCGGAGAAGACTAAACCATGATCGTGGCAACCAGACATATCCCTTGCGCAGAGTCGTTGATTGATAGTCGTCTTTCCAATACTCCTACCTCCGCCCACGCATGAGGAAAACTCCTTTTTCATCCAGAGGTACAGATCCCTGAGGCCTTCCGTACCTCTACGTTCGCCAAATCTGGCCTTCAGTGCGATGACGAGCCGTTCTGATGAGATCCTCGACTGTTCACCAGGAACCAGATGTTCCTCCGGTCTACCATAGTGGACATTCCAGGTCTGTGCACGCACATGAAACGAACACGTAATGGCAATTCCCGGAGCCAGCATACAAGAAGCAAGAAGGTAGCCCGAAAGGGTCTGAGCCATCTTGCGATATCAGTCAAGTCAAAGACAAGCTACTGTGCTGTCTCTTATGGGAGCATGTCGTGCAATGTCTGCGAGAGCTACGAACGAAAACACGAACTTCTATGTTTTCCACCCTAGATGACTGAAAAGGTTTGGGTCTGAGACATGTTTGAGACATGACCCCTGAGAAGGGCATGCCTCAGAACAGGATTCAACCTTCTTTTTCCCTTGAAGTACATGGCCACACCTGCAGAGATTACTATTAGCGAGACACCTACAACAGCCCACACCTCGATTGCAAATGCCTGGACTGAAGATGTGGTTGAGGTGTCTGCCGTGGTCTCAACTCCACGCATCGTTGTCTTCTGTGGAGTTGTCAGAACAGTTGATGTCACTGCTACGCCGGTACTTGTCATCGTCGCAGAATTTAGCGTTGGGAACGCGACCTTTGCGTTGACAAGCTTCAATGTGATGAGAGCGGTTACTCTAGATGTCTCAAGCAGCCTCTCTCTTGATATGTGGTCGAGTGTGTCAGCAGGCGTGTGATAGACCTCGTCCGGCCAGCAGATAAACATCAGATTTGCCACTCTGTTCCTCTCGAACGGGACATGATCGCTTCCTCCAGAGAAGCCTTCTACGTGAACTGAAACATGAAGCTGTTCGATGCTCTCAGTCAATGCTACTCCTAGTTCCTTGTGGGCTTCCGAGATCTGACAGTTCAACTGCCTCCCTGCTCCGACCATATCTAAGTTGAGATAGGCAATCGTCTCTGCAAGAGGCACGTAGGGTTGGTTCACATACGCGTATGAGCCGCGGAGTCCCTCCTCTTCACCACTCCAAGAAGCGAAGAGTATGGAGAACCTTGGCCTCGTGGCCTTCGAGAGGACGCGAGCGATTTCTATCATGACGGCCACTCCTGAAGCGTCGTCGTTCGCTCCTCGGAAGATCTTGCCGTCAACATCTTTCCCCAGGTGATCGTAATGCGCACCTATGATAACGACCTTCTTCGAGTTGACGTCAGATCCGGGAATCATACCAAGAACGTTGTAGGCAGCTGCATTTCCGTCGTAGCTTACCTGAATTGACACACGCAGGTGCTTCTTTGTGGCGAAGGGTCGAGGTCTTAGCTCTCTGTCGATTGTTCCCTGAATCGAAAGCAATGACGAGCCTTGATCCCTAACAAGCACATCAGCCATCTTGATGGCCCCCCAGAGTATCGCAAGTTTCTGATAGATCGTTCTTCCGCCACTCCATCTCACAATGTAGTTAGGTACAGGTTCAACCGGATTATCAACTAGGATTAGAGCAGCGGCGCCATGCTTCAATGCGTTGTCAGCCTTTGAACTCCAAGACGCATAATCGTCCTTCTTGAATCGTTCACCAGGTGGAGTCCCGACAATGGCGAGAGCCATCTTAGCTTCCAAAGAGACACCGGCATAATCATCATAGCTGAGGTCTTTCGTGGTTATCCCGTAGCCCACAAACACAACTTCCGTCAGGAATTCTCCTGAGCCGCTTCCAGGCTGGATCGCAAAATCCCTTCGGTACTCAAAAGCCTGCACGACATTGCCCGATGCATCTACCAAATCCAGCTTCGGCATCTTGGTGAGCTGCCACATGGGCACCGAAAACCTCGTCTTGTAGGTTCCTTCCTCTCCGGCAGGCCTCAGTCCGATCGAACTGAATTTGGCTGTGACATACTCTGAGGCCAGTTCTGCCGGCTTTGCTCCAGATAGTCTACCCTCAAAAGGATCACTTGCCAAGTCGCCTATGACATTGAGAGTTCCATCCATGTCCAGATTCTCCAAGAGCTTGAGATAATCAGGGTCACCGGTGCCTGCAAGAGCAGGAATAAGCAGCGAGATAGACAACATCAGGACTATCGTGAGCACCGAGGCCCGTTTCATCCTTCATCGTTGGCAGAGGTTAGCACTCCATCTATTTCAGTCCTACTTCCAGAATGATTACTCCTAGATGATGAGCAGGTGAGAAGCGGAGGCAAATGGGCTACACTTGACTGATTTGGTCCTCAGATTTTTATATCGCCCAGTGAGATAGACTTGGACTGCTGGTGAAGCTGAGCCCTAGTTTTCTGGAGGCTGAAAGGCTGAATTGAGCCGTATGGGTCTGAGTTACTCGCATGGTTCTTCAAGCATGCCGCTCATAGGGGAGACCATCGGCGATTACTTCGACAGGATTGTGGCCAAGTATCCAGAGAGAGACGCGGTGGTTGTCCTCCATCAGGGGATAAGATACAGCTACTTGGATCTGAAGAGAATTGTGGACCAATTCGCGGGAAGCCTGATTCAATTGGGGGTGAAGAAAGGGGAGCGTGTTGGCATATGGTCCCCCAACAACATCGAATGGGTGATCACCCAATTTGCCACGGCAAAGATTGGTGCGATACTGGTCAACATCAACCCGTCGTACAGAATATTCGAATTGGAGTACGCACTGAAGCAATCAGGAGTCAAGTATCTCATATCGGCGACTGAATTCAAGAGATCTGACTACGTCTCGATGATATACGAGCTTGTCCCAGAAGCGAAACATGGAAGCAATCTGGTCATCGACTCGGCCAAACTCCCTGAGTTGAGGTCTCTGATCCTCATGGAAGACGAACACAAGCCGGGAATGTACCGGTGGGCAGACGTTATGGACCTTGGGAAGGACGTATCCGAATCCTTGGTCGTTGAACGTCAAAGAAGCCTCGAGTTTGATGACCCAGTCAACATTCAATACACCTCAGGAACCACAGGCTTCCCAAAGGGCGCCACTCTGAGCCACTTCAACATCCTCAACAACGGATTCTTCGTAGGCGAGATGCTGAGATTCACTGAGAGAGACAGGCTATGCATTCCTGTACCGTTTTATCACTGCTTTGGGATGGTTCTCTCAAACCTCTTGTGTGCGACCCATGGCGCCACCATGGTCCTGCCCTCAGAGGCCTTTGATGCAGGGAAAGTGCTTGAAACCGTTGACCAAGAGAAATGCACAGCAGTCCATGGCGTGCCAACCATGTTCATAGCTGAGCTGGACCACCCAGACTTCTCAAAATACGACCTCTCTTCCTTACGCACCGGAATCATGGCAGGAGCTCCCTGCCCAATCGAGGTCATGAAAAGAGTCATGAACCTGATGGGAATCAAGGAGATCACAATCGCCTACGGTATGACGGAGACATCTCCAGTATCCCTGCAGACGTCTGCAGATGACCCTGTTGACAAGCGAGTAGGCACCGTCGGCCGTGCGATTCCCCACGTCGAGATCAAGGTCATAGACCCGGCCACTGGTCAGACCGTTCCGCACGGTGTCGCGGGAGAGATTTGTGTTCGAGGCTACCTTGTCATGCTGGGTTATTGGAACAACCCCGAGGCCACCCGGGAAGTGATCGATCAGGCACGTTGGATGCACACAGGAGACATTGGAACAATGCGCTCAGACGGATACGTCAACATCGTGGGCAGGATTAAGGACATGATCATCCGCGGAGGAGAGAACATCTATCCGCGTGAGATCGAGGAACTTCTGCACACTCACCCGAAGATAAGCGATGCCCAAGTGATAGGGGTCCCGAGCGAGAAATATGGAGAAGAGGTCATGGCTTGGATCAAGCTGAAGGAAGACGCAAGAGCAACTGAAGAGGAAATAAGGGAATTCTGTCGCGACAAGATCTCATACTACAAGATACCGAAGTACATCAAGTTCACAGATGAATTCCCCATGACGGTCACTGGAAAGATCCAGAAATTCAAGATGAGAGAGATGGCGATGAAAGAACTTGGCCTCGAGAAGGCAAAGGAAGTCAAGACAGCGTAAGGCTTTCCGGTTCACCCCAATTCCTCATAGCATTTCATGAGAAGACACACCTGTGGTACTCCCGCATCTTGTCAAGTCACTCCTCTAGGCATCACAACGAAACACATTCAGTCAGCATAGCGATCAGTAGATCATGAGTCTCCTGCTGACAGAGATTGGCCCGCTTGACCACTGCTCCCTGGGGAATGTGGACACGTTTTGCGATCTGACAGAAAGGAAAGCTCGGTGCGCAGGTTTGGGTGGTCAGACGAAAAGCACTTTAGAGCGACTTGTATCCGATATGCTGGCGCTTTCAAGAATGATAGTCTGTTCAAGATGCGGTAAAGAAGCTGAAGAGGGCGTGTCCTTCTGTCCGAACTGCGGGAACCCGATACTCCGCACATCTTCAATGCAGCAATTGGAATACGAAGTGAAGTACAGGCCTTCATACTCGATGCTCGTCGTCCATCTCAAACCCAACGAAGCCGTCACGGCGGAGGCAGGAGCCATGACCTATATGAGCCCTAGCATCCAAGTCCAGACTCGAATGAGAGAGAAAAGCATTCTGGGAACGATAGGTCTGACAGTTTTGGGACGCCAGTCTTTCTTCGTGAATGACTACAGGGCGGCTGGCGGCCCAGGTGAAGTCGCCCTTGTGGCAGCCCCTATCGGAGACATAGACGTGCTCGAAGTGACCCCAACGAAAGGATACGTGATCCAGAAGTCCGCATACATAGCTTCCACAAGCAGCGTCAACCTGGATGTCCAATGGGAGGGATTCACGAAAGGCCTTTTCGGCCAAGGACTCTTCATGATAAGGGTTACCGGTCAGGGACAACTATTCATAAACACCTTCGGCGCTCTCGACCGTCACACACTGGAAGCCGGAGAAAGACTCACTGTTGACAACTTCCACCTCGTAGCATTCAGTGACACATGTTCGTACAAGGTCACCAAGTTCGGGGGATTGAAGGAGACTGTTCTCGGCGGGGAAGGACTAGTAACAGAAATCTCCGGCCCAGGAGATGTTTTGATTCAGACAAAGAACTTGAAGGAATTCGTGGACTGGATCTGGACACTGATGGAAGATAGAATACGAGCCAGAGCTCGTTAGACGGTGACCTTAGCTTCAGCCTTTCTCACTAACGGTCTTTCATCTTGGTTCTCTGGCCTGGAGAATAGATTCTATTCTTTGGCTGTGTCCAGCGCACATGATGAGATTCTGCGGATTTCGAAATACCTCAAATGGGCAACTTTAAAGATAGCTGTCAAAACCCAGAAATAACGTCTCCTGCGAAACAATGAATCCGGCTATCGGTGAATTTATGAGGAAAATCTACGGATGGTTTATCAACTTCATAGGATACGTCTTCGCCCTGCTGGGGATAACTCTCCTCGTAGTCTACCTCCAGAACCTCCGCGTCAGCATATTCGTCGAGAATCCCTACTTGATCTGGACCCTGATCTGCGCATTGATACTCAACATGATCGGGACCTATGTAGTTCACAGGGGTACAGAGTAGAGGCGCGCTAGCTCCAGAACTTCAGTGTACATGTGAGATTCACTACTGTGATATTCTGGTTCTTCTGAAGATTCTCCAATCCAACCTCAATGATCTTCATCGAGCGGGAAACAGGTATAGTGAGACCCTGCGTCCCTTCAGTCATCTTGTCCACAAGGCGAGTCTCATCCGCTTTCATGTACACTCTAATAGGGCCGTCTGAAGCATATGACAGTCTCAGTTCTCCTTCGATACCTACCGGAACCCCGACTCTCCACAGCTTTCCAGGACTCAGGTTGAAACTCAGCCTCTCAAAATACGTCTTCTGCCCCTCCACCTTCTGCGAGGAAACATAGGCTATTAGACTTACGAAGCAGACTGTGAACATGAGGAGGAGGGCCGCAGCGAAGGAAATCCCCTTCGTGCTTCGCAGGTTCCGTGGCCTCATCCCGCTGATCGACCTCAGCACCTTCATCGACCTGTTCGGTCTTTACCTCAAGACTGTAACACATGATCGATCAAACGTTTAAAATCTAACTTCAACCCAATCAAGGCACGGTATGAAGCCTTGAAGCTGGAACTAGTCACCAAGCAGCTTGTTGACTTCGGCTTGTCAGACAAGGAAGCAAGCATATACATTACGCTCTTGACGATGGGCAAAGCCAAGGCGGGGGAAATTGCAAGAAAGCTACAGCTGAACAGAATGCTGGTCTACAGAATCGTGACAAAACTTCGAGAAAGAGAGCTGGTCAAAGCGTCAATGGAGAAACCCATGAAGTTCGTTCCAATACCATTGGAGACCGCCTTGAACCTGTTGGTCAAAGAGACAGAGGGCAAGCTGAGCCTAATGAAAGAGCGCTATGACGCCCTAATCGAGGACTGGAACTCCATAGACGTGAACCCCGCAGCGGCAGACACATTGAGCTTCAGAATAGTGCAAGGTCGAAAACAGATCTACGCTCTTCTAACGAAAATGTTCAAATCGTCTCAGAAATGGGTCAAACTGATAACGACCAGCAAGGACCTAGTCAGATTCCAATACGTCGATCTTGACGACACACTGAAGAAGGCCGCAAAGAGAGGCGTTAAGGTTGAGATCGCTGTCCAGTATGAGGGAGAGAAGTACGACATAATCGGTCGCTACATAAACTTTGCAGAAGTCAAACTCGTCCCCATGTCAAGAGCCACTCGACTCTTCATCATAGATGACCGGGAACTAGTGATAGCCTTCACCTCTGATGATTCGATGGCACTCAACACCAAGCAAGACACCTGCCTCCACATCCAATCCTCTGAAGGAAAGTCCTTGGAAACCATGGTAGACATCTTCGCCAACATCTGGGAATCCGCAGACGATCTAGATGTCCAAGACAGCATCTCGAAATCCTTGGAAGATCTCAAGATATTCAGGGATGAAGAAACATTCATGAAGACACTGAAAAGCATGCTTGAAAAAGCTGAATCAGAGATACTGATAGGGATTCCCAAGGATGCGCCTCCCGCGATGAAAGACAAAGTGATTGAAGAGGCTGCCAAGAAGGCAGACCAACTATACATTCGCCTAATAACCTTCGTGGATCACGCAGACCTACCGAAAGGACAGCAACTCTCAGAAAAGATGGATGTGTATCACACAGACGTACTTCAGAGTATGCAGTTCATCATCAAAGACCGAAAAGAGATACTGATCACATTGTACCTGAACGAGTCCGAAGACCACAAACGCTGCAAGCACATCTGGTCAAACTCTCGCCTCTACCTAGACTCGGTGACAGGCTTGCTGATGGACGTTTGGAGGAGAAGTGTTGAATTCGAGAGTAGGGCAAATGAACTAAAGAAGTACGAAATGTCCGCCAACTGCCTTTCAGAACTGAAGTCAATCCTAGAGCGGAGCAACTGGAGAGTACAGATGCCGGGCCAGATAACCCCGAGACCAGGAGTTTGCATCGAATTTGACTTGCTGGCCGAGGATAAGCGTGGCAGAAGGATGGCCGCGGAATTCATAGTGGGGGGTGACGAACACAATCTGGAGGAGATAACATCCTTCTACGGGAAGGCCATGAATTCCGAAGTCAACAGCCTATTTCTCATCTCCATTCCCCCACCGAATCCCAAAGAGACGAGTCTTGCACAGTACTACAACATCCACCTCTTGGAGGCAGAAAGACGAGAGGACCTGACCTCGAAACTAGCCGTGATCCAAAGCCTAGTAGGAAAATGAGGTCACAAACCTCACTACATTAGCACATCGTCTGGAGTGCTGCTCATACAACACGACAGCTTCCCACCAAGTCACAATCGTTCCAGCAAGATCAGATTTCTCAAGATAGTCTGCCGGAAAGGACCACACGATTCAGCATGTCTTTCCCCCTCCCCAGTGTGTACTGTCTGACGAATTGTTCAAACCTACATCATTCCATTGATGTTGGCACGCGCGATGGCCTTGCGATCCATAGAAAAGCCATTCTCACCTCAGAGAATAGACAGACCGATAAGCAGAGTGTACGGCAAGTTGTTTCCTGCTTCATCAACGGCCGACAGGATCTGGTTGACTACGCCTGACGTATTGCCGTAAGAGGTTTCATCTCTCTTTCGATGAGTCTGACTTCTCTGAGATCGAGTGCTTCTTCAAGGATTGGAGCTATGAAAATGGAGTCGTTTCGTTCGAACCGGCTTCTAGTCAAGTGCAGGAACTGGACGAATGGCTCAAATCCATGAGTTGTTATCAGGTATTCGAAACCATCCAACAACACTACACTTCTCTTAACGTTCTTCAGGAAGCTTCCAATCAAGATCGACAGGTCTTGGAGCGAATTAACAGTCGTTTTCCCTTCCATCTTCTCCTCGGTAAGCCAGACGATTGGCGTCCTCTCCAACCCCCAGTCTCGTCTAACTTTCGGTGGAAATTCCCTAGTAATGCAAAGCCCTTCTATGCCGCTCAGAACATTTTCTGAAAATGCCTCGAAAGCTTTCACAACATCATTCTTGACCAAGTACATACAACCAAACTCCAGTGCGTACTGCTTTTTGGTCGCTCTAACATTCTCTTTCACAGGTTCTACTGTCAGTTTCTGTGTCTCAAACAACGTAGAGGCAAGTTCAGAATACAAGCCCAAAACGGCCAAGTCGCTGCTGTTTAAGATCTGATCTCTTTGACTGCCCAAAGCTAAGATACCCTGCACTTTTTTTCCAGAACGTATCGGGGCACAGTGCACACTGGCCTTCTTCAGGATGCTCAGCTCCTCCTCTCCGACGGTCTTGGATACACTTGAGTTCTCTCTTGCAGCAAGAAGCTCAACGAAGCTGTCATTTAACCCGTAGTTCTCGTCTAATTCCATATCTTCCGCATTTCCTCTCTTCCGCCGCAGTCGTACATTCTTTTCATCCTGGTCGACAACGAACACCGCACCGACATCCATATCGAGATCCGCCAAAGCAGTGTCAAGAATCAAATCCAATCCGCTGGTTAGATCAGGGGATCTCAACACTTCCTCCCTGACTCGGGATATGTTGTCTATCTGGCTTATCTTCTGGAGCAGTCTCTGAGATATGCTTTCGTTGAGCATTCTTATTTCTTCGCTACGTTGCTTGAACTCCCCGGCCCGATCCTCAACCATTCTCTCAAGTCTGTCTGAGAAGTCTCTCAGCCGGTCCTCCATCTGCTTGCGTTCAGTGATGTCCTTCATAATGGATACAATGTGAGTGACATCGCCCACAGCATCCTTCAGCGGCACCTTGATTACGTGAACTACGTGAGACTGCCCATCCACATCGGTAACGCGCCCTTCAGGCATGTCAATGATGCATTGCTTCTCAAGGACCTCCAAATCCTTCCTCCTGAATAGATCCGCCTCGTTCTTGGAAAAGAAATCGTGGTCAGTTCGGCCCAAGATCTGATCTCCGGGTCTCCGGAGAAACTTACAAAAAGCTCTATTGACAAGCATGAATCTGAGATTCCCATCCTTCACGGACACCTGATCCGGAATATTGTCGATGATTGTTTCCAAGAACCTGTAATGAATGCTGCTCATCGAATTCTTCTCCACAATCCCTTGCACATTGTCAATCTGCCGGTCGGCAATGGCCATTTGATAGTCTCTTCTCTCCACCAGTGCATAAGCACCTCTGCCAGTCAACTCATGCCCTGACGAACGTGTACTGACGCCAAGTACCGCCTGATCATGCCCCCCTGCGTCTCGGGGCAGATTTGTCGTTATGCCGGCGTCAGGGGAGCGACCGAGCACTCTAAGAGCTGGATCATTCAAGAGAAGGCTCCGATCCTGAGGACTATCAAACCGGTCTCGCACCCGTCTGAGACCTTCTGCGAAGCCAGTCTCCTGCTTCCGAGCATGCTCCATACCGAGGGTTGAACACAAGAGACTGATCACTTGATTCTCTAGGACTCGGCCGCCTTGACCCAGCAACTCAGCCAAGCCCAAACTGAAGTCGTCGATTCTTGATGGGATATCTTCCTTTCTCAAGCTCTTGTTCTTCTCGATGTGGCGAAGAATAGTCTTCGCCGTTTCTTCTCCAAAGACCCTTTTCAGAACATCGTCCAAAACGACCAGTAACTTGTTGTCAAAATCCCTCCGATCGGCCACCTTGAAAAAACTGGCTGAACTCAAGGCGGATCCGCCTCTATGATCCAATTATCGGAAAACCGTCTCGTGGCGCTCACCGTGATCTTGGTAGCTGTCCGCCCCACACCAGAGCCCACCAACATCAAAGCATCGCCTTCAGCGCACCATCTATCCTTTCCGCCGCTTCACTCGAGGTCTTCGACTCCACAACCATGATATCGTAAAGTTCAGCCAAGTTCTTAGCCATGGGATCCATTTCGGGAATAGCGATCAAGACGCCCATTTTCACATCTGCGTCGATCAGTTTGCCCATGAATGATGAGACCGAGGAGGGATCAAGTTGACCAGTAGAACACATTATGTCCAAAGCTACAACGACATCTCTACCCCCAATCTTTCCCTTAGCTACCAGATCAAAAAGATAGATACTCCCGCTAATCCCCTTCAACGATCCCGGAATCGATGTCTTGAACGAGTACTTCTCGAATACGTCCTTTATAGGGGACACGGAAAGAGCGTCCAACCCAAACTCATCCTTGACATCGCAGTTGAGGACATATGAATACACGTCTATGAAACTCGCTTCGTTTAGTGTGAAGTTGAGTCTGCATTTCTTGCAGAAATGCATCCAAGTGGGTTTCTCAAAACTCTCGCCACAGATCCTACAATGAAATGCAGTTCCGACTCTCCTGACTCCTGCGTCATCTATTGTCTTTCCGCATTTCGGACAGATCCTTCCTTTGTCCTTGACGAATACTTCATCCGAGTCCACGAAGCCGCAGGAAACATGCTCGCACACATCCTTCTTCTCTATGTTCGAGGAGTTGCATGATGGGCAGAGATACTTGACGGAGATAGCGGGCGAAAGACAGGATGGACACGCCACGGCCTTGTCGCGGTACTTCTTGAGAAGAACTCCCGCTTCATACAACTTCCTTATTACGTGCTGAGCTTCGGAAAAGGAACTACCGATGTACTGCTCGGCAAGAGGATAGCGGAAACCAGTGTCCGGCTCATATTCGGGCAGCAGCTCCTTCTTCTCGCGAAGCATGTGATGAAGTAACATCTTCGCCCCGTGATTGGAATACAGCACCTTTCGAACCCCTTCGTTCATTCAAGCGCTACTCTCCTTCCCGGAAGTCTCAACCTGCCTGTAGGAAGAGGTCAGATATAATCGACCGAATGAAACAAACGATCAGCCAGCCTATCCCATCCCGCACAGGACTCAACAGAATCCACTGCCGCAATTGAGACAAGTTAGTGATGAAATGGCTGTTTAAAGAATTTGTGTTAGTGAACTCAGCAATACACCACAGACTTGAGAGCTCTCTTGGGCCAACCCCCAGTATGCAGGACTCCGGCCTGAGACTGCGCAGAGTCTGTTTTCGACTCTCCGGCCCTTCGCATATTGAATCAGTAGATCAACCTTCACAAGCGCTGTGGTCGCGTCAAGACGGCGGCCGGCCGCTTTGGCCGTGGAAATGCTGGCCCGCCATCTCGCCCTCAATCATCGAAGGAGACAGAGCGTATTTCGGCTGTGTCTCGTCCTGGAAGTCGTGTCGTGCAAGAGAGCCTGCAAACGATGACGTAACAAGCACTAGTATCAGCACTGGAGCTAACTTCCAGCAAGCCATCGAAAGGCACCGGAGACTGTTCTTCTCTTCCAGATCCACACTTCACCCCGTTCATTAAAATCGGTTGCATGTAACACATGATGAAACAAAACATCAATTACTCTGAGTCAGATCCTTGAACGTGAAAGGGTTCGTGAGAGATAGTAATGTTCGCGAATAAGGAAAAAAGTCAAATAACCTACGGCCTGACAATCAGTGAGAAGTTCACCACTGATCGCATCGCCTCTGAGGCCCTAATCAAGGACACGATTGCTTACTGGAAGAGATATGAACTGTCTCCGGTGAAGAAACTGCGCAAGGAAAGTAGCTGTCCCTTGAAGGACGAGAGCTCTTTCAGTATAGTCTTAGAGGGAGGAACTCTGTGGACCGAGGACTTCAACAAGTACAAGAAAGTAGTCATAATTCACTTCCTAGCTAAGGGATCTCTGACTGAGGTTCGTGCCAGAATGGAACTTCCATACGCTTGGTACGTGTCGTCGAAGGAGAGGGACAAAGCGTCAGAAATAGTTTCTGGCTTTCATGATTATCTGGAGAAGGCGCCGAAACTCATTGACAACTATGTCAGGGAAGACGAGGCAGAGCTGGGTTAAATCAGGCCCAAGGTGCGACTTCTCACTTGAGTGCTCGCGTGAGGATAGGGGTCAAAACGCTCGATTCTATGCTAGATGGAGGACTGCCTCGAAAAAGCCTCACGTTGGTCGCGGGAGAACCTGGAACCGGGAAGACGATACTCTCAGCACATTTCATCTCGAAGGGCACCCTTGAAGGAGAAAGAGGGCTATACGTCACCTTCAGTGAGGAAAAAGCGGCTTTCATAGAGAATCTTGCTGCAATGGGTCTCCCGTTTCATGAGATGGAAAACAAGAATGCCGCGTATGTCATGGATCTTCTGACAGTAAGAGAAGAAGGATTGAATTCCGCATTCGAGCTCATTCTTCGTAGACTGGAAGATACCGATACCAAGAGATTGGTCATAGATTCATTCTCAGTTATCTCTCAGACCTTCGGCGAGAAGATCAACGCCAGGATAATGCTGCACAGCATACTTAGGAGAATACTAAGGGAGATGGAGTGCACGACTATCATTATCTCAGAAGGAGAAGACATCCGAGGATCGATGGAGTCTTACGTGTCTGATGGGGTCTTGTTGCTGAGAAAGAAAGAACTGGATGGAAGGCAATTCAGAGAACTAGAGATTGCAAAGATGAGAGGAACTGCAGCGTGACAGGCACGTGTCAGGTCGCAGGCTGAGTGATGAAGAGAAAGAGAGGAAGGACCTAGAGGAGACGCGGGCTGAACTCCAGAGGATGAAGGAAGATCTGGAAAGAAAAAGGAAGATCCTAGAAACTACGGGGGCAAATCTAGATGAAGAAAAACGAAAAGCAGACTCGGACCAAAGAGCACTCGATGACAGATTGAGAGAGTTGGAAGAGAGCGAGAGGCGGCTCAAACAGGAAAGACAAGAACTGGAACAGACGCGACTAATGCTGGGCAGGGCAAGAGCCGAACTAGAAAGAAGGAACTTGGACAGAGACGATGCATTCAGGAAGGAAAAAGAGGGGAACGATCGAATCAGAGACACCATACTAAAGATCAAGAATGAACTCCAGTCCGAACGCCAAGAACTGACTATTCTGAGAAAATCATTGGCTCAACTCAAAGAGGACAATATGCGAGCCCGAAGGAGGCTTGAGAAGGAAAGGGAGTCTCTCGCGAAGGCTGAGGATAGTCTGGAAAGAGAAAGAAGAAAAATAGTGCGCAGAGAGCTCCTGTTGAAAATAAAGGAAAGCCCGGAAGAAACGAAGACACCGATAAGAAAGCCACAAAGAAAAGTCACGAACAGAGCTGACAAGAAAAGGGAGACGACATGGTCTCGCAAAACCCAAGGAACTATGGCCAGAACCCTAAGAGTTCGAGATCACAAGACGTCAATCAGAAACGGAGCGATAAGTGTTCTGGGAGTCAAACTCGGCGACGGAGAGTATGGGATAGAGATAGGACAGGTCCGTGAAATCATAAAGAAACGAGAGATAACTCCCGTGCCCCGACAGCCGCACTATGTAGAAGGAGTCATCAATGTTCGAGGTACGATAATTCCTGTTGTGAATCTGAAAAAGCGATTCAAGATGTCGGGCGAGGACACAGCTCATCCCCACATAATCATAGTCGAAACAGGAGAAGACCTCGTAGGAATGCTTGTGGACACAGTGAGCGAGGTTGTTCATGTTCCTTCT
>Ga0315277_10006748_pt1 | contig 14941 bp, 8 predicted proteins | sample YL17G05_15_MG_FD_203695 | JGI IMG/M metagenome (GOLD analysis project Ga0315277, IMG submission 203695) | Sediment microbial communities from Yellowstone Lake, YNP, Wyoming, USA - YL17G05_15 | ecosystem: Environmental > Aquatic > Freshwater > Lake > Sediment | place: USA: Wyoming | collected...
AAAAACAACTGGTTCGGCTGATACGGCTTAAAGCGTGTCTGATTCTTCATCAACACATTGTACCACTGCCGCAAAACAATGTCACCATTGCTTGCCAAAACATGGAGTTCTCCGACAAACTCCTAGGATATACTCCATCGGCGATAAGCTGAGCAATACTTCGCTCGGCTATTTCCCTGTCCTTTTTATAAGTAATGCCGAACCAATTATCGTGAGTAGGAAGCACCTGGACTCTTACGTGCCCAGTTTCAACCAGCTTGCCAACTGCCGTAGGGATAAAGAATTCCGTTTTTCTCTCGTTCCCATGCTCCTTGAGGAAACCTCTGAACTGACGGGACAAATGCCCGAATATCGAAGGGTGAAAGCCCCACAGATTCATCGAGACCACTTCCTCTCCGGTGAGCGCGTGCTCGGTTCCATCGTCGTCGAAATAACGCGCGGCGCGCCCGTGTTTCTCGACGCGGGTCCGCTCGACGATGTCCCGCAGAAACAGCTCGCCGTCGCAATGGCATACTCCGCGGGCGACGCTTCCGTAGTCACTGAGCGTATTTCCGAGTCGAAATCCCACCATCGCGCAGCGGGCCGGTGAAACCGTCGGCCCCGACAGGAATTCAGCCATCATTTTGAATGAGTCAATGCCGTAATAGTCATCAGCGTTGATAACGGCGAACGGCTCGTCGATGAGTTCATGGGCGACGAGTATAGCGTGGCCGGTGCCCCAGGGCTTCTCGCGGTCCGCCGGCAATGAGAAATCGCCGAGGGCCGCATCAAGCTCCTGGAAGGCATAGGCGGTCTGAACGACGCCCTCGAATTTATCGCCTATTTTTTGCTTAAACGCGTCCTCAAAGTAATGCCGGATGACAAAGACGAGCCTGCCGAATCCGGCACGAATCGCATCATAGATGGAATAGTCGATGATGATCTCGCCGTTCGGGCCGACCGGGTCGATCTGTTTCAATCCACCGTAGCGGGCGCCCAAACCTGCGGCCAGGATCAATAACGTCGGCTTCATTCAATAGCCCTGTCGATTAAGCTAAATTGGTCGTCGCAAATTATACCTAATTGCGGCATAATACCGAATCGCCGCGAGAGAGGCAATAACGACTGGCCGAATCACGATATGGCCCCGCTTTTGAAACGACTAACCATTTTTGCTGGACAACCGAAGGCCGGCGGTGTATATTACCGAAGCGTTGACAAGCCCCTCTTTCGGGCTGCAAACGACGATTACAGAACGGAATTACACTTGAACAACGTTGCCGGGCCCGTAGCTCAGCGGTTAGAGCAGTGGACTCATAATCCATTGGTCGTAGGTTCGAATCCTACTGGGCCCAGTTTTGTAGGCTTTTTTGGGAAAAGGGATTAGTACCGCATAGTATTTAAGAGGCGAGAAGTCCGCTGCAAAGGCTTAAAAGGGAAAAAATCCTTGGCCGGGACCTCGGCGGCGACAAACCCTAAGCGTAAGGGCGTGTTGCCCCTTAGGGGCGACCGGATAAGCCAGACCCGCGAAGTCAGCATAATCGACAATCCCTACTATTTCACCGGCCGTCACCTTGACACCGAGACCGGCCTATACTACTATAGAGCCAGATACTATTCGCCAGACAGTGTGCTGTTCAAGCGTAACCACGGGAGAATCGATACTATGACCACACTCCACATTCGCCAGGACGCTCCGAAACGCGGGCGCTACCCCATACGCCTCACCTTGAAGCGGGCAGGCGAGCCCGATCTGGAGGCGGAGGCAAAAATCCGGTTCGCCCTCACCGAGCAGGAGCAAGAGGACCTCCGCTGGTATCTCGAAGACTACCTCCAGCGTACCGAAGCCGTCGAACCCGTCACCGTCCGCCAAATCGAGGCCCTCATGAAGACCCGCGGCGACGAACTCTAGCGCAAAGTCCTCGCTGCCAACGGCGACACCCAAGCCCTCTGGTTCTCCATCCGTAACGACCTCGCCAATCTCCGTGTCGAAATCGCCGCCAAAGTGGCCGAGGCCGCTTCCATCCCCTGGGAATTGATGCGAGACCCGGAAACGGACTCTCCTATTTCCCTCAGGGTCGAATCATTTGTTCGCGTCCAGTCCAATCCCAACATCTCCTTCGTCTCCGTCCCGCCCGCGCAGGATGGGCGCATCCGTCTGCTCTACATCGCCTGCCGACCCGGCGGAGCCGGAGACGTCGAGCTGCGCGCCGTGGCCAACCGCCTCCTGCAAGACCTCGGCCAGGACCGCGCCAGATTCGACATCAAGGCCCTTCGTCCGCCTACGTTCGAGCAGCTCCAAAAAGAGCTGACCGACGCTAAGGAATCGGGCCGTCCATATCACATCGTCCACTTTGACGGCCACGGCATTTACGCCGACTTGACCAAATCGAACCTCGCTGATTGGGCCGCTGCTCTCTCGAGCGTGACACTCGGCCCCCAAAAAACCGCCGGCAAGCACGGCTATCTCATCTTCGAGCACCCCGGCGAAGACAAAATGCGTCCCATAGACGGCCAGACGCTCGGCCGGCTTCTCCACGACAACGGCGTCCCCATCCTCGTCCTCAACGCCTGCCAGTCCGCCATGCACGAAGTTGCCGCCGCCCCCAAGACGGCCAAAGGCGTCCACGACGAAATCCGCGCCATCGGCTCCCTCGCGCAAGCCGTCATCGACCAGGGCATCCCCGCAGTCCTCGGCATGCGCTACAGCGTCTATGTCGTCACCGCCGCCCAATACATCGGCCGGCTCTATTCCGCCCTCGCCACGGGCCGCAGCTTCGGCCAGGCAGCCACCGAGGGCCGCAAGCATCTCCAGCTCAACCCCGACCGCTGGATCGGCCTCAAGCCCCGTCCCCTTCAGGACTGGTTCGTCCCCGTCGCCTACGAAGCCGGTCGCATCAAGCTTTTCCCCGAGGAGAAGCCCGCCGCCCTCGCCGACCAGCCGGAGCTCGACCCTGTCCAATCCAACCGAGCACTCCTTCGCCATGTCCCGGAAGAAGGTTTCGTCGGGCGGGATGAAACCCTCCTCGCCCTCGACCGCGCCTTCGACGACCACCGCGTAGTCCTCCTCCACGCCTACGCCGGACAGGGCAAAAGTGCCACCGCCGTCGAGTTCGCCCGTTGGTATTCCCTCACCGGCGGCCTGGGTGAACAGCCCCTCGTCCTGCTCGCCTCATTCGAGACCCACACCGACCTCAACGACCTCCTCAACCAGATAGGCCAGCCGCTCGCCCCCTTCCTGCAGAACCCAACTGTTGACTGGACCGCGGTAAATGAACCTCCCAAACGACTTGCGGTTGTCAAACGCATTCTCCGCTCCTTCCCCATCCTCTGTATCTGGGACAATGTCGAACCCGTGGCAGGCTTCCCGGAAGGCACGCAGTCTGATTGGACCGATACCGAGCAGCAAGACCTCCGCGAATTCCTCCATCAGATCAGCCTCGACCCCGCAACCAAAGTGAAGATCATCCTAACCTCCCGCCGGGATGAACAAAACTGGCTCGGCGGCATCCCTCATCGCATTCCCATGCCCCGCATGAGCAATTCCGACGCCGCCAGGCTGGCCCTCAAGCTCGGTGAAGAAAGAAACCTCAAACGCTCGGAAATTGCCGACTGGCAGTCCCTCCTCGATTACTGCGCCGGCAACCCGCTCACCCTGCGTGTCCTCGTCGGCCAGGCCGTCAAAGCAGGCCTGCGCGGCGGAAAGCAAATCGAGAACTTCGTCGAAGCCATCCGCACCGGCGAGCAGGCCATCGAGGACGCCGACGAAGAGCAGGGCCGCGACAAATCCCTCGGCGCCTCCCTCGACTACGGATTCCATAACGCCTTCGAGGATGATGAGCTCCCCATAATCGCCCTCCTGCACCTCTTCCAGGGCACTGTGGATGCTGACGCCCTTCGGTTAATGGGCGAAGGCGATTACGCTCTCCCGGAGTTAAAGGGCAAGACCACCGAATATCTCACCGCCCTGCTCGAACGCGCCAAGGACACCGGCCTGCTCACCCATCTGGCCGCGACCTGGTTCACCATCCACCCCGCCCTGCCCTGGTTCCTCCGCCAGCTCTTCGCCCGCCACTACGACGGCCTTGAAGGTCACTCCACCGCCCAAGCTGCTCTTCGTGCATGGGTCGAGGCCGTCGGCGCTTTGGGCAGTTACTACCACGACGAGTTCATCGACGGCAACCGGGGCGTCATTGACATCCTGCAACTGGAGGAAGCCAACCTCCTCCACGCCCGCCGCCTCGCCCGCCGCAACAAATGGTGGTACCCTGTCATTGCCTCCATGCAGGGACTGCGTAGCCTCTACGATTATCAAGGCCGCACGGTGGAATGGGCAAGACTGGTCGAGGAAGTCCGCCCCGACTACTGCACCGCCGACGATGAGCCCATCCCAGGTCTTGAAGACGAATACAGTCTCGTCATGGGCTATCGCGTCGATCTGGCAAAGGACCATGAGCGCGACCTCGCCAAGGCCGCCGCACTACAGGAAAAGCTTGTTAACTACACTCGCCGGCAAGCCGCTGCCGTCCTGGCCCTGCCCGCGGACACCCCGCTCGACCATGATCAGCGCAACCGACTGCGAACACTGGCCGTCTCAGTCGAAATACTTGGACATATCCGGCGCGATGCAGGTGAGACAAGGTGTGTTGAGAGCTACCAGGAGGCCATTGGCATTTATCGGCGAATCGTTGACAAGCCAGCCGAGGCCGTTGCTGAATTCAACCTCGGCCATGCTTACAAGAATCTCCCCGCCATCCGCGACCTCGACACCGCCGAGGCCGCCTACCTGCGCAGCCTCGATTTGCACGACACGAACGACGCTTTGGGTCGCTCCAGGTGCACCCAGCAAATCGGCATGGTGCATTACGAGCGCTTCCTCGAGGCCCGCGAGCGCAAAGACCCGCCCGAGGCGCTCCTGCGTCACGCCCAGGCGGCGGAAAAGCACTTCCTTGACGCCCTGCGACTTTGCCCCAAGGACGCCTTCACTGACCTCGCGCCGATCCACAACGGACTGGGTGCCCTTTATGCAGAAGTCGGCCAACTCGACAACGCCCGCGACCATTACGAACAAGCCGCACAGTATTTTGAGAAGATGGGCGATCATCTCAACGCCGGAAATGTGCGCTTGAACATAGCCGTCATGTGTTCTCAGACCTCGCAAAGCCAAAGCCGGCCGTCCCAGCAGCGTGACTATCTCCTCCGCGCCCAGGCCTATGCCCAGGCCGCCTTGCGCGACTACCAGCACTACCAGGGCCGCGCTGCAAAAGACGAGGCTAATACCCAAGCCCTCCTCGACGAAATCAGCCAAGCCCTGGCAAACCTGCCCCAGTAACCGGACCAAAGCCCCCGCGCCCCGATCCCCATGTGCAGTATTTTCTTGATTTTTGCACTGTCATTTTGCTTTTTGCATTTTGCCCTTTGATTTGCCTACCCCTTCAATCCTGATCTCCTGCTTTCCTGATATCCACATCCTGATACCCTGGTAACCCGGTGCCCTTATTCCCCATCCCTTTACTCTCAAGCCGTGTTAATCAGTGTCAACTTGTACCTTGGGTATCCTTGTCTAAAAACTAAAATTCACTTGACACCCAACCCCAGATATAGTATAATACCCACCAAACTAACATAATGGAATCCTATTCGTAAAAGGACGCAGCACAGAACATGGCCGACAAAAACAACCAAACCACCCATCCATGAGTCCCACCCGTGCCCGGATCAATAGTAAATAATCAATCATCAATAATCAATCGACTGATCCCCGTTCTCCCGATCCCCTGATACCCCGATCCCCCCTTTCCCCCGTCTCCTGTATTCTGTCTTCTTCCTATACCTCCCATCCCACCCATCTTACCGCAACCCTATTTTCTCTGCGTGCTCGGCGATCTCTGTGGTGTTAGGGCGATTATGCAAAACAAACCCAATTTCCAAAAACCATGAATTACCACAACTACTTATGCCACAAAGACTTACACCACTATTCCGCTTCGCACCACTCAAAAAAACAAACCCAATCAAACCCAATTTGTCGCGGCGAAGCCTGTGGCGAAGCCGGATCCCTCCGTTTACGCAATCCGCGATACGCAATACGCGATACGACATCCCACATCCGACATACGAAATACAAGATACGCTTCACGCTTCACGCTTCACGCCTGCCCCTTGGGGGAGATACGAACCTCGATTTTGCTTTCAATTCCCTGTGGAAACAATAACCTGTATTGCGGTTCTGATGATAAGGAGGCCGAGACTATGAAGGTCAGTATCGAAAACAAGGTCTTAGAGCTTGTCGAAGGTGACATAACAGAGATGGCCGCCGACGCCATCGTAAACGCCGCCAACGCGCAACTGATCATGGGTGGGGGCGTCGCGGGGGCAATCAGGAGAAAGGGCGGCCCTAAAATCCAGGCAGAGTGCGACAAGATCGGCGGAACATTCGTCGGAGGCGCCGCGATAACCACCGGCGGCGACTTGAAGGCCAAATATGTCATCCACGCCGTCGGACCGCGAATGGGCGAAGGAAATGAGGACGAGAAGCTGAGAAATGCCACTTTGAACTCGCTCAAGGCAGCCGACGAGAACAATCTCAAGAGTATAGCCTTTCCTGCAATAAGCACCGGCATCTTCGGCTTTCCAATCCAGCGCTGCGCTGAAATTATGCTCGCTACCGCCATCGAATATCTCAAAGGCCCAACCGGCCTGGAAAGAATCGTCTTCTGCCTTTTTGGGCATTCCGATTATGTTCTCTTCGCAGACCAGCTTGAGCGGGAGACCGCCCGATGAAGGCGATGTTGTTGGATAAGCCTCTCTGGCTGGAAAAGGAAATCAAGAGCGTTGCCAACGTTACGCGAGAAGACGCCGCCGAGTTTCTGCCCTTGGCCGCTAAAATCCCAATCGTTCCGGAGGTCCGCCAATTCGATCTTGAGCAAGCCAACGAGGCCCTGCTCTTGCTGAAACAGGCCAAGATACGCGCCGCCGCCGTCATGAATATCGGCAATTAGCCGATGTCAAACGCCGACGGTGGATTATTACACAGGTGATGGTCCGGCAGATGAATTAATCTTTTTTTGGAAAAACTTATTTGTCCAGGTTGAATTCGTCCGCACAGTGTGGTATTTTATCGGTATAGTTGAACGCAGGCTCAGAGTTGTTGCAGAGGCGCGTGAGTCTCAGGCGGCGAAAGTCAACCTGGGCAAAATAGCGGCGCTTTTGGGAAGGTGTGGTAATGGAGACGAAATTCAACGTCTTTGAGATCTTCCAAATAGCCGAGAAAATCGAACATGATGGGGCCAAGTTTTACCTAAGGGCGGCGGAGCTGTTCGACGATCCGGAGCGAAGAGACATCCTCTACAAGCTCGCCAACTGGAAAGCCAAGCACGAGAAGGCATTGGCGCAGAGAAGAAAGCAATTCTCAGAAAAGACGGGCCAATTCGGGACCTTCGATCCGGACAACTACGTACTGTCCAATCCGCACGTGATGGCCAGCCTGGCGGAGTTCGCAACCAAGCCGAGTCCGCACGGACACATGACGGGCCACGAGGAAAAAAAACAGATATATGAAAGCGCAATAAGCAGATCGAAACAGGCCATAGTGTTCTACCGCGGTTTGAAGGATTTCTCCAAAGAGCCGGGCAGCCTGGCTACTATTGAACAGATTATCGAAGAGGAGACTACGCACATTCGTCTCCTGTTGGAAGAGTTGAAACAGCAATAGACTATCACATAGAAATGAACGGCTTTCGGTAAGTTGACTACACCTGTCGGCACATTAAGGGGTTGGCTTCATGGAGTCAGAAAAGAACGGATTCTTGGAACGGGAGGAAGGTGAGTCGTGCGCAGAGCTGCTTGAGAAGCTCAAGGAGCAGCTATGCTCATCCAATGCGTCATCCAGGCGCCAGGCGGCCTTTACCTTGTCGTGGATGCAGGAGGATGGACTGGAAATCCTCAAGGCGACTATCTTCGGCGACCATCCTGAAAGCACTAAGAACGCGGCGGCTTATGGCCTGCGAAAGATGAGAGGCAGGATGAAGAAACTGGCCTTGGACGCTTTCAAGAAGGGCCTCAAAGACCGCGATAGTACAACTAAAAGCGTCTGCTCACACGCTTTGGAGATAATGGGGGAAGCCGGCGTAAAGCCTGTAAAGAAGAAGAAGGCGGCGGCGAAGCCCCGAATACAGGAGGTCCCGCCCAAACGCAAGCCTCGGGGAAAGATTGCCTTGCAGCGGCCAAACCCAAACCGTCGTTGATTAAAAAAAATCTGCGGTGAATCTGCATGCGACGGATAACCCTGTGCGAGCGAGGCGTCAGCGGGATCGAATGAATTGATTATCGTCAACCTGGACGTGGGGAAGTTTTGTCTTGATGTCTTTGATGAAGCGCAGCCCATCCTTCCAATACCCGGCCGTGGGCCTCAAATCGCCGGAAAGACGGGCGAAATACTGGTTCATGCCGCCCATTAGAAGCTCCCGGAGATACTTGCAGACCATTGAGGCCAGCGAGACGGGGAGGAATTTATCGTCGGCGCCAACCGCAAAATGAAGGCGCATGCGCTTACCGTCCCTGCGCAGCTCGTAACTGCTCAGCGCCGCAGTCTCGCGCAGAATGGTCAGCTCCAATTCGGGGAACATCCTGCGGAGGACCTTGCGATACCGGACTCGTCCGCCCTGCCTATCGACCATCACCTGCAAATCGTCGCCGCCGAAACTATCAAACGCCCGCTGTATCAATTCGGACGTAGCGGTGAAGAGCACGCTGGCCTTGTTCTTCACGTCGCCGACCAACTTGTTGTAGTAGGCAACGTCGTAGCAGCAGCTTCTCATCTCCAGGATACTCATGCCGTTTGCGGCAAGATCGCCGGCCAACACCGACGAAGCAATGCGCCCGTCGGCGGTGCAGGGGGAAAGACGGTATCCATCCGCGCCCTCGTGCCAGGGATACTCCGCCAGTCGCGGCAGGCAGCTCGGGCACAAGAGCATCAGAAGCTCGCCTAAAGTGGCCGGCTCGTGGCCGAGACATCGCAAAAACGCCAGGACCGTCCGCTCCAGGTCGCCGATCCCGACGGCCCTGCTATAGACCTTCTTGCTGTCGGCCACGAGCAGCCGTCCTGCAAGACCCCTGCGCCTGATGGCGACGCTCCTGTTCAGGACCTGCCACAAATCCGATTTGAGCAACTGCCGCGGAAGCGACAATGCGCTCGAAGAGACAACCAAAGGCCCCAGAATAGGCCCAAAACCCGCCTCGTCAATGCCTACCAGAACCGACATCCTTGCCCATCCTTAACATCCGTGCCCCGGCAACTCACCTTCGCGTCGGGGAATTGACCGTCGACTTCACCGTTTAGGCAAGATTGTAGCTGCGCCCACCGTTAAATCAAGGCCGGAATGACAGGGTACGGCCATCTTGTTGCGATTATTCAATATGCCGTTCAAAGTCCTATAATGCCAACAAGTGCGGCAAAGCCAATTGCACCTACGGCAGGCCGGGACTTGGGCCTGCTGCGTGCCAGCTTTCGGCATCGTCCCAAGTCGCCGGATGGGCGGTTGGGTCGTTAATATGGAGCGAATCGCCGTTGCCGTCGGTGGACGGATACCATGCGTCGCTATAATCGAATCTCATAATCGCGGCTTCGAGGGGCCAGGCAAGTGCAAGGACAATCTTCTCTCCGCCGCCGTCCAGGCCGCCTGTATATTGTCCGGCGACATCGGCGCTGTAGCCGTATCTGTTGTGAAAAGCCGTCAAATTACTCACAACCACCACGTACTGCCCCGGGCCGAGCGTCTTGGGTGGGAACTCAAACACAATGCCATCGACGAACCGCACGCCCCCAAGCTGAATCGGGATTGCGCTGATATTCTGAAGCTCGATGTAATCGAAATTGCTGCCCCCCGCCGCGTTGTACATCAACTCCGTGATGCGCAGACCGGCCAGCAGGTCCAACGCCTCAGGATACGGAAACTCAACAGAGTTGACCTCCGTAACAGTAGCCTCCAGGTTCGCCGATAAGATAAAGTCGGACTGGTTGCCGGCATTGTTCAATGCCTGTATCGCCAGTACGTTGTTGCCGGCCCGCAAGTCGCCAATGTAGCTGGAAATGTCCGTCTCAACATCAAAATCCAGGTAATCATAATCCGCTTCGTGGGTGCCGCTCGCCGAGGAGTTCCACAGGGGCGTTCCGGTGAAATTGCGGCTATCAACTCTGACGCCGTTTATGTACGCCACATACCCGTCATCGTACCGCACCCGCAGCGTAAGAGCCGTAAGGTTGGCCAGGTCGTCACCGTCTATGCCAAACGGAATCCGCACATAACAACTGTTGCGACCGGTGGGGTACATCTGTGCTTCGACATCAAGAGTTATCAGGCTGTCATAATCCGTCCCCCTGTCGTAGCCCACGCCGCCCGGACCACCTGAGCAGGTCAGCCAGCCGGTCTGGTCAAAATCAGGATCCGATTTCCACGTATCACCGACATCCACCGCCGAAACAGGAACCTTCGCCCGCTTGTTCGCATTCTGGGCCGCTAACATGATATAGCGGGTCGTTATCGTCGGCGGCCGGGTGTTCGCAACGCCGGGGGTCGGCAGGTCGAAGAATTCGAAGCTGGCTGAACCGTCGGGCGAGCGGCCCTGCGAGACATCCGTGGTCTGCGGGCCGTAGAGCACCTGGTCTATCATATTCAAGCCGGAGTCGAACAAGCCTATCATCTCGCCGCCGGCCGAGAGCTTGAACCCAAGCTCGAAGGGGTCGTTGCCGTCGTTGGGCCGGAAGACTGAATAACCTTCGCCGGGAATGAAGCTAAGCGGGACAATCTCATGCTTACCCGGCTGCGTTACAGGATTATCCGTAAGATACAGACCGCTCAACGAGACGGGGAGCGGATGCGGATTGTACAGCTCGATAAAGTCGTCTTCGAAGAGCACCTGGCCGTTGGTCAGCCACTCATTGATTTTCAAGGTATATGGGTCGCCCAAGGGCTGAGCAATATTGGCTGAGCCGAAGGTCATTTGATTGAGCTTCCATTGGCGGTCCCAGCCTACTCGGCCGATTGAGTAGCTGTTTATCTGGGGGCCGAACCGAATCGAATCGATCAAGTCCCTGCTTCCGTCCGGATTCGGCCTATCGTAGAGATACAACGCCTCGCCGTCGGCCAAGAGGGCAAAACCCAGGTGGTTCCTTGCGGTAGTGAGATCGCCATAGAGGATCATATAGTTGCCGGGATTCATAGTCGTCGTAGTCACGCTGGCGGAGTTGAACACGAACTTGGCCGGGTCCGCAGGGTCGTCGGTAAGGGACATCCCCGTCAGGTTAATCGAGGCGGGGCCATCGTAATAGAGCTCGATTATGTCGGGCTCGGTTCCATGCGTGTGGGCCAGAATTTCGTTAATCAGCAGGTCCGAATGGGAAGTGTCGATGGTCCACGTGTGCGAAGCAGTTGGATTGTCTTCGCTCTGCCAGACGCCCGCGGAGTTCTTGCCGATTGCATAGACGGTATAGGATTGGCCATTGGTGAGATTCGTCAATACAATCGGCACATTGACGGAGATTTCGCTGCCATAAGGACCGGCAGGATTGTTCAAGGCGTATCTGTAATCTGTAATGCCGGGGCCCCCGACCGTAAGGGCGGCGTCTCTATGATATGTTACGGCGTAAGGCTCGCCGGAAATCGCCGCTCCGGCGGGCACCGAGGCGCCCATATCAAGCCCCCACGAGCCGGTCCCCACGGCCCCGGAATCCGGCTTCAAACCGAAGTTGCCGCCGGGGACATCAACAAGAAGCGGGTCGGCATCGATATTGCCTACGCCGTAGCTGTGCCATGCTGATGGAAGAATCGTATGGTCAACAGTCAGGTCGGTAGTAGTCACCACACCGGCAAAGACTTCCGGGGCGCCCCAGAAGATGGCCCCATCCACGTCCGCCCCCCGTCCCGGGCCGCGCCCGGGCAGATCAAGATCGAAGTATATGGCCGGCTCGCACGCATCGACTACCGTATTATTCGCAAACGTCAGGAAGGCATCGTCCTTGACCTGGGCTATGTGCTGAACGTTATAGAAAGTATTGCGGGCCATCACATAATGCCTGCCCGCGCCGGCGGAGATTACGTTTGCCTCGCCGGAAGCGGTGTTCCAACGGTCTTTGATATAGTTGAAGAATCTGTTGCCCTCGATATGCGCATCGCTCTCAAGGTCAAGTGCGTCGTCGCCGCCGCCCAGGAAGGTATTATTGAGGATTTGCGGGATCGGGTTCGGACGCGATGAGCCATCGACATCGACGGCGTCGTTGTGGCCTTTATCCAGGCCGAAGACGTTGTTTTCAATAATGAACCAGCCTGTACTGGCGGCCCGGCCCCAGATATGCTCGCTCATATTGTCGGTGCTCGGCGCTTCGCCGGGGTCGAATATGTCGGTAAACCAGCAGTTGCGCACGATGAGCGAGGAATCGAGCGTTCGGATTCGCCGACGCTCGGTATGGTCGAACGTCGAATGTTCCAGGAGCAGATTCGAGTCCACGACGCCTACCATGCCGTTGTCGGTCTGTCCGTATTCGAGGACGGCGTGCGAGATGCGGTTGTCCGTTGCGGTATCAACAAACTGCAGACCATTCCAGTACCCGGATGCGCCCGGCGTACTCGTAAAGCGTATCGATTCATACTCCAAGCCGTCGGCGGCGAGAGTGCCGTTGATTATGATCCTGGTATTAGGCTCGAAGAACACGGTAACGCCGGGCTGTATCGTCAGCGTCACGCCGAGCGGCACGGTCAGGTCGGCGGTTATGCGGTAAGGCCCCTCTGCAGCCGTCCAGACGGTATCCGCCGCCAACTGGCCGGCTTGTTTCGCCGCCTTTGCCGCGGTGAAGGGCAAGGCGCCCATATCGGCCCGCGTCGAATCCGGGTCCGGAGGCGATGAAGGATTGCCGGCGTTAATACACGGCGATTCCGCCTGGAGGTTGTAATTGTGGCCCGACCGGCTCACAAACAGGGGATCGGCGTGGATGTTGCCCGTGCCAGGCCAGGTCTCATTGAAGAGGTCGGAATAAGAGATGTGGATATCCGATTCCAGGTATGGCGCCTGACAACTTACCGGATCGGTGGCGTCTATGATAGAGTTGGTGACATTCCAAATGATGCTGCCGCTCGTCTCGCCGCTCTTATTATTCGACTGGATCCCTGCATCCACAGTAGGCAGTGTTACTTCCGACGCTACTACCGTGGTGTGGTCGATGTTGACAACCGTCGTTCCGCCGGCATGGGCCTTCGCGCCAATACTGACAACAGTCGGATCCTCGGGCCTCTGGTTATTCTCAACGACCAAACATCGGTTGATAGTGACCTGGCTGCCGAAGACACTGATGCCTTTGTCGGCGAAGTCACGGACGATGACATCTTCGATAGTGACAATGGCGTCGAGCGTATCAATGCCGTCGTCATCTCCCACGGCGACCACACTGCGAATCAGCTTAATATCCTTCCCGGCCCCGGCGCCGTGAGGATAGATTCCGTCGTCGTCGTCAGTGACGCCGTCTTCACGGTAGATACCGAGCATCTCGATAATGTGGCTGTCCTCGAAGAGAAAAGCGGTCGTGGAAATCTCCGGGCCCATAACGGATCGGCTGAAAAGGCAGTTGCGAAATTCGAGCCTCCCGCCATTGGCGTGCATCGTTTTCCCGGCGATATCGGTGATGGAAGTGTGGTCAAACGTTATCGTCGCGCCATCGACGCGAATGGCCGGGCCTTTGTCGGTATGACCGATGTGGGGTGAATGGCCGGCGCGAGTAATATCGGTATATTGATAAGTCGATGACCCGCCGAGGTGGTGAATCTCGCCCCACGGCGCGTACGGATTGGCCGCTGTTATGGTGACAGGGCGCTCGGCCGTGCCGAGCGAATTCAATGCGCCTGCGACGTCGATATCGATGCCGTTCTCGCTCAAGGGCGTACTGGTGCCGTCGATGAGGACGAGCGTGCCGGGATTGAGCGTCAGCGTGAGGCCGGCGGATATCGTGAAGTCTCCGCCTGTAATGTAGTAAACGCCGTCCCAGGTTTGAGAGGCGGTCAGGGGCTGCGTGACAACCGTAATAGGCTCGTCGAAAAGATCGGCGACGGCACGACTAACCTTAACGCCGCCGATGTCGGCTGTGAGCGTAAAATCGCCGCTGCCCGTGAACGTGACAAGCTCGCTGCCGCGCCCGTTATACAGCCTCACCTGGTCGGCGGAGAGGTTAATGCTCAGATTATCATCGACGGAGAGCGTCGCCATGCCGTCCCACAGGTCGCGGTCGATGCGCCCGTCCTCGGCGACGGCCTCCACCCGGACGAGCATCGGAATACCGGCCAGGTAGCTGTCGCGGGCAATGAGCTTCACCGGACCATCCGGAATACCGCCCCCATTCGGGTAATCGTTCGTCGTGCCGGTGTCGTACCAGATATCGACGTATCCGCTATCGACTTCGCTGCCGCTGCCGTTTGGGTCGTCAATCGCCTTGACGATAACACGGTTTATCCCCGGATTAAGCGACCCGGCGGGCGCAGAGAAACTCCACGTCCCGTCCCGAGGCGACCACGCGGCCAACTGCCCATTCACAAGAACATATCGCGTCTCGATGGAATTCGCCCTGCCGGACAACGTGAAGGAGTCGGCAGTGGTGCGATGATACCCATCGACAATGGGTAAATCGCTGCTGATGCTGAATTCCAACGGGATCAGCCCCAGAACGTGCGCATTGCGCTGGGCGACAAAATCCTTGATCCGCTGGACCGTGGCGGGCGGAACGTAATCGCCGATAAGCTCATCGAGGAAGGGATTGAACTGCTCGGCGGAGAAGGTCGTCTCAATCAGCTTCTTCAGGTAGAAGTAATAGCGCCCGACAAACTCAGGATGCTCTATGAATCGCTGAATTGTCTCAAGGCCGCTGGCGCGGAAGATGCCGCGGGTGGCGCTGCTGCCGTTGTAACCGAATACTGAGTCCAGA
>Ga0315277_10006749_pt1 | contig 14938 bp, 15 predicted proteins | sample YL17G05_15_MG_FD_203695 | JGI IMG/M metagenome (GOLD analysis project Ga0315277, IMG submission 203695) | Sediment microbial communities from Yellowstone Lake, YNP, Wyoming, USA - YL17G05_15 | ecosystem: Environmental > Aquatic > Freshwater > Lake > Sediment | place: USA: Wyoming | collected...
TACCAGCATGGTCACATCCTCATCATCAATCACAGAGAACACTTCTTCAGGAGACGATGTCCCGATAAGGTCTTCATAATAGAGCGCACCCGGCTGCTTGCTATCTATCGTTATGAATTCTTTGATCGTGGGCAGGTCGCGCAACATGGCCCGTGCCATCTCCAGATATCTATCGCCCACCAGTAAAACTTTGGCCTCAGCATTGGCCAGCATATAACTGAGTTCTTCCGGTTTCGACCTGAAGTTCAAGGGAACGAAGATGGCTCCAAGCTTAGCCGCAGCACAGTATGACTCAACATACTGGGGACAATTTACCTGCAGTATGCCTATTCTATCGCCCTTCTCTATTCCCAGCTTAGCCAGAGTGTTGCCCAGCCGGTTGACTCGCTCATTGGTCTGGTTGAAGGTCTGCCTCTTATTCCCAAACACCATGCAGTTCCGGTCGGGACAGATAGCAGTGGATATATTCAAAAAATCGGTGGTGTTCATTTTTCTCCCTTTATGTTACTACGGTTATACGTCATCCGACAAGGCACAGGCTATCGCCTCGCCCTGACTGAGAAAAGCAAACCAGCAAGTCTCCGTTCCAGCTCCAGTCCTTCTGCCAGTGTCAGGTCCGAGCCTCTGACTACAGCCTGCTTGGCATTCCGGACTGCGGCATCGTCGTAAGATATGATTTTCCCGGCAAGCTCCTGGGCAGTCGCTAACAGCTGAGCGCCGGGTACTACCTGGTTGACCAGACCGAAATCATAGGCTTCTTTAGCGTCAATGCGGCGGGTAGTCAGCAGCATTTCCAGCGCCCGTGCCCGCCCTATAACCCGTGGCAGAGTCTGGGTAGCCCCAGCAGCCGGTATGATGCCTAATCCCACTTCAGGCAAGCCAAACCTGGCATCTTCTGAGGCAATCCGGAGGTCGCAGCACAACGCCATCTCAATACCTGAGCCCAGGACATACCCATGAAGGGCACCAATAATCGGCTGGGGAAGATTCAAGAAAAGCCCCCATATATCCCGTTCCCACCGCACTTGCCGGGCAATTACCGGAGATGGGGCAGAGAGGAACTCACTCAGGTCAGCCCCGGCACAAAACGCTTTCTCGCCGGCACCTTTCAGAATAACAACCTTTACTTCGTCATCATCTTTGATGGCACCTAGAACCTGACACATCTCATCCCGCATCTGTAAATTATAAGCATTCATGACCTCGGGACGGTTAAGCGTAATATACGCTATATTATCGCTCTTTTCGTATATCACTGTTTGGAAAGGAGACATGGTATTACTTTCCCTTGAACTCAGGCCTCCTTTTTTGCTGGAAAGCCGTGATGCCCTCGGTACGGTCCTCGGTCGTTTGCAGCAGCAAGTAGAGGTCAGCTTCGAGACGCAGTCCCTGCTCAAGGGTCAGCTCCACACCGTTGACTACGGCTTCCTTTGCATATTTCAGTGCCAGAGGGGCACTTGACGATATCCTTTGCGCCATATCTACCGTAATTTGTGGCAACTCCTCCAGTCCAACTATCCTGTTGACCAGCCCAATCCGGTGAGCATCCGTGGCGCTGATGGCTTCCCCCAGGAGAATCATCTCAATGGCTCTGGCTCTACCGATGAGACGGGGCAAGCGCTGGGTCCCGCCGTCACATGGCATAAGGCCGGAAGCGATTTGGGGGAAACCCAGCCGGGCTGTTTCCGCAACGACTCTAAGGTCACAGGCCAGAGCCAGTTCCAGACCCTGCCCCAGGGCATCTCCATTGATAGCGGCGATGACCGGGCACTTAAGCCCGGCTACAGGTTCTGACACAGATAATGGGTTTGTTGCTGGCGAAGGCGGGTAACTGTCCCAATCCGTCCCGGCGCAGAAAAATTTCCCCGCGCCGGTTATGGTGACTACCCTCACATCCCGGTCATGAGTAATTTCAGAACAGATATCCGCCAACTCACCGGCTAAACGGGCATTTATGGCATTATTTACTTCAGGTCGGTTAAGGATAATGCTGCCTATTTGCCCACTCTTCTGGTACTGGACTGTCTTGTAATACACGTCAATATCCTGCGGCTCTCTGAGAATCCCATTTTACACTAGCTGTGCCTGAGAGGCAAACCGCTGCTTCGCAAGCCCTTGAGGCACGGTTCACGGCCAGAGTCTGTTTAGTTTTGTCATAACCTTTTCTGAGTCCCGGATAATGCTTTGCACGATGTCACCCGCACTCATAATATCGGTAATCATGCCGGCAATTGCCCCGCAATACACCTCCCCATTGACCAAGTCGCCATCAATCTGGCCCTTCCATACCCGGCTGGTGCCCAGAAAAGCCTCAAGGTCATGAGCCGAGGCGCCGCTACTTTCCATTTCGGCAAGTCTGGCCGTGACCTCGTTCCTTAAGGTCCGACGCGGGCCAAGCTTGCGGCACGTGACAATGGTATCCGTATCGCCGGCTTTGGCTACAGCTTCTTTAGCCTTCTGGTGAGCGATACTCTCCCGAGAAGCGAAAAATCTGGTCCCCATCTGGACTCCCTCAGCACCCAGGGCCAGGGCAGCAATAAAGCCGCGGGCATCAGCAATGCCGCCGGCGGCTACCACCGGTATCCTCACTGCGTCCACCACCTGTGGCAAGAGGACAAGGGTCGGTAGCTCATCGAACCCTCCATGGCCGCCGGCCTCGTATCCCTCGGCAACAACAGCGTCAACGCCGCAGCTCTCGGCCCTCACTGCGTGCCTGACTGAAGCCACCAGATGAAGAACCTTGATACCGGCGTCTTTCAACAGGTAGGTATAGTCCACCGGGTCGCCTACCGAGGTTACTACTATGGGGACCTTCTGCTGAATGACCACATCCACCAGCTCCCTGACCTGGCGGGCGCGCAGGGGCAGGTTAACGGCAAAGGGCTTGTCGGTAAGACTGCTGGCTCTGGCAATCTGGCTGCGCAGGTTCTCAACCCAGTCAACATTAAGCGCCCTGCCTGCATTCGGGCTAATCACCCCAAGCCCCCCGGCACTGGAAACCGCTGCTGCCAGCTCAGCGGTGGCTACCCATGCCATGGCCCCCTGAATTATGGGGTATTCAATACCTAAAAGGTGACAGATTCTCGTCTTCTTCATGGAAGGTCCTCCGTAAGTAACTTACAAGTTAAATCATACACTCAGAACAGTGGAGAATTCAAAGGTATTAACCGGTCAGGTTTCCCAGGCCACCTTACCACCGATAATGGTCATCCCAACGCGTATATCTTTTATCCGCTCTGGAGGTGATTTGAGCGGATCATCGCTCAAGACCACGATATCAGCCAGCTTACCGGGGGAAATAGAGCCTTTTATGTCTTCTTCAAAGGAGGCGTAGGCGGCGTTTATCGTGTTCATCTTCAGCGCTTCACTGGCTGAAACACGTTCCCGCAACGGAAGCTGATGTCCCGACCTTGCCTGCCTGGTAACAGCCGCATATATGCCGGTCAGCGGACCGGCTGGTACGACGGGAGAATCCGAGCTATCAGCAACAACCAGTCCATTATTTAGCCATGACCGGGTGGGGTATAGCCACCGCAGTTGACTGGCGGGCAGGGTAGTCTGGTATCTTTCACCGCTGTAATAAATGAAGGGAGACTGGGTGACTATAACCGGTTGAAGCTTACTCAGCCGCTTGAGTAAGCTAGGTGGACAGTGGGAGCAGTGCTCAATACGGTGGCGGTGCCCGGCCCGGGGAAGCTGGCTATTTGCATACTCCAGAGCATTAACGGCCGCCTCTACGCTGCTTTGTTCCACGGCATGGATAGCTAACTGAAAACCAGCCTTGTGAGCAGTGAGGACTTGCTGTTCCAGTTCTGACCGGGAGGGATACACTCTGCCTGTAGCTTCGCTCAGCATAATCTTGACTGCACCCAGACGTAGCTGGCTGTCACCTGAACCAAAAGAAAAGCCGTTGTGCTGGAAATGGCGCAGTGCGTTAATGCCACACATGGCAGATATTCGACTGCTAAGTATGCCTGTCTCCTTCAACATGCGGAGGGTCTGCCACCGACTAAAATCGTTGGCTATTGTGGCATCCTGGAGCGAAGTGATACCGAGAGACAGGTAATATCGGTTAGCCAGGTTGGCACCCTTGAATATCTCTTCTTCAGAAAGCGGCGGCAAGACCCGTTCTCTTAGGTAACCCACCATCTCAAACAGAATACCATTCGGTTCTCCGGTAGCGAGGTCTCTATCAATGAGTCCGCCCGGTGGCTCGGGCGTTTCTGCCTTGATGCCAGCCAGGGATAACGCCCGGCTGTTGAGAATACAAGCGTGCAGTGAGCGGTGCGTTAGCAGTACTGGATGATGAGGAGCGACTTCATCAAGGTCCCAGCGCGTGGGATGGCGCTTCTCGGCAAGGTAGAACTCGTTATATCCGCTGCCGACAATCCATTTGCCCGCAGGAATCTTCTGGACCTGGCGGTGCACGGCCGCCTTTATGTCGCTAATGGAACCTACCGATTCCGGGCTCAGGTCGAGGCTCAGGAGCTGCCTCACAAGGGAGAAAATATGGCAGTGAGCATCATTGAAGCCGGGTACGAGGGTCCTGCCCTGGCAATCAATCACCCTGGTCCCGACCCCCTTAACTCGCTTCAACGCGTCATTATCGGTGACCAGCCAGACTTTGTCGTCTTTGATAGCTACCAGTTCAGCCCCGGGCTGGCTGGAGTCCATGGTTATTACATTAGCATTGGCGAGAATCAGGTCGGCGGATGGCATTTGTGATATTACCTTTCGACTTGGTGCGTCGAGTACTTAGTATATTACGGCAAACTGCCATCTTACAACAGGTGCTGAGAAGTCGTCCTTCTGAACCGTTTAACAGGTCCATTTTTAGCCCTTATGGATAGTTGACAAACGCTCAAGGCAGTGCTAAGATAAACTCCCTATTAACATAAAAATAAATTGGACTGAGACGGATGATGATTTGGGTGCCACTTATACGCAGTTTGCTTTGTGTATGGTGTATGACCCGCTGTCTCAATACGAGCACTTGGGCGGCGGCTAGTTAGTAGCGAAAACCTGCCACAAGAGGCTGGTCTTATATTCTTGTGAAAGGAAGGGATTATGAAACGAGTATTGCTGGTCGTTCTGGTCCTAACTCTGTCTCTCGGTTTCAGTACTGCAGCCCTTGCTCAGCCTGGCTCAGGCACTCCACAAAAGACAGTTGCTGTCGGCTATGCGGTGGAAGGATGGGTCTACCCTCTGCCGCTTGAGGAGTGGCAGTGGGGCTACCAAGCTATAGGCAGCATGTCAGCTACCTATACTATGCAGCCCAAGGCGGCTGACGTGAACATATCCTTTATACTGCCTGGGCAAAGGACTTCAGTCAGAGCAAAGCTGGTGGAATTCATTGACTTGTTCGAATGGGAGGAAGGGCAGATGTGGATAGTTGGCTACTGGGACGTATACGTGAATGGTAAGTTGTTTCTCGACAATGCGCAATCAGCCATTAGCCTCTGGCCTGAAGGCTGGAAAATACACATCTGGGATGGAGGAGTTGACAAGTTTCATGTTTGGGGTCATTACCGACCATAGCTGACAGCAATGTGGCGGGAATGCACAAAAAAAGGGGCCGCGAATTCTACGCGTCTTTGCTGAAGTGCGGAGCGGTATTTGATATTTCTGTGCCTTGTGCTTATGTGGCTGAGGGAAGTTCCGCAAGGGTTTAGGTGCCGATCCTGGATTAATTTTACTTCCGGGCGGCACCGATAAGGTCGGACAGCTTGTCTATCCCCTCTTTTACCATGAACTTCTCTATTCCCTCGAGGACATCCAGTGGAGCCCGGGGGTTGCCGAGGTTGGCCGTCCCCACCTGCACCGCACTGGCCCCGGCCATTATGAACTCAATTGCATCGTTAGCTATCATGATGCCACCGCAGCCAATCACCGGGACTTCCACGGCACCCGCCGCTTGATATACCATGCACAGCGCTACTGGCTTTATGGCCGGACCAGACAGGCCACCCACCAGGTTGCCTAGTACCGGCTTGCGGCGGGCTATATCAATCGCCATACCCTTCAAGGTATTGACTACGGTTATAGCGTCGGCTCCGGCTCCGGTTACCGCCCGGGCTATTTTCACTATATCACTGGTATTTGGAGTCAGCTTAGCCAATACGGGCCGGGAAGTGGCTGCTTTCACCGCGGCTATCACCCTGGCGGCTGAATCAGGATTAGCCCCAAACTCGACCCCTCCCGCTTTTATATTGGGACAACTTATATTTACCTCAATGGCGCTTATCCCGCCTACTCCCTCCAGCGCACCAGCAACCTCAGCATACTCATCGATAGTTTCACCGGCAATGTTAACAATCACCGGCACACGCCAGCCTGCCCAGACTGGAGCTTTCTCTTTAATCAGAGCCCTGACGCCAATGTTCTGCAGCCCGATTGAGTTGAGTACGCCGCATGGGGTCTCAACTATCCGTGGCTGTTGATTCCCGCCTCTGGGTTCCAGAGTGATACCCTTACTTACAATAGCCCCCAGCCTTTGGATATCAAAAACGTGATTATCCTCGGTGCCGTAGCCAAAAGTCCCGGAGGCAGTCATCACCGGGTTAGACAGCAGCAACCCTCTGGGGTGCTTCGGTGCCAGCTGAATCGAAAGGTCCATGTAAATTCCTTAAAGTCCTCCCAACACCCGTTCTTGTCCTGTCTGGTGATGTTGATTATAGGCGAAGCGTCGCGTACTGGCAAGTTCTTCCTCACAAATAGAAGAGGGAATACGTTATCGCTGGCGCAGCAAGCCAGTAACGAACAAAGGTAAGAAAACAGCAAGCGCGGTAATCCAGCTTATCTTGACCTTAACTTGAATTACGAATATAATTTAGCCAGTAGCGAAGATTGAAGAGATTACCTGACGGATGGCAAGCGGTAACGAAGTAAAAATACGAATTGAAAACCTTTCTCTCAGCTTTGGTGGCATTAAGGCCCTCAATGATGTCAGCGTAGAAGTAAGAGACCATGAGATACTAGCTATTATTGGGCCCAACGGTGCTGGTAAGACCTGTATCCTGAATTGCATGAGTGGTTTCTATAAACCACAGAGCGGTGAAATCTATTTTGAGGGCCGTAGAATCACCAGGATACGTCCCGATAAGGCAGCCAAACTTGGCCTGGCCCGGACCTTTCAGAATATTGAACTCTACACCGGACTGAATACCCAGGACAACATTATGGCGGCCCGGCACGTACTTATGAAGCAAAACTTTCTGGCTGGCGCGCTGTACTTTGGCTGGGCTCATAGAGAAGAGATAAACCACCGCAAAACGGTGGAAGACATCATAGACTTCCTGGAAATAGAACCAGTCAGGAAGAAGGTAGTCGGTACGCTACCTTATGGATTTCGAAAAAGGATTGAGCTAGGCCGGGCCCTGGCTCTGGAGCCAAAGGTCCTGCTCCTTGATGAGCCTATGGCCGGAATGAACCTGGAGGAGAAAGAAGATGTCGCCAGGTTTATTATTGATGTGTTCGAGGGACAGGGCGCTACCTACCCCGATACACCTTGCCTGAGAGATGGGGTTAGCTGCATAGTCCTCGTTGAGCATGATATGGGAGTGGTCATGGATATAGCCAACCGGATTGTCGTCCTCGATTTTGGACGTAAAATTGCTGAAGGCACACCGGCGGAAATCAAGTCCAACCCCGAGGTAATAAAGGCTTATCTGGGACAGGAAGCCTGAACCAACGCCTTCGTGACTTCCCGAACTCACAGTTCTATTCCTAAAATAGTCTCACTGGTAAACGGTTCACGTCTAACCACAGGCATCCCTGCGTTAACGACCCCCATATTGGCTGTGGAAAATAGTCTTAATCTAGGCTAAAATGGTTCCACCGTATAGAGGACACCCGGAATGTCGATTAAACAAAATGTAGAGCAGATATTAGGCGAGCTACCGGATGGGGTTGAACTGGTAGCCGCCGCTAAAACGAGAACCGTTGAAGAGGTGCTTGAGGCGATTGGTTCCGGCGTAAAAATCATCGGGGAAAACTACGTTCAGGAAGCAGAAAGAACACTCGAAACAGTCGGTAAAAAGGCACAATGGCATCTTATCGGCCACCTCCAGAAAAACAAGGTCAAAAAAGCGGTAAGACTATTCGACATGATAGAGACGGTTGATTCTGTTGACCTGGCGGTTGAGATTGATAAGAGCTGTGCCCAAATTGGCAAGGTAATGCCGGTGTTAATCGAGATAAATAGCGGCCGGGAGCAACAGAAATCAGGGGTACTGCCCGAGGATGCTGAGCCGTTGGTGAAAGCGATTTCACATCTGAAAAACATAAAAATAATGGGCCTGATGACCATGGGGCCACGTTTCGGCGACCCCGAAGACTCAAGGCCATATTTCGTGGAAGCGAGAAGGCTATTTGAACAGTTAAAAAAGCTCAGCCTGCCTGATGTTGAGATGAAATACCTCTCAATGGGGATGACCAATTCCTACAAAATTGCTCTTGAGGAAGGTGCCAATGTGGTGCGGATAGGCACCAGGATATTCGGAGAGAGGGAAAGCAAGATTGACACCTGAGACTGGGCAAAGTATAATCCGTTTTAGCGGGCCGAAGTGGCGGAATGGCAGACGCGCTACGTTCAGGGCGTAGTGTCCTTAAGGGCATGGGAGTTCAAATCTCCCCTTCGGCACCAATTCCAGGCGCTTGTAGCTCAGTTGGATTAGAGCGCAGCCCTGCGGAGGCTGAGGTCGTGGGTTCGAGACCCACCAAGCGCGCCATCTAAGGGGCGGTTAGCTCAGTTGGTTAGAGCACCTGCTTTACACGCAGGGGGTCAGAGGTTCAAGTCCTCTACTGCCCACCATAAAGGTAATTAAATTACCTAGAGTTGGCTGGTGTTTGGCTAATTGTTGGTATTTGTATTACCGCAATTTTAATAGCCAGACTACATCTTTATTTGATTTAGGTGGGTGGTTGACATTTATGGTTATATTTTAAATGATTCAATTCGCAATATTGACAGTGTGGTTAAAAATCAGTTAACATGCAGCTAAATCGAAGAAAAGGAGGCTGAGTTTCATATGCCGAAGAAAAGCATACTTATGGGTATATTAGCTATAGTCGCCGGGCTCTTGGTTTTGATATGGCCTGATTTAGTGCGATGGGTTATTGGCATTTTCCTTATTGTGTGGGGTGTGGTGGCTGTCATAGGCAAGAGTTAATATTTGTATAGTTTAAGTATGGTGTACATAGGGGGTATTAACTATTTGGGAAAGGAGGTACGTTTCTAATGCCAACTGTAACATTGCCAGCTTTAGGTCTATGGATGGGAATAGCAAGCCTCATTTTCGGCGTTATTGTTATGATATTCCCCAAGATACTTAACTATTTAGTTGGTATTTATCTAATCATCATTGGCATAATGGCTATTATAGGATACTTAAACAGGTAATGACTCTGGTGTTACTGAGTTAGCCACCGATAATTAGTGGTTTGGTTGTGCTTTGTATAATATAGAGCGTCATTTCGAAAATGCGCAGGCTCGCTTTGGGTGCAAAGGCTTGCTTAAAGGCTGGAAAGGCTAAAAAACCTTGAATATTGCCCGTAGCAGCCAGATAATTATGAGAATGACTGCAAGAACAAGTGCTAGATGGATCAGAGCGCCTAGACTCCAGACGAACAATCCCAGTAGCCACAAGATTAAGAGAACAATACCAACAATCAATAATAGGGACATATTGCCCTCCTTTCACTCATCGGCACTTCTCCCTAGCTAGCCAGCGAGGTGCGCCTGTTTGATTATTATACAAGCCTCCCTGATAGCCGTCAATGTTATTATCGGCTGACAAAGATATCAGCAAAAGCTAAAGTTACCCTGTGCATCTTTGAAGTGATACAAGCAACCGCTGTAAATCCGGAATAAGCTGCTTCTTCTCAAATAGGAGTTCGGGAACTGCCCCCTACCGCCCACCATAATCTAGGCTACTTTATTCTTCAAAGGCGCAACTATATCCCCGAGATTGAGCCTTCTTAACGTGTCCCTTTTTTGAAGTCCGGTCCGGACGTCCCACCCCCGCAGCTCGTAATATTCGTCTTTCATCTTTTCGAATTTGTCCCTATCAACTACCGTCCCTACCCTGGATATCGTTCCGCCTTCCTTCCCGGGTAACATGCGTTCCGGATTAGGACCGAGCCATGAAGACAGGGGCACCGTGTGGTCGGAATCAGGGAGGATATCATCTTCTCTGCCCTTATGTCCGTCCCTGATGAGTATTGCCCGCTGCAGATTAAATGCCCTCTCGCCTATGTTAGCAAGTCCCTTCTCATCGATTTCCTGCCCGGTAACGGCGGAGAACACCTTGCTTTCCAGGCTGGGGTCGCCTACATGCTCCTCAGAGTGCTTGACATCCATCATCGGCCAGGCAAAATCGCAGAGGATAAGGCACTCCTTGCTATACTCGCGGTCCTGTATCTTCTTTGCCGCCAGTGCCTTTCCTTCATAGGTGGAGAAGTCGAAGGCAACTTCGCCTCCCAGGAATTCCTTGGCAATAGAACGCATGACCTCGTTTGATACGTAGCCACCCTCCAGATTATCAAACCAGTCCCACCATAATTTGGTCGGGAAGACCACTTCATGCAGCTGGGGAGTAATCAGCCTTGGTTCCGTGGCGTATAGAAGGGCGGTTATTATGTATTCCCTGGGCTCATAGGGATAAGATTGCCCGGTGCGGAAATGGATTTTTCCCAGTTGCTCCTTCGCTTTGCTCCCCAGCGCTTCTACCGCTTTAAATATGCCTTGAGCCAGCAAGTCTCCAAACCCCTCTCTGAATGAGATTTTTGAGGCCAGGGTCTGCATAAACTCCAGGCTCCCTATTTTTGAGATTGGAATGCCCGTATTTTCATCGGTCAGAATCCCAGCTTTGTAGCAGTTCTCCAGCCAGGTAATGATTGGCCACACTATCATTACGTCAAGGCCATAGTCGTTGCAGATTCTGCTGGCCTGGAACGGGACATCATTCCACTTACCGTAATATTTCATGGCAAAACCGCTGTAAAATGCGGCTCCGACACACAGGCTTTTCCCTCTCTTACCATCATCCGTTTCGTAAGTCGCCCTGACACAGCCGTTTATGCATCCATAGCAGGCGACTTTTTTCAGTTCTGGATTTGAGTCCGGATTTAATTTTGAGACACCGGCAGAAGACATACGCCCGACACCCGAGTATATATACCGTGACCCTTTTCTCAGTTCACGAAAGTATCTTGCCAGTTCCTGTAATTTCTCTGGGTTGGCGGCTACCACCTTTTTACTGGTAGTGCCCACGGCGATAGCCTTTAGTTTTTTGGAGCCCATAACCGCCCCGAAGCCGCCGGAACCGGAGGCATCATCATCAGCGATAACATTAGCCATGACCGCCATGTTATCACCGGCAGGACCAGCGGCAGCTACTCTTACATCCCGGCCAAGCATTGATTTAAGGGTTTCCCGGGCTTCAATTGCCCCCTTGCCCCAAAGGAAGGAGGCGTCTCTTATCTCAGCTTTGCCGTCCTGCACCAGAAGATAGACTGGCTTCTCTGATTTGCCGTGAATTACTATAGCGTCGTAGCCGGAGAACTTAAGCCAGGCGCCCCAACTCCCACCCAGGTTACAGTATGAGAAGGACTCGGGTGTGGTTGCGGGAGACTTACCACAGACCTGCCACCTGGAGCCAGCCACCCCCGGGAATCCAGCCAGTGGCCCGGTAACAAATATCAGTCTGTTTTCCGGGTCGAAGGCTTTAGTTTGCGGCGGTGCTTCATCCCAGTACATTTTGGCGGCGATGCCTCTGCCACCCAAGAATCTACCAGCGTAATCCTTAGTCGGCAGGTCCGCCACAGTTCCCCTGGACAGGTCTACCTTCAATATCTTGCCGGCATATCCCAGTGTGTTCGCCATTTTTACCTCTCCTTTGCGGGCATATTACTACCTTTTTGACTATGAATCAAGTTGGCGAATTCCAGCGTCTATTGACAACGGGCTCATATTAAGTATCTAATCATAATAGAAGTGAGGGCGTAAGTAAGATGGAAGTAATCGTTTACTCGACTCCAACCTGACCCTACTGCCGCATGGTGAAAGAGTTTCTTTCTCAAAAGGGCGTAGCCTTCAAAGACTATGATGTGTCCCGTGACCGAGCGGCGGCACAGGAAATGATGAGTAAAACCGGGCAGGCGGGAGTCCCGGTTATTATAATTGATGGACAGACGATAGTTGGTTTTGACCGTGCCCGATTGGAGCAAGTCTTGAGTGCTGTCCAGCGAGTCTCTCTTGGAGCTTCAATTGCTGATGCCAGCAAGATAACCGCTAAAACGGGTGCCGGCATAGTTCTTGGCGCTTATGTGGGTAATGTAAAGCCGGGTTCCGCAGCATCCAAAATGGGACTGGCTCCGGGTGATATTATCACCGAGGCCAATATGCAGCATATCACCAATGCCGATGACCTGGAGAAAGTCATATCCAGACTGAATAGGGGCAGTCGTATTTCAGTAGTCTTTCTCCGGGGCGACAAGCAACTGACCGCTGAGACAGTACTCTAGCTGTACTCCGGGTCAATTCGAACGTGTTGGAACAGGGCAACGAGATAACCGCTACCCCATCAGGGTACCGGGCTAAATACCCGCCGGTTCCGATGTCAAGCGCCGAGTCCTAATATCCCCGCTTTTTGTTTATCAAATTGATTAATTTCTGCCCGTTAATATAGCGTCTGAGATTCTTGCAGAACAGGTCAGTAACGTTTAGCTTATAGTCTGGACTCACACCGGCGATGTGAGGAGTAAGGATGGCATTAGGAACCTCCCAAAGCTCGCTACTGGCGGGCAAGGGCTCAGCAGACAGGGCGTCCAGACCGGCCCCAGCAATCCAGCGCTGCCGCAATGCTTTGATTAGCGCGGCGTCATCTATTATTTGACCTCTGGCGATGTTGATAAGATAAGCGGTAGGTTTCATAGCGCGCAGTTCCGCTTCGCCAATGAATCCGGTGGTCTCAGGCGTCAGGGGCAAAGCAATTACCATGAAATCACACGCTGAGAGGAACTCTCGTAGCTGGTCCGGCCGATACATGACTTCAACATACCTGGGTTTCGCCATTGGTCTGACATCCAGAGCTATCACCTTCATGCCAACAACGCTGGCCATTTTGCCGACCTCACTGCCGATTTTACCCAGTCCTAAAATTCCACACGTCTTACCATTTATCATCTGCGGCACGAATGTCTCCCATCGCTTCTCTTTCTGCAACTGGAAACACAGCGGCGCTTGCTTGACAAACATAAGCATGAAGTGAAGCACCATTTCTCTCATCGGAATACCATGAAGACCACCGGCATTACTCAGCATTACCTTGCTTGGCATAATATCGGTGTCCAGAACATTATTTATCCCGGCGTTCATAGTCTGTATCCATTTTAGCCTGGGGGAGCGGGCAACAATATCTTTAGGGGTTATCGACCCGAACCATATTTCGGCCTCAGCTAGGTGGGCGTTCAGTTTATCCCTATTGGTGAAATCCCCTTTCCGGTCGGCGTTGACCAGTTCCGTTACTTCCTGTATTTCCAGATTAGGGCTGACGGCATCAATCATGCGCCGGCATTCTTGATTAATAAAACCGGGCAGATAACTCGAGATTTTTATCCTAATCACATTGGCGTCCGGCTTATTACCTGCTGCTGACATGAACAAACTCCTTTCCCTGTTAGGGCTCTTGTGAAATAGCTTAAGACCGACAGTATAATTTAGATAATCTCGGACTTGACGAGCCTCATTCTCTCAGATAACAGGTCTGTTGTCAAGGTCAGTCTTGGGCTTCTGAATCCAACCGTTAATGCATTGAGTCCGGCGGGGAGGCGAGATTACCTGGTCTTCTAAAGATAGACTAAATACTCGTAGACAAGTTCTGCCGTTCGCCGTCCAAAGTTGTTTATGAGCGTCTGGCTCGAGGGGTCATCCTCTAAGATGTGCTTGTTCCACTCAGCGCGGAAGGCGTCCATCTTTCTTCTTCTCTCGACGTCTTTAACCGGCTCCGCCTTGCGGTAAATTTCCAGAAAGACGTCGAAAAACTGTTGGGGGGCAACCTCCATGTCGGTTCGAGCCCGACCTTCGGCATTGGGATAAGATGCCGAGTTGTGTAGTGGTAGCACAGAGGACTTTGAATCCTTTTGCCCAGGTTCGAATCCGGGCTCGGCAGCCAGCACACTGATAAGGGTTACGCAATTCTTTTCAAGGGCGCATTCGTCTAGCGGCCCAAGACACCTCCCTCTCAAGGAGGAGACCACCGGTTCGAATCCGGTATGCGCTACCAATTTTGGGAATAACGTTACCCAAAATTAGCTTCAGATTGTTTATCTCGGTTTTTACGCTCCACCTTTTTTGAGTCTAAACACTGGTAATCACGCTGACATTAGTAATATAATTAACTAATGCAAAACGATGGTTTGATTCTTAGAGTTAAGCGCCTTTACGCAGCAATTAAGGCATCTGAGAAAACTGACATCAGCAAATTTCTGCCTAAGGTGATTAACGATGGTCATAGAAAGGGTTTTTCCCAGGATTGGAGTGACGGACTTAGCGAAGCAGAACTTACTAACATTGCACAATCATTGATTTACAGTATCGCCCATTTTGACGCTCCCCTCAAGAAATGGGCTGACCGGAACAGCCAGGATAAGACTAAAGTAGACCTTATGTTCAATAGCTCGCTTGCACTGCGAATCATTAAGGACTTATCAAACTATGATAAACATGCCTACCCCCAACGGGATGGTGGTCATTCTGGCAAATCGCCAAGGGTTGATGAATTTAGACGTATTATGCAGATGACTACAAAGCCTGAGAAGAGTTCTTTTGTTGCTTCAACATTTACTCCGCAAGGGGTTCCGAAAGTATCAGGAAATGGCACAGCTAAAGTTGTAGTCTCGGGTGATATTTTGGATAAAGATGGCAATAACATTGGCG
>Ga0315277_10006750_pt1 | contig 14935 bp, 15 predicted proteins | sample YL17G05_15_MG_FD_203695 | JGI IMG/M metagenome (GOLD analysis project Ga0315277, IMG submission 203695) | Sediment microbial communities from Yellowstone Lake, YNP, Wyoming, USA - YL17G05_15 | ecosystem: Environmental > Aquatic > Freshwater > Lake > Sediment | place: USA: Wyoming | collected...
AGATTCGAAATAGAGGTCAGAAAAGAACTCAACTTCTTCAGGAAGATCGTCTCCCTTGGCCTGCCCACACATTTCACAGAGAGGCTGTAGGTTACGAAATGCCGCTGTGCCGCCTTTGCTTCCAGGAAGGATATGGTTGAGATGCAGGTTAGTCGGTAAAGCACAACCGAAACAGGTGTTGCCGTAAAGTGTGAAGATCGTTTGCTTAAGATTCCTGGCAGCTTTTTTACCCTTAGCCTCGATCGGAATTCCGTAAGGAGCTCCAAGCCACAAATCCAAGAGCTGCCGGAAGTTACAGACTTTACGCCGGATCTCTACGTAGAACCGATAGCATTCATTTCGAGTCCATAACTCGAACTCAAATTGCTCGCGGCCACTAGGAATAATTGGATCGAATATTGGCATCGCGCTTTTGAGTTCAGATTAACAGTTAATGTCTTTTGGATGAAACATTGTTTATGATTCAGGCAACAGCCAGTTTTTTTTCGTTTTGTATGATGATCTTTGGATCTTGATTCGGATGAGGGATAGGAAGATTCTCCTTCTTCAACAATTCAAGGTGTTCCTTAATACCCCATTTGGCCTTGAACAAACAATCCTCCACAGAATGACCTATTCCAGTAAAGCCTTCCAGATCAGGAGAATAAAAACCAAAATAATCGGGCTCTTCAGTTGCTTCGATCACTAATGAATATTGGAGTTCAATCATATTAATTTCTCCTTTATGTTTTTTCTATTCCAGCCGCCTTCAGGATGTGATGGCAAGTCCCTGTGGGCACTTCTCTCGACCCATGATAATCTACTCTTATCAATTTACCCCATCCAAGTTTTCTATAATACCTGATGGAGCCTTTTTCTTTCAATAATCTAAAGCCATTTTTTCAAGTAATCTCACAAGCTCATTGAATTTCAATTGAATGCTCCGAAAAATTATAAAACAATTCTTTTATAAATTTTCTTATCCTTGACGTCAAGGACTTTAATGAGAATTTCATGAATGTATTACAAGAATATCGAGTGGCCTCTGCCTATAAGCGGGCAGCGTTTATCCTGACTGGAGGAGTGATCCTCATTATCTGTGGATTCGGATGGGCGCAGGGGTGGGAAAAATTCCAGTCGGGATTACTGCTATTTTTTGTCATTCCCTGGGAAGAATTTCGCCATGGGCGGGTGTACAAGGGGGAGGAGTATTTTACCTGGGCGAACCCGGAAAAGCCCTTTATTCCTGTTATTCTGGATTTGTTCCCGCTTTCGCGCGAAGACAGGGAATATCTCAGGGATATCTGCTTGGAATTCTGGTCGCCCGTACCGGCAAAAATCTAAAGAGAAATCAACGGATTCGCTTACTTAATCAATTTTTATCGGAAAATGAAAAAGCATAAAAAGCATAGATTGACCCCAAACTATTTTGTTACAGATTCATAATCTCTTATTGGATTTATACTTTTCTTTATAAGTCTGTCTGCATATTTTTTCTGATATTTCATGTAATATTCAACTATCTTCCTGGTGTCATGATTATATTCTTCAGAGATTTCATGACGTATTTTTCGAATTCTGTCTATTGTCAGGTCTGTTTTCATTTATCTGTCCTCCTCATATTCATACATTTCAAGGACTGGTAAACTCCTGACAAGTTCCAGTGTTTCTGGCTTTGTAGGATAATCTCCTCTTTCAAGTTCATCTATCACAGGCGGAGACGTTACAAGTTCGTAATGTTGTCTGTGATGATCCCACCATTCTTTTGTCAGAAGTTTTTTGGCGACTGATTCCGTATCCTTCCGAATTTCACAATAATAGCTCGGAATGCTTGTTTCAATATATACCCTTGATTTCACTTTGTTTTTATACCTTTCCACTTGTTGTACATTATAAAAGATAATAGAAGATTATGATTTGATGCGTCAAGATATAATTTATTCTTGAAATATTTTCTCTGTAGTTTATAATTTTTTTTCTTTGACATCCAGAAGAAATTCAGGTTGAAATTAAATGTGTTGGTTCCAGAAAGGCTCTTTAAATTAGTATCATATTGAAAGAAACAGTAAGACTTTAACGTTTTATTCATACTGTTTATTTATTGTTTCTACTGAAAGTAATAATAATGTCAAACCCATGGATAAAAACACTGAAGACAGTACTATCATTAGATAAATACAACCATATTTGGCTACAGATTGCTACCATGTTTATCTTTCCCGTAACGGAAGCGGTTCTCGCCTCAGTTGTAGCATCAACTATTTATTCAAATTCATCACTTACCATGCCACTTATATGTCTTTTGGCTGTATTTATTCCTCACCTTGTATTAGGCGTGATATTGATTAATCGGTCCAATTCTCTTCCACCAAGTATAGTTGCTGAGGCCCTTGAAGACCATGAGAGACTATGTACCGCAGAAAATGAGCTTCTTCGTCGCAACGAATCGTATAAAATGGTAAGAGCAGCCTTCGATGCACTCAACACTGAGACATGCAAGCTTGATGAATGGTGTGAGGATGAATTTGAGATATGCCTTCATCCTATAATTCAACCTCTTATGAATAACATCAACACAATTCTCGGTGTTTCAGGATCGCAATATACATTTGAGCTTCACCTCAAGTGTGACGCGATATATTTTATTAAACATAGCAAAGACACACTTAAAGAAGAGTCATTCGACCTTGTGTATTTTTTCGGGTCGAACATCGACAAATCAAAAGCGGAGTCATTACCTAAGAAGTTACTCCTCATTCCTATCTTTTCTCAGAATGTTCCGAAGAAACAATCCATTTATGATGATCCATCTGTATTCTGCCTTACGGGAACAACCGAACCACGTCCAGAGATATATTTTACACGATATGTTGCCCACCCGATCTATGAAGCGTGCTCGACTAATCCCCTCGGTGTGATTCTATTGACATCGCGACAAATATCCGATTTTGCACCGGACGTTATTGATACTATGGGCTTCATCTCATCTCTTCTGTCGCGCTTTATTTTTGCGTATAACGAATGCCTCACTTCTCGAATGAACTACAGAACAGATAGGGATCCGATGAGTTAGTTAGTATAACGATGTCGTCTCTCCACTCGTTAAGATGGGGATTAAATGGGCGGTTATATTCTGGGAAATCTGACTTCAATTTAATGCTGAAGAAATGTAGTTATGAAAAAAATCCTTCTATTATAAACCTGCAAAACGATTCGAGGGAAAGCCGATTTCATGAATGAAGGAATGATGGGAAGAGAATGATTATATTATTTATTACTATAATCATAAGGATAGGGCATCTTTTCTGATTAGATTCGAAATGGATCTATCTTCCCTTGACATCCCCTTTATCCGGAATTAAATCTCAATAGAGAATAAACACCGTGGGAATTATGAATCATTTATTCTCAATATTAAGGAAAGATATCCGAAACATTCTTATGAGAAATATCCTGAAATGGTTTTTGGGCGTTATCATCCTGGGAATCATTATTGGCTTCCTGGGTTCCCATGTCAGCCAGCTCGTTTGGGGGAGAGAAAAGGATATTTTTCAAAAGATTATTGGTTTTACAAGAGAGCAGCCTTCAGTTATCGCGCTTCTTGTCGTTTTCTTGCTGGGATTTGTTCTTGTCATTTTCCGGGATGAATATCATTCCCGAAGGAAAAAAATTCTCGAGACCCTTTCCCCTTACCTTTACCTTGTTCCCTGCCATCGCCTTAAACCTGAGGATTTTAATCTTACAACGGATTATCATGAATTTTATATCCCTCGAAGGGCAATGATGCATGATTCTGTTTATACAGTAGGAATAGAGGATAAAGGGAGGGCGTGCGGTCTTGAAGAGGAACTGGAAAAGATTTTTAATTCTGAAAAGGAATCAAGTGGCGTTCTTCTTGTGGCGCGGCCCAAGATGGGAAAATCCCGCACAATCTTTCAAATGTTAAAAAGGGATGTTTTCAAAAATAAAACCGCGCTTATCGTTCGCTCTGAACCCAGCCCCGAGTTCCTTTCCTCTCTTCAAATCCCTCATCAGAAAGACCTGATCATTGTTCTGGACGATCTTCACAAGTTCACGCGTCGTTTTGATGCCCATCTGTTCCTTGAAAAGATTCGTTCAGCATCCGGAGAATTTTCCCTTTTGGCATCCACGCGCGATGGCGGGGAATTCGATCATGTCAAAAAAGAAATGCCCGATTATTTTCTCAGGAATTTTCAGGGGATTGAAATCGCGGAACTCGATAATGATCAGGGAAGAGAACTCGCAAAAAGGATTGGAAAAGATTTTAAAACCTCTCCCTTTGATGGCTCCCCAGGTTCCATCACAATGGATATTGAGGCGATGATACAGAGATACCATAATCTTGATCTTGAAGAAAAATGCCTCATGAACACCCTCGCACTATTATATACCATCAGATGTTTCAAGCCCTCTCGAAAGGATGTGGAACTTATATCCTTCAGAATCTTTGGCTTGAAGCTCGCCCCCTATAAATTCGATGAAAAAAAGAAACACCTCTTGAGCGAGGGCTTAATAAATGGATCCTCATTGTTTGAGGAAGAAAACCTCTATTCCAGGGATGTTTATATGGATCGCATTAGCATCAGTAAGGATTCTGTAAATCCTGGAACTATACAAAGGGTATTTTCCGTGGCTCGCGAGGCAAAAAATACTCATATACTATGGGGTCTTGGAGGATATTATTATTTTCAGAAAGAATATGAGGAATCGCGGAAGTGTTGTGATTCCCTTTTAGAAATTGATGATAAAGATGAAACTGCATGGTATAATAAAGGCGTTGTTTTAGGGAAAATGGGAAAACCGGGGGAGGAGATTTCCTGTTATGAAAGGGCACTCGCAATCAATCCGGAGTATGCCTCGGCATTGTATAATAAAGGCGTGGTATTAGGTGAGATGGGAAAACCGGAGGAGGCGCTTTCCTTTTATGAAAAGGCGCTTTCGATCAATCCGGAGTATGCCGATGTATTGAATAATAAAGGCGTTGTTTTAGGGAAAACGGGAAAACCGGAGGAGGCGCTTTCCTGTTACGAAAAGGCGCTTGCGATCAATCCGGAGTATGCCGAGGCATGGTATAATAAAGGCGTTGTTTTAGGGAAAATGGGGAAACCGGAGGGGGCGCTTTCCTGTTATGAAAAGGCGCTCGCAATCAATCCGGACGATGCCGAGGCATGGTATAATAAAGGCGTGGCTTTAGGGAAAATGGGAAAACCCGAGGAGGCGCTTTCCTGTTATGAAAAGGCGCTTGCGATCAATCCGGAGTATGCCGAGGCATGGTATAATAAAGGCGTGGTTTTATTGAAAATGGGGAAACCCGAAGAGGCGCTTTCCTGTTTTGAAAAGGCGCTTGCTATAAATCCGGAGTTGGCCGATGCATGGTATAATAAAGGCGATCTATTAAAGGATTTGGGGAATATACAGGAAGCGAAAAATTGCTTTATTAAGGTATTGGAACTCGATCCTGAAGGAAAAACCGGCAAACTGGCACAACAGATATTAGATTCCTTGAAGGATCAATAAACCGGCATCACACCGCTTCGATGGTGGATGGGGGCTTCGGAGCGATGTTGTACGTGACGCTGACTATTCCCGGAACCTCGCGGATGATCTCGAGCGCAAGAGTCTCAAGGAGATCGAACGGGAGGCGCGTCGGCGTTGCAGCCCGAGCATCCACGCTGTTCCAGCAGCGCACCTCGATCTGCTGGCCAAAATCGCGCCTGCCCTCGCGCATCCCTGTGACGCGATCCTCGTGGAGAATCGCCATATACTGGAATGCAGGCGTTCCCTTCAGGATCCTTTCCACAACAGCTGTCGCCTTGCGAACGGTTTCGATTCGCTCCGGAGTGGCTTCTCCGATCACTCGCGCGGAAAGAGCCGGACCAGGGAACGGGATGCGCTCGAATAATTCCGCAGGTAGTCCAAGCGCCCTTCCGATTTTTCGAACCCCGTCTTTTCGCAGCTGGATGAGAGGCTCGATAATCTTATAACCGAATGCCTCCTCCGGATTTATCCCTATCTGTTCGAACACATTATGCTGACGCTTGATCCCTGCCGCAGTTTCATCCACATCTGTCAGGATCGTTCCCTGTAATAGAAACTTAGCCCCGCTCTCCCTCACGATCTTTCCAAAAACATTCTTATAAAATGTCTGTGTAATGGCTTCGCGCTTTTCCTCCGGATCCGTAATTCCCTTGAGAGCTGCAAAGAATTCCCTGCGCGCATCCTTAATCTCGACCGTAACCCCCAGATTCCTGAAAAAGCCCGCAACCTGTCCCGGTTCTCCCTCGCGCATCAGCCCATTTTCGATGAACACGGTTTTCAGCCGCTTCCCCAGCGCCTTGTGCCCCAGCATTGTTACTGTGGATGAATCTACCCCGCCTGAGAGTGCGTTGATCGCCTCGCCATCTCCAACGATAGACTTTATTTCTTCAATCTTCTCCTCTATGAACCGTTTGGCATTCAGATCCTTTGCAGTAATTTCTTTTATCATGCACTATCCTCCTCTGTGTTAGAAAAGTCAGGTTTGGCTTTATTATGGAGAAATGCTTTCAGTCAATGACATTCTCACTATTTCATCTTGACTGTTAAAAACCCGTTCGTTTACCACACAAGCTGGCTTTTGGTCAAAAACAAAGATAGGAGTTTATCCACAGATTTCACCGATTACGCAGATTAAACAAATAGAAAAATTTAATAAAATGGATTTAAATCTGCGAAATCTTTATAATCTGTGGATTCTTCTTCGTTTTTTTTCCCGCCTTTGGTGGGATTGTAATGTAACAATATAATCATAATGAAATCAAAATGAACAAATCCTCTCCTTCTCCATCCCGTAAACGCAAACCTCAACATAGATGGTTGTTCCCTTCTATTGGAGAGGCAACTATATTCCTGTGCGCTCTGGCAGCTAGCCTCCTGGCAACACATATCTACACCAATATCAAGCCTTATATCTTATGGGTATGGATTATCTTTATTATCGGACTAATTATCAGTGTAATAAAGGGGAAAAGGCAAAAAGAAGAAGATGACGAAGATTTTGAAAAAGATTCTCAAGTCCCGCCTTCTCCTATTCCTTCTTTGTCCCCTTCTTTATCCTCTTCTCTCCACCAGCTTCCCCCTCCGCCGCAGAAGTTTGTAGGAAGGGAAGAGGAATTATCGGATATGATGAAACAACTGGATAAAGGAGGTTTGACAATCTCAGGATTGCGCGGAATGGGAGGGATTGGAAAGACCGCGCTTGCACTGGTTCTGGCAAATAAGATCAAGGATCGCTATCCGGATGCGCAAATCTCCTTCGATCTCCAGGGAACGTCCCCCAAACCTCTTTCCCCTGAAGAGGCAATGGGAAGGGTGATCCATGCCTTCCTTCCGGAACAAAAGCTTCCTGATACAATGGATGAACTCAAATCCTGTTACCTATCCATTCTTGATGGAAAGAAAGTTCTGATTCTTGTGGACAATGCGCGCGATTCTAGCCAGGTCAAACCTCTCCTTCCTCCTTCAGGATGTTTTTTGCTTGTTACATCGCGGTTCAAGTTTGAACTCAAGGACTGGCAAACTCTCGACCTGGGAATTTTGCCTGAGGATAAGGCTGAAAATCTTCTCCTGAGCCTCGCGCCGCGCATCGGGGAACATGCCAAAGCCTTTACTCATGCGTGCGGGTATCTTCCCCTTGCCCTGTGTCTTGCAGGAGGAGCGCTCAAGGCGAGAAAGGAACTCTCTCCGGAGTCCTATATTCAAAAGTTGAAGGATTCCAAAGATCGCCTTAAAAATCTTGATAAATTCAAGCATCTCACAGAAGAGGAGCGGGGAATCGAGGCATCCCTGGATTTGAGTTATACTTTTGTTCCGGACGATCTCAAGAGATCATGGCGTATGGTCTCCGTATTCCCGTATGATTTCGATGTTTCCGCTGCTTCGTCAGTTCTGGCAATGGATAAAGATCGCATCTCGGAAATTCTTGGCGATTTGTATCATCACAGCATGATTGAGCGCGATGAATCAACAGGAAGGTATCATCTTCATGATCTGGCGCGGGATTTTGCATCCTCCCGCCTGACAAAGAAAGAGGAATATAAATCTCGACTCCGCCATTCCTGCCATTATATTGATGTTTTGCGTGAAGATAATTCTCTATACGAGAAAGGAGGCGAGGGTGTGGTTCAAGGTCTGAAACTCTTTGACCTTGAACGAAAAAATATCGAGGCAGGACAGGCATGGGCATGTTCTCATGCTGAGGAGGACAAGGAGGCCTGCCGACTGTGCAGCGATTATCCGGACGCTGGGTTCTATTTCCTTGATCTTCGCCAACATCCGAGGAAAGAGCGCATTCCCTGGCTTGAGGCTGCCCTGAATTCTGCGCGATTATTGAAGGATCGCAACATGGAAGGCAATCATCTGGGAAACCTCGGTGCTGCTTACTACCATTTGGGCGAGGTGCGCAAGGCAATTGAGTATCATGAAAAAGCCCTTGTAATTTCCCGGGAGATCGGCGAACGGCGTGGCGAGGGAAATACCTTGTGCAACCTCGGCGCTGCTTACCATATTTTGGGCGAGGCGCGCAAGGCGATCGAGTATTATGAAAAAGCTCTTGTCATTCATCGTGAGATCGGCGACCGGCGCGGCGAGGGTAATGCCTTGGGCAACCTCGGCGTTGCATACAAGAATTTGGGCGAGGTACGCAAGGCAATCGAGTATGATGAAAAGTATTTTGAAATAGCCCGTGAGATCGGCGACCGACGCGGCGAGGGAAATGCCTTGGGCAACCTCGGAAATGCTTATGCCGACTTGGGCGAGGTGCGCAAGGCAATCGAGTATTATGAAAAGCAATTGAAAATTGTAATAGAGATCGGCGATCGGCGCGGCGAGGGAAATGCCTTATGGAATATGGCTCTTGCATACGACAATCTCGGTAATAGAAAAAAGGCAATTACTCTGGCAAAAGATGCTCTTGCCATATACGAACGGATTGAGGACCCTTATGCGGAAAATGTCCGTCAGCAACTTGCCGAGTGGGAGGCATCTTTGTAGAAATATTGGATTGCCCCTGAATTCCAATTTGTATTGACTTTATAGGAAAAAATTTAATATTAGCAAATAGTATATTCCAACTTATATTTAAGGAGAAATATATTTATGGATAAGGCTCTATTAGAGAAGGCGCTTGAGATGCCGCCTGAAGAAAGGGTGGTGTTTGCCGAGTTAATTCTTGCCAGCATTGATTATGAAGAAGATGAAATTCGCGAATCATGGGTTGCTGAAGTTAAAAGCCGCATGAAAGCTGTCAATGAAGGAAAGGCAAAATTATTGGATTTTGAAGGTCTGTACAATGAGGGTTAATATCCATGAGTTGGCAGCAAAAGAATTTTATGAAGCTAGAGTGAAAAAAGATATTAAATTTTTTACTACGAAAAGCGCGAAATACGCGAAAATATTACCAATACCCAAAATCCTTTTTTATATATGAGAGTATATCTATATTAGTTTGATACCTTTTGGTGCTATGAATATAATGACGATGATAAATGCATTTATAGTTACTCCGTATTTTAATCTGTGTAATCGGCAAAATCTGTGGATCTACTCTCTTCTTTTCCTGAGTTCCAGATTCAAATTCTCTAAAATCACTGTTTCACTCTCCAGATATCTCCACTACTTATTGTGCCGTTTGTGGGATCATAAGTGCCTGTGGATGTAACAAGATCCCTCGATGGCTGGGATATGGAACCATTGTACATTTTGGCTGGATCCATGTCGTAATCTTTGTCAGGGCCTCTTGTAAGAATCATCCAGCCCTTCTCATCCCTGTAATAAACAAAAGGCAGGGGCTGGGAAGAAAAAGGATCTGTAATAATCTCTTTCAAATAAGCGGTGGGAGTTGTAAGGGAGATTCCAAAGGTTGTCAGATCCCATCCTCCCGCCTTGCGAAGTTCCTTTTCATTTTTTGCATATTCCCTCAGAGGTTTAATGGGCGGGTACGCGTTGTGATCATTATAATATGCCTCAATGGCAGTAGCGAGGAAGCGTATGGGAGCATAGTTCTTCGATTTTTTCGCCCGGACCCGGGCTTCGAGAAAATTGGGAACCGCAATCAAAACCATAATGGCGATAAGGACAACAAGAATGATTATTTCCAGGGGTTTGATTCTTTGCATGAACGATACGCCTCCCTTATCTTGATACAGCCTCAAAATGCCAAGAAGATATTATCAAAGGTAAGAGGATGTTAAGAACAAGGAGAATCATCCGCAGATTTCACAGATTGCGCAGATTTTAGAGATTTCATATTTATAATCTGTGTAATCTGAGAAATCTGTGGATAAACTCTCATCTTTGATTGCATCCTCCCGCCTTCTTTGTCTTCATGATTTTTATCCCTTGATTGCCCCTTCCGTCAATCCGGCGATGAATTCCTTCTGCAGGATGAAAAATAAAATCATCACAGGCAGAACGGAAAGAACCGTTCCTGCCATGACTGTTCCATATTCACGCGAATACACGCCAACCATCTGGTTCAGCGCAATGGGCAGAGTTGCCAGGTCGCGTGTATGAAGAATGATCTGAGGCCAGAGGAAGCTGTTCCATGCCCCCATGAATGTGATCAGGCAGAACGCGCCGATCATGGGTTTGGACACGGGAAGAACGATATTCCAGTAAATCCTGAACTCGCTGCATCCGTCAATCCTGCCCGCCTCCAATAGATCGTCCGGGATCTTCAGCATGGACTGGCGGAAGAGGAACATGCCGAAAACGCTCACCATTCCCGGAATGATGAGTCCCCAGAGGGAATCCATGAGCCGCAAATGATAGATCAATTGATACACAGGCCCGAGCATCACCTGCCCCGGGATCAGCATGGTCGCAAGCATCAAAGTCATGATCGCCTTTTTCCCGCGGAATTCATATTTCGCCAAAGCGAAACCACCGAGCGATGAGAAAAACAGCTGGGTCAGGACTCCCATGCCGCTCACAAAAAAGCTGTTCATCAAAAACCGGAAAAAGGGAATATCCGAAAAAAGCAGCCTGAAATTGGCGAGCGAGGGTCGCGGGGAGAAAAACAGATAATGAAACAGGTCTTCTTTGGATTTCAGACTTGCAGCAACAAGCCACAACATCGGCGTGAGCATGACACACGTCACCAGCGCCAGGAGGAGATAGACAATGATAAGAAGCGCCTTTTTTCCCACGCTATGCCTCCCTCTTCCACATCCCGAAGATCCGCACCTGGAGGAGCGAGATCACAAGCACGCCCAGGGCAAGGGTCCACCCTATGGTGGAGGCATAACCCAGATCACCTGCTTCGAATCCTTTCAGGTATAGATACATGACAATGGTCAGGCCCGCATTGTCCGGTCCCGGCGATTGTCCCAGAAGCACATAAGGAAGCTCGAAAAGCTGGAACGATCCGATCGTGCTGAGGATCATCACATACACAGCCACAGGCTTGATCCCCGGAAGAGTCACATGAAGGAACCGGTGGAAAGCGTTGGCTCCGTCCACATGCGCTGCATCGTAAAGATCCCTGTCCACCGCCTGGAGCGCTGCCAGGAAATAGATCATGTTGAATCCCACATACATCCAAAGGGATGTCAGAACAATGGAAGGCATGATCAGTTTGGGATTCGCCAGCCATTTGGTATCAGAGGGGATTTGTGGAATGAAGAAATGAAGGATGCGGTTCAAAAGCCCGAACTGGGGCGCGAATATGATGCCGAATAAGACTGCAACAAACACCTGGCCGAAAAGATGCGGAGAGAAAAAGGAAAATCGGAAAAAATTTCTTCCCTTGATAAGCGAATGATTCAGCAGCATGGCAAGCCCTAGGCTCAAAGGCAGCTGGAGGAACACGGAAAAAAATGTGAATACGGTTGTATTCTTCACAGCAGTATGAAAATCCCTGTCTCCCATCAGGAATCGGAAATTATCGAGGCCTACGAAAATCCTGGCTTTGGGCCCGCTTGTGATGTAAAAGGACAGGATCAGGCTTTTCACAAGCGGATACAGGCCAAACACCAGAAAAAGAATGATAAAAGGGGAGAGGAACACATAGGGCGCAGCCTTTCTCTGGAGCAGGAAAAACTTTGCGGAACGGATGTTCAAAAGGGATTCCTCCTCATGAGTTTTCTGATATCATCCGCAGCCTTCTTCAGCCGCAGGCGCACAAACTCGTCAAAGCCTTTTTCACCATTCTGTGAGTAATAAATATTGCAGGAAGCCACAACCTCGCCCAGCTTCATTTTCGCCACCCAGATATAGGGGCTGGTATATTGCGGAGGCGCATCGTCAGCCAGATCAATGAAAACCTTTCCCAGCGGCTGGTTCGACCAATAGGCGCGAGGCTCTCTAAACACCTCATGATCCCACGCATCCTTGTATGGCGGGATAATGTTCGTGATGCGAAACCTGTCCGCCAGATCCTCCCTGTTCAAATAAATCATTTTGGTGAGATCCAGCGCCAGCTCCTTGTTTTTGCATTTTTCCGTGATCCCGAGCATGGTGCCGCCCATGGTGCTGGTGCGACGTCCGCCCTGCTCGAATGCAGGAAGGGGCATGAGCGCCATTTTGCCCGATACGCGCGGAACGTCGTCCTCCACGCTTTTGGTCATCCAGTCAGGACACAGAAGGGAAAGGATATATCCGTCTTCCAATGCCTTGGTGAACACCACTCCTCCGCCAATGTCGCTCGCTATCCGATCTTTTCCCGCAACAAGGGGGATGTACCATTTGACAGTTTCAACTGCGATTTCATTATCCAGGATCACGTTTCCATCCTTGTCAAAGTACCCCCCATTCCGCTGGAATAATATGGTTTCGATATGCCCGTGCCCGGAGTCGCTGAGCTGGATCATGTAGCGCTTTCCCGGGATAGTCAGCCGCCTGCCGATCTCCGCGAACTCTTCCCATGTGGCGACTTTGGAAAGATCTATTCCTTCCTGTTCGAACAGATCGCGGCGATACGCGAGCATCACAGGATGCACATCATGCGGAAGACCGAAGATCTTCCCGCGATTGGTATAAGGCGCAAAACGCGACTTCACCATGCGATCATACAAACCCGAGGATGTGAGCCAGGGTTTGAGGTCCATGAATCCCACCTGTTCAACGGGTCCGGCGAAGAATGTCCCTGCAAAACTGATCTCCACCTCCACCATGTCAGGCACATCGATTCCCGCCCACATGGCAGAACGCAGGCGGCTTGTCACTGCCGTGATATGAACCATCTGGAGATCCAGCTTTGTGCCTGGATGGGACTTTTCAAACTCCGGCGCCAGCTTTTTATACGCGTTGTAATGCATGTGGGCGAAAACCCAGAGGCTGAGGTTGCCCTTCTTTCTGACTGCAGGATGAAAAACAAGCCAGAGAGAGGCAAAGAGTGTGATCATGAGGATAATGAACGGGGCTGTTCCGAAGGGGAAGATATCTATCAAAAAATCCAGCCTGTGTCTTTTATCTTTCACGAGGAAAAAGTGATGGGGGAAAACTTGCAATAGTCAATCATTTTATATTCCGCTTGACTTTGTATATCTATCATTTTTACACAGTTCCTCTTTGTTGATATGATGACAGGGCTTTATCCGATTTCCGTTCCTTTCCCATTCTTGAAATAATGGATCTCCGGAGGCGATAATGAGCAGGGAAATTATTACACAGGCACAACAGCTCGCAGACAAGGGTCTCCCCAGGGATGGCATGGACCAACTCAGGGAATTATTGAAGAATGACCGGGGGAGACCCGGTGCGGTTTTCGCCCTTGCATGGTGTTATGAAAAAGAGGGCGATGTCCATACTGCCAGTTATCTCTATAAGACTTCCCTGGAAATGCAGCCAGGGGACGAGAACTCGATTGCGGGACGCGTTAGATGCGAGAATGCCATTAAGGCGAAATACGATGATCTGCGGCGCCGCAAACCACGCTCCGGTTCTATCCTGTTATCTCTTATCCTTATGGCTCTTGCCGCTGTGATTGTGCTGGTCTCCTACATGGGTTTCATAACCGAACTTGCCGATGCGCTTTTGGATATGGATGTCCAGGAATATGAAATTGCATTCACCCTGTTTGGATTTATTCTGGCAGGGATCGGATTCATCCTGTTTATAATGGCTATAGTCAAAAGAATCGGGTATGGAAAAATGCTCAAGGAGGAAAGGGGAGAGGATTTCACTGATTCCCGGCATATCCCCTGCCGGGTATGCGCCCTTTCATATCTGAAAAAAAATTCTATCTGCCCCTACTGCAAATCCCCCCAGCGGGAACCCAAACCGGAGCCTAAACCGGAGGAGATTCGGCAGCAAGCCCCGCAACAGCCCCAGCCGCCAGCTGACCTTGTTCCATCAACAGTTCCAGCTCGGTCCGCAGAGACTTGGCCAATGCCCCTCAAGGCTCCCCCTCCGGATCTTGTGACCCTGGCGCTTCCGGAGGCGCCCCGGGAGGGCCGGACAATGCCCAAACAGGCGCCCCAGCCTGAACTGGGACTGCCGCCGGTTCAGGAGTTGCCCCCAAAGACCCCCCCAACGTTCTTTCCCGTGTCCTCTTCCGCTTCAGATGCACAGTTCGTAGCACAGGAGACGGTTCCAGTTGCCAGTGTGCGCCCTGACCATGGGGCGGATCTTGCGGGGCTTGCCTTCGAGCTTCCGGGTTCTCAGGGATTATCCGCGCCTCCGCAGTCCGAGCCTTCAATTCCCGCTCCCGCCCCCTCTGCCCTGGAGCCTCTCCGTCCGACAGTTCCGGATCAGGTCTCTCAGGAAGAGTATGCAGGAAGGCAGTGGTGCGCCAGGGGCAAGGCACTCGATCCTCAGATTCTCCTGGATGTGCATTACATGAGCGCAGGGCTTGTGGCGCCGGTTTTCTTGAAAACAGAAGCGGCAGGAGTTCAGATTTGCCTGAGAAAAATCCCGCCCGGGCTTCTGAAAAGCATCCTGGGACGCAACCTCGCTG
>Ga0315277_10006751_pt1 | contig 14935 bp, 14 predicted proteins | sample YL17G05_15_MG_FD_203695 | JGI IMG/M metagenome (GOLD analysis project Ga0315277, IMG submission 203695) | Sediment microbial communities from Yellowstone Lake, YNP, Wyoming, USA - YL17G05_15 | ecosystem: Environmental > Aquatic > Freshwater > Lake > Sediment | place: USA: Wyoming | collected...
GATGTACAACGATCAGGTGGCGGTACCGCTTGTGATCCGGACACCAATGGGCGGGAAGAGAGGCTACGGGGCAACACATAGCCAATGCTTGGAGAAACACTTTCTGGGCTTGCCTGGAACACGCGTCCTCGCTCTTCATCACCGTTATGACCCTCAGGCCGTCTATCACCGTCTGTTTGCGACTGTCGACCGTCCGACCCTGGTTATCGAGAACAAGACGCTCTACGCCGAATACGTCCAGCACCATACTGTTCCCGGATTCTGGTGCGAGCATACGGAGGAAGACTTCCCCACCACACGGGTTCGCTCTCACACGAGGCCAGACATCACGATCGCGTGCTACGGCGCTTGTCTCGTAGACGCCGAGAAGGCCATGAATCGGCTTTTCGAAGAACACGAAGTCGTGGCGGAGATTATCTGCCCCACTCAGATATACCCCTTGCGCATCGAGCCAATTCTCGAATCCGCTAGGGTCTCTGGAAGACTGCTTGTTGTGGAGGAAGGACAGTTGTTTTGTGGCTTTGGCGCGGAAGTGCTTGCCATGGTTCACGAGGCCTGCGCGGGAACGTCGCTAGAGACTCGTCGGCTGGGCGCGGCTCCTCATCCAATTCCCTGCTGCAAATCAGCCGAGATGGAGAGTCTGCCGAGCGTTGATTCGATTCTTACGGTTAGCTTAGAGATGCTGCGTCATGCCTGAGACAATCTCAGTTACGATTCCACATGAAACCGTGAACGACGAAAGTGTCAAGATTCTCTCGTGGAAAGTGGTCTCCGGCTCCCGTGTCGAGAAAGAGCAACTGATCTGCGAAGTGGAGACCAGCAAAGCGGTCATGGAAATCCACGCCCCCGGCGCCGGAATGGTGCAGTACCTAGCCGCTGTTGGAGATGAGGTGCCGGTTGGTTCGGTCATCTGCGAGATCATCCCGGAGCCTCAGAAACAACCGGATCTCACGCTTATCGAAGCCAAGGCGGAGCCGGCGGCACCTATCGCGGATTCGCCTCCCGCCAGGTTCACGCCATTGGCCCGGAATGTTGCTGCCGAGTATGGCATTGATCAAGCGGCTTTCCCACCCGGCACGCTGGTCCGTAGCAGCGACATACTCCGCAAGGCTGGGAAGTTAGCCCCCAAGGTTGAAGCTCGTCCAGAGTGGTTTACTCCCAACCAAGTGAGAGGGTCGACGAGACACGATGGTCAATCGGAGAACACTCCGGTGGTCGGTGTCCCCGTGGACTGGATTGACCTCCCGCGCAGAAAGATCCTCGAAGGCCGGATCCTGGGTATGGGTCAGGCTGCGTGTATCCAAAGCTCCGTTACCTTGATGTGCCGGGCTGCGAAACTTCGCGCTCGAGTAGACAAGCTCGGGCTGTCGGCCGTCGGGCTGAATGCCCTCATCATTTTTGAAGTGGCGCGGCTCCTGCGCAAATACCCAATGTTTAACGCACTATTCGACCGGGGGCGGATAGGACAGTATCGGGAGGTTAACATTGGGTGGGCTATCGACGGTGGTCAGGGGCTGGTTGTTCCAGTTATCAAACATGCTGACCAAAAGAGCCTGCATGAAATCGCCAGCATCATGGAGCAGCACGTCGAAGCTTATGTTGGCAACTCGTTGGCCCCGGGTGACTTCCTCAGCGGAACGTTCACGGTATCCGATCTCTCGGGTGACGGTGCAAGTTTCTTCCAGCCACTGATTAACCGGGGCCAATCAGCGATTCTGGGCATTGGGAGCGATATGGCCAGTGAGAGTAGAGAGCCTTTTTATCTCACTCTGGCGTTCGATCATCAACTGGCTGAGGGAAGGAGTGCCGCGCATTTCTTGCGAGAGCTTTGTGGCCGTTTGGAGGTCCACGCGGAGATAGAGCGCACTCGAACGGATGGCTTTCATTCTTCCGACAGCGAGCGGTTTTGTGTTCTATGCCAGCGGGACGAGAGCACCCTAAGGGAGTTCAGGGCGATCCTCGTTAAGTCAGAGGTCCCTCCTGGGTCAGTTTGTTCAATTTGCTTAGCGGGGTACCGATGAATCAAGTTGACCAATTGCGAGAAATGGTGGCCAAAATGCTCAGGTTGCCACCCGAGCAGGTCGCGCCAGAAACGTCCGTGGCGAGTCTGGACACCTCACTGGGTGGTGCAAAGCTGAAACTTGGGCTGAGGCGTCTCGGACTGTACTTGCCCACGGCGTTTTCACCAGCGACCGTCGGGGAACTGGAGGCTGCTCTCTTCGGGAAGGTCCCGGTGAAGGCCCCAGCAGCCCCGAGCACTGGAGAAATCGACACCACGATGGTGCGCGCCCATGCCGCATTAGCCGGAGTTCAGGTAGGGATCGATGTGCAGGATGTTCACTCCCTCCCTGTTGCTGACGACTACTGGGAGCACGAGTTCTATGCTGGGATGTTCGGCAAGTCCGAGATCGCTTATGCCGTAGTGCAGTCCGAGCCGCGCACCCACTTGGCCGGGTATTGGTGTGCAAAAGAAGCTCTGCGCAAATGTGATCCATCCTTCATCAAGGTCGGCTTTGAGTCGACGGTCGTCGCGCACGAGCAGGACGGTAGACCCTACTTGCAGTGGCAGACTCCATCTGGCCCCGTCCGATTGCCCCACGCTCTCAGTCTGTCACACACCGGAGAACTGGCGATTGCGGTGGTCATCGCAGTTGCGTTTCCTCCGGGGCCCGAGCCCTCCAGGGAAGGAACGCCAGCACCCCCCGAAGCAAAGCCCGCGGAATCTCCCGGCCCCGCCGGACCGTTACGCCTGCCAAGGATACTCTTCGCCTCCGTTGCCCTTCTTGTTGTCGGGGCCATTGTCGCCCTGCTAATAAGTCATTTTTTGAGATCATGAGCGACTGCGCGAGGGGGCAACATTTCGGAGGATGATTCCGGCGCAAGAACACCGACTCAGATTAGAAACGGGCGAGACGCACCGATCATCCGCGGCGCCTGTGCCGCTCTGAGTTATGCGTCGTTTGGGCCGATTTCAAGTACAAGACTCTTGCTCTGATCATCGCCATTGCGAATCTGGTTTGGCAGCACGGTGAGCCACCACATCCGCCGGCTGTTCCAATCGCGCATGGACGGGTTCACCTGGCGGATCATCATGATCGGAATGAACAGGTCGGGCGACAAGCCCACCGTGACGCCCGCAAGACCGGATCGGGCCACGCCGGCCACCGTAAACGGCGCCCCGTTCAGGACGATCCCCTTTCCGATGACGCCCGTGTCGCCCCCAAAGGCTCGCTGCCAGAAGGCGTAGCTCAGCACGGCGTACGGATGCGCCCCCTCCGCCTTGTTGTCCTCGGCATTGAAAACCCGTCCCAGCGCCGGCTCCACGCCCAGCACTTCGAAGTAGTCGCCCGAAACCATGGAGACCGCGACCAACTGCGTACCGCCCTGCGCGCCGGGGTCGCGGACCGAAAAGCCCGTGGGCCTGCCTCCGGTGAAGGCGATCATCCCGGAATAGGAACGGCTGTGGTCCCGCAGATAGAGGTAGTCCGGGAAGTTGTGCGATGGGTTCGGCCTGGGCGGGTTGGTGGCCAGATTCACCAGCCGACCGGGGTCTTTCACCGGCAGCCAGCGGAGCATCACCGCGTCCACGATGCTGAAGATCGCCGTGTTCGCGCCGATGCCGAGCGCTATCGAGAGAACCGCCACCGCGGCGAAGGCCGGGTTCGCCCGCAGCATGCGTCATCCGAAACGCAGATCCTGACGCAGCATCTCGAAGGATGCCAGCGCTACCATATGTAGTCCTTCGCGACCTCCCGGCGGTCGTGGCTGTCCAAAACGTGAACCACGCGGATTTTCTTCAGCTTCGAGGGTGAGAGTTGCCCGATCGGCACGTAGAGAATCGAGCGGCGCAGGTGCGCGGCGATGGACCGGTAGATGGACCGCGGCGGGCGCGCCGCGACGTAAACCACGAGGCGCTGAATGGAGTAGTCCAGCGCGGCCAGCAGCAGGCGTTCGGGCTTGGTTTCGGCGAACTCGTAGTCCGGGTCGGACCACACATCGACCATTCGGCGCGGCGGCAGGCTCATGAGGAACCCGCCGTACTCGGCGCGGCCGATGCCCGGTCCCACCATGTGCTCGAAAGGCTGCGTCGAGTAGTAGGCCATGTCCGACTCGTTCTGGTTCTCGCCCAGCCAGGTGGTGTGGTAGGTGTAGCGGTTCTCGCGGTCCTCGTCGAAGATCACCACCACGGCGCCGACTTCGCCGGCGATGCGGTCGAACTGCCGCACGTAGATCTTCTTCTCGTGCCAGTTGCGGATGGTCTCGCGCAAGTCGATGCCGTCCAGCATGGACGTCGTGAACGGCTCGACGCGCACGCGTTCTTCCGAGAGCAGGCTCTTGGCCTTGTGCTTCAGGAAACGGCCATAGTCTTCCACCACCAGGTCTTCGGGAGGGTAGGAGCAGATGGCGTTGCCGTTGATCTCGCGCGCCCACTCGCCCGGAAACTTCTCTTTCTTGCGGAACTTGAGATGGGCCGGGCGCAGGCGCTGTTTGGGCCTGGGGAGCCTGCGCCGCAGCCGCAGTTTCCGCATGTGGATCCAAACCTCTTCACCCGAAAGGTTCACCGTCTCCAGCTCGCTCGACTCCTTCTGCGCCGGGTAACGGTTGCCCGTGTTCCAGACTTCCCAGCCGAAGTTGTCGTCCACCACCGCGCGCGCCGCCACGGTCAGATCGAACAGCCCGGCCACCAGCTCACCGGCCAGTTGCGCCAGGTTACGCGTGTAGCGCGCCAGCATCCGGCGCTGCCAGTGCTCGATCTTGTCGCCGGTGTTCTTTTGATAGGACTGCTCGGCGTCGCGGAACAGGCTCAACTGCGCGCGCTGCCGGTCCGTCAGCACCTGGTCGGCCATTTCGGCGCGGAACTCTTCGTAGCGCGCCTGCAAGTACGGATACTCGATGGTGATCTCGGCCAGGCAGTCCGGGTGCGGATTCAGCAGATGCACGTCGTAGGATTTCAATGGGCGGCGACGCTGGCGGCGGGGCTCCTCCTGCGGCTGCTCCATGGCGTCCAGCAGCGCGTCGAGCATGTTAAGCGACACCACCACCAGAATGCGCGCCTCGAGATCGGCGCCCTGGAGTTTCCAGGCCATCGCATCGGCGTGCTCGGCGAGCTCCTCGGTGCGAGCCGCCGGATGCACCCGGTACGCTTCGATGTACTTGTCGAGCCCGATGCGGCGGATGGAGTACGGATCCGGATAATTGTCCGGCACGTGGGGGCGGTCGACGACGTCGGGTTCGATGAACAGAATCTCGGCGCCTGCTTCCAGACCGCTGCGGATGGCTTCGGTGAACGGGTCCGCCGGCTCGACCGGCACATACACCGCCCGATCTTCGTCCTTGCCCTCCTCGTAAACCAGAACCGACATCTCGGGCAGCCGCCGCACCGCTTTTCGGTACGCCGGCTCGAGCGCGCCCGGCAACTCGACGGCCACCACCGGCGGCCGCCCGGCGAGAATCGCGCGGCGCAACTCGACGGCGAACTCCAGGCGCCCCGGCACGACCGGAAAGTAAGTGAAGCGCCCGCGGCGCAGGCTGTTCAGCTCATCCGAGGGAAGGTCAAAGCCGGGGGACATAGCGAAGCGCCTCTTCGCCGAGCGTCTCCAGGATGGCCGTCCGCATGGCGCCCTGGCTGTCGGCCGCGGTCCTGGCGCTGGCGCGCAGCTTCATGCAGAACCGCGCGACGTTGATGCCGTCGCGCACCGTGTAGCGCTCGTCGGCCATGTGCGCCTGCTGGAGAAAGTCGGTGACGTAGCGCAGGATCTGCTCGTCGCCGAAGGGCAGGTTCTCGTGCAGGATCTGGTACTCCTCCTCGCGCTCCGGAAAGTCGATCAGAATCTGCGGTTGCAGGCGCGAGTGAATGTACTCGGGCAGGTCGAAGGTCGAAGCGTCGTCGTTCATGGTCGCCACCAGGCGGAACAACGGATGGGCCTTGAGCTTGATGCCAGCGACGATCGACTCGACATAGCGCCGGGTGTCGAGCAGCGGCGCCAGCGAGGCCCAGCTCTTCTCGCTCATCCGGTTGCCTTCATCCACGATCGCGATGCCGCCGCGCAGCATGGCCGTCACCACCGGCGAGGCCACATAGCGCAGTCGGCCCTCGCCTTCGATCACCGGGGTAACGATCAGATCCTCGGGCCGCGTGTCGACCGTGGCCTGCATGATGTAGACTTCGCGGCCCAGACGCTTGGCCGCCGCGTAGGCCAGCGTGGTCTTGCCGACGCCCGGCTTTCCTATCAGCCGCGGGTTCATCGGCAAATCCTGCGGATCCACCACCAGCCAGGCGGCCAGCAACTGCCGCATCACTTCTTCCTGCCCCACCCAGTTCACCGGGATTTCGTCCGGATGCGCCAGGTGCAGCGGAACGCCTTCGATCTCGACCACCATCAAGACGATTGTAGACGTTTACGACCGGCGCAGGCGCACCGTGCCCCGCTCGGACTTGACCAGCAGGCTGGGACCGCCGCCGTTCACCGCGCCGCGGTAGTCCTTCCTATAGCGGGAGTGGATGCGCGTGGGGATCTGGAAGTCGCTGGACAGGCCGGCATGCCGGCCCAGTTCGGTCTCCAGGCTAAAGCCTCCGTCGCGAGGCAGCGCCAGGGTGATGTCGCCGCGGTAGGTCTCCAGGCGGCTGTTGCGCGTGAGCCCGGCCAGCTTGAATCGCGCCTGCCCACGATAGCTTTTGAACTGGATGGCGCCCTCCAACCCGTGCGCTTCGACCGAGCCGCGGTAGGTCTCCATCTCCAGGTCCGACTTCAGGTCCCAGACTTCCGTCTGCGACCGGTAATCCTTGATCTTCAGCTTGGCCGTGCGCGGCATCCGGATGGTGTAGTGAACGGCGGGAGACTCGATGACGAAGCTGAACAGGCCGAACACGCCCCAGCCCCGCCCGCGCAGGCGGCTGTAGTCGCTCTTCACGCGGACCGAGCCCGGCGACGCGTCGATCCTGACGTCCGTCTCGTGCACGGCTTCCGAGTCCCGCAGGAAGTAGCTCTGGTCTTCGATCCGGGCGCGAATCTCGACTTCAGGACGATCCCAGCCGGAAACGCGAAGGGATCCCTTCTCGGTCTCGACGATCAGCCGGCCATCGGCGGCGAGCGGCACGGTTCGGCTCACCTGCTTTTCCAGTTCACCCGCCGCCGCGGACCATCCGATCCCGGCAACCACCACGATCAGCCACGCGCTTTTCGCCATTCGGGGCCTCTTGTGCTAATACGTCCCAACCCTCGAAAAGTTCCGGAGAAGGTGGCACAGCCTTTAGGCTGTGAACAGGCTATGACCACAGCCTGAAGGTTGTGCCACCACCTATGTCCCCACGTTTCCGGGTTAAACTGGGGCGTTGAGCACTCCGACGCCTCCCATTCAGCCGCTGCGTGTGTGCGCGGTGAGTTTTCTGAACACGGTTCCCCTGGTGTGGGGCCTGCTCCACGGCCGCCAGCGCGACCAGTTTGATCTGAGCTTCTGTGTGCCATCGGAATGCGCCGACCGCCTGGCCGCCGGGACGGCCGACGTCGGGATCGTGCCGGCGATTGAAGCCGCGCGGCTTGGGCTCGACGCTCTGCCGGGCTGTGGAATTGCCTCGCGCGGCGCCGTCCGCAGCATTCTGGTCGTTTCGAAGGTCCCGCCCGGGCGGATCCGCACACTGGCGACGGATTCCAGTTCCCGGACCTCGGTCGCGCTGGCTCGCATCATCCTGGCGCGCCGCTACGGCGTCGAGCCGGAGTTCCTGAGCCACTCCCCGGATCTCGACCAGATGCTCGCCCGGGCCGACGCCGCCCTGCTGATCGGCGACCCGGCGCTGCGCATCGACCCCGGCGCCTTGCCGCACCGCACGCTCGACCTGGGCGCCGAGTGGTGGGAACTGACCGGCCTGCCGGCGGTCTTCGCCGTTTGGGCAGCCCGCCCGGGCTATGCTTCGCCGGAGCTCGCCGAAGCGTTCCTCGACTCGCTTCGCTTCGGCATCGAGCGTCTGGACGAGATCATCCGGCGCGAGGCCGTGAGCCGCGGCTTCGAGGAATCGCTGGTCCGCGAGTACTTCGCCCGCAACGTCGTGCTGGAGTTCGGCGACAGCGAACGGCAAGGACTCGAGCGTTTCCTCGGCTATGCGCGCGAATTTGGGATGACATGATGACCCGCAAGCAAGCGCTCGATCTATTCGCCGACCCGGATCTGATCGGCATCGGGATGGCGGCGGACGCCGTGAGACGCCGGCTGCATCCGGAAGGCGTCGTCACCTACATCATCGACCGCAACATCAACTACACGAATTTCTGCTCGGAGTACTGCACCTTCTGCGCCTTCTACCGCCCGCTGGGTCATGAGGAAGGCTACGTTCTGGAGAAGGAAGTCGTCTTCCGGAAGATCCGGGAGACCATCGAGCTGGGCGGCACGGGCGTGCTCATGCAGGGCGGTCTGCACCCGGAGTTGAAGATCGAGTGGTACGAGGATCTGCTGCGGTCGATCAAGGAACGCTTCCCGCGGATCTGGCTGCACTGCTTTTCGTCGCCCGAGATCCTCAACATCGCCGAGGTGAGCGGTCTGAGTCTGGGCGACACCATCGCGCGGTTGCGCGACGCGGGCCTGGATTCCATTCCGGGCGGCGGCGCCGAGATTCTGGACGACGACGTGCGGCGGCGCATCAGCCGGCTGAAGTGCACGGCCGCCGAGTGGATTGAAGTGCATCGCATCGCTCACGCGCTGGGCATGCGAACCACGGCGACCATGATGTTCGGCTGCGGCGAGACCCTCGAGCAGCGGATGAATCACCTGGAAGCGGTCCGCCGGCTCCAGGAAGAGACCGGCGGCTTCACGGCCTTCATCCCATGGACCTTCCAGCGCCAGAACACGGCGCTCGGACGCCTGGTCCGCGAAGAGGCGACGGCGGTGGAATACCTGAAGACGCTGGCGATTTCGCGGCTGTATCTGGAGGGCATCCCGAACCTTCAGGCCTCCTGGGTGACGCAGGGGCTGAAAACCTGCCAGATCGGCCTGCGCTTCGGCGCCAACGACGTTGGCAGCATCATGATCGAAGAGAACGTGGTGTCGGCCGCCGGCGTGCACCACCGGGCCTCGGAGGAAGAGCTGCGGCGCATCATCCGCGACGCCGGCTTCCTCCCCAAGCAGCGCGACACGCTTTACCGCACCTACTTCCTGGGCTGAAGGCTCAGAGCCACTGAACCTTTACTTCCTTCTCCAACTGCCGGAACTCCGGATCGCCCGTGACCACCTTGCACCGCAGTTGCTGGGCCAGCGCGGCGGCGAAGCAGTCGGCGTAAGCGAGCCGGTATTTCGTCTTCAGGCGCGCGGCCCGTCGCGTCAAAGCCCAATCGACGTCGGCAACGCGAACGCCGAGTTCAAGCAACCTGGCCAGCTCTCGATCAGCGACTTCCTCGGACTTCCTGCGAGCCACGCTATACCAGACCTCGCCGAGGTTAACAGTCGTCATCCACAGTTGGCACCCACTGGCGTGAGCCCTCGTCAGAAGGTCTTTGACGGCCGGGGCGGCGTCCTGAGCCGTCAAAAATGCCATCACCGGCCAAGTATCCAACACCAACACGGACTCTAACACTCAGAGATCCCTTTCTCTCCTGCGCTCCGCCACGAACTCCTCAAACGCGCCGCTGCCTTTCAGGCTGCCCATCAGACTGTGGATGAAGTCCGGCGTAATCGGTTCAAGGACAATGCGTCCTTTCTCTTCAGTTATAGAGATCCGGGTGCCCTTCTTGATGCCGTACTTGCGGCGAAGCGCCACCGGGATGAGGACCTGTCCCTTGACCGTCGCCTTGGTGTGCATGAGGTTCACTTGGCTACCTCCCGACACTAGTATACCATTGGACCTCAGGTACTACTTCCTGAAAATGTTATAACAGCGCTTCGATTAGCCGCAGCGTCCCGTCCCAGAGCGTCAGGGCCGGAGAGGCTCCCACGGGAAGGCGCGTCGTGGTAGGCTTTTCTTCAGCCGGGGTGTCAAAACCGATGTCCCGGTCAATCTCGACTCTGAAGGCAGAGACGCACTCGATGCCGAAACTCACCATTCGCTACACCGACTACTTTCCCGACGTGATGCGCCGGCTGCACGAGGATGGCCTGCTGCTGGCGACGGCCGATGCCTCCGGCAAGCCGAATGTCATGACTATCGGCTGGGCCACCATCGGCTCGATCTGGGCGCGGCCCATCATGATTGTGTTGGTACGGCCGTCGCGACACAGCTATTCGCGTCTGGAGGAGGTTCCGGACTTCACCGTTAACGTTCCGCCGCGCGAGCTGGCGGAGGCGGTGGCGTACTGCGGCAAGGTCTCGGGCCGCGGCCGCGACAAGTTCGCCGACAGCGGTCTGACGGTCACGCCATCGCGCCACGTGCGGGCGCCCATCATCGAACAGTGCGTCATCCACTACGAGTGCCGTGCGGTGCACCGCAACGACCTCGTGCCCGCGGCCATCACACAGGCCATCATCGACCAGTTCTATCCGCGGGGAGATTTTCACCGCGTGTACTTTGGCGAGATCGTGGCCGCCTACGCCGACGAGAACGCCGCGCGCCTCCTGGCGCCGCCGAGCGGCCTGACTGCCTTATAGGGTCCGGCCCGCGCAAGAGCAGACCGGCGGGGCGAGGCCCGACACCCTCTGACATTGCGCCGCGGCTGGTCCCGATGGGCCGAGGTCCTGGCAGTCGTGAAACCGGAGGCCGTCATCGGCCGGCGCCGCGCAGCGTGACCTCGCGATATCGGTCGAACCAGGCGACATAGAGGAGGAACAAGCCAAACGCGAGGCCGACCCATCCCACCGCTGTCGAGTCCGGCGGCGGCGGGCCCAGAATATTGGCCACGTACAAGAGGATCATCAGCATGACAAACGACCAGAGGCCGTAGGCGCCCTTGCGGTTCCGGGGGCGGGTGATGGCGGCGTAGATCCAGACTCCCGCCGCGAACATCAATCCCTCCACGATCACGGTACCCGGGACCGAATACCACAAGCCAAGGCCCACCAGGGGCGACGCGCCTGGATACAGCGGCATGTCCGGCTTGTGGCTGATGGCATCCAGCACCCAGTGACTGAGGACCGCAAGCCCCGCCACAACCGCGCCAACCCGGTACCGCGCGACCGCCCAGTAGAGGGAGGCAGCGGCGATCGCCCAGACAACCGTAGCCGCCAAGCTGTGCGAGAACGGGTAGAAGAAACTCATTCGGGTGAAAGGATTGGATCCGGGCTCGGACCAGACTCGCTCCCAGCCCAGGAGCAGGAACAGGGGGAACAGAAAGTCGATCAGGGACGCGGCGCCCAGCAGGACCGCCAGCGATGTCCTCGGCGCCGCCCGCTTGGCGGCGAACCCCACGGCATAGTGGCCCAGGAACATGGGCGGTCACTCAGAATTCGAAGCGGCCGCTGATGATGATCTGGCCGTTATACGCTCCCATCGCGGAGTAGCTGGAGCTGGTCTGCGGACCGAACTTCCCGAAGGTCGCCGAACTGCTGAGGTTCACGGTCGTATCGGGGATGGTGAGATTCAGTCGCGTCGGGAGCGTGTTCGCGTCCACGCGCAGGGTGAACCGGAACCGCTCAATCGCCCAGCCCTTCGACAGAGAGTACTGCGGCCACAGGAGCCACAGCCCGCGCGCTGTGCCGCCTCCGAGCGAGCCGGAGGTAAACTGGGCCGGATAGGCGAAGGAGCCGATGTTGTAGAGCGGGTTCTGCGCGCTCTGCGGGAAGCGGTGGGGACCCATGCTCCAATCTGACACCTTGACCTGATCGTCGGGCACAAGTTGGTTGGGCCGCGAGGGACCAGGCAAGTACCTGTTAGGACTGCCGGCGAAACCGAACGTGACCGCCGGCCCGGATTGAAGGGTCTCGATCACGGCCACGTTCCACCCGCCTGCTATGTGGCTGAGCCAGCCGCCGTTGCTCAGGAGCTTGCGGCCCTTGCCCACCGGCAGGTCGTAGACCCCTTGCAGGATGAAGCGGTGCCGGGTGTCGAAACTGGTGGGGGCCTTGGTGAGGCGCCAGTTGTAATACTGCCAGCCGTCGCCCGCCATGCCCGAGAGGTTTTTGCTCCAGGTGTAATGTGCGTTCAGGGTAAGTCCGTCCGGCGCGTATCGCTTCTCAACCCTTGTGGTGAATCCGTGGTAGGTGTTATGTCCGCAATTGTCCACATAGGAGATGCTTCCGAACTGAGTATAGGGCCTGTAGTTCTGAACAGCCGAATACACGGCGTTGAGCAGCGTCAAGTCGGTCGAATCGTAGTACGACTTGGCCAACTGGTTGATATTCGGGCTTCCAGCCAGGTGTACACCCGACGAGCCCTGGTACAGGAGTTCGCCCAGCCAGGTCGGACCAAACTGAGTTTGAACGCTGGCGGACCAGTTCATGACGTACGGCATCCGCAGGTTGGGATCGATGAAGGTGGCGCCGCGGCCGCTGTAGTTGGTGCCGAGGAACTGAGAGGTCCCGTCGGGGTTGAGCACGAAGTTGCGGCTGGGAGGCCCTTGCGAGAGGTAGAACGCCGGCCGGGGATCGCCCGTCACCTGTTGCACGATGGCAGTGGCGGCGTATTCCTGGAAGCCGGCGGAGGGCATCCGGTCCTGCGTGAGCACGCCAAAGGAGCCGCGGAACACCATCTTCGGATTGAAGGTCCAGGCCAGCCCGACGCGCGGCTGGAAGTTGTTCTTGTCGGTGCGGTAAAGCGAACCCTGGGGATGCGTGATGGCGCCCATCTTACCGGTCAGCGGATCTGCCACGCTGGGGTTGAATTGCGACTGATGACCCCACTTATCTTTGAACGGAGTCTCGAGGCTGTAGCGCATTCCCAGGTTGAGCGTCAGGTTGGGCCTGGCCTTCCAATCGGTCTGGATGTAACCCGAATGGCTCCACCAGCGGGGCAGCCGATTCCATAACTGCTGAGTGTAGGTGGCCGAACTGACCGAGCCCAGCACGAACGAGGCGAAGGTGTTGCCCGTGTTGGGAGTGAAGGGCAGCCCGCTGCCGCCGGTGGTGAAGCTGTAAGTACCGGATGGCAACACCTGATCGACGTGATTTTCGCGGGTCCGGATCAGCTCATAGCCGAACTTGATGGTGTGCCGGCTCATCACCTTGGTCACGTTATTCTGAAAGGTCAGGTCTTCGTTGACGTCCTTCGAATAGGCTCCGGGGCCGATGCCGTACTGCCCGAAGCCGGGAAAGTTCTCCCCGCCGACGTTGGGGATCCCCAGCTTCTGGGCCCAATTCCCGCCAACCGAGGGCGGGGCTATGGTGCTGACGCGCCGCGCGTAGCCCAGCCGCAGTTCGTTCAGCAGCGCCGGTCCGAAGGTGTGGTAGTCGGCAAAGGCCCAGTTCTGCTGGTCGATCGGATTCGGCCGTCCGAAGCTGTTGGCGGCGCTGTCCAGCAAGCGATTGGTGATGAAAGCGCTGATGCGGCCCAACTGGCGGTGCCGGTTCCAGGAGTTGCGCACAAAGAACTTGTTTTTCGGGTTGATCTGGTGGTCGAACTTGGTGTCGTACCGGCTGCGATAGGATCGATAGATCGTCGTGCCAAGGAAGGTGTTGACGGGGCCCGTGCGGGTGTAAGTGGTTCCCCCCGAATTATTCGCGTCCGCCCAGGGCTTCAGATCCAGGAATTTCACGACCACGGGATCGAACCGGCTGGTGGGAACGCGCATGTTCGGGAACAGATCCGCCGTCCAGGTGGCGCCGGACTGACGAATCGACTTCGGGTCGTATATCGGATAGCTGCCGCCGGCGGCCAGCGGGAAACTGAAGTCTCCGCTCAGCATGCCCGGATCCGGCACGGTTGCCACCTGTGGCTCGTCGGTCTTCTCGTGGTGCCGGCCGTAGGCGAACAGGAAGAATGTCTTGTTCCGGCCGTTGTAGATTTTGGGCAGAACCACCGGGCCGGAGATGGTTGCCACGCCTTGGTGAAAGGTGATCGGGTTCTTGCGGGCGCCCTGCTCGAGGTAGCCGCGGTGGGTCATGTCTTTGTTCGTCCAGCGGTCTTCCAGCGAACCGTGCAGACTGTTGGTTCCACTCCGGTAGGTGAACGCCAGGATGCCTCCGGAAGCGTGGCCGAGTTCGGCCGGGGCCCCGGTGGTGTAAACCTTGGCTTCGGCCAGCGCGTCCAGGGCCGGCTGCACGCTGGTGTTGGTGTCGCCGATCGAGTCGCGGACGGAAATCTTGGCGCTGACGCCGTCCAGCGTGAATCCGATCGCGCTGAAGGCCTGGCCCACCACGCTGGCCTCGGCGCTCCGGATTTGCAGACCCTCGACATAGTAAAGGATGCGCTGGGCCTTCATCTGCATGATGGGAAGCCGCTGAATCGCCTGGTACTCGACCGTCTGGCTCACCTGCGAGGTTTCGGTCTCCAGCAACGGCACCGCGCCGGTAACCTGGACGGACTCGCTGGTTGCGCCGACTTCGAGCTTCACGTCGACGCGCGGCACTTCCGCGGCGCGGATCTGAAGGCCCTTTTGTACGAAGGCCTTGAACCCCGCGGCTTCCACTCTCAGCTCGTACATTCCGACGATGAGGAACGGAAGGTAGTAAGCGCCTTCCTCAATTGGTCACGGCGTTGGAGACAAATGCGGTCTCGACGTTCGTGACCGTAACCTTGGCGCTGGGAACCAGCGCTCCCGCGGGGTCGGTGACCGTGCCGACCAGCGTCCTCGTCCGGGCGGCCTGACCCATGGCCAACATCGCAAAAGTCATCAAGCAGAGCACGACTCGCCGAACCAGTTTCATGGGCTTCCTCTTTCTAAACGCGGCTCCCGCCGCGGTCGATCCTATCGATTTGACGACGTTTCAGCTCCCACCCACGTGAGGGGCGCCGGGCCTCAACCAGACCTTTCGTCGTAACCTGTCACATTAGCGTCTCGCAGGCAAGAGCGGCATGTCGCGTGTCGCGCAACGCCGCCACCTGATCCGAGGCCGTTCCGCAGGCAACATAAGGTCTGAGAAG
>Ga0315277_10006753_pt1 | contig 14933 bp, 10 predicted proteins | sample YL17G05_15_MG_FD_203695 | JGI IMG/M metagenome (GOLD analysis project Ga0315277, IMG submission 203695) | Sediment microbial communities from Yellowstone Lake, YNP, Wyoming, USA - YL17G05_15 | ecosystem: Environmental > Aquatic > Freshwater > Lake > Sediment | place: USA: Wyoming | collected...
CCGCCGCCGCAAGAGGCGAGAACTGCCTGATCGGAACGGCCCGCGAGAAGAATTACCGCACCCTGGTGGCCGTGTGCCTGGCCGACAAGCACAAGCTCATCGCCGAAAGCCCGCTGGACATCAACATCGCAAAGCAGGTGAACATCCTGTGCTCGGACGCGGGATTCCCGCTGGAGAACGTCGTGATCTTCCCGGCGACCAGCGCCTTGGGCTACGGCGTGGAGTACGTCTATAGCATCCAGGAGCGCGGGAGGCTCGCGGCCCTGCGCGGGGACAAGCTGCTCGCCCAGCCGGTCATCTGCGACGTGGGCTTCGAGGCCTGGCGCGCCAAGGAGGCCAAGGCGCCCCCGTTCGCGGGGGTCACCGATGAGAACCGGGAGCAGTGGGGTGTGATGTGGGAGTCCACCACCGCCATGGTCCTGCTCCAGGCCGGAGCGGAGTTGCTCATCCTGCGCCACCCCGACGCCATCCAGCACGTGAGGAAGGCCACCCAACGCTTCATGCCGGCCGCGAAGGCATAGGAAGGAAAGGAGAACATGTACGTCATTGGCGAACGCATCAACGGGATGTTCACGGACGCCAAGCAGGCGATCCGCGAGAAGGACGCCGCGGTCATCCAGGACCTGGCCAGGCGCCAGCTTGCCGCGGGGGCGACGGCGCTGGACGTAAACGTCGGTCCCGCCGTAAGCGACGCCCAGGGCGCGATGCTCTGGCTGGTGGAGACGATCCGGGCCGTGACCAACGCCCCGGTGGTGATCGACACGGCCAAGTGGGAGGTGATGGCCGCCGTCGTGCCGCAGGTGCCCGGGGAGAAGGTGATCAACTCCTGCAAGGCCGACCCGGAAATCGCCACCCAATACGTGGGCCTGGCCAAGGAGAACGGGGCCGGTCTCATCGGACTGACCCTCGACGCCGACGGGGTCCCGGGCAACGTGGAGAAGCGGGTTGAGCTCGGCGCCCAGCTCATCACCATCGCCATGGAGGGCGGCCTGGAGATGAACAGGCTCTTCATCGATCCCATCATCCTGCCCGTGAACGTCTCCCCGAAGAACCCGTCCAACTGCATGGCGGCCATCGCCCAACTGAAGGCCTTCGCCGACCCGCCTCCGCACCTGGTCCTGGGGCTTTCCAACGTCTCCCAGCGGTGCAGCAATCGCGGGCTGATCAACCGGACGTACCTGGCGATGGCCGTCGCGCACGGGCTGGACGCGGCCATCATGGACCCGATGGACACGGAGCTGATGAACGCAGCCATCACGGCTGAGCTTCTTCTGGGGAAGATGATATACTGCGATTCGTACCTGGAGGCCGCGCGCCATGCCTGAGCGCCTGCACGACGCGCGGCGGGGCTTCGTCCTACCACGCAAAGGTGGTTCAGAACGCGGTCGGACGGGCCTGCCCGCATGGGAGCCCGACCGCGCAGAGGATCATTAAGGCCGCATAGTGCCGCCTAGAATGTAATATGACCAACAAGTGCCCAGGCCGGATGACGATCCGCAACCTGGACAGCATCGTGGCGCCTTGCCCGAAGTGCGGGCGGATCGTCGAGCTGTTCACCGACGAGGTCAAGCGCCGGTGCCGGTGCGGACATCTGCTGCTGCGGGAGTCGCTTCCCCGGTGCGCCGATTGGTGCCCTGCCGCAGCCCAATGCCTCGGTGAGGCGATCGACGTGCGGGAACTCCAGCGCCGTGTGGCCCAGATCAAGGACGACCCCCGGGCCAAGCAGTGCCTCCAGAGCATCCAGGATCGCCTGAGGAGCAAGTCCGGTGGAGAAAAGCCCGTGTGAATCCGCGGGCCGGGTGGTCGTGCCGCCCTTGCAGCGGAACTACGACGAGGCGACGGTGCGAGCCTTGGCCGTTGTCCGCGGACAGTCGCCGGAGCAGTTGGAGTGGCTAGGCGCCCACCGGGACGGGGAGCACTGGGCCCTTCCCGTCCTCGACGGGCAGTTGACCGTCGATCTGGACCGCGGAAACGTGCTCGCCTGCTCGGGCCGAGAGGCAGCTTCGTGGCGGATTCTGACGCTGCACTACCTGGGCGTGTCGGGCCGACCGGCAAGCGAGGCGCCCGCGGTCACCTTCGCGGACCTTCCGGGAGGGCGGGCGTACGACCCGGTGTACCAGCAGCGGGTAATCGAGAGGCTGTGCCGAACGGTGGGCCGGACCAGGGAGCCGCTCCTGGGCGCGGGAAAGGCTTTGGGCGGGCGTCCGGTGCAGATCGGGGACGTGGGCTTCGATTTTCAGGCATATCCGCGAGTCGTCTTGCGGTTAGTCTGGTACGCGGGCGACGAGGAACTTGGCCCCTCGGGCGCCCTGCTGCTGCCCGCGAACATCGAGTCGTTCTTCTGCATCGAGGATATCGTCGTCCTGTCCGAGCGGTTGGTCTCCCGCCTGTCGGGCGGAACGTTTTGAACTCAGGGAGGCCGGGCGAAGAACATGAAGCCGCTTTACGTCGTTGGCACTCAGCGGGACATCGGCAAGACGACGTTCTGCATCGGCCTGATCGGGGCGCTGCGGCAGCGGGGCCTCAGCGTGGGCTACACCAAGCCGCTGGGCCAGCGGATCAGTTCCGTGGACGGCCAGGAGGTGCACGACGACGCCCTGGTAGTCTCACAGGTGCTGGAGGAGGACGCGGGGTCCGCGCCCATGGCGGTGCCTCTGACCCGCGGGCGCGTGGAAAGGGAGATCTTCGACCTGCACGCACCCGAGCTGGCCGAGAAGGTCGTCCAGGTCTGCCGGCGGCTTCGCGACCAATACGACGTCGTCGTGATAGAAGGCATGGGTCACGTGGCGATGGGTTCCTGTCTGCAACTGTCGGCAGGGGACGTGGCCAAGGCGATCGGCGCCAGGCCCCTGCTCATCAGCGAGGCCGGCATCGGGCGTGCCATCGACGCCATCTCCCTGTGCGCGACGTTTCTGACCGCCCGGGGCGCCGACATGATGGGCGCCGTGGTGAACAAGGTCTGGCCGGAGAAGTACACCCGCGTCCGCGACGCCACCACCAAGGGCCTGGAGAACCTGGGCATCCGTTCCTACGGGGCGATCCCATACGAAGAGACGCTTGCCTCACCCACCGTCGGCCAGGTCGCCAAGCACATTGAGGGCGAGATTCTCTGCGGGGCCCAGGCGCTGGGCAACCGCGTCCGGAACACCATCGTGGCGGCGATGGAAGCCGAGCACATGGTCTCCTACCTGAAGAACCGCTCGCTGGTCATCACCCCCGGGGACCGCAGCGACAACATCCTGGCCATCCTCAGCACGCACATGCTGGCGAGCGGTCCCGAACCGCCCGTCGCGGGCGTGCTCCTGACGGGCGGCTTCCGCCCCGCGGGGCAGGTGATGGGCCTGCTGGTCGCTTCGGGCCTGCCGGCCGTGCTGTGCCGCCAGGACACCTACACGCTGGCATCGACCCTGAGGGAGCTGGTCTTCAAGATCACCCCCGATGACAAGGAGCGCATCCAGGCCGCCATGTGCTTCATCAACGAGTACGTGGACATCGACGGCATCCTGGAGGCCCTGCGCGAATAGCCCGGCGCTGCCGTCCCCGCTGTCACGCTCCGAATCACTCCTCATGATCCCGGCCGGAGACGAGGTCCCGGATGCGGAGGTTGTGTTTCTTCAGCAGCGACTGGAAGTTCGGGCGCTGCATGCCGATCTGCTCGGCGGCCCTGGTCACGTTGTAGTCGCTCCTGCGGAGGGCCTCCAGGAGGAAGGCCTTCTCGACCTCGACCACCGCCTGGTCGCGGAGCCTCTTCTTCAGCTCATTCAGCTCCGCCAGGGTCTGCGGCACCGCGGGCGGGCCGGCAGAGAGCGTCATGGATTCCAGGAGATGCGCCTGCCCCACTCGCCCCTGGGTGCAGAGGATGACCAGGCGCTCGACGACGTTGGACAGCTCGCGGACGTTTCCGGGCCAGTCGTATTCCGTCAGGACGCGGACCGCCTCGGGGGTGAAGTCCTCAATCCGCTTGTGCATCCTGGCCGAGAACCTCGCCAGGAAATGCCGCCCCAGCAGAGGGATGTCCTCCCTGCGTTCCCGCAGCGGCGGCAGCCAGATCGGGAAGACCTTCAGACGGTAGTACAGGTCCTCCCGGAACTTCTCTTCCGCCACCAGGGCGCCCAGGTCGCGGTTGCTCGCGGCCACGTAGCGCACGTTGACCGCGACGGAGGCCGAGCTTCCCACGGGGCGAACCTCGTTGGTCTCGATCACCCGCAGCAGCGACGCCTGGAGGTCCAGTGAGAGGTTGCTGATCTCGTCCAGGAAGAGCGTTCCACCGTCGGCCTCCTGGACAAGCCCGCGCCTGTCCTGGTCCGCCCCGGTGAACGCCCCGCGCACGTGCCCGAAAAGCTCGCTGGCGATCAGGTTCGGCGCGATCGCGCCGCAATCGACCGCGATGAACCTGCCGTCCCTCCGCGGGCCGGAGAAATGTATCGCCCTCGCGACCAGTTCCTTCCCCGTGCCGCTGGGCCCGGTGATCAGCACGGTGCTGTCGGTCGGAGCGACCTGGTGGATCAACTCCTGCACTCGCTTCATCGCGGGGCTCTGCCCGATGAGGCGCGCGACCTCGTACCGGTCCGCCAGCTCGTCCTGGAGCTTGCGGTAGTCCATCAGCAGGCGCCGCTGGCGCAGCGCCTTCTCGACGGCCGCGTTCATCTCGTCGGGCGTGAAGGGCTTGGCCACGTAGTCGCACGCGCCGATCTTGATCGCCTCCACCGCGCTCTTGATGGTGGAGTAGCCGGTCATGATGATGATCGGCACGTGGGGGAACTTGTCCGGTGCGCGGCGGAGAATCTCCATCCCGCTGATGTCCGGGAGCTTCAGATCGACCAGGGCGACGTCGAACGGCTCGGCCTCCAGCGACGCGAGCCCCTCCTGCCCGCTCCCGGCGAAGTGCACCTCGTAGTCCTGCTGGAGTATCCGCTCGCAACTCCGGCGGATGAGCGGGTCGTCGTCGATAACAAGCACTCGCGCCTTGGCACTCATCGCTCTATTCCTTCGAAGCGGCGGGCAGGCGCACGACCACCGTCGTCCCCTTGCCCACCTGGCTGGACACCTGAATCTGTCCGCCGTGCTCGGTGACAATGCCGTAGCTGATGGCCAGGCCCAGCCCGGTTCCCCTGCCCACCGGCTTGGTCGTGAAGAACGGGTCGAAGACGCGGTCCAGGTTCTCCGCCGCAATGCCGCAGCCGGTGTCGGCGATCTCGAACTCGGCCCACCCGCCCCCGCCGTCCTCCACGGCGCGCGTCCGGACGGTAACGGTCCCGCCCTCACCGGTGGCGTCGATGGCGTTGACCAGGATGTTCACGGCCACCTCCTGGATCTGGTTCGCATCGATGACCATCGCGGGCAGAGATCCGTCGAGCTCCTCGACGACGCGGACGCGGCTGATGCTCGCCTGGTTCTTTACCAGGTTCAGCGCCTCGCGGAGCACGTTGTTAAGGTCCGACAGCGTCTTGCGGGGCTCGTTCTGCCGGGCGAAGTTCAGCAGCCCGCGCACGATGTCCCTGCACCGCGTCGTCGCGTCGATGATGGTCTGGATGTCATCCTGCTGGGGCGAACCGTCCGGCGCGTCCTTGCGGAGGATGTGGGCGAACGTCAGCACCCCGGTCAGCGGGTTGTTGATCTCGTGCGCCACCCCGGCCGCCAACCGCCCGATGGACGCCAGCCTCTCCGAACGCGTCAGTTGCAGGCGGGTCCGCTCCTTCAGCAGCTCGTCGCGCTCCTTCAGCGAGCGGACCATGGTGTTGAAGGCGTGCGTCAGGGAGCTCAGTTCATCGGCGGACTCCACGGGCAGCCTCTGGGAGAAGTCCCCGGCCGCGATGGCTTTCGACGCCCGCGCCAGCGCGCGGATGGGACGGGAGATGCCCGTCGAGAGCCTCCATGCCACCAGTCCGACCGTGAGCAGCCCCCCCAGCGTCACCAGTGAGAAGGTCAGGAACGTCTCCCGCCTCACGTCGTCGAGCTTCTGCTTCAGCACGCCGACATAGAGCATGCCGACCGCCTTGTCGTCGATGTCGAAGATCGGCGCGTACGCCGAAATGTACCAGTCCTGCACCACCCATGCGGGGCCCACCCACGTCGCGCCCTGACCCAGAACGCAGTCGTACACCTCCTCGCTGACGCGGGTGCCGATGGCGCGCGAGCCGTCCGGATGAAGGACGTTAGTGGAAATCCGCACGTCGTCCTGGAAGACCGTGGCCGTCCCCAGCAGCTTCCCCCCGTATCGCTCAGCGTGGAAGACCGTGTTCTGCACCTGGTCCACCAGGTCGTAGTTGCGCGCCAGCAGCGCCCCGCCCCTCAGGACCCCCGCCAGTTTCCCGTCGTCTCTTCGTACTGCCGCCGCAGCGCAGAGCATCATGCCGCAGGCAAGCTCCATCCTCTCCGACGGCCTGGCCTTGGCGGTGGGAAGAATCTCGATCCTGGCCCTGTCGGCCAGCGTGGGGTCCTCTCGCTTCAAGGTCTCGATCGGCACGAGTATCGTGCCCCACACGACGTCCTTGCCCGACAGCACCGCCTTGACCAACCTGTCGGCCGACAGAGAGTCGCCCGACAGGTCGGCCCGGTGCGCGCGGTAAATCACGACCCCGTTGGCGTCGGTAACATACAGCACGTCGAGCAAAGCGATCTTGCGGACGGCCGACAGCCGCGCGGCCAGGTATCGCAGGTCTTTCTCGTCCACGGCCTGCGAGAACCGCTCGCCCATGGCCGTGTAACGAAGCGGGTCCGCCATCCGCTCCAGGTGCTGGTCGTAAAACTCCCGGGCCGCGTTCAAGTCCTGGCGGACGCGGTTCTCCGCCTCCCGGCTGAGGTGACTCCAGAGCAGGTGCCCGCCGATCACCGTCGAGACCCCGCCGGAGATCGCGACCACCGAAAGCATGCTTAACACGATTCGCCGACTCAGCCGTTTCATCCACGCACCCGCGGTTCGAGCCGGGGCCATTCTATAACGGCCGAGGGTGCTTGGATAGTCGGCAAACCGGCTGCGGTGCATAAGCGTCTTGGTGGTAGCCCTGTGGGCGCCCTTGTTCGGCACAGCACCAAGGGACCGACCGATTCCCATGTTCCGGTCGTGTATCAGGCCACCGCTTCAGCGGTGGTTTTCGGCGCCCCCCTCCCCTGCCCCTCCCCCCGCGGTATCGACTTCGGCCAAACCTGGACCTCGCCCGCGGGGGGAGGGGACGGGGCTGGGGGGCTCGCGGTACCACGGCTGAAGCCGTGGCCTGCCACACGGCGCCTGCTGCACCCAATCCGCAGTCTGCAATCCGCAATCGGGCTGCGGAGGCAGCTCGCGCCCTGTATCCCGGCGGCATACACTTGCTGGTCCCGAATATACAGTCCGCCCCCGGCGGGGATCGCCGCACGGGTTGACCGCCAAAGAATTCTCACCCATAACCGCCATGTCCGCAAAAGGTTGCAGCGATCGTACAACCGTGCGCGCCCGCTATGTCTTCTCGGCACGGGGATTGCTCTAGCTTAGATCGCGGGACGAACTGGTCGGTCGGACAGGAAGAGGCACAAAGCGAAAGAAGGTTGGGTGCAACATGGTAGCAGCACGAAAAGTTCTGGTTGTGGACGACGAGCCAATCGTGACCAAGAGTTGCCGGCGGATACTGGCGGTCGAAGGCTACGACGTCCAGACCGCCCAGAGCGGGCAGGAGGGGCTTCGGCGGGCCCTCTCGCAGCACTTCGACCTGCTCGTGACCGACCTGAAGATGCCCGACATGGACGGCATGGAGCTCGTCCAGACGGTGCGGAGGGACCGGCCGCAGACCGCCGTCGTGATCATCACGGGCTACGCGACGATCCCTTCCGCCGTCGCCGCCACGAGACTCGGCGTGTCGGACTACATCGAGAAGCCGTTCACGCCGGAGCAGATCGTCGAAGCGGTGAACAAGGCCGTCGCGGTCAGGCACGAGGAGCCCCAGATCGAGGCCGACATGGTCAAGAGCGTGCTGACGCAGGCATCGCGGGATCCGTCGTTCGGCCTCCGGCTGCTTTCGGAGGGTAGCCGAACGCTGTCGGGGCTGGCACTTGGCGATCAGGCCAAGGCGGCGATCGTGTCCGGGGACATCGCGTGGATTGAGAAGCACTGCGGCGAGCTTTCGCCCCAGGAGCGTCAGTGGCTCCAGCGGCGTCTTGAGTCGGAAACCTGGTGAAAGGAGCGTCACGTGCTCGCGAGCAAACGCATTCTGATCGTGGATGATGAGCCGACGGTCCGCGATAGCTGCCAGAGGATATTCTCCCAGCGCGGCTACGAGGTGGAGACCGCACCTGCCGGCAAGGAGGGCCTGAACCGCACGCGGTCCGGCTATTTCGACTGCGTCCTGATCGACCTGAAACTCCCCGACATGGACGGGATGGAGATCGTCCGGGTCGCCCGCGCCAGCCGTCGGCACATGGCGGTGCTCATCATCACCGGGTACGGGGCGGTGGAGTCTGCCGCGGAGGCGGCCCGCCTCGGCGCGTCGGACTATGTGTGCAAGCCCTTCACCCCGGAGGAGATCGTCAAGGCGGTGGAGAGCGCGCTGGCCCGCCCGCCCCACGCGGGACCCTCCGAAGGCATCGACCGGCTCACCGAGCACCTCAAAGAGACCGCCCCCAAGCCCGAGCACTACGAACACCGCACTCCGCAGGCCGTGGCACAGATGGTGTCCAGGGCGGTCAGTGTGAAGAAGGCGACGGCGTCTCTCGCCAGCACGCTGATCCTGGGGATTCTCGCCGGGGCGTACATCGGGTTTGGGGCGGCCTTGGCGACGCTGGTCGGACACGACGCGGCGAGCAAGGTTGGAGTCGGCATAACCCAATTGCTGGTCGGGAGCGCGTTCTCCCTGGGGCTCATCCTGGTCGTGATCGCGGGGGCGGAGCTGTTCACGGGAAACAACCTGATGATCAGCGGCGTCCTGGACAGGCAGCTCGGCCCGGTCCGGATGCTGAACAGGTGGGCGCTGGTCTATCTGGCCAACTTCGTCGGCTCGGTCCTGCTGGCGTACGTGCTGTTCCAGGCCGGCACGTGGAAGATGGCCGATGGCGCCGTGGGCGCAAAGGCCCTCGCCATCGCCAACGCGAAGGTGAACCTATCGTTCAGCGAGGCGTTCTTCCGGGGCATCGCCTGCAACTGGCTGGTGTGCCTGGCCGTCTGGATGGCGTTCTCCGCAAAGGATATCGCCGGCAAGGTGCTGGTGATCTTCTTCCCCATCATGGCGTTCGTGGCGCTGGGATTCGAGCACTGCATCGCCAACATGTACTTCGTCCCGATGGGACTGTTCCTCAAGAGCACCGCCGTGGCGGCCTCGGCGACGAACCTGGGCTCGCTGACGTGGGAAGGCTTCCTGGCCCGCAACCTCCTGCCAGTGACGCTGGGCAACATCGTGGGCGGCGCGGTCTTCGTCGGCTCGCTCTACTGGTGGGCGTACGTGCGGAAGCCGGCCCAGAAGACCCAATCCGCCGGCGGGAAACCGTGAACAGTCGGTTGCCCTCTTCAGGAAGCTCCCAGGTCCGGAATGCGGCGGCGCCCGCGGCCCCTGGGCGTTCGCCTTCTCGCCTTGGGGTTTGAGTGTCAGAGGACTTGCCGTCCGAGCGCAACCGCCCGGACTACAAGTCCCCCAGCGACCTGGCCTGCTCCCCCGATGGGAAATGGCTCTACGTCAGTTGCCGGACGGCTCACGCCATCTACTTTCCCGCTATCGGCATGCCCTTTGCGTCGAGCGGCTCGATGACGGTGACGTTCGCCTTCGGCAGTGTGGCCAGCAGGTCGGGCAGGTCATAGACCCGCAGGGCACCGTGGACCACGTTGATCAACTGGTTGCTCGGCATTGCCGTGCGGACGACGTTGGACCAGGAGACCACGCAGTCTCTCAGGGTGATCGTGGAGAATAGCTGCGGCTCCAGGGCGGCCGCGTGCAAGGCGGCCGGACCGACCGGTCCGATGCTCACGAGGTGAACCTTCTGCGGCTTGCCGCCCTCCGGATAGTTCGCCAGAAAGCGGGCACACACGAGCACGTCCTCCGCGCGTTTGGCCAGGTACGAGGTGTCGAGCATGTAGGCCAGGAAAACGTCCGCCCACTCGCGTCCGAGGGGGCCGTCCTTGCCGGTCGGCTGGGTCTCTCCCAGCCCGCGCAGATCGACCGCCAGCACCACGTGTCCCTTTGCGACGAGCTGCTCAATCGGCCCCCCGGGCGCGGCGTCAACTTCCTTGCCCTCGGCATGCAGGTACAGCGTCGCCTCAGCGCCGCGTTGCTCGGGGACAAAGGCCAGCGCGGGAAGCCAGATGTCCGCCTCCGGCCGCAGGATCAGCTTCTCGATGCGATGCCCCTTTCGGGAAACGGCCCCGACGTTCGTGCACTCCGGTGCCGGCATGTCGGCGAGCTTGCGGATTCCGGTGATCCTGCGGACCTCCTCCAGCATTGGGCGCTGGGCCTGCTCAAGGGTGGTTGCGTGCTCGCTGGACGCCGTCCGGACGGGCGGGCCGGCCACGGCACCTTGTTGCCGGAACTGCTTGCGCTGCTCGACGAGCTTGGCTTCCAGGTCCGCGTTCAGGTCATACACGTTCCTAGCCCCCGGAAGGAGCATCACCTGCCCCCCGGGAGCGCAGCGGGCGTCCGCCTCCGTGAGCACCGGGCAATCGGCCTCGGTGACCGCGTCGTCGATGCCCAGCAACCAGCGCCGCATCCAGCGGACCGTCGCGACCCGAAGCTCCTTCGAGAAGCCGTGCTTCTGGTCGGCCTCGACCAGCTCCACGCGCTCGGGGAACCCCTGGCGCGTGTAGAACCGCTTGGACTTGCGGAAGGTGTCCCACGTGCCCCGGATGTCGAAGAAGTCCTGCGTGGCCGCGCAGATCAGCGTGGGCTTGGGGCCGCGCATAATGACGTACTCGGCGTGGTCCATCCCGTAGGCGATCTGGGCGTGGATGTCCTGTTCCGCGTCCTGCGGCCCGAGCTTCTCCAGCAGACGCCGGAAGCTGGTAAGGTAGCAGTTCGGGGCAGCGCACTGGATGCGATCGTCCAAGGCCATGAGGTAACTCGTCAGAGTGCCCCCGCCGGAGTTGCCGGCGCAGCCGATCCGGTTCGGGTCGATCTCCGGGCGGCTTTGGAGGTAGTCGATCGCCCGCATCCCGTCCCAGACTCGGAAGCTCGCCGTGCTGCGCCCCAGGAGGATGCTTCCCGCAGCCAGCAGGGAATGCGCGTTGGTGCCCCAGACTTGCGCCTTCCCGTTCGGATCGAGCACCTGAATGCGCTCGCCCTGGTCGATAGGGTCGTAGCACAGGACGCCCAGTCCGTTGCGGGCCAGCAGGATGCACGCCCGCTGGTAGGCGTCCATGGCCTTGCCCTCGGCGCTATGTCCGCAGGGGACCAGCACGCCGGGATAGGGCGGCTTGGCGGCGGGCAGGTAGAGCAAGGCCGTCACGTAGTGCTTCGGCTGGCTCTCGAAGATGATCTTCTCGACCCGGTAACCGTCGCCCTCCAGCCGCCCGGTCACCTGCGGATTCAGGGGCGTGCGCTGCGGAAGATCGCCAAGCTGCGCCAGGAAGAACTCCCGCATCCGCTTCTGGTACCCGGCGAGCTGCTCGGGCGTCTTGAGCTTCTCATACTCGGCGTCGTGACGGTCCAACGCCTCGCCGGCCAGCCGCATCCAGTAGGCGTGCATCATCTCCCGCGGCGCAAGGCCGCCGAGTTTTGCCGGGAGCACCTTCAGATCCTCGGCACGATTGGCATCCGGCAAGACAAGCATACAGACCACCATGACGGACACTTGCAGTTTCGCGGACATGATACCCGCATCCTAACCGGGCTGGGCGGCGTTTGCACGGTCTGCTGGGAAAACTCCAGGCAAGCTACCACGTCCTGCCTGCTCCTTCCAGCAATCAGGCGATCGCGCCCACCTCGTCGAAGGGCAAGTCGAGGGCGGCATCCAGAAGCCGACGGAGGAGCGCCCCGGCTTCGTCGATTGAGACCTGCCCGGCCTTGAACGTGTAGTGGATGGTCAGCCCCGCGTTCGCTCGTCTGCTCGCAGAAGCCGGTAGTGCCCGGAACAAGAAGCCCCCCGCGGATCATCTGCCGCCCAGGGGTATTGCATCATCTGTCTGAAAGCGGGCGAGGAGATTCGAACTCCCGACCTCCAGCTTGGGAAGCTCACACGCAACGGTTGTATTCTACGCGGTCGTCGATACTTGCGACAAGGCATTTCTGCGTTTGTACGAATCCTTGCACGAGGCGGCTACGCAGGCGTTTTTCCAGTAGACATTCGCAATGCGCGCGTTTTGCACGTTGCGCGATTGTTTTTCACGCCCGAACACCAATGGGACGCAAATCTGGTTTGTTGCGGACGTTTTTCTTGCAAACGGCCGATATGCAATCAATAATCCTGGCCTGCAAGCATTTTTCAGGAGATTGCCATGACTGCAAACGGTTCTTGCGATGCTGGCACTCGACCTGCTGGATACGCCGCGCTCGGGGAACGGCTGGGCATTCGGGTCATGCCGAACTGGCATGAATCTATGATCGCCCCCGGCGGAACGCACCGGATCGATTCGACCGGCGGTGTCGTGCGGGAAACCTACACCTCCCGATACTGGCCAGGCGAAGGGCTGGGCGATCACCTTGAGTTCGCACTGAAGTACGACGGGGTGAACCTGGCAATCCTGGCGAGCATCTTCGGCAAAGCAGGCGCTGCCGAGATCACGGCCTGCGTCAAGTCAAAGCCGACGGGCAAGTACGCCCGTCGAATATGGTATCTCTACGAGTTGATCACGGGCCAGCAGTTGCCTCTTGATGATCTCAAGCGATGCAGCTACGTCGACCTGCTGGAACCGGATGCATACATCACTGCCAGTCCAGGCAAGCGGATTCCCCGGCAGTGCGTCAACGACAACTTGCTCGGAGATAGACGATTCTGCCCGACCATCCGCCGAACCGAATCGCTCCGGCGGTTCGAGGCAGCCGACTTCCGGCAGCGGTGCCAGAAGGTGGTGGCGGCCTATCCGCCGGAACTGCTCAAGAGGGCGCTGAGCTATCTTTACACGAAGGAGACCAGGTCATCCTTCGAAATCGAGCATATCCGGCCCGACGCCAATCGCACCGAGCGATTCATCGCTCTTCTGCAACTGGCCGAAAAGGAGGATTTCTGCCACAAGCCGCACTTGATCGACCTTCAGAATCGGATTGTCGACGCTCGCTTCGCCGCCGCCGACTACCGCAAGACGCAGAACTACGTCGGCGAAACGGTCGCCGTGAACCGGGAACGAGTCCATTTCGCCTGTCCGAAGCCCGGCGACCTGCTCGACCTGATGGCCGGGCTCATCGCCGCCCACCAACGCATGGCGGAGGATAGCGTCCACCCAGTGGTTCATGCCGCCGCCGTGGCGTATGGGTTTGTGTTCCTGCACCCATTTGAGGATGGCAACGGGCGAATCCACCGCTTCCTTATCCACAATGTTCTCGCTCGCCGCGGCTTCACACCCCAGGGATTGATGTTCCCTGTCTCGGCCGCGATGCTGAAGAATCCGGCCGATTACGACGCCTCTTTGGGGGCCTTCTCACGGGCGCTCATGCCGTTGGTGGAGTACTCCCTGGATGACGAGTGCCGCATGACCGTCCACAACGACACTGCTGTCTGGTATCGCTACATCGACATGACGCCTCAGGCCGAGGCGCTGTTCGCCTTCATCGAACAAACCATCGATACGGAACTGGCCGACGAGTTGGCCTTCCTAGCCAACTACGACCGCACCAAGGCCGCCCTCCAGGCCATCGTGGACATGCCGGATCGCCAGATCGACCTGTTCATCCGCTTCTGCCTCCAGAATCACGGCCGACTTTCAACCAACAAGCGCGCCAGTCACTTCAGCATTCTGAGCGATGACGAGGTGGCCCGCATGGAACAGGCCGTGCGCGATGCTTACGGGGAGAGAGCAACCGGATAGGCGTCTGAGGCGAGGTGACCAACTCGGTGCCATACGGCATTCCATCACAGGCGAAGAACGACGCGGTTTTCACCTATTGGCACAACCGGCCGCGAACGGAGGCTGTCGCGCAAGGTTCTGTCGGGTTGCGAATTCAGGAAGGCTGTCACCGGGCGTCACCGGCCGTCGCGTCCTGACACTTCCTGACATGACAGCGGGCGAGGAGATTCGAACTCCCGACGTCCAGCTTGGGAAGCTGGCATTCTACCACTGAATTACGCCCGCACGCCCCGGCGCCGACCTTCCCGGCGCCGGCCCTTGTAACCTATCGCGCCCCGCAGGGGCTGTCAAGTCGGCAAACGCGGATCAACGGGGAAACGCGGTCCGCGGCATCGCGGCATCGGCGGCCAAGACGCCGACGGCCAAGACGCCGATGCATCCATCGTGGTCTGGTGGTCGAGCTTCCGCCGGTCCTCCGTCCAACGGGCCCGGGGCATGGTCAACTGCGTTCAGCCGACCATGCCCCTTTCCGCGTGCGCCTCCGGCGTCCGTCTCACTGCTTGGGCGGGCTGGCCTCGCGGACCACCGCGCCGTCCGTCTCGCTCAGGATCAGCAGCGAGAGCTTTTCCACGTTGTCCAGCTCGTTGGTGCTGAGCGAGGTGTAGTCGAGCTTCCCGCGAAGGTCGGTGTACCCGTCCTTGTAGAAGCGGACGGTCCCGTCCTTCATCCTCGCATAGACCTTCACATAGACCTTGGGCAGTTCCTTGCCGGTCTTCTCGTGCGTCACCTTCAACTGGCCGTAGTTTTCCACGATCTGCACTGCCAGCGAGTGCGAGTAGTACGCCTGCGACTTCTTCACGCCGCCGGCCTCGATCTCCACCATGACGTTGCTGGTGTGGAACTTCTGCGGCAGCTCGAACGTGTGCGCCGTCTTCTTCTCGTCCAGTTGCACCACCTGCGTCTCATTGGGCCGGATGAACGAGAACTGGCCCGAGTACTGCTGCACGAACGGGTTCCGGGAGAACAGCAGCTCGATGTCCAT